>Ga0308419_1003225_pt1 | contig 10241 bp, 8 predicted proteins | sample HotsprSampleMS50_FD_203674 | JGI IMG/M metagenome (GOLD analysis project Ga0308419, IMG submission 203674) | Hot spring phototrophic mat microbial communities from Mushroom Spring, Yellowstone National Park, Wyoming, United States - 20090730_MS50 ... | reverse complement strand
TACTCCTGCAGTACTTTGCTATCCCATCAGGATAACTTAATCCTTCTAATACAATCACTACCTTTTCTTCAGGACTGTAACTGTGCTTTATTTTACCCATGATTTCCTCCACTTTATTGTATATTCTAAGGAAATCACTCTCTATCGTTTTTGCTAAAAAATTCTATTTTTCCGCTGAAACTTTATGACTACTATACTACTACACTATTAACTATCCCCCGATTTATCCATTTGCACCCACCCATTTTATCATTGACATCCAACTGGACACTATAAAAATACATACATTGCTGTTATTGTAATACGATAACAACCCTATTATTTCATGTCGCATTGAGTACAATTCTATAAAAAGGAGATCTGGCAATGTGGTCAATTTCTTTACTAACAATCTTTTTGGTGTTAATGGTTATTATTGGATTCTGGGGCATGCGCAAAACTTCAACGCTTGGAGATTTCTTTTTAGGTGGCCGCACCATTGGACCATGGGTATCAGCATTAGCGTATGGCACTTCATACTTTTCTGCTGTTCTTTTCATTGGCTTTGCCGGCAAATTAGGCTGGGTGTTTGGGCTTGATGCAATCTGGATTGGGGTTGGCAATGCTCTTTTTGGTTCGTTTTTAGCATGGCTTGTTTTAGGCAGGCGTACACGAATCATGACGCAAAATTTAGATGTCATGACAATGCCCGAATTTCTAATGGAGCGTTTCAATGGCACATATATCAAAATGTTTGCAGCAATTATCATTTTTATATTTTTACTTCCTTATTCCGCTTCAGTTTTTAAAGGATTGGGGCATTTATTTGAAGTTAATTTCCATATTTCTTATGACTTAGCATTAATAATTATGATAGGCATTACCGGTATTTACCTGGTTTTAGGTGGATATTTTGCCATAACATTAACCGATTTTATACAGGGCATCATTATGATAGCAGGAGCCATAACCATGGCACTTGTTCTTTCAGCAAAAAATGGTGGTGTAGCTGAAAGCATTGCACTGGTTGCCCAAAAATACCCATTACACATACCAGCCGACAAGCATCCGGGGTACCTGCTTTTAGGCGCTCTCATCTTCATGACATCGTTTGGCGTGTGGGGCCTTCCACAGATGGTACAGAAGTTTTATGCCATTAAAAGTGAAGATTTAATTAAAAAAGCAAGCATAGTAACAGGGATTTTTGCTACCATTATTGGAGTTAGCGCCTACTATACCGGAGCGCTATCGCACATTTTTTATGATGCTGTTCCTGCTATTGATGGCAAACCGGCATTTGACAGGCTCATCCCCGACCTTTTAACACAAAACCTTCCTGAACCACTGATGGCAGTAATACTGTTACTTATACTTTCAGCATCCATGTCAACACTATCTTCACTGGTACTTGTATCATCATCTGCAATCGCCATTGACCTGTATAAAGGGCATGTCAACCCACAAATTTCAAAGGAAAACTCTGTTGCCATGATGCGCTTTTTGAGTGCATTGTTTATTATCATTTCATATTTTATTGCTCGCTATGAATTTGCCATTATCATTACATTAATGTCCCTTTCATGGGGTGCTGTTGCCGGTGCATTTATGGCTCCCTACCTTTATGGCTTATTCTGGAAACGCACAACATTGGCAGGCGTGTATGCAGGAATGATAACAGGATTGGTTACTTCAATTGGCCTGTTTTTTTATTTAGGGGCAAACCTTTCGCCAATTGCATCAAGTGCTGGCATGCTGGCACCTTTTGTAGTTGTTCCGATTGTAAGCCTATTTACTAAAAAGCCACAGGAAACAACTATCGCAAAGGCTTTTGACAGGATTGGATAGATTAACATATAAAAGATAATGTTAAGTCCTAAATCCATTTTTATGTACCCTCCCACTACCTACGGCGGTGGGATTTTTACCATTAAAAGTTATTGTTAATTCCCAAATGTATTTTTATGTACAAACAAGAATAAATAATTTTCCCACCTTTGGGGGGGAATTATTTAATAAAAAGTTATTGAAGTATAAACATAATTAGTATAATCGTGATTATACTAACGGGGCAATATAATTTTTCTTATTATTCAGCCCTGATATTTAATGATCTATTGAAGTAATATCAGAATATACTTCATGTAAAGGATTTTTAATGAAAGAATTCAAATTTGTAAACAGAACATCTGAATTGCAAACTTTAGAAAAACTGTATAATCAGCCCGGTTTTCAGTTTGTACCTATTTATGGCCGAAGGCGTGTTGGCAAAACACGTCTTGTAAAAGAATTTATTAAAAATAAAAAGGCAATCTATTTTTTATCTGATTCAATACCACAAACGCAGCAATTAAAAAATTTAGGCCAATCAGTTGGGGAATTCTTCAATGACGTTATACTGATGCAAAATGGATTTACATCATGGGATCAGTTCTTTGTATATATTAACGAAAAAGCACAAAGACAAAGAATTATTTTTGTTATAGATGAATTTCCTTATCTTGTTATTGCAAATTCTGCTATTGCTACTATTTTCCAGAAGGGTATTGATGAATATTTAAAACAAACAGAATTGTTCCTTGTTTTGATGGGATCAAGTATAGGTATGATGGAAAAAGAAGTATTGCATTACAAAGCTCCATTATATGGCAGAAGAACTGCATCAATTGAAGTAAAAGAGATGAATCTTTTGTCTATACATGAAATGTTCCCTGATAAATCTTTTAGTGATGTTATACGTCTATACGCAATTTTTGGTACAATTCCTGCTTATCTGGAAAAAATCAATCCAAGAAAAGATGTTTTTTCAATAATAAAAGATTCAATATTAGAAAAATATTCTTTCCTTTACAATGAAGTTGATTTTATATTAAGAGAAGAATTTCGTGAACCACATAATTACTTTGTTATACTTAAATCTATTGCTCTTGGCAAACATAAACTTTCCGAAATAGTCAATGATACTGGCTTTGAAAAAACAATGGTATCGCGATATCTGGATATTTTACGATCATTACACATAATTAGAAAAGAAATTCCAATAACTGAAAAAAATCCAGAAAAAAGTAAAGGAATATATAAGCTTTATGATAAATACTTCAATTTTTGGTTTAAATTTATCTTCCCAAACAGGCGATGGATAGAATTGGGTCAAACTGATATAGTTTTAAAAAAAATAAAAGAAGAATTTGAACACCATGTTTCATCAGTTTTTGAAGACGCATGTATTGAATTGTGTTACAGCCTGATGAAAAAAAATATCATGCAATTCACTCGTATTGGCTCATGGTGGTCTAAAACCGATCAAATTGATATTGTAGCATTAGATGATTCAAGCAATACTATCTGGTTTGGAGAATGTAAATGGAGTACCAAAAAAGTTGGCACTAATATTTACTATGATTTACTCAAAAAATCTCATAATATACACTATTACCCTGATAATCAAAAAAACAAGTATATACTTTTTAGCAAATCAGGATTTACATCAGATATGATAATGATTGCAAAAACTAATGATGTATTGTTAGTTGATATTAATGAAATATTAGATTTTATTACATAATGCACTTATCGGAGGTTCTGGCATGGACTTCATACCACTAGAAGATATAACCATGGAATTGGCTGATGTTGCCATGGGGCGGCGCAATGCTGATTTGGTTATTAAAAATGGGACTCTGGTTAATGTAAATACAAAAGAATTGCTTGAACATACCGATGTCGCAATCTATAAAGGGCGGATTGCCCTTGTAGGCGATGCATCACATTGTATAGGCAAGGATACCACCATCATAGATGCAACTGGCCTTTACATTGCACCTGGCTTTATGGACGGGCATATACACGTTGAAAGCAGCATGCTTACCGTAAGCCAGTACAGCAATGCAGTTGTTCCTCACGGCACCACTGCAATCTTTATGGACCCTCATGAAATAGCCAATGTATTGGGGCTTAAAGGCGTAAAGCTTATGCTTGATGAGGCAAAGGATGTGCCGTTGCGCGTTTTTGCAACTGTGCCATCGTGTGTTCCTGCAGCACCGGGACTAGAGGATGCAGGCGCTGTTATTGGGCCTGACGATATAGCAGAGGCAATGAAGTGGGATGGCATTGCAGGGCTGGGCGAGCTTATGAATTTCCCTGGTGTTTTTAACAGCGTCCCCGAAGTACATAAAGAAATTGAAGTGACATTAAAAGCAGGAAAACCCGTAACCGGTCATTTTGCCCTGCCGGATACCGGTTCAATGCTTAACGCGTATGTTGCCAGTGGTATTCGCTCATGCCATGAATCAGTGCGGGCCAGTGATGCACTTGCCAAAATGCGCCTTGGCATGTATGCAAAGATACGGGAAGGCTCAGCCTGGCATGACTTAAAAGAAGTGATAAAAGCAATAACGCATAATAAAGTTAATAGCAGGTTTGCTGTGCTTGTAAGCGATGACACTCACCCTCATACACTTATCCAGTCAGGGCATCTGGATTATATAGTAAAACGAGCCATTGAAGAAGGTGTTGATCCCGTTACCGCAATTGAAATGGTTACTATTAATACTGCTGAATGCTTTATGATGAGCAAGGATTTTGGAAGTGTTTCGCCTTCCAAGGCTGCCGATATTGTATTGCTTTCTGATTTGTATAAAGTAACTGTAAACGCTGTTATTATTGGCGGTAAGCTTGTTGCCAGGGATGGTAAAATCCTTACACCCGCAAAAAAGGTTACCTATCCTGAATGGTCAAAAAACACTGTCAATGTTGGGAAAACGTTAAGCCGGGATGATTTCATACTGAAAAGTGATAAACATGAAGTCAAGGTGCGTGTCATACAGATACAGGAGGCCAGTGTATTGACACAACAGGTAATTGAAACATTACACGTTGTCAATGCCAATATAGCGCCTGACATATCAAAAGATATTGCAAAAGCAGCCATTTTTGAAAGGCATAAAGCCACCGGTACCAAAGGCATTGGCTTTGTCAAAGGCTTTGGATTTACCAAAGGAGCTGTGGCTTCCACGGTTGCACATGATTCCCATAATCTTTTGATAGTTGGCACCAACGAAGATGATATGGCATTTGCCGGAAACGAACTAATAAAGGCTGGTGGCGGCATGATTGCAGTTGCCAATAGCAAGGTACTGGCATTAGTTGAGCTTCCGGTTGCAGGCTTGCTTTCTGATGAACCGGTTGAAGTAGTTCAAAAAAAGGTTGAAAAATTAGAAGAAGCATGGAAAACTTTAGGTTGTAAGCTGGTGTCGCCTTTTATGACAATGGCTCTGTTAGGGCTTCCTGTTATACCTGAACTTAGATTAAGTAACAGGGGTCTGGTGGATGCTATTCATTTTACCTTTGTGGATGTAGTTGCAGAGTAAATCATGAATCTTTATGACATACTAAAACATATTGCCATACCGCGTCCCAACCACAGTGATACACTGGCTAAAGTTGCACAGTATATTCAGGATACTCTTGCACAGTATGGCATTCCTTTTGAAGTGCAGCATGTTACCCTTTACCCGTATAATATGCTCATTGCAGGGCTATCATGTCTTATACTGGCACTACTGTTTGCATGGTTCATAAAAAAGCAAAAACCTTTGCTTGCTCTTGTGTTCCTTGTAGCAATCCCGTTTATCCTTATATGTGAATTTGAGCTTGTAAAGCCTGTTGTATCATGGGTTGTCCCAAAAGAAAGCTCTAATATTATTGTTAGTTTTAATAATCCTACAGCAACACATACGCTTGTATTGGTTGCTCACTATGATTCCAAGACGGATATATTTGACCACATACAGCGTGCACGGATATATCAGTTTATTGTACCAAGCATTCTTGTAGGATTACTTATTGTATTTTGGTTGGCCCTATCCAAAAAAATTAAATCATTAGCAAAGCCATTGTTCAAACACGCTGCTACTGCCCTCGTGATATTGTTTGTCATTGAGTGGTTCATGGTTGCAGTTGCTATGGGTGGATTTATAGTTTTAAAGCAACAATCCTCAGGAGCTATCGATAACGCATCATCCGTTGTTGCCCTCATGGGGCTTGCGCATGAAATTAAGCGCGGTGCAGTGCACAATAATGCACTCAATGTGGAAATTGTGTTTACTACCGGTGAAGAGATAAACCTGCAGGGGGCCAAATACTATGTTAAAGACCTGCTTACAAGAAAGAAAAAGCAGGAATTATCGCTCATAAATTTAGAACTGGTTGGTGAACCCGGCAACATGGTGTACTGGCAAAAAGCAGGTGTCATGTTAAAATTTTACGGGGCCGATAGCAACCTGATTCAAAGGCTTGCAACAGCATATATTGCCGTAGCAAAAAAGAAAATTGGCACATTGCCAAAACTTACTGATGATTCCATTATGTTTATGCGTGAAGGAATACCTGGTATTACCGTTGGATTTGCAAACAAGGAGCATGATGTAAGCGGGCTGCACAGCCCAAAGGATAACCTGCAGCGTGTTGATATGAATAACATATATATAATGGTAAAAACATTGGGAAATGTTATTAATAACTATTAAAGGGTAGTTGTTAACAATCTAACACTACAATGCAGTAGCAACAACCTTCTGTAACTCATCAACATCTACATCATCAATATTATTTGGATTCCATCGGGGGTTATTGTCTTTGTCAATAATACGGGCTCTGACCCCTTCACGGTAATCATGGTGCTGCGTCATAAAAATGGCTGCCTGTAACTCACGCGCAAATACTTCTTCAAGCGCCTTACCCTTATTTGCTTCAAGCAAAAGATCAGTCATGACAAGCGATGTGGGAGAGCGCTCAGCAATACGTGTAAAGACGCCACTACAAAGCTCATGCTCCGTTGAGCACTGTGCCAATGATTGCAAAATACTTTCAAGTGGCTTGTCAGTATCAAAGTACTGGCATACCCATTCATCTTTTTGATTGTGATTACGTTGCACGGGAGTTGCGTATTTCAATACTATGCGTTCAATTTCTTGATGAATATCTTCGTTGCTACTCGTTAAGGATTCAAGTTCATTAATACATTGTGGTAACATGTGCGATAGTACCTGATTATGTGCCAGGCCAACATGCACGCATTCAGCACCATTTAGCTCATCCCCCGTGAGTGCCAGATACTTTGGATAGCCTTTCTTGCATTTAGTAAAAAGCCACCCTGTTGACCCAACATCAGGGAAAAATCCAATGCGCGATTCAGGCATTGCCATCACAGTGTGCTCTGTCACCACAACACGCGTTGCACCTGCAGCAAGCCCCAATCCACCACCCATCGTAATACCGTGTGCAAACACAATGACAGGTTTGGGAAATGTGTGAATTGTATAATCTAACGCATACTCTTTAGCATAAAACTCTTTTATATAGTTACTATCGCCCCGTACTGAGGCTTGATACAGTTTCTTTATATCACCACCGGCGCAAAATCCTTTGCTACCATTCCCGTAGATTACAACAAAGTGTATGGACTCATCGTTAAGTGCATGCATTAATGCGCCCAAAATAGCATCAATCATTTCAACAGTTAAACTATTGATTGCCTCAGGGCGGTTCAGGATGATGGAAAGAGATGTAGGGTTATAGCGGCAAATAACATCGGTCATAGCATCCACCAGGGGATAACAGGAATTGCAGATGAAATGCCAACTGCCTGATCACCTGAGTATAATACCAATCCTTTTGTAAGATTGCTGAATGTAAAAAACTTTTGTACACCTGCTGTATACTCAGGATTATATGTCCGTGCTGATTTGATTTCTATGGGCAGTATTGCTTGGCCAATTTCAAGAAGGCAATCTACTTCATTGCCCGTTCTGTCGCGCCAAAAATACAGTGGAGGTTTTAATCCGGTATGGGCTATTCGTTTATACATCTCAGAGATAATAAATGTTTCAAAGATATTACCATAGAGCGGATGACTTTTGAGTTCTTTTGTAGAATTAATTGAAAGCAAATAACATAAAAGCCCGGTATCAATAAAATACAATTTTGGAGTTTTGATGAGGCGTTTATTAAAATTTTTATGATATGGCTGTAATAAAAATATAATACCGCTTGTTTCTAAAAGCGATAGCCATTTTTTTACCGTTGGTTGTGAAATGCCCACTGTATTAGCTATAGCGGCGTAGTTAAGCAACTGCCCTGAATACGATGCAATTGTTTTTATGAATATTTCAAAAAGACGTAAATTTTCAATATTCACCAGGCTGCGAATATCCCGTTCAATATATGTAATCACATAATTTTCAAGCCATTTAACAGGATCTAACTTTTTATCATGGATGCGTGGATACATGCCTGTAAAAATAAGTTCATATAACTCTATTGATTCAAAATATTGTGTATTATTTTTTTTGATTGAAACGATTGAGTTAATAGTATCATCTAATTGCTTACTTATCAGTTCATTGCTGGTAAAAGGATACAAAGTAAAAACTGCTATTCTACCTGCCAGTGATTGAGTAATCTTTTCAAGAAGCAAAAATTGATGTGAACCAGTTAGTACATATTGCCCGCCTTTATCATTTGTATCTACAATCTCCTGCAAGTATGAAAAAAGTTCAGGAACTCGCTGCGCTTCATCTATAATAAGTGGAGGGGGATTATCGTGTAAAAAACCACGTGGGTCCTGTTGCGCCTGTAACCGTATATCAAGATTTTCAAGGGATACATAGGCATAGTTTTTAAAAAATTCCTTTGCAAGAGTAGTCTTGCCACTTTGCCTGGGGCCAGCTATTGCAATTACGGGATATTGCTTTTGGTATTTTTTTAATGGAATTTCTAAATTTCGCCGTATCATGCGGCTAATATAAAGTCTAAGTTTATATTTGTCAAATATAATATGAATTCTCTACAATATTCCAAAAAGCAATATTTATTCCTAAACAATAATTTAACATAAGTACTTGTACGCTCCCACCGCCGAAGGCGGCAGTGTTTATTAACTATTTTTTGTACATAAATACACATTTATGAATTAATAGTGTTTAAAAAATATAATTCAATCTAATTACACGGTTGAAATTCAAAAAATACATAAAAGTAAATACTATTCCCAGAGTATATTGATTAATTTATCTTTTGTTATTTTTAAATGTTCCGATGTATCATGCAATATTCCATTTAATGTGCCTATTTTTAAAGTCTTATGAGCTGGAATGGTGATGTGATGCTCCCCAACTTTATTTGTAGTCAAACGTATATGACTTCCTGTTTGTCTAGTTATGGAATAACCAAATTTTTCAAGACGTTTAGCAAGATCTAATCCATTAACATCACGAGGCAATTTCAAAGAGTAATAGCCTCCTCTTTCACGAAATGAAGTTTAATAACTTGAGGCGCCTCGTTTTCTGAAAAATGACAGTGAACAGAATCCCTTATGTTATGTTTTAATTCATCAATAGTATCTCCTGATGTAAATATTGAATAACCAAGAGCCCTTGCTTCATATCCACCTTCGGGGGATTCTTCTATATAAAAAATGATCTCATTTTTCATAAATGCTCCATAAAGCATATAAAAATAATCTTTCTAATTAATTACCATAATTATAATGGATTGTCAAGTTTTTCTATGTTACCTATCTAACGCCATCTCAATTTCTTCTTTTACTATTGCTGTAGCACTGTTTCTGAATCGCTCAAGTGAACTCTTTGCCTTTGAACCACCAATCCTCCCCAGTGCCCAGGCAATCATTCTCTGTACACGCTCATCATTGTTGCTGTCAAATGCCTTTACAAGTTCAGGTATATATGAATCATCCAGGCTGTTACCCATTGCACGGGCAACATTCATCTTCCAGCGCCACAAATCAGTGACAGGCATATAAAACATATGCGGCTGAATATACTGCTGGTAATATGCCTCATCCATATGCAGAAGTTTGACAATATCAAAATATTCTTCCTTCGCGGCCACGCGCGGATTGAGGGTCAGCGCCTGCGACATCCATGCCCTGTTCCTTGGGCACACCTCCTGACAGCGGTCACATCCGTAGATATACAACCCCATAGGTTCCCTAAGTTCAGGCGGTGTGATATCTTCCCCAAAATATGTCAGATATGAAATACAGCGCTTTGAATCAATGACACAATTGCCTTTGAGTGCTTTTGTAGGGCATGCTGCAATACACGCATTGCGGCACCATTGCGGGCAACCAATGCCAGTGGTAGGTGTACATGATTCAAATTCCTTATCAACAATGATTGTAATGGGGCTTATCCATGAGCTTTGGCGTGCAGCATTAGTGGCATAGAGTAGGCAGTTTTTAC
>Ga0308419_1003224_pt1 | contig 10243 bp, 14 predicted proteins | sample HotsprSampleMS50_FD_203674 | JGI IMG/M metagenome (GOLD analysis project Ga0308419, IMG submission 203674) | Hot spring phototrophic mat microbial communities from Mushroom Spring, Yellowstone National Park, Wyoming, United States - 20090730_MS50 ... | reverse complement strand
CTTACAGTATTTCAGAATCGCCGTTATTCTAAAGACTTCCTAAAGATAAAAGAAGTAATAGCCTCTGGAAAACTGGGAAGAATAGTCCAGATTCGTATAACCCTAAACAGTTTTGGTAGAAGATGGGATTGGCAGACGCTAAGAGAATTTGGAGGAGGAAGTCTCAATAATAATGGTATACATCTCATTGATATGGCTATTGTACTTTTGTCCGAAAAAGAACCCGAAGTTTTTTGCCACTTGGATAGAGCACTGACTCTTGGAGATGCCGATGACCATGTGAAGATTCTTTTAAGAGCTCCTGGTGAACCGCTCATAGATATTGAACATACAAGCACCTGTGCCTATCCTGTAGAGAGATGGCTTGTTATGGGAACACAGGGAACTCTTATAGGAACGACAAACGAGCTAAAATGGAGATATATAAAACCCGAAGAATTACCACCCAGAGAATTAGATACCAGGCCTACCCCTGATAGAAGCTATAATAGAGAAGACTTAAACTGGTATGAGGAATCATGGAAGGCTGAGGATGACTCTATTACTCCAGAGACCAACTTCTATATAGACCTATGTAATACTATCAGAAGAGGAGCACCCTTAGCTGTAACACCTGAGAGTGTGAGAAAGCGTATAGCAGTATTAGATAAATGTCATAAGATGTGTGGACTTTGATTAATTGAGGAGGTCTTAATATGAAGTTATCTGTATGCCATTACAGTTTCCATAGAAGGTGGAAAGAGGAAAGCTGGACGCTGGAGAGGCTCTGCGAAGAGGCAAAGTCATTAGGGGTCAAGGGTCCATCTGTCTTTACAGCTGTATCTTTATTATGGTATAATCTCTACTAGAGAATTATACTGTTATATATAGAAACCTTCGGGGACGGGTGAGAAGCGGATGTCCGCTTCAATTCCCTACCGGCGGTAAAGCCCGCGAGCCTCTTTAAAAGGTTGAACTGGTGAAATTCCAGTGCCGACGGTACAGTCCGGATGGGAGAAGGTGTTTTTTATTGGATAATAAGCCCCGAAGGATTTTCGGGGCTTAAAAATTTTATAAGGAGGATTGAGACGATGCGTAAAGGTGTAAAGATGTATGTTGGTGGAGCACTTTTATCCGCGATTGGTTTTGTTTTGATGTTATTCCAGGTTCCTCTTATACCGGAGGCAAACTTCTTACTCTATGATCCTGGCGATGTAGCAGTACTGCTGGCTGGTATCTTATATGGACCATGGATAGGATTCCTCTCTGTAGTTATAAAGAACATACTATACTTTATATTTAAGGGAGCTGGAGGACCGATAGGTATACTTATGAATACAATAGCTACCGGGAGTTTTGTAGTGGTTCCTTCCATTATTCTCAGGTATAGAAAGAATCTACTAGTCCCAGCACTCTTAGGAGGAGTAGCGGCAAAGACGTTAATAATGATACCGGCTAACCTTATATTCACACCTATATATACAGGACTTCCGGTGGCAGAAGTATGGCGCCTTGTAAAAGTAGCGGTTACACCTTTTAACATAGCTCAAGGGACAATCAATATGCTATTATTCTTACTTATATACGGAGTCCTGGAGAAATACCTCAGAAGAATATCGGGATAGATGCCCTTTATTTTACTTTTTTCTCTTCTTTGCTCTTTCCCAAAGAGGCTTCCAGTCGTCTTCTTCAACTAGACCTATATCCTGAAGTATATGGAGAGTTGCCTCTAGCTTTCCTTTTTCTCCAAGAAAAGACTCTGCTGCCCTTACAAGATCCATATTATGACCAGTAAAACCATGCCCTAACCCTTTTATTTGAGAACTGGCATCTATGAGACTATGTAGAGCAGGTGTTGCCCAGCCTAAAAGAGCCTTTGACGCCCTTATGTGGTCTATATTTTTAGGCATTTAGATATTACTTTTTCTCTTCTCCCTTAGTAAAGAGTTTTATAACATCGTCTAACATAAGACCAGGGATTTGGTTGGCTTTCTCTAGCACATCTGCTACTGTGCCGATCCATCTCTGCCAGAGAGCCTGCATCTGAGCATCACTTATTGGAGGAGTAACAGCTCCTTTCCCCTTAGTTCCTGTCTCTTCTTCTCCCGTTCCAGCGACGAATAGATTTGAGGGTTTAGTATCTCTTATATATCGAACTACTGCATCTAGAGTCTGCATAGCCGCTATCCTTCTCTCTTCCATCTCACGCATTATTTCTCTGTCCATAATTATCACTCCCTCCTTCGAGATTTTTTCTTATTATATCATACGATAGATCGTTAACATCTTCCACTAGTTTCTCTAAAGTCCTTACATATCACAATTTATTAAGTTCTACTGCAAGACCTGACTTCTCTAAATTCTCTATAATCTTTTCTTTAGGCTTAAGGAGTACATTTATATATAGACTTTCTAATATACAAAGCTGAGCAATTCTTTTTGAAATAACCTCTCCTCTAATATTGTAGATTCTTGGAAACTCTAAAGCCCCTTGTAATCTCACTTCTAGCTATAGCCTTACTGCACTTTACCCCTACAGCCCAACCCCTTGATTTTTATTCTTTGCCTCCTTATCCTAGTACCAAAATTCCTAGGACAAGGAGGCGATAACTATGCTAAAAACTCAACACTGGACTCAGCACTCATTATACCACAAGAATCTCTTTAATTCATTCAAAAAGCTCTTACCCTTATATGGATATAGGATCTAAAGATAGCTCTTATTATATACCAACATTCATCTAGATGCCTGGAGAGACTATGCTAGACCTAACATAGTTGGACATCTTACCAATTGGGCTGAAGAGAATGCTTAGTCTTAAGATTATCGAAAGCTGGATATTCAAATTATCCCAATATTCACTTTTCAAGGTGCGTACCCCTTATTTATAGGCTCTTATAGCCCAGGGTTATTTAACTTTCACTCTAATTTTACTTATATTTTATTCTCTCCCACATTTGTCAAGAGGAGTTTCCGAGAGGCTACGGGTATAATATACCTAGACCTGATCTAAGCCTAGGATTTTCCGAGCTTAACTCCAGAAACTCTAACTATATTAGTTAGCTTAAGATAATAACGGATAGAAGGGATCTTTGTCAATAGATTTATGAATAAAAAATATGGTGGAGCTGACGGGACTTGAACCCGTGACCTCTTCCATGCCAAGGAAGCGCGCTCCCTCTGCGCCACAGCCCCACACTCTAACACTAAAAATTATACCTTATAATTAACAGATATGCAAGATGGTTTACTTCTCTCTATTTTCCAAATAATAGGTAAGTTCTATAAGGAGATCTGTGTTCTCCTTGTCCAGTGGAAGGCTTTCTATCGTCTCCCTCGCTTTAGAGAGATAAGAAACTACATTTTCCTTACATAGATCCATTATGCCGGAGCTTTCGAATAACCTTATGATATACTCTATATCTTCTTCTGTTTTGTCTTTATTCAGTAAGATCTCTCTAACCTCTGGTCTTTCTTTAAGTCCAAGGATAATCGGATATGTCTTTTTGTTCTGCCTCAGATCACTTCCAACAGGTTTTCCTGTGACCTTTGGGTCTCCCCATAACCCAAGTATATCATCGAGTATCTGAAAACCTAGCCCAAGATTTCTTGCAATAGAAACGAACTTTCCTGCAAGATCTTCCCTTTCTGATACAACTACACCCATCTCTACACTTGCCTCAAACATACTGCAGGTTTTACCCTGAACCATTTGTAGATATTCCTCTATATCTACATCTTGCCTCTCTTCAAAACTTACATCCATAAATTGTCCCTGACAGAGTCTAAATATTGCCGTATCAAGGATATCCAAGAGCCTGTACTTTTTATAATGATCTAACCTAGAATCCAGGATGGCTTTATGGGCAAGAGATATCATCGCATCTCCAACGTTTATCCCCTGCGCAACTCCCCATATGCTCCAGACAGTCTCCCTACCTCTCCTGAATAGATCTTTATCCTGTATATCGTCATGGACAAGGGAAAAGTTATGCGTCAATTCCAGGGCTATTCCGGGAGGATAGGAGTCTTCTATTCTTCCTCCAGTCATCTTACATACAAGACTGCAGAGGACTGGTCTCAATCTTTTCCCTTTATAGGAATCTTCCTTTTTAAAGTCCTTGTTGAGCCATCCCATATGGTAACGGATGATGTTTGTCAAAGGATCATTTGGCAGTTTATCAAAGAAAGATAGTAGACTTTCTTCTATCTTTTGAGAGATATGGCTAATTTCGTCCTGAAGTTTTCTGGATACCTTATCCATTAACTACTTTCTTCTCCTCTTATTTATCTCAGCCTTGGCAAATCTTATTAGATGTACTAGGGGCCTTCTGGAAGGACATATATAGGCGCAACTGCCACACTCTATACAGTCAAGCGCATATAACCTATAGGCATCATCGAATCTCTTTTGTTCTGCCAGATTCCCCAATTCTAGAGGGAGTAATCCCATTGGGCAGGCATCCACACATTTTGCACACCTTAGACAGGGATAAGTCTCTTCTTCTACACTTGTCAGTGCTATAATACCAGAAGTTCCCTTTATAACCGGTACTTCCAGAGTCCATTGTGCAACGCCTGTCATCGGTCCACCAGAAATAACCTTTTTAGTTTCCTGTTTTAGTCCAGCATACTCCAGTATATCTTTAAACTGGGTTCCGATCTTCACTCTAAAGTTACCTGGTCTCTCTACTCCGTCACCACTTACCGTTATAACTCTAGATATAAGGGGACTCCCCTCACATACCGCCTTGGCTATACTGTATGCGGTCTGTACATTGTTTACCACCACACCGACATTAAGGGGAAGTTTGCCAGAAGGGACCTCTCTGTTTAGAATTGCCTTTATCAAATGTTTCTCTGAGCCTTGAGGGTATCTTGTTGGGAGAGATACTACCTTTATATCTCCGTATCCTTTTAGTTTACTGTTGAGTAATTCTATTGCGTCCTTTTTATTATCCTCTATACCGATGATGCCCTGTTTTGCTCCAACTACCTTCATAATAATCTGTAGCCCGGTAATTATTTCATCAGGCTTTTCCAACATAAGACGATGGTCACAGGTAAGGAATGGTTCACACTCTGCACCATTCAGAATGACCGTATCTATAACTATTCCTTCCGGAGGAGATAGCTTTACAGATGTTGGAAACGCTGCTCCACCAAGACCAACTATCCCAGCCTCTCTAATTATACTTATGATCTCTTCTCTTTTTAACTCCCTCCACTCTCTCTTCTCTAATGCCAACTCGTCTATTGGGTCTTCCTCAGTAGCCTCTATTATAATGGCAGGAACTACCTCCCCAGTAGGTATCGGATGAGGCTCTATGGAGACAACCTTGCCTGAGATGCTTGAGTGTACTGGACTTGAGATAAGAGCCTTTGAATCCCCAATCTTATCCCCTACCTTCACCATATCTCCCTTTTTTACTAAAGGCTCCAGTGTTGCCCCTGTATGCTGTTTCAGTGGAATTACCACCTTCTTGGGTTCAGGAAAGTCAATTATAGGAGAAGACTCGGTTAATTCTTTATGTTCTTCTATCTTCAGTCCTCCGCTAAATTTAAATGCCATATCCTCATTACCTCCTAGTAGCAAATCCTTTAAGATTATACATTTTTTTCTTCTATAGTCAAGCAGTATGTTATAATCATCTAAAGTAGTATTGACCTTATAGGAGGAAGCCTGTTATGGATGAAATACTGGATTTATTGTATAAAAGAGGAGCAGTAATGAAGGGGCATTTTTTGCTCTCTTCAGGGCTACACAGTGATACCTATATACAGTGTGCTCAGGTATCACAGTATCCAGAGGATAACTCTTTCCTTGCAAAGAAGATTGCAGAGCTTTTTAGAGATAAAGAGATAGATCTTGTTATTGGACCAGCTATAGGTGGTATCACCATAGCTTATGAGACTGCCAGAGCCCTGGGAGTTAGAGGTATCTTTGCTGAAAGGGAGTCGGGTGTTCTGACATTGAGAAGAGGTTTCTCTATACGGGAGGGGGAAAGGGTGCTTATAGTGGAGGATGTCATAACTACTGCAGGGACCGTTAGAGAACTGAAAGATCTGGTCTTATCCTGCGGTGGAGAGGTTGCAGGTATATCCAGTATAGTAAATAGGGGTAATATCAATGAGATTGACGGGATCCCTGTGAAGTCACTGGTCTACATATCACTATCTACCTATCCTCCAGATGATTGCCCCTTATGTAAGGCTGGTATCCCTATAGTAAAGCCTGGAAGCAGGAGATAATGTATGTATAGAGCCCCTTTAGATATTCAAAATATGGAATTTTCCAGAAGATTCCGGGGTTATGATATAAATGAAGTAAGGGAATACCTCTCCCAGCTTGCCGACGAATGGGCTCTCCTTATCGAAGAGAATAAGACTCTGGAGACAAGATTAAAAGATCTAGAAGGACAACTGGAATACTACAGAAATATAGAGTCTCTCTTAAAAGAGACACTGCTATCAACCCAGCAGGCGATGAATGAATTGAGAAGAACCGCTGAAGAAGAAAGAAAGTCTATAATTAGTTCTGCTCAAAATTCTGCCAGAGAGATTGTAAGGAAGGCAGAAGAGGAAAAAGCAAAGATAGAGATTGAGATAGAAAGGCTTAAGAATCTTTACAGTGAATTTAAGGCGAAATTTATAAGTATCCTAGAATCTTATAGAAGAATACTGGAAGAATGAGGGCTATAGCTCTTTATTCTGGTGGACTTGATAGTACCCTGGCTATAAAGATAATGATGTCCCATAATATTGAGGTGATACCTATTGGTTTTGCCACTCCATTTTTCTCTCCAGATGCAGAATATGGGAGTAGAGTCCTTGGTTTACCTGTAGAGATCATAGATATAACAGAAGAATTTATTGAGGTGCTACTCTCGCCACAGCATGGTTATGGAAAGAATATGAACCCCTGTATAGACTGTCATGCACTTATGATCAGAAAGGCTAAATCTTTATTAGAAAGATATAATGCCAGGTTTATAATAACGGGAGAAGTTCTGGGGGAAAGGCCAATGTCTCAGACCAGACAGGCTTTAAAAGAAGTGGAAAAGACTGCAGGGGCTGAGGGATTAGTGGTTAGGCCTCTTTCTGGCGCCTTACTTCCTCCCACAATTCCTGAAGAGATGGGCTGGATAAAAAGGGAATGGCTTTATGATATATCTGGAAGAAAGCGCGATAGACAGATGGAACTTGCCAGGCTCTTTGGCATAGAAGAATATAAGACACCTGCTGGTGGCTGTATCCTTACAGATATTCAGTTCTCAAAGAGGCTGAGATTTCTTATAGGTATAAAGAGGAAGCCAAAGAGAGAAGAGTTCGAGCTATTGAATATTGGAAGACATTTTTATGTAGATGGTTGTTGGTTCATAATAGGTCGTAATGAAAGGGAAAATCTGATCTTAAAGAATTCAAAGATATGGAGATACATATTCTTTACTATTGATTATCCTGGACCTACTGGTATAATATTAGAAGGCGATTCTTTAGAGATTGCGACCAGAGTATTGGTAAGATATAGCGATGCCCCAAAAGATAAGAATATTAGGGTAAGAGTTTTGGATGGCTCAGGTGAATGTTACATACTGGAAACAACTGCTCTTGATGATGAAGAGATTGAAAAGATTAGAGTGTGAGGTGATTGGATGACTTACGAATCCCTCTTTTCTTCCATTTCTATCAGGGGATTAAGGTTCAAAAACAGAATAGTAATGCCTCCTATGGCTACTAATTTTGGTATAGTAACGGATCAGTCTATAGCCTACTATACTAAAAGGGCACTGGGAGGAGTTGGTAGTATAATTATAGAAGGCGTACCTACTCATCTGTTCAGAGATAGACAATTCCAGGATAGACTAAAACTCCTCGCTGATAGCATACACAGGAGTAATGTAAATGTCTTTGTCCAGTTGACGATAAGAAGTAATCCCCAACCGAGAAGGGATGTTACAGATATATCTGTGGATGAGATAAGGTCTTTTATAGATGACCTTGTCTATGCGGGTAAAGTCTGTTTGGAAGCTGGTTTTGATGGAGTAGAGCCTCATGGGGCACATGGTTTTATAATCAACCAATTCTTCTCTCCTATATTTAACAGACGGGATGATGAGTATGGTGGGGATGTTTACAGGAGGATGAGATTTTCTCTGGAGGTCATTAGGGGTCTAAGGTCTATAGCGAATGATAAGTTCTTAATCCTTTATCGTCATACTCCGGTGGAATGGAGAGAAGGTGGTTATTCGCTTGATGATACTATACTGTTTGGCAGAGAACTTAAGAAGGAAGGGTTAGATATCTTGGATATATCACCCAGTACTCCTCCTGGCTCTTATGATTATGGTATACTGGCTAGAGAGGTGAAGAGACAGGTAGACATACCTGTAATAATGGTGGGAAAGATGCATATACCTGATCTAGCTGAAGATAGGATAAAGAATGGTTATGCAGACTTTGTTGCTATAGGTAGGGCTCTTCTTGCTGATCCATTCCTGCCAAAGAAGATTCAAGATGGAAGATTTGCCCTTATAAATAGCTGTAAGCAGTGTAATATAATGTGTCATGGATATCTAAGGAGAAGGATTCCTATCTCCTGTGTAATGAACCCTGCTGTAGGAAGAGAATTTTTAGAAAGGGGGAGCTGGAGTAATAATCTGAGATGAACATAGAACACTACGAGTTTGGTAAGATCATTATAGATGGGATCTCTTACTTCTCTGATGTTATTATCTTCCCGGATAGGGTAGAAAATGACTGGTGGAGGGAAGAAGGGCACGAGTTACGCGTATCAGATATACTGGAAGTAGTCGAGGCAAAGCCCAGGATCTTTATAGTTGGTACCGGGGCTTATGGAATGCTGAGGGTTCTTCCAGAAGTAGAGAAGTATCTAGCGGGGAATAACATACAGCTTATAGCGGAGTTGACTGGCAGGGCAGTAGAGATATATAATCAAACTAGGGACAAGAGTAAGGTAGTCTGTGCCCTGCACCTTACCTGTTAATGGAGGGGTGGCAGAGTGGTTTATTGCGGCGGTCTTGAAAATCGCTGGCCGATGAGGCCCGGGGGTTCGAATCCCTCCCCCTCCGCCAAGAAAGAGAGCTAAGAGTTGAAAGACAAGCTGTGGTTTTTCTTTATCTCTACTTTCCTCTTCTGGTTTTCACTGTATGTCTATACCCCTATTCTATCTCCATATGCGGAGAGTCTGGGAAGTTCTTTAAGACTCATAGGTCTTATTGTTGGTTCTTATGGATTTACACAGTTTCTCTTGAGAGTCCCACTTGGGATATGGTCAGATAAGATCCAGAGGAGAAAACCATTTATAATTCTGGGCTTTATTTTTTCAGCGTTTAGCGGGTTTGGTCTGGCTTTATCCAAGTCTCCTATAGGACTTTTGATCTTCAGGGGATTAAGTGGTGTTTCGGCTACTACGTGGGTGGCATTTACTACTCTTTTCTCCAGTTATTTTGATCCCTCGAATGTTATCTCTTCCTTGAGCCTTTTGAACTTTTTTACACAATCAGGACAGCTAGTAGCCACATTACTTGGTGGATTTATAGCTCAGAATATCGGCTGGACTGCTCCCTTTTACCTGGCTGGGATAATCGCACTGGTGGGTTTTATCCCTGCTTTCTTTATAAAAGAAGAGGTTTCTCGGAGATCTAATAATGTCTCATTGATAGAACTGATAAGAGTTGGGAAGACACCTCTATTACTTGTATCTTCTATCCTTGCTATTCTGGTCCAGTATTTTACCTTTGTTACCACTTATGGTTTTTTGCCTGTCTATGCCAGTAATATAGGTCTCTCTAAAAGCTCTCTCGGGGTGTTGACCTTTCTCTCTTCTATCCCGGCAGCTATAGCTTCACTTCTAAACAGCGGGACATTCTTTAATAGATTTACCAAGAAATATCTCCTGGCATTAGGTTTTATCTTTGCTATGATTTCCTCCCTCTTTGTCCCTTTTACAAAGAGCTTCTTCATCTTAGGGCTTCTTCAATGTTTAGGTGGTATCTCTAGGGGTATAAACTACCCTGTACTGATGGGCTTGAGCATCCTGGATGTTTCTCCCGAGAAGAGGGCTACAGCTATGGGATTTTTCCAGGCTATATATGGTATTGGAATGTTTGGTTGTCCATTCATAGGAGGACTTATAGGTTCTGCCTGGGGTATAAGTAGCATATTTATTTCTACTGCCATATTGATGCTTATTTCTGCAGTAATAGTAATCTTTACAGTGAAGCTGTAGTTTTTCTACGA
>Ga0308419_1003223_pt1 | contig 10244 bp, 10 predicted proteins | sample HotsprSampleMS50_FD_203674 | JGI IMG/M metagenome (GOLD analysis project Ga0308419, IMG submission 203674) | Hot spring phototrophic mat microbial communities from Mushroom Spring, Yellowstone National Park, Wyoming, United States - 20090730_MS50 ... | reverse complement strand
CTTTTGTATTATAATAGCACGGGAAAAAATAAAAGTAAAAAAGTTTATCTTATCCATGTCCAGAAGGTCTCTACAAGACCTAACTTCCAGACACCCTTTTCTTTATACATCTGAACTATGGCAGGCCTTTCTGATTTTTTGTGATGGATGATTAACTCTGCATAATTACCTTTAATCTTGCCCATCTTCCAAGTGCTATGTTCAAGCACTGTATTTGGGTCAAAATTTTCAAGGAATGCATGCCAGTATTCTCTTGATAATGGTCCACAGTTGTTGAAGTCTTCAAATATCATTTCTTTGTTTAAAGGGTTTTCCCTTTTTTCTTTTTTGCTCTGTTTTTCAGCATAGCTATAGATATCTTCTGTAATCCTTTTTTTTGATTTTTCAGTAATACCTTCCCATATACCTTTAAAGTCTTTTATCACCATAAACTTAAAAATCTTTTCTGCTGAATGTAATATATTATCCAGTTCTGTCTGCTCATAGATATTCTGGGCTAAAAGGGCTTTTGAAAAGATTATTGCCAGACAAAAAAATAAAAACAGTAAAAGTGATTTTTTCATTTGATAAAAAATTAACCAGAGGACATAGCCTCTGGTATATAGACAAAAGAAAAATTGATATTAATGATGCGCTGGTGTTATATGCACCGGTGTTGTTCCACCTCCACCACTGGTTGCCGCTGCAACACCTGCTGCAACTGCGGCCGCCCCTACTACGGCTGCTGCAATTGTGCCTGCACCAACTCCTGCTGCAACGCCGGCACCTGCTGCTGCACCGGTTGCTGCTGCTGCACCGGTTGCTGCTGCTGCACCGGTTCCAGCTGCCGCTCCAGCGCCTGCTGCCCCGGCACCTGCATCTGCTGCCCCTGTTCCTGCTGCACCGGCACCTGCACCTCCAGCGCCTCCTGCTCCAGCACCTACTGCCCCAGCGCCAGATTCTGCCTGTGCAAATAACATTGAAGGAATTATAAGACTAATAAAAAATAATACACCTATACCTATACTTAAAATCCTTTTCATAAAAACCTCCTTTGTATTTTATTCTCCTCTTCCAAAAGATTTAAACATATATGATTTATCATTGTCAAGAAATTTTTTAGAATTCCTTCCTAAAAAATCAAAAAGATTATTGTGATGCATTATATCCTGGGCAACATCCCTTGTCCAGGGTGAAATCGAATAATTATAAACTGTTTTTGAATCAGACCCTGTAAACAATCTTAGAGGTAAAGTAATGGATATACCCTTATCGTGATAACCCCTATTATAGGGATCTTTAAAAACACTTCTTGTATTAGTCCAGCTATACCAGGCGGATATGGAAATACCACTTTTTATAAATTTAGTAATGGTAAGTCTTGCACCTTTATCCCCTGCAAGAAACCTCCCTGTGTTTAAATCAAAGTAAAGCTCTTTTTCCGGTATGTTTAACCTTGTATTCAAAAATATGGTTTTATAAGACTGTGTATAATCCTCACTTAATTTAAAAGGGTTGTCTATGTCTCTCTTTTTTACAATACTTCCGCTTAAACCAAGATAAATTCTTCCGTCAAAAAAGGGTTTTGCAACCTCACCATCAAAACCTGCATACTGGATCTCCAGCAATCCCCCTGCCAGTCTTGTATAGATGTCTTGTTCAGTTTTAAAAATTTGATTGAGCATAAGGCTGCCCAATGTGACATTTTTCTGCAGATATTTCCATGAATCAGACCTCACAGGTATAGAAAGGGGCTCAACAGATGATTTTATATTATTTATGGGATAACCCTCAATGCTACCTGTAATCTCTCCGCCATGCCACGGGAAATAGCTCATCCATGCACTGGCACCAAATCTATACCTAAAAAAACCTGATGGGTCATTTAAAAGCTGTTGAAAAGAAGGCTTTATACCGAAATCAATTGTCTTTTTATGTGTTAATCTAATATCAGGTATCCAGTTTATATCCGTTTTTATCTTTGAAAGCCTTAAAAATTCAAAAGGTTTAAGCCTTTCGGCAAACAAATCATCTATATCTGTTTTTGTTGTAGTGTATTTCAAAATAGGTACATTATTGCTTGTAAGTATGATATCTATCTTCTCTGCGTGTGCTGGTAATATATCTTTTAAGATATTAAGTATTACCCCTATTGCCCTTGCAGTATAAAAATATTTATCGTTCTCAGCTGTTATTATAATATCATTTCCTTCAATGCTTACACCTATATTTTTAAAACCCGATGCATAAAGCGCATTCTCAAGCCTTGTATAGAGGGGATTTTCCTTATCCTTTGGTTTTTCTCTATATGGTTTGTCAAAGATAGGCAACATCGTTTTATTTAAATCAAAGGTAAAAGAAACATTCAGTCCTATCTGTTCACCCCTCTGATAACTCATAATAATATTCGTCCATTTATAAGGAGACCATCTAAAACCGTAGTTAAAATTGGAAGGAACGCCCTTTTTAAAATGTTTTGCCTGTGCAGGATCGTGGGTCTGTTTCTCATATCTTATGGGGCTATACTCTGCCATCAACGCATATTTTTCCGAAAGATGAAATTGAATGCCACCAAAGAACTGACTGTCTTTTAGCCACTGTTTTGGGTCATCGAGTATATCTATCTTAAATGTCTCATCAGATGGGGGTAATGCCCTCTTTCCAAATCTTCCATTTCCAAAACCAATGGTAAAGTCAAAGGGAAAAATCTGTTTACTCAGCACAAAGTACTGGGATGGATAAAGCCTTGTACCCTGAGGGTCATTTATGGCAAAGGCAACGGCAGGCATATATTTTCCTTCACGAATAAACTGGTATTTAAAATCCATGGCCTTGTCTTTATATTCACCGTATGATGCACTTAATGCCTTAACGCCCTTAATCTGGGTGACCCTGCCTTCTATCTCGAGACCTTTTAATGGACTTAAAACAAGGTAATACCAGATGTAAGGATACGCTATACCTACACCTGTTCTGAAATTATTTTCATTCAGAACCCTTGCAGTAGGTATTTCAATAAGTCCTGTTGTTCCCCAGTTTGCTGGATTAACAAACGGTTCATCTGCAGCATAAACATCATTGACAGGCTCTATTTTTATCAGGGAGATATCACATAGAACAAGAACCTGCGTGATTAAAAATAAAAGGATAAAAAAATTTTTCGTTTTATATATAGCAGAATCTTTTTGCACAATCCCCTGTCGCCAATAAAAGAATTTTAAAATCCACAGTCAGTTAAACATTATAAAGATGCTTATTAAGAGTTTATTGATTTTATACTTATTTTTCCCTTTATTTCCATAAAAAATGTTTAGTGGCAATTGCCTTTTTGTAAAATTAAGGAAAGTTGCTTATTGAAATGGTTACAGAAATTTTTTATCCGTATCTGTATTGAATGCCAAATTCACCCTTTGGATAAATCCAGTCTATGGCACCTTCAATACAGGCAATCCTGCATGTGCCGCATTCAAGACACCCAGCATATTCAACGGTTATCTCATCGTTTTGTTCGTTGTAAGAATAGAGGTGTCCAGGACACACAAAGAGACAATATTTGATTTTACATCTTGTTCTGCATATTTCATGGTATATCTTTATATGGCTTTCCTTATCAGTTTTAAACGCATCTATGGCAAGCTTTTCTTCGATTTTCATAATCTCCTCAGATATTTTTTATACTATATAGTTCTTTCAACCTTTTAAAGCTGAGCATTCCCGATGATTTTAGCTCTTTCCACAGGGTAGAACCAATCTTTTCTTTAGGCCCTTCACCAAACCACATGACCTTTTCAACAAACAATGGAAAATATTTTGGATAAAAATTAAAAAATGCATCGTTGTCGAGAAATTCTGGCATGTCTTTACAATTATACATATCTTTTAAAACAAAAGAGTTTCTCAGTCTTTCTTCATATAAACAAAGGGTTTTAGCAGAAAAATCACCTTTTTCAAATGCATGTAAAATCGTCTCTGCTGCAAAAATGCCCGAGGCAATGGCAAATTCCATACCCCTTACTGTAACACCCATATTTAATGCAAAACCTGCTGCATCTCCTGTAACGAGTATACCGTCAGCATAAAGCCTTGAAATATTGTTGTACCCTCCCTCCGGTATCACATGGGCAGAATATTCAACGATGCTACCCTCTTCTAAAAGTCTTTTTATCTCGTATCTTTCTTTAAATGCATCTATTAATGAATGGGCTTCAACTGTGGCAGCCCTTTCCATTATTGCCTTTATGCCAATTACAACACCAAGGGAGATTGTTTCTTTATTGGTATAAAGAAAACCTCCCCCAAACATACCTTTTGTTACATCACCTATAAAGAGATGGGCACACCCTTCACCTTTTTCAACATTGAACCGATCGTTAATCTTCTCTTCTGTAAGCTCAATCACCTCTTTTATACCCACTGCATAATTTTTAGGCTTCATCTTCGGTTTAAGACCTGCCCTTTCACCTATAAAAGAAAGCACACCATCTGCTGCTACAACAACGCTGGCAGGAATCTCTTCTTCCCCTGATTTTATACCGCATACCCTGTTTTCTTCCCACAGAAGGTCATCAACCCTGTATTTAGGAATGACAAATACACCTTTTTCTATGAGTTTCTCTGACAGCCATCTATCAAATGTTGATCTTAAAACAGAGTAACTGTGACCTGTTTTTCTGAATTTTTCGCCTGTAAAGTCTATATTTAATGAATTTTCCTCTCCAAATAAACTCCATCTTTCTCTTACGATCTTTCTTTCAAAGGGTGCATCTGAAAACATATCACCAATCAGAGGTTTAATCGGCTCAAGATATAGTCTTCCACCGGTCACATTTTTACTGCCAGGGAAATCCCCTCTTTCAAGAACTATAACCTGCAGACCTTTATCTGCAAGCTTATAAGCACAGGTAAGTCCTGAAAGACCTCCGCCCACTATTACCACATCAATCTTTTCCACTTTATCCCTCTTTTTTCGCAGCAGTTAATTCTTCCTTCAAGGCTGGCAAAACATTAAAAAGGTCGTCTACTATCCCGTAATCTGCATATTGAAATATAAGGGCATTTGGGTCTTTGTTTATGGCAACCACCACCTTTGATGTATCCATGCCCATAGTGTGGTGTAATGCCCCTGAAACACCGCATCCAATGTATAGCTTTGGCGAGACCGTCTTTCCACTTTTGCCAATCTGATCTTCGTAGTCACGCCATTTACTGTCAACAACGGCACGGGAAGCACCAACCCTTGCGCCAATTATATCTGCAATCTCTTCAAGTATCTTAAAGTTTTCAGAACCTTTCATACCCCTACCACCGCAAATTATAAAATCTGCCTCCTGCAAATCTACCTTTTTAGATTGGCCTCTTGTGATATTTATTAAATGCATCCGTTTATCCGGTACTACATCGATTTTTTCCACTATTACCTCACCTGCCTTGTTTCCCTTTTCTGCGGAAAAAGAATTGGGCCTGAATGTAATTATCACCCTATCTGTATTTTTTGGAGAAACCCATGAAATTATCTTTCCTCCATATATCGGCTTTTTTACCTTTAATTGACTATCCATAATCTCAATACCCGTTGCATCTGATATAAAGGCAGCGCCGGTCCTGGCAACAAATCTTGGAAATAGGTCTTTTCCCGTTATTGTAGATGCGCCTATTATAAGAAAGGGCGTATATTTTTTAGCAATAAACTCTAATGCATCAGTATATGTATCCCATCTATAATCTTTATATGTCTCTCCATCTATAATAATAACTTTTTCTGCATAGGATTTTATCTCCTCAGCAAGGTTAATAACATTTTCACCTATGATAACAGCCAGCAGATTAGATGATAGTTTATCTGTCAGTTCCCTTCCTTTTGTTAAAAGTTCAAAATTTGTCTTCCTTATATTCCCTTCCTTACACTCAATAAATACACATACATCCTTGCCCATATGTAATCTCCTTATCTATAAAACTTTTGCCTCTTCCTTTAGTAGTTTTACCAGTTTCCTTGCCTTCTCCTGCGCTGTTTCACCGTCTATTATCTTAACAGGTGGCCTTGCCTTCGGTGTTTCATAAAATAATACGTCTATCTTTGAGGCACCACTATTTAACTCTTCTTTTTTAAGGCCCAAAGTCAATGGATCCACAACAGGTATATTTGCCTTCATAGCCTTCATAACCCCTGTAATTAAAGGCACCCTCGGTTCATTTATGCCTTTCTGTGTGGTAAAAAGGGCAGGTAATTCTACCTCAAAGGTCTGTCTTGCTCCCTCTGCGTCCCTTTCCACTATCATGTGCTTTTCGTCTTTTACATCGAGTTTCATTATGGCGCTTATATGGGGTATATTTAAAAATTCTGCCACCATAGGACCTATTGCTCCGTTTTCATCGTCTATTGCCTGTCTTCCACATAATATGATGTCAAAACCTTCTTTTTTTGCATAACCTGCAAGAATCTTTGCCGTAATCAAAGGGTCTTCTGTATCCACATCTGTATTATCTATTAGATATGCCTGGTCAGCACCCATGGCTATGGCAGTGCGCAGTGCCTCTATTGCCTTTTTTCCTCCACAGGTGCAAACAATAACCTTAGAGTCCTTTAATTTTGTCTTTAACCTTATGGCCTCTTCTACAGCAAACTCATCGAAAAAATTGAGATTGTACTTATTTTCAATCTCCAGCGATTTATTGTCGCTTTTTATCAATATCCTTGCCTCTGTGTCAGCAACCTGTTTTATAAAAACGAGTATGTTCAAAATATTACCTCCTGAATTTACAAAATTTAAATTTAAAAGCGGGCATTAATTTAAACATAAACTGACAGATATTTGAAGTAAAAATATTTATAGCTTCCCTATAATGCTTCTGCCTATAAAATCTTTTAAGACCTCGTGGGTTCCACCTCCATATAAAAGAAACCTTGCATCCCTGAAATAACGCTGAGGTGTATATTCATGGGCAAAGGCATTTGCCCCGTAAATCCTGGTTACCTCATCCACAACCTTCAGACATACCTCTGTGGCAAACATCTTTGTTTCTGCTGCCAGTGTCCTTACATCCATATTATTTTCCATCATCCAGGCACCATAATATATCATAAGCCTTGCTGCATTCATAAGCGTATCCATGTCTGCAAATTTTTCCCTGATGAGTTGATAATTGCCTATGGGCTGACCGAATGCTACCCTTTTTCTTGCAAATTCAAGACCTTCATTGTAGGCACCCTTTGCAATACCCAGTGCCATGGCAGCGGTCATTAATCTTACCTCATCAAGTATCTCGCCCACATAGATAACGCCTTTGCCGAGTTCATCACCTAAAAAATTTTCATCAGGCACCCAAACATTATCGAATACAAGATCCCCTGTTACTGTGCCCCTGCAACCAAGCTTATTCAAAACCTGACCGCTTGAAAAACCTGGAGTTCCTTTCTCTACGAGGAAGAAATTAAGGGCCTTTAAACCTTTTGATGGATCTGTTGTGGCTAAAACAGTGCAGAAATCACAGATAGGGCCATTTGTTATCCACATCTTTGTTCCGTTTATCCTCCAGCCATTTCCATCTTTTACTGCCGTTGTCCTTGTTGCCCCTAAATCAGAACCAGACTGATCTTCAGTAAAACAGATGGTGGCAATCTTTTCACCCCTCATGGCAGGATAAAGGCACCTTTCCTTTATTGAATCGCTTCCAAATCTATAAATAAAATATGTTCCCATGAGTATATTCATTATTACACTCTGGGCAAATCCCACAGAGCCCCTTGCTATCTCTTCATAAAAGATCATGCACATGATTTTATCGGCATTCATGCCGCCTATCTCTTCAGGATATCTAAGCCCTAAATATCCGAGGGCTGTAAATTCTTTCCACAAATTCCACGGGAATTCATCCTTTTCGTCTATTTCCTGGGCTTTTGGAACTATCATCCTGTCAACTGTATCAACGATAACCTTTTTGAAAAATTCTTGCTGTTCCGTTAAGGTAAAATCCATAAAAAACCCCCTTTTTGGAAGAATAAGTATCGATTTTTGTATACAATATTTTACCTATAGATTTTTGTCAAGTAAAAATTCTGCTTAATATTCAACTTTCTACAAAACACTTCAACTTTGTAGCCCTTATGGGATGCCTTAATTTTCTCAAGGCCTTTGCCTCGATCTGTCTTATCCTTTCCCTTGTGACATCGAAAATTTGACCTACTTCTTCCAGCGTATAGTCGTATTTTTCACCGATACCGAATCTTTTTCTGATAACTTTTTCTTCTCTCGGGGTAAGCGTTGATAAAACCGAATTTAACTGATTTACAAGGTCATCATAAATGGCAACATCCTGGGGGGTTGGTGATGCCTTATCCTCTACAAAATCTGCAAGATGGGTATCCTCATCATCTCCAATAGGTGTTTCCATTGATATGGGTTCTTTTGTTATCCTTAACGCCTTTCTTACCTTGTCTGCACTTAACCCTACCCTGTCGGCAATCTCATCTGGAAAGGGTTCCCTGCCTAATTCCTGGACAAGCTCTCTTGATGCCCTTACGATTTTGTTTATTGTCTCAATCATGTGAACGGGGATTCTTATTGTCCTTGATTGATCTGCCAGTGCCCTTGTAATAGACTGTCTTATCCACCATGTGGCATAGGTGCTGAATTTATAACCCCTTTTATATTCGAATCTATCCACTGCCTTCATAAGCCCAATATTTCCTTCCTGGATCAAATCAAGAAGGGATAACCCCCTGTTTGTATATTTCTTTGCAAGGCTTACTACTAACCTTAAATTTGACTTAACGAGCTCATTTTTTGCAGCAAGGCACCTTTTCTCTGCATCTTCAATCTTTTTAAGGTATGCCTTTAAGACCTCATAAGATATACCTGATTCACTCTCTATTTTTTGAATTCTCTTATAAAGCATTGAAAGGTGTTTATCATTTTCTCTATTGTGCTTTCTTTTGTATTTTGCAATTTCTGCCTCTGTCTTTTCGATCGCCAGACGATCTTATCTATTACCTTTCTCGTCAAGTTCAAATCAGTTATGAGCCTTTTAATCTCTATCCAATCCTCGCATGAATGGTTCTTTTTGTTATATATAGTTCTTACGGATTCGAGATTTTTGATAATTCTTTCTTTTTGATATTCTGCCTCTGCGTCCGTGCAGTCTTCCTCGTCCAGATCAAGGGTGATATCTTTAGCCGCCATTCTATTTGCCTTTAAGGCAGTAAGGATGTTAAGAAGTTCTTTTACAGTGCCAGGAAAAGAAAGGATAATCTCCTTTACCTCTTCCTTTGCCTCTTCCATCCTCAGCGCTATTTCCTTTTCCCCTTCCTTTGTTAAAAGGGATAGATTGCTCATCTCCTTTATGTAGTGTCTAACAGGATTTCCTATATCGCCATTGTGGAAGCCTTCAATGTCTTCAGTAAATAGCTCATCGAGCCCATCCTGCTCTTCTATTACATCGCTATTTTCATCCACATCGAAAATATCTATTTCATCAAATATGTTTTCACTGCTACGGCTATCTACCAGAATAGTAGAAAGTTCGTTTTGTTCCTTGTTTTCCTCAAAAACAAAAAAATCTTTTACTTTTTCAGGCATGGTTACCTCACTTATTTTTAATTTTTTAATAGTGATAGGACCTGCCTTTTTTCATTGAGCAGTCCCATAATAACCAAATCATCACCCCTTTTTTCTGCCTCCAGCAATTGCTGGGTTATCTTGTTGAGTTCTTCTTTTATAAATTTTTTTTCCATGTGCTTTATATAATCCATTAAAATTCTTTCCAGTTCTTCCTCACCGCAATCAAATGTCATTAAGGCGCATTCGCAGGCTATGGACTTAAGATGCTCCTCTTCCATTGTTGCAATAAATGCATTCACCTCAAATCCCAGATTCTTTTCATAGAACTCTATAATCCTTTCTATTATGCCCTTTGTGTTATTATTTTTTATAAATCTTATCACCCCCTTTTCTTTAAATAATTCTATCAGGTTCGGGTTGTTAATGAGTATACCGATAACCTTTTTGCCTATAATATCCTTAAATTGTTCCTGTGGATTTAATGGTTTTAACTCTTTTCTCTTTGTGCCATCCCAGAAGATATGCTCCTCCACTTTTGTAAGTTCGGAGATATGTTTTATATATAGGTTCTTTGTTACATTATCTTTTATCTTTTCCACATGGGGTAATACGTTTTTTATAAAGGACAGTCTGCCTTCAAGGGTTCCTATACCATGTCTTTTTATATGGAAATCGAGATAATAATCGAGTATGGGTTTTTTCTCATCC
>Ga0308419_1003220_pt1 | contig 10253 bp, 6 predicted proteins | sample HotsprSampleMS50_FD_203674 | JGI IMG/M metagenome (GOLD analysis project Ga0308419, IMG submission 203674) | Hot spring phototrophic mat microbial communities from Mushroom Spring, Yellowstone National Park, Wyoming, United States - 20090730_MS50 ... | reverse complement strand
TATTGAGGAATTGTTTCTAGATACTGGCCTTGGCAAGGCTTCATATTCAGTCATGGAGCAGGGTAAGATTGATTTAATTTTATCCACAAAAGCTGAAGACCGCCGTTACATTTTTGAAGAAGCTGCTGGTATTTCACGGTTTAAGGTTCAGAAAAAAGAATCTTTAAAAAAATTAGAGGATACCACCGTTAATCTTGAACGCCTGAATGATATCATTAAAGAGATTGAGCGGGAAAAGGATTTTAAAGCTAAGCAAGCAGAAAAAACAAAGATATACTTTAGCTTGCGTGAAAAATATAAAAAGAATGATATTGCGTTACAGCTTTTGAGGTACAGGGATTTTCAAAAGAAACTGCAAAAAGTGTCTGATGACAGACAGCGCATTTTTGACGAACGTGAAGAATTGTCAAAAAAGGTTGCGCTAATTTCTTCAGAAAATGAAAACGATGAAAAAAGGAAAAATGATATTCAGTTGCAGTTATTTGAATGGGATAAAAAACTGCACACCTATACCGTAAAGGTGGAAGATATTGATGGCAAAACTTCACGCAATAAACAATTAATACAGCAGCAGCAACAGCGGATAGAAACAACAAAACTGCGCATTAATGAAATTGATGATGCAATTAAACGCCTTACTGAAGAAAAAGAAAAAAACATTGAGCAAAGCCACACTATTGTAAAAAATATTGCTAATGATAAAGAGCAGCTTGAAAACCTGTATACACACCGCAAAAAGAAAATCCAGAACATTCACGCATACCGCGACAGTATTGAGCAAAAAAAACATGCCATTAAGGACCTGGAAACTACGGTAAAAAGATTACGGGAATCTTTGGAGATAGTTATCAGGCAATTGGTTGATGCAATTGAAAAGCGTAAACATGAATTGGAATCTTCTGAAGCACAGCGTGAACAGGTGCGTGAACGCATTCATGCTGCATTAACAGGTGCAGAGGAAAATTTACACAAAGCCTTACACAACCTTAATCTCAATCTGGTTAATGAAGCAATGGATGCATTAAAAAAGATAGACTTTATGGCACTGAAACAGGATATACAGCTTTTTGAAAATTATGAGGATGGATTCAGGTCAATACTGTTTGACAAAACGGGTATTCATGCACAAAAAGAGCAGCTTGATTCAAACATTCACAAGGCAACCACTGATATTGAACAGCTACGAAATGATATAAACCAGTTAGAAGTGAGTATCCGTAATGAGCAGGAAGAACTTGAAGAAGTCAATAACATGATAACTCGTGTAGAAAAGGATTTATCCAAAAATGAGAATGAAAAGGCATGGATTGATAAGCATATAGAAACTATTGAACGGCAGATTATAGAAGATACCAAGCAAAAAACTCATTTAGAAAATGAAATCCAAAAAATTACTCAAAACATTAATGAGCTTTCAAAAGAAATTGAACAGTGGCAAAATAGCTTAGTTGAATTTAATGAAAAAAGTAATGAATTGAAACAGCAAATTCATGAGCTTATTGCAAAGCGTGATGAGATAGATAAGCGCATTATTGGCCGTAAACAATCCTCAAAAAAAGATATGGAACAATTGCAGAAACTTGCTGATAGAATAAGTGCACTAGATAAAAATATAGTTGAGTTTCAGTTCAGGCTTAACTCAATAGAAGAATATCTGTGGACCGAATATGAGACACGTATTTCTGATACAAAGATACAAGTTGATGAAACAATGTATGAAAGCATAAATAATGAATTGCAAAGCATAAAACAGCAGATACAGGAACTTGGCCCTATTAATAATCTTGCCATTGAAGAATATAAAGACTTAAAAAAGCGTTTTGAATATTATATAGAGCAGAAAAAGGATATTGAAAAAGCACGTGAGGATATTCTGTCGGTTATAGCTGATATCAACAAACAGTCGGTTGATTTGTTTTTGCAGACTTTCAAGGAAATTCAGAAAAACTTTCAGGAGATATTCAAACAGCTATTCAATGGCGGTGAAGCTATCATTGAATTAACTGATCCTGAAAATATTTTAGAAAGCGGTATTGAGATTATTGTCCGCCCACCGGGAAAAAAGAATAAAAATATCAACATGCTTTCCGGTGGTGAGCGTTCAATGATTGCAATTGCACTGCTATTTGCAACATATATGGTTAAGGCTTCGCCATTCTGTTTTTTAGATGAGATTGATGCTGCCCTTGATGAAGAAAACATAGGGCGCTTCATACGGCTTGTTCAGAAGTTTTCTAAATCAACACAGTTTATCATCGTTACACATACCAAGAAATCTATGAGTGTGTGCGATTCAATCTTTGGTATAACAATGGAAGAACCTGGCGTTTCCAAAGTCATTTCGTTAAAATTAGACTCAGCTTATGCAATGTCAAAGTAGAATCATGAAGTATATAACGAGTAATTAGGGAATATATAACTCAAAACGCTAAAGATGCTGAAACGAGCTTGGCATGACAAACGAAAGCTGTCATTCTGAGCCCCGACACGATCGGGGCGAAGAATCTCTTTTGCTTAACGACGAGATCCTTCGTCCCGAAAAAATCGGGACTCAGCATGACAGAATCGAGATGCTGAAACGAGCTTGGCATGACAAACGAAAGCTGTCATTCTGAGGACCCCGACTCGTCGGGGGGCGAAGAATCTCTTTTGCTTAACGACGAGATCCTTCGTCCCGATAAAATCGGGACTCAGGATGACAAAGTCGAGATCCTGAAACAAGCCTGTCCCGATGAAATCGGGATTCAGCATGACAAAGTAGAGACAGGGATCAGCATGATATGTGATAAAACTATGTAATATTGAAGGTGCAAATGTGGAACTAAAACGCCAGTTGGGTCTTTATACGGGAATACTTGTTATCATTGCCGATATGATTGGAACCGGCATATTTATGACTACCGGCAATATTTTAGGCATGACTCAGAATGCGTTGATTGTTTTGCTTTTATGGGTTGTAGGCGGCATTGTGGCACTATGTGGTGCGTTAAGTTACAGCGAGCTGGCCACCATGTGGCCTGATGTTGGCGGCGAATATCTTTACTTAAAAAAAATCTTTGGCAATTTACCTGCATTTTTAACGGGTTGGGTTTCGCTATTAGTTGGTTTTACGGCACCAGTTGCAACAAGTTCCATGTTGCTTGTTCAGTATCTCAATTCATTTCTTTGTAATATTAATGCTACAAGCATTACAGCATATACAAACAATATATTCTGGCAAAAAACTTTTGCGGCTTTGATAATCATTGCATTTGCTCTTGCACATATTGCGGGTGTGCGCCGTGGAACAAATATTCAGAATGCACTCACCATATTAAAAATCGGCATTGTTGCAGCATTCATCATTGCAGGGTTTTATGTGGTCGATAGTTCCGGAATAGAAAGGCTTTATGCTAGCTATGGTAGTATTACCGTGCAATCAGTACCTTATATGGGACTATCGCTTTTAATAATAATGTTTGCTTATACAGGATGGAATGGCGCAACCTACATTGCAGGTGAGATAGTTAATCCTGAAAAAAATCTGCCTAAAATAATGTTTTGGGGTGTTACCATCACTACGGTTTTATATCTTTTACTGAATGTAGTATTTGTGATGTCAACCGATGCATCTGCAATAATGGGAAAAGATGAAATAGGTGCAATAGTAGCCAATGCACTGTTTGGCCCGGCAGTCAGCAATTTTTTTAGTATAACTATCGCCATAATACTTTTATCTTCCGTTTCAGCGCAAATGATGCTTGGGCCACGGGTTTACTATGCAATGGCAAAAAACCGCATGATATTTCATTCACTTGCAAAAGTTAACGAGCGTTTAGGCACACCGGTAAATGCTATTATATTGCAAATGATTTTAGCCATTATTTATGTATATTCAGGGAGTGCTATGACTCTTGTCATATACATGGGATTTGCGCTGAATGTGTTTCCAGTTCTTGCCGTTATTGGTTTAATGGTTACAAGGAAAAAACATCCTGAAATCAAACGGCCATATACAACACCATTGTATCCGTTAGTTCCGCTGGTATATATTATTCTTTCGGCCATCATGATGATAGCTGCACTCATGTGCTGGACAGTAACATCGGCTTTTGCAATTGGTGTTCTTTTCTTAGGTATTCCTGTATATTATTTGTGGCAGAGAAGATTTGGGATAGAAGGTTGAGTCACTATGTACACAAAACAATATACACTTACTCCTGCAGCTGGTAAGCGGCTTATTGCCAAGGCAATGCTTAAAATAGATGAGATTGTTGAAGCATTGTATAACAGGACAATAGTAATAGTTGCGGGAACCACCAATGGTTATATTGCCGAAGAGATGCTGAGCTACATTGGTCAGGCTGAAGGTTTTTCAAAGCAGCGTTTCTTTAGGGGCATAACGCTACCACCACGATACAAGGTACATCAATCCGGAAGATTAGAAGATGGTGGAACATTTACCGGTGATGTAGTTATACAAAAAGGCAAATGGCTAAAAGACAAAACTTTATTTGAGATAGTGAATGATTTACAAGAAGGTGATATTATTCTAAAAGGTGCTAATGCTGTAAATTGTGAAACAAAGCAGGCGGCAGTCCTTATTGGACATCCACAGGCAGGTACCATTGGTGTAATTATGCAGGCTGTTGCAGGCCGCAGGGTTAAACTGTATATACCTGTTGGATTGGAAAAACGTATATCAAGTAACATAAATGAGCTTGCACAGATTATTAATTCCCCACAGTCTTCCGGAGTGCGCTATTTTCCTGTAACAGGCATTATTATTACCGAGATAGAGGCCATTAATATTTTAACAGGTGCACAAGCCCACCTTTTTGCAGCAGGTGGAGTAAGTGGTGCCGAAGGGAGTATATGGATAGCAGTAACCGGAACAGAAGAGCAATTAAAGCAAGCAGATGAAATTATAAAAGAAATTAGACAGGAGCCTAATTTTATAGTGTGATGGATTTTTCTAAAAAAAGATTTTTTGTGAATAAAATTCCGGTTATTATTAAATAATACATCATATAAATTTTTTCAAAAGCAATATAAATATAACAATAATAATAAGTATACCCAACGAATACATTCCAAACATCGGAAGCAGCACAAATGGTGTAACTAATGCACCGCACAATGCACCAACATGGTCGCTTGCATCAATGGTTGATGCTATAGCTTGTATATTATCAGTATGTTTGTTGAGTAAAAGTGGTATGAATGAACCTGTAGTAGCTGCAATGATGGTAATAGAGATATAAAATATTATTGCATTGGTGTAAATGGTAAAGCCAAACAACATTAGTAAACCAACAATCAATACAACAATTCTTGTTATAAAAAAATCTTTTTGAAAAAATGTGGTTGCGCTGCCTATTGCAAGCCCCAACATAAACAATGCATTGCATAAAGCAATGTTATAATATAAAATGCCATATACATTTTGATAAGCAATAAATGCAATGAGCATAGATGCCATGCTGATAAATCCTGTTATAAACACTATGCTGCCAAATACTATATGTTGAGTGCCTCGCAATTTGAAAAACCATGCAATAATACATACAATAGACACTAACAATAATACCATGAACAGTTTGTTGGTTAGGAAGCGTTCTGCTAATGAATTGGATTGCTTTAGTGAATTTGCTAAATATTCAAAATATGCTTTTGGTACACGATCGCTGTTTATCAGATGTTCATACTGTAATTGTTTGTGTAGATATTCATACTGTGATTGCTGAAAATACATTTTAAATTCTTCGGGATTAAAACCGGGTACAAGGTTTTGTATGGTCTTTGATATGGATGATTTAGAAAAATTTTTATTATATTGTGCCAGATAGTTACTGACATCAGTCTCCCGTTTAAATTTAAATCCAATGCAATAGATAGTATCTCCTGCCGAAATCAGTGATGAAGGGAAAATTTCCCTGAAGCCATTAATAACCGATGCTACATATCGCCGTAGAGATGGATTCATGATATTGGCAAAGCCTTCTAATTGGATAATGCATACACCGTTGGCAGAAAGATTTTGTTTGCAATCATTGAAAAATTCTATTGTATATAACCTGTTATGTAGAATGCTGTCAGGTGGTGAAGGTAAAATGATGATGGCATTGTATTTATTTTGCGCAGATTTTAAGTAACTACGCGTGTCATCATAGTAAATATTAATTTTTTCTGTTGGAAAATCAGGATATATTGAAATAAAATGTTGCTGTAATATGTTCCACATCACAGAATCAACGGTAACATAGTCAACAGAAGCACCTGAATGCGCAAACACATAGTGAAGAAAAGCTGTATCGCCTGAAATGAGTATGTTGGAATTTTTTAGGGATAAGCCTGAAGAAAGTAATGCGTGAATAATTGGACGCACCTGGTAGTCATCGGGAAATTGTGCATATAGGTTGTTGTTGCCATACAGTGCTATAGTATCGCCTAACATTGCAACAAACATCATCTGGTAGGGTGTTCGCCTGTATTCTTGAAGTGTTCCGGGATGATTGGCTGCAAAAGACAATGCCAGCAACTTCTTTTCAACTGCTGGTGAATGGGCGGTTACAAAGGCAGCGATTACTATAACAGTAACTATCGCCACACGCTTTAATCTTTGTTGTAAAATTATGAAAGCAATAATACATGCAGCAATGAAAAGAATGAGCGCAGTGCTGATTGGATTGAGTTTTTGAATTATTAAAAATGTAAACAGAATTCCACCGATAAATGCGCCTAATGATTCCAGCAAAAATATGAGTGTTCCAGGATTTTTTAGTTTTATGGAAGAACCTGCATTGACCAAAACAGGAAAGATGTAACCAACAACAAAGCATTGTGGGAAAAGGCATACAAATGCAATGAAAAGTTCAGATTCAAGGGAATAAAATGAACCATAAGATTGATATATCAAAGGCGTGCAGTATAGCAGTAGAAGTGATACACATACAAAAATAGGGTGAAGCATAATGTTGTAGGCAATTGTATTAAAAGGATGAGATTTTATCTTTTTGCTTATGGCTGCACCAACGCTGATTCCTGCAAACCATAACACCATGATGATGCCAATGGATAACTCATTGCCCCTGAAAAGCGTCAATAATTCACGAATCATAATGGCTTGCGCTATGCTTGCTGAAATGCCAATTAAAAAGGTGGATATATATAAAAATATTCGATTGCAATTCATAGCGTCCATATTCCGGGGATTGCAGTATTACAGTAAGGGCATTTCCCCGCTTTTAATATATTTGTTGTTGTATAAAAACCGCTGCGCTCTATAATAGGTTTACCGCAATTGTGGCAGTAGGTATTGTTGGCAGTATGGCCGGGAACATTGCCAATATAAACATATTTGAGACCTTCAGCCAATGCAATTTCCCTGCATTGTTCTAATGTTGATACCGGTGTTGGCGGAATGTTTTTGAGTTTGTAAATTGGGTAAAACCGTGTGAAGTGCAGGGGCGTTGTGTTGCCGCAATGCGTTTTGATGAAGCGAGCCATTGCCTTGATGTCATCAGGGTTATCGTTTAATGTTGGGATGACAAGATTGACCAGTTCCAGCCATACGTTTTTCTTTTTTGCAAGTTCTATGTTTGCAAGCACTGGCGATAAATTCCCGCCACATATCTCTGAATAAAATTTTTGCGAGTATGACTTAAAATCAATTTTTATTGCATTCAAAAGGGGATAAAGCATCTGGCTGGCTTTTTTATTGAGATAGCCATTAGAGATGATAACGCAGGCTATAGTATTTTTTTTGGCTATCTGCACGGTGTCATAAATGTACTCATATTGAATTGACGGTTCATTGTATGTGAATGCAATGATAGGCGTTTTGTTTTCTTTAGCCTGCTTTACCAATTGTTCTGGTGTTATGTAGTTACTGTCAAGTTCCTCCGGCTGTGACTGCGAAAGCTGCCAGTTTTGACAAAATTTACAGCTTAAATTGCAGCCCGCCGTGGCAACCGATAGAGCTTCTTTTCCAGGCAAAAAGTGATACAGCGGCTTTTTTTCAATTGGGTCAATGTGATATGCAGCAATGCGTCCATACACCAGGCTGTATAGCTTTCCATCTATGCACTGGCGGGCTTTACATAAGCCTCTGTTTCCATTGGTAAGTGTGCATTGATTGGGGCACAAATTGCATTGTACAGTATTAGTATCAATAGTTTTCCAATGTAAAGCTGTGCGATAGTTACCGGCAAAAACCTCTTTGGTATACAATGGCAAAATGCCGCATATACCAATTGCACTTAATGAATTAAGGCTTGCCTGTAAAAATTCTTTGCGAGTAAAAGTACTCATACCGATCCTTACTGATTAAAAGATCCTTCTTCAAATATTGTTGCAGTAAAGCTATACATTGTTACGTCTTTATATTCAAAGGAGTAAATGCCAGCCTTTTGGCATGTGTGATGAAAGAATTCATCTTTAGAAAAGCCAAATTGTGTAGCTACCTGCGGTAAAAGCACACCACGCCTGTTACCTTTAACTACCATAAGGCCATCTTTTTCCAATGTCAATTCATCCAACGACTGGATCTTTTTTAACGGGGAAAGTACTGAAATCTCAATATGAATTTTTTTGAATTCATCTTTTGTTAGCGGTTCAAAACGTGGATCTTCAAAAGCAGCGTTTGCGGCGCATTCAATAATGGTTTGATATAAAGGCTTTATTGGTTCAATATAACCTATACAGCCACGCAAATTGCCATTAATTGTTAATGTTACAAAGGCACCAGCGTTTTGTTTACACTTTGCCGGGACAGCACCGTTATATTGTAACAGTGTTTTTTTATTCAGCATGGTTTCGATGGATTGTCGGGCTAATGTAAGCAAAAACTTTTTATCATCTTGTGATAAATCAAAGGAACTATCGCCAAAATTAGTGGTGCTTTTTTTATTAATTTCTCCTGTCAGCACAATAGCTACGTAAGTTACAGTATTATCATAATCAGCAGTAATCTGAGCTGATGTTGCATATCCTGCTAATTCTTTTGTATATATTTTAGAAAAAAGTAGAAGGCCAAACAGTATAGCGTTGTGGCCACAAATAGTGATGCCGGTTGATTGGCAGTAATTATAAAATCCTTCTGGATTATGTGAAAGTATATACTCAATTGCTTTCATATCAGCAGTTTTAATAGCTTCCATGCGCTTATCTTGTTTTAGATTGTAATAGGGTGCATAGCCAAATCGTGGCCCATGATGGGTAAAATCGCTGCTTATGATAAACAATGGATTTTTATAATGAGCTATCGCCTGCAAGAGTTGTTGTGCAGCTTGCTTGGCTTGCTGTAAGGTTATATTACCTGTAAGTACAGGAAGAATAGGTGTGCTGGGAAAATAGTGCTGAGTAAAGGGTAATTGAATTTCTATTGAATGTTCGGGTTCATATGCTGTGTTGTTAAATGAGAAATTATTGTTTTGAGCAAGGTTATGTAATGTTTTTTGGTCAACAGTAACCGTTCCTAATGGTGTTTGTATTGCATCATAAATGGGTAAAGCAAAGCCATTGAAATATTCATAATGTGATGGCCCAATTACTATAATAATGTCGGGTTTATAGTTAGCCATTGTACCGTAAGCCTTAGCAGCTACATGAGCACTGTACATGTATCCTGCATGTGGAACGATGATGAGCGGTGTATGTTCTACTTTTTGTAATGAACTATGTGAAGATGTCAGGTATTGTAGAAGCTTGGAAGTATTAGCGGGATACCAGCTTCCAGCCAATTTTGATTGTTTGGTTATACTATAGCTTTTGGTGCATTGGAAAGTGAACGCTAACAACAGTAGATATAATAATATTTTATTCTTCATATGGATATTTGGCCATTCTATAAAAATAAGTTGTAAGCATAGATTATAAATGTACTCTCATTAAAATAACATAGTATAGTTTACATTGTCAATTTTAAATTACAATTTCGATTAGTTTCATAGTATATTATTTGTGGAAAAAATATGTTTTTTGTTGGTTTTATCAATGTCATTATACTCTGCAAAATAGTCAATTTTAATGAATTAAAATATCTTTCCAAAATTAATACTTTATACTTGCAAATTATAATAAGTTGATATCGATTAATTTTTTTTTCAAAATTTTTAAAATAATCTTGACAATTATAACAATATGTTATAATTTGCTTATTGGATACCGTCCATTCGGTAATATATTTGTAGATATGGGGGCTTTATGAAGAGGTTTGCTATAGTTTTACTTTTAGTGGCAGGGTTTATTTTTGTTGCACAGGCTGGTTTTAG
>Ga0308419_1003219_pt1 | contig 10254 bp, 11 predicted proteins | sample HotsprSampleMS50_FD_203674 | JGI IMG/M metagenome (GOLD analysis project Ga0308419, IMG submission 203674) | Hot spring phototrophic mat microbial communities from Mushroom Spring, Yellowstone National Park, Wyoming, United States - 20090730_MS50 ... | reverse complement strand
TTAAAAGGCTTAAGGAAGAAGATGTAAGGGAAGTAGCTAAAACTCTTATTGAAGAGATGATTGCAACGATGAAAGAGAGCTACGTTGACATTGACGAGAACATGGTATGGGAGAATATCAACAATGTGGTTCGTAAATATGATCATGACCTTGGAGTCCGTCCGATGATCTCATATATTCGCACACTGAGAACGAAAGCTCGGAGGAAGCTATGAGTATAGAAACTATGCAGCCGCTCTATGTGGCAGAAGAGTCTATAGCCGAGAGCATAGACAACCTGTTGCGTTATACTAAGCCAGTTCCACCACCAAGGCCACTGGACAAGGTGATAGAGTTGGTCGACACTGATTTTTACGACCATTTCTCCATACCGAAAAGGGGGAAAAAAGGAAAGTGCCGCCACATAATAGCTCTCAAAGGTAGTGTACAGGGTACATCTATGAAAAAAGCGCACAAGGCGATATCATCGTTCTTGTATAGGACGTTGCCTGTGCACAGTAGCGTCTTCTCATACAAGAAAGGATTGTCTATTTCTGACTGTGCTGAGCATCATACTGGGAAAAGGACCATCGTGGGGATTGATTTTAAAGATTACTTCTACTCTATCAGATTTGATGTTCTGTATGCGTTCCTACATGAAGTCCTTCCAAATCACAAGGCGACCGATGCTGTCAGAAAATCACTCAAAACAGATCTCACTATGGACGAGTTCATAGCGCTTATATGCAGGATTCTCACAACATTTTCTCCGATAGATAATACTACTCTTGTTCTGCCAATTGGAACAACTCCCTCTCCAATAATAGCAAACAGTATTCTCTATCATCTTGATGAGGAGCTAGATGATTATACAAAGTCTCAGGGTATAACCTATACTAGGTATTGTGACAACATATTTCTCTCGTCACACAACAGAATAGAAAATTATGTAATAGAAGATGTTGTATCAAAGATAAATGGATTTACCAGATATGGTAAGTTCCTTGAAGTAAATTATGACAAAACACGAGTACTACCATACTACAGGAGGCAGAGAATACTCGGTGTGGTTGTTAACAAGCATACAAACATACCGGTCGAGAGACAAAAGTGGATGAGAAGTGCTATTGCGCATCTGATGAAGGATCTAAGAAGTTCAAACACTCTGACGCCGAAGCTTGATCATCGATACCGGAAGATCATGGGTGAGCTAAGTTTCTTAAGCATGGTGAATAAGGAGAAAGCAGACAAATATAACCTACAAAAGTTGGCGCTACAAGTCGCCAGACTAGCAATTTCTAACGAGAGGAAAAAGGTGGAGGGTCAGCGATGAGAATATTATACGCATCTATGTCCAAAAATAGGCTACTACGCACAAACAAGCCGTTAAAAGAGAAGGAAATTTACAGCGAACCTTTTCTGGTTGTTGAAGAATCGAGCCCGGTTATGACAGCTCTCCTTGAAGTGATGGAAAAACCGCTCGTGATTCTAAGGTTCGTAAAGTGGCAACGGCGTGAGCCGGAAGCTAGAACTAAAAGAAAGCTTGAAAAAAGCATTCTGATACCGCTATATGATACCTTTCACTTTGCATACGGAGAAACATTAGAAATTTCCATAAGCAACAGTATGAAGAATGCAAGACATGATCTTGACGACAAAAGAATCTGTGGCATGTTTTCAGTAGATGTTCTAGGATGCGATAAGGATAAAAGATCTATCATATCAATTTCTGACTCTATCAGACACAAGAGGAAGATAATAAGGAGAAGTTCAACTATGAGTATAGGGGAGATTGCCGACGTGATCTGGAAAATCCGAAACGTCAAATATTAATTTTACATATTAAATAACCTAATCAGGAGGACATGGTATGAACAGAATGGACGACCATTATCTCAATGCAACACCAGTATCTGTAACAGCAATGAAAGAGATTATCAAAACATTCTACAAAAGTGCTGAATCACGAAAGAGGACAATAGCTCTTGTTGGAGAAAGTGGAATTGGGAAAAACACAATTATTAGCGAAGCATGCAAGGAGCTCGGAGTAGATGAGCTGTGGTTCCCAGCAAAAGGAATTCTTCCAGAAGATATCAGGGGAATTCCAATGGTAGAAAATGTTGGAGGTGAGAAGACATATGTTTTCAAAATGATGCAGTATATAGCTCCTGCATTCGATCAATCATTCAAAGGAATAATTCATCTCGATGAGTTTGCGCAGGCAAGCAAAGATGTCCAGGCAATGCTATATATGCTTCTTTATGATAGAAGGATAGACGACAAGAAGCTTTCAGACGGAGCAATGGTTATCGTCTCAATGAATCCACCACAGGAAAGCGAGTATATGCTGAGTCGCATACAGAAAGCTGCGCAAGAAAGGTTACTGTTCTTCAAGCTGACAAGCTCAGTAAGTGAATGGGCAGAATGGGCCAAGACTAATAACCTAGACTTCCGTATCATAAGCTTTGTCACTGAGCATCCACAAGTGATGAAGGAAAACAGTGGTAGAAGATTTCACATGCTATCAGACGTCATGAAGGCTTTCGGTCAGGATATACCAGATCATATTACATTACGAGCAATAGCCCAGTCAGCGTTAGACGTAGACTCAGCATCACTGTTTGTTGATTTCATGGAACAGCTCAATGAGGTTAACGTCGTGAAGCTGATAAAAGGCGACAAGAATGAATTCGAGAAACTGAAGAATAATGGAAGAAACAGCCGAGTCTATACAAGAATTCAGGTATCTGCGGTGCATGCATTGCGGAGCGACAACATTGAACAGGTTCTCGGCTACAACGCTACAACAAAGGATAAGGTCATCGGGGAGGCAGCAAAGAATATTGTTAAGATGCTCGATATTATAAAAGAGGACGGCCTTGAGATAGTAGTAGCATTCGTAAAATCGTTGCTGAAAAACAATGTTGATCCGGCAGTATTAGGCAAAATTGATGAAGAGATAGAGAAGTCAGATGACTTAGCAAGAGCATTGCATGAGGCTCTTGATGCTACCATATAACAGGAGGAATATATGAGCAATGATGTTAAGAATGTTGATAAAGCTCAGGTCTTTAAAGATGCTAAAACAAGACTTACGAACATTATCGTGAACGGAGTCGTTAGCGAAATGTTTGAATGTCTGTTCTTTGCAGGGGTGGAGAAGCAGGCTCAGGATCTTGGCAATGCTATGTTTGCAGTAACCATTTCGAAAAAAGGGCCGATACTTCTCTACAACCCATATGCAGTTATGAAGATGAGTGATAATGAAATACTATTCGCGCTCGAACACGAGCTCTATCACCTTATTTTCGAACACTTTCTCAGAAGCTTTGATATTAGTGCAGAGCTCAACATGCAGTTCAGCGAGTTTATGCAAACCGTCGCACCTTTCTCAGACGTCGTCGTAAACGATTGGGCAGTACGGTCGCATAAAGTATCTGGTGAGTTCTGGAACAATCTCCTAACATACGACAGTGATATCGTGAAGAATATGAGTATAACCCGCGGAGATGACACATTCGAGAAAGTAGCTCGCAAAGTGAAGAAGCACATAGAGGAGAATGGAAAAGACTCAATCCAAAAGTTCATAAACGTTGTAGTAGTTAAAAGCGATGGAACCGTACAGAAAGGATCAGGTCAAGGGAAAATAACATCAGTCATAAGCGAAGTCGATCAACAGGAATCAGAAGCACAAAGAGAACAAATTGCTAAGCAAATAGAGGAAGCATCAAAACAAGCTGGGAATGTTCCAAAAGAGATACGATCACTCATAGAGGAACTGGTTGAAGATGCTACCCCAAAGAGGAGGGCATTGACTGGGTGGGAATTGTTCAGGTATATGCTCGTAGGAGAACGAGCAAATGGCAAGGACAAGGAAAGATCACTCGGCAGACTCAATCGAAGGACACTTATTCCGCCAGGATATAAACCAGAAGGGGCATATGTAGGCCTCCTCATTGTGGATGAATCTGGATCAGTAAGCGATAACGATATACAGATAGCTCAGGAGATATCACAGCTGATGTTACAAACAGCTAACGATAAGCTATACATTCTTCCTTACGACACAGAGCCAGGAGAACTCAGGGAAATTTCTGACACTAAAACGTATGAGCGAACACGAAGTGGCGGTACTAATTTCGAAGATATGTTCACGAATGACGTAGTAAAGGGATTAGACTATGATATTGTCATAATAATAACTGACGGCTTTGCAATGAAATATCCATCCACACCATCAGGACGCCCAGAAATCTGGCTCTTCGTTGATTCCAATGGGTATAATGAGTGGAAAAGAAACTACGGAGTTGGAGGAGGTATCATCATATGAAAAGAGATGAAGCAACTGACAAGCTCATTGTTCAACTGTCAAAACAGCTCGGCATCTCAATGGAAGCAGTAGAGACAGTGATTTCTAGTTATAAGAGTCACCTTCTTGAACACGTGAATCTGCAATCCAGATGGAGTGAACAAGCCGAGATTACAATGGCTGGGTTTGAAGGTATACCGATAGTAAGGGGACTCACACTTGTATATGGAAATAGCGACGTCGGGAAAACAGCACTATGCTGCGGGATAGCACAGAGATGTGCCACTGAAGGCTATACCGTAGCTTTCCTTGATAGCGAGCTCAAAATGACTAAAGCAGTTCGCAAGAAAGCACTGGCAGGCCATAGGATAGCCTATGCGCAAGAGTACATTGATAGCGGGCTTAAGGAAGCTATCATGACAGGACTTGTTAATGTGCTCGTAGTTGACTCAATTACCGCACTCTATGCGTCAGCTCAACTACCATTCCTTAAGCGGGTGCTTAGTTATGTGCCCTATGTTATTGCTACAGCTCAGATGCGTAGCGATATACGAAAGGGACGGCTCCGGCTCATCCCTGCAGTGCAAGATGAAGTAGCTGCACTTGTGCATACAAAGCTTTTGCTAACAGAGCGGGAGCAAATTGCTATTGAAGGAGATATTGTTCATCGAGTTCAATATGTTGTTGAGAAGTGTGTGGTTCCAGAGGTAAAAAGAAAGAGTGGTTCCTTCATAATACGAAAAGGTACGTATGATGAAGTGTATACTATTTATGACAAGCTGCGTTCCAGCGGTAAGATAACCATACAAGGTCACAGGAAAATCCTCAAAGCAAAATCAGGAGACATAATTTTAGGCAAGCTATCGTGCTTGACAAATGAGGTGTTTGATGAAATGGTAGCTACATACAAAGAGACGAGAGGCGAGCATGGAGAACGACACACCGAGGATTCGTTGTAATAGTACCTGCGAATTAAAAGGTGACTACGTATATCCGACATCAACAAAATCAAACATATTGTTCCTCATAGACTATCCTTCTGGCGGTGATAAGAATAGTACGATATTAAGCTCGATAGATCAAAGAGCCCAGGCGTTTTTCGAAGCACTATCGCTAGCAAGGCTTGACACAGATGAGATCGTGATAGCCCCGGCACTAAGATGTATCATCAAATCAAAGGACATACGAAAATCATTTATCTTACATTGTGTTGAAGATCTGCTATCACAGCTGGATGTTACCCATATACTCTGCTTTGGAGTTTCGTTATTCTGTACTGTTACAGGTCTACCTATAAAGTCGATAGACGAGTACAGAATGCAGTACGTTCAAACAGAGGTAAGCGGTAAGACATATACAGTGTCGTGTACGTACTCACTATCACTAATGGACTCACGAGGTTGCAGTGCATGCTCGCGAGGCTCATATGTCGTCCTTATGGCTAAGGATATGAAAATGCTTATGAAAGAGGCTAAGAATGGGAGCAATAAGAGGAAGTGATGCCGACAGACTAGAGAAATTAGTAGAACGAGAACTAGGCCTATCGAGAACGGTCGGATCTGGATCTGTTCGAAGTGACGGTGATGCTAAGACATCGTGGAAAGAGAAAGGAGTGTTAAGTTACTATTCACTGCTTGCTGAAGCCAAACACACATCAGCGCAATCAAAAACACTCTCTATACCATTCGAGGTACTATCTAAAACACGCCATGATGCATACCGCAGGGGACTTATCCCCATTGTTATAAAGCAATATGCAAAACAGGAGCCGTATGTCATTATGAGCTTAAAGGATTTTGCCCGCATTTACAATAAGATGCGGGAACTATTGCATGAAAAAGAGGAGCAAATTAATGGCTAAGAAAAAGGAACAAAAGAATGATGAGATTGTAATAAGTGATAGCCGTAACATCCTGAGACTATCACCATCGTCTATAGAGGTCTTGAACAACTGTGAAGCTGGTTTCATATATCAGAAGCTCGTTCTTCCAAAGATACAGACTACCGATGCAGCGGAAGCAACGAGGTTCGGCTCTTCGTTTCATAAAGCAGCCGAGTATGAATTCTCTGATGATAGCATATCAACAATGCAGCATGCAGGAGAGGTAACAGAAGGGGAGATAAAGAAGCTATCTGACATGAAAAGCTTCATAAGTGATCTGGACTTCCTTAAGGAATTGGATGAAAGCGAACGGGAAGTTGAGATAGAATGGTATCTCAGCGAGAACTACCTACTGCGCGGGATAATAGACTTATTAGCAAGGAAAGACGATATATTTTACATTATAGACTGGAAGAGCTCAGCGATTCCGTCATATGACCGGGACTACCGGCAGATACTCAGTTACGCATACATGTTGGCTAAAGGAAAAGGTATTAGCCCATCGCTGATAAGGTTGTTCGTCGTATACCCTCAAGCAGACGAAGTCAAGGAGTATGCCTGCAATGACGTCGTTATAAAGACTCATGAGAACTACCTAAGAACAATGTTCAAGTATGCGGAGAGGCTTGTCAAAAAGTATCAAAGCAATAACGGGAATATGAGAGAGTTCACACATAGTGTAGGAAACTGTGGGCTATGCCCAATGAAAGGGAAGTGTGTGGCGTATCATATTACTGTAAACCCATCAGACATAGGGGATCCAATGTCAAGCACTAGCGAACTTATATCCGAACTATTCGAAAAGACGGAGGTAATGAAGATACTGGATGAGAGAACTAAGGCGATAAAGAATGCGTTACTACTCAGGCTTGATGAGGATTCACCCACATTTACAGAAGATGACAGGGATCTAATAAGGAACCATCTATCAGTAAGGCAAAACACTCAAACTATAGTAAGTATCGGTGAATATGTGTCAAAAGTACTTGTCCCGATGATCACAAAGTGTTTGAGATCTGATGTTGTCACTTCGGCGTCTGTGGACGCAGGTGCTATGGCAACACTTCTCTCTGGAGAAATCGAGAAAATCGCAGGATCCAAAGTTATAAATGCAAAGAAAATAGATGAGAGTGTAATCAATAAGCTTAATGTAGAAAAGCGAAAAGGAAAACCATATATATCTATAAAGTAAGGAGGACCCTATATGAAAATCATCATCGACGACCTGGAATTAACGGCGTGTGATGCTGATGCTAAGGAGCTTATCAATCTGCTCTTCAAGTACACCGATAACAAGCAGGAAATGTATATAGCGCTGATATCATATGCATTAGCGTTTCTTATCCAGAAAGAGGAGCTACCAGTAGGAGACGATGGCCTGTTCGTTATAGATCCTGAATGTGTCAGCACAGAGAACAGAGAAGTAGCGGAATTCATAAAATGGATGATAGATAAATATGGGCCAATTTATGATCCAGACACAACTATCGGATTCGTTGACAATGAGGGGTATATACAATGATTTACAAGGTCAATATCTATTGCGAGCGTCCAGAGTTCATGCTGGCTCAAGCACACAGAGGCGACGCCGGGTTTGATGTTCACGCTATTGGGGATTACACTATAGACCCTGGAAGAGTTGCACTCATTCACACTGGCATATACATGGAACTACCAGAAGGGTTGGAGTGCCAAGTTCGTTCAAGAAGTGGTCTTGCTTTGAAGAACAGCGTCTTTGTACTAAACGCTCCAGGGACTATCGATTCATCATACCGCGGAGAATGTAACGTCATTCTTGCTAACTTCGGCACATCCCCATTTAAGGTGAAAGACGGGGATAGGGTAGCACAATTCGTATTTAACGTCGTTCCAGATGTAATTCTTCTTCCTGTCATTTCTGCAAGGGATATTCAGGAGAAGGATACCGAAAGAGGTGACAACGGGTTTGGATCTACTGGGACAGAAAAGCTACACGGAAATGTAGTGATAACAGCTAAGAGCTAGTGATAAAATAAGAGATACTATGAACGGGTCAATTCAGGTCGGTTTCTATACCGAACGTAGCGATAGCATTTCTCTTAACATATATCTGAGTGGGTGTCGCAACAACAAGAAATGTGACATAGGGATGTGTCATAATCAGTCCATGAGAAAGTTTGACTATGGTACTGATGTTAGGCTCCTTTACCCACGTATACAAAAAATATTACAAGAAGGAATCATTGATAGCGTAGTTCTGCTCGGTGGGGAACCATTCGATCAGGAACCAAATGAACTGAGAGGATTGATATCTTTCATAAAAAACTGCAATAATACCATACCCATCTACGCATACTCGGGGTATGACTTTGATACTATCGCTCCTATGGCAGAGAAACTCGGTCTGAAAGAGGTATGCTGCGGCCCATATAAGGAGGGTCAAGATACCAAACGCTGGTTCGTAGTAAACTAACATTCAGACACAGCAAAAGGAGGAGCGTATGTTCAGACAGTCATACGATGCAGACTTTGTCGCCCTTATGGAGAGAGTAGAAAAAGATCATCCAATTCTGCTCAAGGTTGAATCTATCGACACAGATTCTATAGATCAGGTTAAGTTCAGGGAAAGGTTCCTTGAAAGCAAAAACGTAGCAGACTCATCAGCAGATGCAAACGCTAATGTTGAGATGAAGACTATTTCAACATTGTACAGCGAAAAGGTAAAGCCCTTGCAGAAGATAGACTCGCTTCATCTCCTATTTATCAAAATGAAAGACCTCTATGGGAGCGAGTCAGCACAGGAATATACCAGGCTCATTCTCTATAAGGTTATCAATGTCCAGGATATGGTAGAGATTGACAAGCCGTATTGCTGGGCATTTGACATGTTCGATCTGCTTCATACAGGGCTTCCATTCATTACAAACTATCCATCCCTTCCAGCAAAACATGCTGATACATTCCTACAGCACTCCATTCAGCTAGTACAGTTTGCAGCAGGGCAACTTGTAGGAGCAACAGCAATACCTAACGTTCTAATAGCGTATGCACATCTTCTCAAACAAGATTCAAATGATCCTGACTACCCGATACCGAACTGGAAAACAGAACCTCGGTTGTTCAGAAGATATGTAGAGCAACAATTCCAGCAATTCGTTTTCGCATTGAATCAGCCATTGAGACAGAATCAGAGTTGCTTCACCAACGTTACAATATTCGATAAGGTATTTCTATCAGAACTCTGCAACATGTACGGTGTTGATATTGAGTTCTCAATGATGGTACAAGATCTGTTCCTCCAGACATTTGAAAAGCTTTGTAAGCAGCGCATGACTACTTTCCCAGTTCTAACCGCTCAGATAAAGGTGTCTGGCGAAACTATCGAGGATGAAGAGTTTTTCCAAAAATTGGTTGACTATAACCTAGAGTATGGAAACATTAACATATTCTCTGCAGAAGAGCTTACAGCACTTTCATCATGCTGTAGGCTTATAAGCAACATCGGAGATATAATATCGGCCAAGAAGACTGAACATCAGAATCTCATCGGCGGGTCTTCACTAAAAGTAGGGTCAAGCGGGGTTGTTACTGTCAACCTTGTTCGGCTAGCGCTGGAAGCAAATAGCTACTATAACTCCCTTGACGATAAGCTAGTATGGTTCTTGGAAAGGCTCAAGAAGGTATCACAGGTATGCTATGAAATTAATCATGCGCGCAGAACTATTATCGAAGAGAGAATAACACAAGGTCTTATGCCACTCTACACACATAACTTTATATCTCTGAAGAATCAATACTCAACTCTCGGATTCAATGGTCTGTATGAAGCAGTCGAAGTCTTAGGTGTTGATCCGTTAACGGAATGTGGAGAGGAAATAACATTGCAGATACTTGAAGAGCTTGAGAACCAGTCAAATGTCGCTATACAGAAATATGGATACCGTTGCAATGTAGAACAAATTCCAGCAGAAAGCACAGCAGTAAAGTTTGCAGAGGTAGACAGATATTTCTATCCAGATATCATAACACACAGGCTTTACTCTAATCAGTTCATACCACTCACTGTAGACACCACACTAATAGAGCGCGTAGAACGTCAAGCACT
>Ga0308419_1003218_pt1 | contig 10257 bp, 10 predicted proteins | sample HotsprSampleMS50_FD_203674 | JGI IMG/M metagenome (GOLD analysis project Ga0308419, IMG submission 203674) | Hot spring phototrophic mat microbial communities from Mushroom Spring, Yellowstone National Park, Wyoming, United States - 20090730_MS50 ... | reverse complement strand
GCGCCATCATGACGCTCGGCGGGCTGGTCGCGCTGTATGGGATGGGGCTGCTGCTGCACCGCGAGTGGCTCCTGCCGTGGGTGCAGGGCGCGAACGACAACGGGTCGGGAACCGCCGCGCTGCTGACGGTGCTGGAACGGCTTGCCGACGCGCCGCTGCCACACACAGAGGTCTGGGGCGTGTTCACGGGCTGCGAGGAGGTCGGCAGACCCAACGGCGCGTTCGCGTTTGAGCGCGAGTACGGACACCAGTTGCGCGACGCCGAGTTCCTGATTATCGACCATATCGGGCTGGGCGAGCCGCGCTACTTAGTGGCAGAAGCGATGCTCCCCCGCGCCCGCGCCCACCCCGACATAGTGTGCGCGATGGAGCAACTCGCCGCCGAACAGCCCGACCTCTGCCTGCAGCCGAGCGCCGTGCCGCACGGCGCGTACACCGACGCGCTGCCGTTCTACATAGGCGGCTACCGCGCGATTGCCATGTGGTGCGAGCTTGAAAAAGGCGTCCCGCCCCACTGGCACTGGATTACAGACACGCTGGAGCATGTGTCCGCGTCCGACCTCCAGCGGGCGGTCGCCGTGATTGAAGCGTTCTGTCAGACTGCGGGTTCGGGGCGCCCGTAGTCGCGCATGATGGACTGAATCTGCTCCACGAGGCGCGCGGCTTCCTCGTAGGGACGCTGCCAGATGTTGCGCCCGAAAATCAGCCCGATTGCCCCTGCTTCCATCGACAGGCGCACCTTGTTCAGCACATCGGCGTCGTTGCCCTTCTCGCCGCCCGACAGCAGCACGAAGGTGTTGACCGCCGAGTTCACCACGCGCTGGATGCGCTGCTCGTCGTTCTCTTCCAGTTCGTTGTAGGGCTTGGGGTGCTTCGCGCGCTCTTCGGGCGGGGCGAGCTTGGGGAAGTTGACCTTCACGATGTCCGCGCCGAGTTCGGCGGCGGTACGCGCGGCGTAGTCCACTGCCCATAGGCTGTCGCGCCCGCCTTTGGCTTGCACCGCCTCGCCGCGCGGGTACGCCCAGATAATCAGCGGCATGCCATACGCTTCGGCGGCGGCGCGCACCTCCATCAGCTGGTGGAAGTCCTCATCTTGGCGCGGCGAGCCGACATAGAGCGTGTAGCCGACGGCGTCCGCGCCGAGTCGCACAGCGTCCTCCACGCGCGAGTTCAGCGGCGACAGCGCGTGCGCATCGGAAGGCACCTCGGTCTTGCCGTTCAGCTTCAGAATCAGCGGAATCTTGCCTGCGAACTTCGCGAGGTACTTCTCGGCGATTCCGTACTGGAACGCCACTGCCGAGAAGCCCAAGTCGATTGCTAAGCGGCAGATGTAGTCGGGGTCGCCCGACGGCGGGTAGGGGAAAAAGTCGCGCGGTCCGTGTTCCAGCCCTTGGTCGTAGGGCAGCACCATCAGCGTGCCGTTGCCGATGCCGTACTTATACATCATCCGATACAGGCGGGTGCGCTTGCCCGTGCTTAGGTGGGGCAAATCGCTCAGTGAGAGCCGTTTGGTTGGCGTCATCGTTATCATCGTACCACCTCGCTGCAGGGGATTATACCTGCTCGGCGGGTTTTTGCAGGAGGTACGCCATCGCTTGCACGGCGAGCAGGTAGCTGTGTGCGCCGAAGCCGCTAATCTGTCCCACACAGGCGGGGGCGATGATGGATTTGTGGCGGAACGGCTCGCGGGCGTAGATGTTGGTCAGGTGGACTTCGATCGTGGGCAGTCCGACGGCGCGGATGGCGTCGTGCAGCGCGATGCTGGTGTGCGTGTACGCGCCTGCGTTGAGGATGACGCCGTCCGCCCATTCGCGCGCCGCGTGCAGTGCGTCAATCAGCGCGCCCTCGTGGTTCGACTGCACATGGCGCAGCTCGATGCCGAGCGACTGCGCGTACTCAGTTGCGCGTTGCACGATGCTCTCCAGCGTCTCCGCGCCGTAGATCGCGGGTTCGCGCGTCCCCAGCAGGTTCAGGTTCGGTCCGTTCAGCAGCAACACACGGGGCATGGAGAGAGTTTACCCGTTGAGCGCGGCAGCTGCTTCGTTGGCAGGGGGCGGTTCCATCCGCTGATAGAACATCACGCCTGCCTGCTGAATGTGCGCCATCAGGTCAGGGTCGCTCACCTGCCCAAAGATGACCAAGTCCACCGAGTGGGGCAGCATCAGGTCATCGATGGCGTTCATGATTTTGCATAGCATCTGTAGGTTCAGGTCGTCCCCGAAGAGGGCGAGGTCGATGTCGGAGCCGTTGCGGTAGTTGCCCGTCGCTCGTGAGCCGTACAGCACGGCTTGCTCTACCTGTGGGTATTGCGCCAGCACCGCGCAGAGTTTCTGGATGGTCGCCTCACTCAAGCCGAAGCGCATGGTCATGACGGTTCCTCGGTCGCTTGCAGGTGTTGCATGCGCTCTCGAAACGCCTCGAACACCGCAAAGTAAGTGTCAACGATGGCGGTAAACACTGCCGCTGCAATCTTCGCGTCGTGGGTGTGCGAGGTCAGGTTGCGGCTCTGAATCATCTCCATCCAGACCTCGCCGTTGTCGATCAAGCCCGCCTTGAACGCCTCGCGTGTGGCGTCTTTGGAGCCGTAGAGGTTCTGCACGCCACGCTCTCGCAGAAAGTCCCGCACCGTCCTCCACGCGAGTTCGTGCGTGTACTCGAACGCTTGGATCAGCCCCTGCTGTTCGAGTTTCGAGAGTTCGCGCTGTCGGGACAGCTTGACCGCTTCCTCCAGCTGGGCGAACGCCTTGACGAAGTTGTTGAAGCGTCTCACCCAGCGGCGGTCTGGTTGGTTCATCGCGTGTCTCCCTGCGAGACTGATTGTACCCGTTGTGGGTGCGACGGGCGCGCCTGCCATGCGAGTCTAAGTTCAGGTCGTTTCAGGTCGGCGTCGTCGATGCAGCCGTCGCAATTGGCGTCGCCCGTGCGCCATTCGGAAGCGCGTGCGCCCTTCCGTCTGTAAATACGCCGCGCGGGGGGCGGAATCCTTCTCTTGCATAATAGGAATTGAACGCCTAATTTCCCAGCGGCTCCTCGAACAGTTGCAGGTACGGCTCGAATCGGAAGCGTCGGTTGCGGGCGTAGCCCGTGATTTCGCGTAAGACACCCAACTCGGTTAGGCGATTGACCAGTTGGTTCGCGCCTGCGGGGGTGATGTTGAGCCATTCGCGCACGGTTGCTACAGTAATGATTGGCTGTTGGAATAGCCGATCCAAGATTCGGTGTCCGTTGGCGGCAGCGCGACCAAGCGTCTCCGTAATGCGGGCTCGGTAGTCTTCACGCATGCGCAATATCGCCGCTGCGGTCTGGCTGGCTTCCGTAGCGACCGCTGCAACGCCGCGCAAAAAGAACGCAAGCCAACCTTCCCAGTCGCCTTCGTCGCGCACGGCTTGAAGCCGCTCGTAGTACTCGGAGCGGTAGCGCTTGAAATAGTGCGACAAGTAAAGCACTGGGTGCGCCAGCAGCTTACGCTCCGTGAGCAGGAAGGTGATCAGCAGTCGTCCGAGCCGCCCGTTGCCGTCCAAGAACGGGTGTATCGTCTCGAACTGCGCGTGCGCCAGACCCACCTGAATCAGCACAGGGAGCGTCGTGTCGGTGTGCAGGAAGCGTTCGAGGTCTGCAAGGGCGCGGGGCACTTCGTGAGGCGGGGGCGGAACGAAAATCGCCTCGCGCAGCGTGCAGCCCGCAGGGCCAATCCAGTTCTGGGAGGTGCGCAGTTCGCCTGGTCGGAGCTGCCCGCCGCGCACGCCCTGCATCAGTTCGGCGTGAATCTCGCGGATGAGCCGCATAGAGACGGGGAGTTCCTTCAACCGCGCCAGACCGTAGTTCATCGCCCGAACATAGTTGACGACTTCGGCGACATCCGCAGGCGCATCGGGGTCAAGCAGTTGGGCTTCTGCGGCAAGAAGGTTCTGCAGCGAGCTTTGCGTCCCTTCAATCTGGCTGGAAAGCACCGCCTCTTTGCGCACATACATATAGACAAAGAGGTCGGGGTTCGGCAGCGTGAGAATAGCGCCGTCCAGCCGCCCCAGCGCGTAATCTGCCTCTGAAAGCAGCGACTGCAAACAGCCGCTCACCTCCACAGGCGGGTCAGGCGGCAGAGGCGCTGGAATAAAGGCGCGGTAGCCCTCTGGCTGCATCACATACTGACCGGCGCGTCCCACCATCATTTCGCCTGCGTTGATTATAGCCGACGCCGCGCCCCATAATCAACGCTGCGTTTATTATACCGCGCCGCCCAGCCCCATGAGCGCAAGACCGCTCATCCACATCGCATACCAACGCCGTAGTGTGCCCATCCGCGTTGTCGCCTTTCGGAAGCGCGTGCGCCCTTCCGTCTGTAAATACGCCGCGCGGGGGCGCGCAATCCTGCCAAAACTCCACAAAATCGGTTCGCACAGCCAGGAAAACTTGGCAGGGCGTCGTAATTAGGATATATGGAGGTATGCCATGAGAGGAGTACGACTGATTCTCAGTTGCGCGAGTTTTGCGCTTGCTGTATCGTCGCTCTTTGCGCAGTACGATGTCCTTTTAGGCGACCGCGACCTTGAGCGGGGCGTGCTGCGCTTCGACCCGTCCACATCGACCACCACGGTTTTCGGTGGCTGCGCCGTCTCTTCGGGCTTGCGTTTGTATTACGGGATGGACTTCGACCCCGCGACTGGCAACCTGTGGGTATGCAACACCCTCCAGTCCCGCATCGATGAGCTGGACGCCAACGGCAACTGTATCGGCAGTATCACTACAGCGACACTGCCAACAGGATTGGCGGTTCACCCCAATGGACGCTACGCCTATGTGACGACCTCGAGCAATATCATCTACTGCTATGACCTTCAGACAGGGACACAGCCTTATCAGATCGCGGTAAGTGGCGCCTCTGGTCTCTACGGACTGGCGTTCTCAACGCGGGCGGAGTTTCTGTATGTGTGCGACTTCTACGGCGGCAGACTCTATCAGTTCGCTGTGGACAACACGCAGACGCCGCCGACGCTCACATTCACCAACAGCGTGCAGTTTTCCCAGAGGCGCGGCTACAGTGTTAACCCTTACGATGTGGCGGTGCGCACCTCCTACGGCGGGCGCGCGCCGATCGACTACATCTATGTGACTCTGACAACGGGCTTCTACGGACCCTACTCGGAGGTCGCTGCAGGGCAGTTTGCATATGATACTCCAGGCTTCTTACCTGAGCCGACCACCTTTGCAGTGCATCCGAACGCAGGCGGTCCTGGGAATGTCTCGTTTTTCGGCATCGAGATTGCGCCCGACGGACTCCTGTGGGTCAGCCAGTATCTACCTGGCGGGTTGTTTACGGTCAACTCCAGCGGTACTGTGACCCAGCGGGCGAACTACGGCGCGAACAAGCTGGGCGTTGGGATCGCGATCTACCAGCCGCGTTGCGTCCAACATCGGGGCGATGTGGATAGCAACGGTTGCGTCGATGACGCCGACTTGCTGGCAGTGCTGTTCGCGTTTGGGCAATCGGGCAGCAATCTGGGGCGTGTAGACATCAACTGCGACAGGGTCGTTGATGATGCCGACCTGTTGATCGTGTTGTTCAACTTCGGCGCGGGATGCTGACCCTCAATGCTGGGGGCGGCACCGCCTCCAGCCGCGCTACCCTTTGCTCCCCAACAAATGCGCCGTGAACAGGTACTGGTGCGCCCAGCCTGTCCACTCGCCGAAGCGGTCGTGGAACCACTCCACCACCTGCCGATAGGTCTTGTCGGTCAGGCTCTTGTCGGCGAGGTCGGGCAGGAGCCACTTGCCGACTGCTTGCCACATGTGCGTGTCGATGGGCACGGCGAGCATCTGATCCAGCCCGAACAGCAGCACGCAGTCGGCGACCTTCGCGCCGACGCCTGGCAACTGCATCAGCTCCTGCTTGGCGTCCCAGTAGTCCAGCGTTCGCAAGCCATTCAGCCAGCCATCGCCGCGCTCGTGGAGGGCGCGCGCGGCGGCGATTAGCGTCTTGGCGCGGTAGCCGAAGCCCAGTTCGCGCAGAGTCGCCTCGTCCGCTTGCGCCAACCGCTCGACGGTCGGGAAGGCGTGATGCACACCGTCGCCGTCGTGGTGAATCGGCGCGCCGTACTGCTCGCACAGCCGCTCGATCATGCCCGTAATGCGCGGGATGTTGTTCGCGGGCGTACACAGGAACGAAAACAGGCACTCCTCCGCGCTTAGCCAGCGCATCAGGCGCAGCCCCGACAGCGCGTCCACCCACTCTGCCCAGCGCGGGTCGCGACGAGTCAACTCGTGCTGCACCGCCTTCAGGTCGGTCTCCATTCGGAACAGGTGGAAAAACAGCTCGGCGGGTCGCTCGGCAGTCGGCGATTCGATACGCCAGCGGTTGCCGCTCGGCTGGACAATCAGCAGGTGCGCATCGGCGTAGCCCAGCCAGTGATCTCCTTTTTGCCGCCATCGGAACACTTGCCCGCTTTTCACGCACAGCGGCAAATCCAGTTCCCACGATGGAATCGAAACGCGCATGGCGGGCTAAAGTGTACCTGAGCGGTCGCGCGCGGCTTGCGCTTGGGCAATCAGCGTGCGCGGCGGGATGAACTCTACATCCTCGTCCAGTACCTTCAGAGTCTCGACGGTCGCATTCGGCGCAAGGCTGAGCAGCCTGCCGACGATGGCTTCGGTGGAGCGTTCGGGGGTAGACGCGCCGCTGGTGACGCCAATCACGCGCGCCTGCTGCACCCATTCGGGGCGCACCTCATCGGGTTCCAGCAGCAGGTAGGCGGGCGCGCCCTGCGCTTCAGCGACCTCACGCAGGCGGTTCGAGTTGCTGCTGGTCGTGCTGCCGACCACCAGCACCAGGTCGCTCTGTTTGGCAAGCGCCTTGACGGCGGTCTGGCGGTTCGTGGTCGCGTAGCAGATATCTTCCTTTTTGGGCGTTTCAAGGTGCGGGAATCGTCGGCGCAGCACGCTGAGAATTTGGTTCACCTCGTCCACGCTAAGGGTGGTCTGCGTGGCGACGGCGAGTGGGACGCCTTCGGGCGGCTGCACCTGCTCGGCTTCCTCGAGGTTGTCGACGAGCGTGATTTGCTCAGGCGCGTGCCCCGTACTGCCCTGCGCCTCCACATGCCCGCGATGCCCGATATACAGGATGTGATAGCCCTGCCGCGCGAAGCGGGTGATTTCGCGATGCACCTTGCTCACCAGCGGGCAGGTGGCGTCCACCACATTCAGCCCGCGCGCCTGCGCCTGCTGACGCACCGCAGGCGAGACCCCGTGCGCACTGAATACGACATTCGAGCCAGGCGGAACATCCTCCAGGTCTTCCACGAAAATCACGCCGCGCTGTTCGAACGCGCGCACCACATGCTCGTTATGCACAATCGCGTGGCGTACATACAGCGGCGCGCCGAACGCCTCCAACGCGAGATCGACCACCTCGATGGCATACGCGACGCCTGCGCAGAACCCGCGCGGCGCCGCCAGCAGCACTTTCTCCATCGCCCCGAAGTGTACCTGATTCGTGCATGTTTTGTGCGAAGCGACGCCGAGAGCGCGAAAAATGGTGTATAATACACAGGGAAAGGAGCCAGCCTATGAAACGCATCGGGATAGCAGGGGCGACCCTGTGCTTGGGATTGCTGAGTGCGCCGTGCTGGGCGCAGCTGCAGCCGAACGCGCCGTGGCCGTCGTTCGGTAAAGACTACCAGAACTCGCGCCGCACGACGCTCGGCGCGCCGACCAACGGCAGTGTCCGTTGGACCTATAACGCCGGAAGCCGCTCGTTCTCCTCGCCTATTGTAGCAGCCGACGGCGCCATCTACTTCGGCGCAACTGACGGCATCCACGCCGTGCGCCCGAATGGGCAGCGTCGCTGGCGCTGGAGCGCTGGGTACTCCGCAGCGACCTCCACCCCCGCGATTGACGCCAACGGCGTCGTGTACGCGCTGGTCAACCCGTCAGATGCGATCTTGGTCGCGCTCAACGGTAGCACAGGCGCACTGCTCTGGAGCCTGTATCTGGGCGGGTCGAATGTCCTCGCTTCCCCTGCTATCGGTCCCGACGGGCGCATCTATGTGACCAACGGCGAGGTTCCGGGAGGCTATCTTTATTGCATCAACACGGACGGCACCATTGCGTGGCGGCTGTATCTGGGGATGGAAGCCAACAGCACGCCCTGCTTCGGCAGCGACGGCGCGATTTATGTTGGCTCCGAACGCCATCTGAACGCCATCAACCCCGACGGCACTTTCCGCTGGCGGTTCCCCGTCTTCTATCCTGTGCAGGGGTCGATTGGCATTTCGGGCAGTCGCATCTTTTTCGGCGCGTGGGATGGCGTCTTCCGTGCCGTAAATTTGTCGGGCGTGCAGCAGTGGATGGCGCCGTTAGCCGGAGTAATGGAAGGCGGTGTTGCGCATACGCCGACCCGCGTCTATTTCACCTCCAACAACCGCGAACTGCGTGCCTACACCCACATAGGTGCGCTCCAGTGGCGCCATAGAGGCAATTACCGCGCCAGCACCCCTGCTGTTGGCGCCGACGGTATCGTCTACGCGGTGGGCAACCTTGGCGGCGCAGTGTATGCTGTGAACCCCGCCAACGGGCTGGTGCGCTGGTCTACAAGTATCGGCACGGCGAACTGGTACGCATCTCCTGCGATTGGCGGCGACGGCACGGTCTATGTGGTCAACGGCGACGGGCGACTCTACGCTTTTGGTCCGCTGGGCGGCTTTCTGTGGGCAGGCGGCGATGTGGACGGCTGGAACGGCGACTACACGGGCACAACCGCCGTCGTGCAGTTCTATCAGGGCGACGAACTCAAGTACGAGATGGTCGCGCCTGTGAACCCCGACGGAACCGTCGAGCTGCAGGACACGCCCGTCGGCGTCCACGACATCAAGGTGCGCATCCACAACTCGCTGTTCGGGCGTGCGCCGAGCGTCGCGCTGGAAGTTGACCAACCCGCCTCGATTCAAGTGCGCCTGCTCAACGGCGATGTGAACGCCGACAATATTGTCGACGACGCCGACTTGCTGTATCTCCTAATGCACTACGGCATGCACACGCCCGACTACGACCTCAACGGCGACGATCTCGTCGACGACGCCGATTTGCTAATCGTGCTGTTCAACTTCGGCGCGATCGGCGAATAAGGCAAATTCCGCGCCAAAGGTAGCAGGAGCCTCCAGCGTAGGGTAGAATAAGATACTCGCTGGAGGCTTTTTGATATGCCCATACGGATTGGCTTCGTCGGGATTGGCTGGATTGCGGGCACGCACATGGATGCGCTCAGCCAACTGGAAGACGCGCAGCCTGTTGCGTTTTGCGATATCGACTCGGAGCGCGCCGAACGCGCCGCCGCGCGCTTTGGCGGACGCGCCTACACCGACTGGCGCACAATGCTGGACGCCGAGTCGCTGGACGCGCTCTACATCTGCTTGCCCCCCTACGCGCACGATGGCATCGAGATCGAGGCCGCGCAGCGGGGCATCCACCTGTTCATAGAGAAACCCGTCGCACGCGACTTGGACTACGCCCGTCGCGTCGAGGAAGCCATCCACAAAGCGGGCGTCATCTGCTCGGTCGGCTACCACTTCCGCTACTACGGCGCAACGGAGCGCGCCAAAGAACGCTTGCAGGGGCTGCCTGTACTGATGGTCAAAGGCGCGTGGGACGGCGGGATGCCCACTGGCACCCTCTGGTGGCGCAAGCACGCCCTCTCTGGCGGGCAGCTGGTCGAGCAGACCACGCACATCTTCGACCTCGCGCGCTACCTGGTGGGCGAAATCGCGGAAGTGTTCACCTACAGCCTCCACAACCCCGCCCTACTGCACCATCCCGACGGCGACATCGCCGTAGCGGATGTGGTCTGCCTCAAGTTCGAGAACGGCGCAGTCGGCGTCATCACCAACACCAACGGACTGCACGCGCCTGGCGAGGTCGGGCTCAAAGTCTACACGCCCGAGCGTATCGTCGAGGTATCATGGGGGCGTATGGTGGAGACGGAGCCGAATCGCAAGGAAGAGCATTTCTCGCGCGACAACCCCTACCTGCGCGAGTCGGCAGCGTTCCTGGAGGCGATTCGCACGGGCGACCGCAGCCTGATTCGCTCCGACTACAGCGACGGCGTGCGCACGCTGGCAGTGACTTTAGCGGCGGATGAGGCGGGGAGGCAAGGGAGCGCATTCTTGATGAAGCAGGAGATGTGAAAATGAAAAAGACAGTCTTCAGAGTTGCGCAGAAAATACGCGACATTGGGCAACCTGTCTGGAGCGTGAAGCTGGGTCGGTACACCGT
>Ga0308419_1003217_pt1 | contig 10258 bp, 7 predicted proteins | sample HotsprSampleMS50_FD_203674 | JGI IMG/M metagenome (GOLD analysis project Ga0308419, IMG submission 203674) | Hot spring phototrophic mat microbial communities from Mushroom Spring, Yellowstone National Park, Wyoming, United States - 20090730_MS50 ... | reverse complement strand
CTCGATCATATCCGCGCCGGCATGCAGTTCGATATCGCCGTGCTGGACATTCAGATGCCAGACATGGACGGCCTGACCCTGGCCGACGAGATTCACAAACTCCTGCCCAACCTGCCGCTCATCATGCTCAGCTCGATCGGCGCGCGCGACGCCGATGACCCGCGCCCCTATATCGCCGCCTATCTCACCAAGCCTATCCGCCCTGTGCAGTTGTACGGCATCATGGTCAACCTCCTGCGCGGCCAGCCGGTGGCCGTTCAGAAAGCGGCGTCTGAGATGTCGCTTGATTCTCACATGGCGCAGCGGCATCCGTTGCACATTCTGCTCGCCGAAGACAACATCGTGAACCAGAAGGTCACGGCGCGCATCCTGGAGCGGCTGGGGTATCGGGCGGACATCGTCGCCAATGGCTATGAAGTGATCGAAGCCCTGGAGCGTCAGCGTTACGACGTGGTGCTGATGGACGTGCAGATGCCGGAGATGGACGGCCTGGAAGCCGCCCGGCGCATTTGCCGGCGCTGGCCCAAAGAGGAGCGTCCGCGCCTGATCGCCATGACCGCCTATGCTCTGGAGGGGGACCGCGAATGGTGCCTGGCAGCCGGCATGGAGGACTACATCACCAAGCCGGTCAAGATCGAGGAACTGGTCGATGCGCTGGAGCGTTGCCGGCCGGTGTTGCCGCCGCCCACAGAAGCGGAGACCGCTGTCCATGACAGCGCGCCCGTCCTGGATCACAGCGCCATCGACGGTCTGGTCGCTGTGATGGACAAGGAAGTGACCGAAGTGCTCGACGTGTTCCTGGATAATGCGGCCAGGCTCATCGGCGAGATCGAGCAATCGGCGCAACAGGGCAGCGCCGAAGGATTGAAGAGCGCCGCCCACACACTCAAATCGAGCAGCGCCATGTTTGGCGCCATGCGGTTGTCCAACGCCTGCAAAGATCTCGAACTCCTGGGGCGAACCGGCGCGGTGGAAGGCCTCTGGGAAAAAGCCACGCGCGCCAAAGCCGAGTATGAACAGGCGATTGCCGCGCTGAAAGAGGCGCGCGACCGGATTGCGCAAGGGTGAGGACGATACGCCGCGATCACGGCTGCCCGGATGCGTCTTGATGCGTCGTCACCGCCTCCTCGTCAAATGCCGAACGGTCGTCGCGCAACACCCACGATGTAGCGTCGGTCGCCCGGCCCTGCCACACCGACACGATCACAAACGAGATCGCCGGCAGCGCAAACTCGCGGTCGGTTTCTGAGGGCCGGGCCGGATGATCGGGATGCGAGTGGAAGAAGCCGATGATGTCCAGCCCGCGCCGGCTGGCCTCGCGATCGGCGCGCACAAAATCGTCGGGCGAGATGAGATAGCGGTTGCGCTGGCCCTCGCGCTCATTCTCCACAGACCATGCGTTCGGCGCCAGATACAGGTCGCGCGCGATCTTCTGGTCGCCGTCCATTTCGCCGATCAGAATGCCGCACGCCTCGCGCGGATAGCCGGCTTCGAGGTGGTCGCGCATGCGCTGGAACAGGTCGTCGGTCAAAATGAGCATGAGGATGCCTTCCCATGCATCTTTCGCGCGCGTTCTGTGCGCTATGACATCCGGCCTGGCGCGCTGCCGTCGGCCAGCGCCGCAATCGCCCGTCTGGCGTCCTGCTCATCAACGTCGCTGGTGATGAACGCGTCGCCGGGCGCGCGCAGCAGCGCGAAGCGCAGTTTCCCGCCGCATTTCTTTTTGTCCGATTGCATCAGGCGCCACACAGCATCGACATCGACCGCAGGCAGCGACACCGGCAGGCCGGCGCGCGCCAACACCTCGATGACCGCCTCGGCCAGATCCGCGCTGCACACGCCCATGGTTTGGCCCAGGCGCATGGCGCACACCATGCCCAGGGAAACAGCCTGACCGTGCTTGATGGTGAAGTCGCTCCAGGCTTCGATGCCATGCCCGAAGGTGTGGCCCAGATTCAGAAACGCGCGCCGGCCCCGCTCGAAAGGATCTTCCTCGACCACGTCGCGCTTCAGCAGGATCGCGTCGCGCAAGGATTGGATGAGCGACGAGCGGAGAGCAGGGTTTGCCGTCAATTCCCAGTCGCCAGGCGCCAACTGCTGGATGCGCTCCCACGCCTCGCCCCCGCGCAGCAATGCCGCTTTGACGATCTCGGCGTAGCCGCACTGCAATTCGACGGTGGGCAACGATTGAAGCAACCCATGATCCATGATGACAATGTCCGGTTGCTTGAAGGCGCCGACCAGATTCTTGCCGAACGGCGTGTCCACACCCACTTTGCCGCCGATACTCGAGTCGGCCATTGCCAGCAGCGAGGTGGGAATCTGGACAAAAGAGACCCCGCGCATGAACGTGGCTGCGGCGAAGCCGGCCACGTCGCCCACCACACCTCCGCCCAGCGCAATCACCGCGCTGTTGCGCTCCAGGCCGTTCACGGCAAACGCCTGATACATGTCCTCGACCGAGCGCAGGGTCTTGTGGGTTTCGCCGGCCGGCATGAAATGCGTAAAGCCGGGCAGTCCGGCCCGGCCCAGCGCCCGCTGCAGCCGGCCGGCGTATAACGGCCCGACCTCGCTGTCGGACACAATGGCCAGCGGCGATGACCAGCCGCGCGGGGCCAGCGCAAAGCCGGCCTGGTCGATCAGCCCCTCGCCCATCACGATGTCGTACTGGCCGGCGGGATGTCGCACCGCAATGCGCTCCTGCTCGGCGCGATAGATGTCGAGCGCGCACTGCGCGGCCTCTTCGGCGCTGCGATGGGTGGTGTCGAGGTGATAGTGCAACTCGGCGTATGCCGGCCCGCGCGCCTTCAGCAAATGCGCCACGCGGTCGTGGATGTTCTCGCCCGGCTGCGTGGCGCGCAGCAAGGGGCGAGTGGAGGCGTCCACGCGCCGTAAAATGGCTTCGGGTGAGGCGGTCAAACAGACGACCACGCCGGCCTGCAACAGCGCCGCGCGATTGGCCGCGTCCACGATCATGCCCCCGCCGGTGGCAATGACAATCCGCTCGCGGCTCGCCAGCTCGCGCGTCAGCGCCCCTTCCAGCGCCCGAAAGTACGGCTCGCCTTTGTGTTCAAACAACTCTGAAATGCTCAGCCCTTCACGGCGCTCGATCTCGGCGTCGGTGTCGATGAAGTCGTAGCCCAGTTGCCGGGCTGCGATCTGGCCGATGGTGGTCTTGCCGGCGCCCATGAAGCCGGCCAGAATGAGAGGTCTATTCATACCCAAAACGCCACGCTGTGTTGTCCATCGGCAGATCGTCCAGCCGCAGCCGTCGCAGCGCCTCGAAGCGCGGGCGCATCTCGTCGATCGAGTCCCCGCCCAGCTTTTCCAGCAGCGCGTCGGTCAGCGTGATGCACAACATTGCCTCAACGATGGGCACGGCGCGCGGAACCTGGCAGAAGTCGCTGCGCTCGTACTGCGTCATCGCCGGCGTGCCGGTCGCCAGATTGACCGACTGAAGCGGGGTGAGGGTGGTTGCGATCGGCTTCAGCGCGGCGCGCACCACGATCGGCGCGCCGTTGGTGATGCCGCCCTCCAGCCCGCCGGCATGGTTGCTCGTCTGGCGCACCTCGCCGTCTTCGAGGATCAGTTGATCCTGAACCTGCGTGCCGGGGCGCAACGTCTCGGCAAAGCCGTCGCCGATCTCGACGCCCTTCATGGCGTGGATGCTCATCACAGCCGCCGCGATGCGCGCAGACAGCCGGCGGTCCCAGTGCACATGGCTGCCCAGGCCGGGCGGCGCGCCAAGCGCCACGCACTCGATCACCCCGCCGAGCGTGTCTCTGGTCTGCATGATGTGGCGAATCGCTTCGCGCATGCGCTCGGCCGTTTCCGGGTCGTAGCAGCGCACGTCTGAGGCTTCGGCGGCGCGGAAGCGGGCCGGGTAGTTTGGGTTGGTAAAGTTCGGAAGGTTGGTAAGGTTTGGAAAGTTGGCAACTTCTAAAGCCTGCTCAACCTGATCCACCTTGTCAACCTTATCAACGTTATCAACCTGATCCACAGACACATCGCCGATGCTGATCACATACCCGCCCACGATGATGCCGAACTCGGCCAACAGCTTGCGGCAGGCGGCGCCGACCGCCACGCGCATGGTGGTCTCGCGGGCCGAGGCGCGCTCCAGCGCCAGCCGCAGCTCGCGGTAGCCGTATTTGACGGCGCCGGTCAGATCGGCGTGGCCGGGGCGCGGAATGGTCATGGGTGCGATGTCGCGGTCGCGCCATTTCGCGTGATCGAGGTTCTCGACCACAAAGGCGATGGGGCCGCCGGTGGTTTTGCCGGCCATCACGCCGGCGGTGATGCGAACGTGGTCGCGCTCGATCTTCATGCGCCCCCCGCTGCCATACCCTTGTTGCCGGCGGGCCAGCTCTGCGTCGATGTCAGCGGAGGACAACGGCAGGCCGGCTGGCATCCCTTCCAAAATCGCTGTAAGCGAGGGGCCGTGCGATTCGCCGGCGGTGAGAAATCGGATCATTGCTTGATTGGATGATCGGGCCATCGGGCGATTTGGTGATTGACTCAATGACTCAATGACTCAATCGCCCAATGGCTCAATGACGGAATGGCCTAACTGGCGATCGCCAGTGCGCCCATCGGATCCCACGGCGGCAGCCGAACCGGCTCCGATTCGAGAATCGGCAGCAACTCCTGCGGCACGTACTGCTTCTCGACGGCCACCTCGTACATGTACTCGTCGAACCAGGCGTCGCTCATCACCAGGAAGCCCTTGTCGCCCAGTTTGTCGCCCCAACTGTTTTCGACGCGCCACTTCACCGGCCGGCCCTGGTCGTCCAGATCGACGCCGGTGAAGACCATGGCGTGGGTCATCACGCTCTGGCCGTACTCGACGCGCTCGGCTTTGTCTGCGCGGAAGGGCGCGCCGTACACCGAGGCGTAGTCATACAGGCCGGTGTGCAAAATGCCCAGGTCGCGCTCCAGCATCTTGCCCACGTCGCAGCCGAACCAGACCGGCTTGCCATCCACAATCTGCCGCACAGCCGCCTGCTTGAACACCGGCATCTCCACGTTCAGATAGCGGATGATCTCGCCCTCGGCCACATTGCCCAGGTAGGAGATGGTGTACAGCTTGTTGAATGGCTTGTCGGCGGTGGGGCAGTGAATCAGACAGGCCATCGCGTCCAGATCGAACTGGACGTAGCGGCTGAAGAACTGCTGCGGGGTGATCGCGCCGTCGCGGTGAAACTGGTCGTCCTTGTCGCGCCATTGCCAGAAGAACTCGCGCGGCGGCTGGCCGAGGTGAATGGTCAGCATCCGGTAAATGTCGGACATCATGTCCACCTTGCGCGCGCGCAGATCAGACATGCCGGCGCCCCGCGCGCTCATGCGGCGCAACTCGGCGGCGTCTTCGCGCAGCCGGTGGGTGATGAGCGATGTCATCACCCACGAGTTGCCGCTGCTCTCCGTCTCCGGCATGAAGCTCTTCGGCGCAACGCCGTACTTCTTCACCAGGTTGACGAACATGTCCCATTGCCCGCCGTCCTGAATCGGGTTTTGCAGCAGAAACATGATCAGCCGGCCATCTGTTGGCTCGCTCAGCGTGTTGAGGACGCTCTCCAGGAAGTAGTTGGCTTTCTCCAGCTTGTCCCAGAACATCATGTAGCTTTGGGACAACTCGAACTTCTCCACATTCAGGCGCTTCATCGCCTCGACGCGGAACAGATTCAGGCCGGCGAACAGCCAGCATCGCCCGCTGCGCTCCTGGGCCGTCGCCTCGTTGCTTTTCAGCATGTGCGAGTAAACGTGGTTGACGCTGGCAACCACTTCGCGGTTCAAGGCCACGGCGTGCACCGGGTTTTTGGTGACGGCGTTCATCGCCAGGCGGTTCTTCGGATCACTCTCGAATTGCGACTGATACTGTTGCAGGTGTTCGGCTGTGATGGGGCCTGCTGCGTGGGTGGAAATCATCGCTATCCTCCAAAAGATGGTTGAGAGATTACGCGGGTTGGGCCGGCCCGTCAAGCGGTTGCGCAGGCGTCCCCCAGCGCCCGGCGCATGACATTGGCGACCTCGGCGATGGAAAGCGGCAGCGTCAGGCCGGCTGTCCACAGCGCAAAGGCGGCTGCGCCCTGCTCGGCCAGCATGCCGATGCCGCCGATGACGCGCAGGCCGGCGCTTTCCGCCTGTCGCATCAGCCGGGTCACGCGCGGCTTGTACACCAGGTCATACAGCACAGCGTCGCGCGGGAAGGGCGCGCCGTCGGGCCAGGGGGTGGCGTCTTGGTTTGGCGCCATGCCGGCTGATGTGCAATTGACGATCAACCGCGCGTCCTGAGCGGCTTCGCTCAACCCGTCCACGTCCAGCGTCTGGGCAGACAGCCGGCTGTCTGGGAACACTGCTCGCAAGTCATCGACCAGGCGACGTGCTCGCGCCGCGTCGCGATTGACCACCGTAACGGCCAACCCGCTGTGCGCCAGCGCGTACACGACGCCGCGCGCCGATCCGCCCGCGCCCAGCACCAGCGTCTTGCGACCATCTGGCGCCGCGCCTGCTCCGATATCCACGCCGTGCCAGCGCAGATCGTTGAGGAAGCCGATCCAGTCAGTGTTGTCGCCGATCAAGCGCGTCTGAGCGGGGTCAGCGCCGGCCTGCTTCACAATGGTGTTGACCGCGCCAATGGCCTCCGCGTGCCGGCTGATCTCGTCCAGGAACGGCATGACGTTGACTTTGTGCGGCACAGTCACGTTGGCCCCGGCGATGCTGTCGTCGTCGCGGATGCGCCACACCCGCTCCGCCAACTCCTCCAGCGGCGTGTGCCACAGTTCGTATTGCCAGTCCAGGCCGGCGGCGGCGAAGGCCGCGTTCTGCATGGCCGGCGACGCGCTATGCGCCACCGGAAAGCCGATCAACCCGATGCGCTTCACGAGACCGCCTCCGCACAAAGTGAGGCCAGATCGCTGAAGAAGCCCGGATACGTTTTGCTGACGCACTCGGCGCCGGTGATGACCGTTTCGCCGTCGGCTGCCAGCGCGGCCACGGCCAGCGCCATCGCTATGCGATGATCGCACCGGCCATCGACCACTGCGCCGCGCAATCGGGTTGGCCCCTCGACGATGAATCCGTCGGGTGTGGCGTCGATGCGCGCGCCCATCTTGCGCAATTCCTCCACCAGGCCGTCGATGCGGTTGCTCTCCTTGACGCGCAACTCCTCCGCGTCGCGCACCACCGTTGTGCCCTGCGCCTGGGTGGCAGCCACGGCAAAGATTGGGAACTCATCGATCATGCGCGCCACCTGTTCGCCGCCGACGGCGATGCCTCGCAGCGCGCTGGATGAGGCTATGAGGTCGCCCACCGGCTCGCCGCCCGCATCGACAGCGCGCGCCTCGACGGCAACCTGCGCTCCCATCGCTTCCAGCGCGTCGAGCAGGCCGGTGCGTGTAGGGTTCAGGCCGACACCGGTCAGTCGCAGCCGGGCCTGCGGATGGATGCAACCGGCCACCAGAAAGAACGCCGCCGAGGAGAAGTCCGCCGGTGTGCGCAGGGTGATTGCATGCAGGCCGGCCTGGGGCGGCTCCAGATGGATGCAGTCGGCGTGTCGTTCAAGGCGCGCGCCCATAGCCGCCAGCAATCGCTCGGTGTGATCGCGGGTGATGACCGGTTCGTGGATCGTGGCGGGGCTGTCTGCATACAGCCCGGCCAGCAATAAAGCCGATTTGATCTGCGCGCTGGCGATGGGGAGCGTGTAATCGATGCCGCGCAGCGCCGCGCTTTGGATGCGCAACGGGGCGCAGCCGTCGGTGTCTGTGATGCGCGCGCCCATGCGGCTCAGCGGCTCGGTGACCCGGCGCATGGGCCGCCGGCGCAATTGCGCGCTGCCATCCAGCACGCTGCCAAACGATTGCCCGGCGAGCAGGCCGGCCAGCAGGCGCATCGTCGTGCCGGACGAGTCACAGTGCAATGCAGCGTCAGCCGGCCTTAGCCCGCGCAACCCGCGCCCGTGAACGGTCAGCGCGCGCTGATCCTGTTCAATGCTTACCCCCAACTGGCGCATGATCTGGATCGCTGCCCGCGTGTCGTCGCTGTCCAGATACCCCTCGATGCGGCACGCGCCCTGCGCGATGCTGCCCAGCAGCGCGCCGCGCACGGTGATGCTGCGGTCGCTGGGAACGCGCAACTGGCCGGACAACTGCCTGGGGGAAGAGATAGTCTGCTGCATGACAATTGACGATTGACGATTGATGATTGACACACCGGCGCACTGCACTGACCACTCACCACTCACCACTCAGCACTCAGCACTCAGCACTCACCACTCACCACTCACCCAAAATGGGCTTTGCGGGTTTGGGCGGCGGCGGTCAGGCAGGCGCGCAGGCCGGCTTCATCTTTGCGCTCGATCATGGCTGTGAGCTGGTCGAGGGAAAATTGAAAATCGCGGATGGCGCCAACGACAGCGGCGCCATTGGTCAACAGGATGTCGAGCATCATCGTTACATCGCTGGCGGCCACCCGGCTGGTGTCACGGAACCCGCTGGCGGTGACCTGCCACAAGGCCGGGTCGTTGAGGCTGGCCTGTTCCGTCGCTGTGACCAGGGCGACCGCCAGTGAGTAGGGCAGGTGGCTCGCAAAGGCGACCAGCATGTCGTGCCGGGCGGGATCAAGTTCGAGGATGACCGCGCCGGCGTTTTCGGCCAGTGCCCTGATGGCTGCGAACGCGCCGTCGTCGGTGCGAGTTGAGCGGGTCAGAATCCATGTCTTGCCGCGATACAGATCGGCGTCGGCGGCGTCGAGGCCGGTGATCTCCTTGCCGCACATGGGATGCGACCCGACAGCCCGCAGGCGGTCAGGCAACTGGTTCATGGCGCGGATGATCTCGGATTTGGTGCTGCCCAGGTCTGTGACGATGGCGCCGGCTTTGGCTGCGCCGGCCAGAGCCGGCATCTGCGCAATGATCGTGCGCACCGGCGTCGCCAGCACGATCACATCCGCGTCGGTCACGCCCTCCTCGAACGATGTTGTGGCTGCATCGACGACACCCCGCGCCAGCGCCTCGCGGACGGTCTCGGCGCGCCGCGCCACGCCGGTGATGCGGGCATAGTGGCTGCGCACAGCCAGCGCAAGCGAGGCGCCCATCAGGCCCAGCCCAACAATGCAAAGGGACAATGGACGATTGCCGGTTGCGGACTGCGAATTGACGATTGACGATTGGCCCACAGGCTGATTGTACGGGATGCGCGCAGGATGCAGGATACATCCCCGGAATCTTTAAGATTCCGGGGATGTATCGGATGTGGCGCTGCGCTAGAGCGTTCGATCCACGGCTTCGGCCACCCGGCGCACCTGCGTCACCAGCGCCGCATAGCGCGCCGGCGTCAGCGACTGCGCGCCATCGGACAATGCCTGCTCCGGGTGCGGATGCACCTCGACGATCAGCCCGTCGGCGCCGGCGGCGATGGCCGCCTTGGAGACGGCGGTCACGTACTCCCACTTGCCCGTGCCGTGGCTGGGATCGACGATCACCGGCAGGTGGCTGAGCTGCTTCAGCACCGGCACGGCGTTGATGTCAAGCGTGTTTCGGGTGTACGTCTCGAAAGTGCGGATGCCGCGCTCGCACAACATGACGTTATAGTTGCCCTGAGACATGATGTACTCAGCGGCCATCAGCAGCTCCTCAAGGGTGCTGGACATGCCGCGCTTGAGCAGCACCGGCTTCATGCTGGCGCCAACCGCCGTGAGCAGCGGATAGTTCTGCATGTTGCGCGCGCCGATTTGAAGGATGTCGGCGTAGCCGGCCACAAGGTTCACCTGCTCCGTTGCCATCACTTCCGTCACGATCGCCAGCCCATATTCGGCGCGCGCCTCAGCCAGCCACTTCAGCGCGTCTTCGCCGTAGCCCTGGAAGGAGTAGGGGGAGGTGCGCGGCTTGTATGCGCCGCCGCGCAGGATGCTGGCGCCGGCTTGCTTCACCATGCGCGCGCTCTCCAGGATCTGCTCGCGGCTTTCAACCGAGCATGGGCCGGCCATCAGCGCAATGGCCGCCGGCGGCCCGCCGATCGGCACACTGTGGCCGTTCACGCGAATCGAAATGATGGTGTCGTCCTTTTTGAACTCGCGGCTGGCCAGCTTGAAAGGGCGCAGGATGGGCACCACGCGCTCCACGCCGCTGAGCAGTTCAAACAGGTCGCGGTTGACCGGCCGATCGTTGCCGACTACGCCGATGATGGTGCGCTCCTCGCCCTGAGACAGGTGCGCCTTCAGGCCGATCTCTTCGATGCGCTTCACCACCGCCCCGACGTCCGCC
>Ga0308419_1003210_pt1 | contig 10272 bp, 7 predicted proteins | sample HotsprSampleMS50_FD_203674 | JGI IMG/M metagenome (GOLD analysis project Ga0308419, IMG submission 203674) | Hot spring phototrophic mat microbial communities from Mushroom Spring, Yellowstone National Park, Wyoming, United States - 20090730_MS50 ... | reverse complement strand
CAACTTTCCGAAGCGTTGATTCACTCGATTTTCTTCGACTATGTACCTTTTATTATCCTGCTTGGAGCTTTGTTTGTTATTTCGGGCGGAATATACCTCGACGGCGACCTCGAAGCAAAGCCAACCGTGAACCTCGTCTTCCTCATCATTGGCGCCATCCTTGCTTCTTTGATGGGAACCACTGGCGCAGCAATGCTTCTCATTAGACCATTGTTGAAAACGAACTTCCGTAGGAAACATAAAACTCATATTGTTCTATTTTTCATAGCGATTGTCGCAAATTGTGGTGGCTTGCTCACCCCGTTAGGCGACCCACCTTTGTTCATTCTGTATTTACGAGGAGTTCCCTTCTTCTGGTTCCTTAAGTTAGTCAAAGAATGGTTCGTTTGCAACTTATTTCTTTTAATTATTTTCTATTTGATTGAGCGTCACAATTACAAAAAAGAAGCAAAGGAAGATTTAATCAAAGACCTCGAAGAATACAAGCCCTTGCGGTTACGCGGAACGATAAATCTTCTTTTCCTGTTAGGGGTTGTTCTCTCTGTTGCATTCCTCAATCCATTATATTTGCCTTTTGTAAAGCCACACCACATTAGTTCATACATTCGCGAAATTGCGATAATTTTTATGGCTGTGCTTTCTATGATTTTCACCAAAAAAGAAGTCCGCGAGGCGAACAGATTCAATTGGCATCCCATCGAAGAAGTTGCTTATCTTTTCTTTGGAATTTTTATTACAATGACCCCTGCTTTGCTTTACCTCGAAGAACACGCCCGAGAGTTCGGATTGACGACAATCCACGCGTTCTACTATGCCTCGGGTGCATTGAGTTCGTTCTTGGATAACACACCAACCGCTGTAACTTTATATTCGCTGGCAAAGGGGCTTATTCATCAACAGCCGCACTTGTTCACCGACCCCGTGATTGTTGGCGGCATCCCTGAACACTTGCTCGAAGGAATTGCAACGGGGTGCGTCTTCTTTGGTTCGATGACCTACATTGGCAACGGACCGAATTTTATGGTCAAAGCCATTGCGGAGCACGAGAAAGTCCCAATGCCACACTTCTTTGCATATATGTATGGATTTTCGTTGATTATCCTGCTCCCAACTTTTATCATTGTGCAATTGTTGTTTATACATTAACCTTTAAATCAATTTGATTATTTAAAAATTTAATGATAATTTAGAAAGTTATTATATCTATTTTATGGGGAAATTTCAAATAAGTTACAAACGAATTAATCCAGTTAAGTCTTTTGGAGAATTACAGCCATCTCTCTTGGTTGATGTACCAGAATTGACACCTAAACAGAAATTTTTGAATTCACTTGGAGGGGTCGAGAAAAAATATAAAAGATACTTAGGGTCACCTTTAAGATATGCTGGGGGTAAAAGCTGGGCAGTTGGCTATGTTGTCGAAAAGTTGCCCGAAAATATCCAAAGGCTCGTTTCACCTTTTTTTGGTGGCGGTTCAATTGAAATAGCGGTAGCAAAAGAATTAGGAATAGATGTAATAGGTTTCGAGATATTCGATATTCTGGTAAATTATTGGAAAATACAAATTGACAAACCAAATGAATTATATCAAGAGTTAAGTAAATTTAAACCAAATAAGGAAACATATAAGTGGGTAAAAGAAGAACTAAAGAAGCATTGGAAGGGTGTTATTAATCTTCCACCTTTGATTTTGGCTGCATACTATTATTTTAATCATAATTTATCTTATGGTCCTGGATTTTTAGGCTGGATGTCTAGTGTTTATTCAAACGAAGAAACATACTCTCGCCTTTTGGAAAGGGTAAAAAACTTCAATGTAAAAAACATTACTATTGAATGTGCTTCTTTTGAAGAGGTTTTACCAAAATATAAAACAGATTTCCTTTACTGCGACCCACCATATTATTTAGGGAAAGATAGTACTTTGTTTAGAGGACTATATCCACAGCGTAACTTCCCCATTCATCATAACAATTTTGACCACAATTTGCTTAGAGAACTTCTTTTGCAACACCAAGGTGGTTTTATCTTATCTTATAATGATTCACCAACAATCAGGAATTGGTATAAAGATTTTGAAATTATTGAATTACCTATACACTACACAATGGGGCAGGGCGAGACCAGAATAGGATTGAACCGAAAGTTGAAAAATTCAAATCATATTAAAAAGATAAAAGAATTGTTGATAGTCAAGGAACCTTGAATGCCAAAAAAGAAAGCTATGACATCTGAAAAAGCTAGCTTCGTAAAAAGGAAAGGGCACGAAGATGCTCGTGAATTTGCTGAATTATTAGGAATCGGAAAAGAATTTAATAACAATCCTCAAGCAAAAAAGGATGTAATTGATTCGGAAGGTTACTCTTATTCTGTCAAAAGCGGGGAGAAGAAATGGCAAATCTTTCTTTATGGTAAGACAAGGTTTGAAAATAATTTTACTTTTAAAGGAATGAATGGAATAGGAGATTTATTTTTAAGATGTATTAATAGCTTCCCCGAAAATAGAGAAGATTACTTAAAAGACAAGGTAAAGTATAAAAAAGAATTACAAAAACCAATGCTCGAATTATGCGATAAGTTAAAGGATAAAAGAATACTTACTGCATTCATTGACAAAAGTATGTTTAATAGCGGTGAAGTTGATTTTCTGGTTATAAAAGAGTCGAATAATTTTTACATTTTTTGGGGGAGGGAAGTTGTAAATACTTTGGTTAATAGCTATGTAGTTGAAAATTCAAAAGCAAGGGGAATGAACCAAATTGATGCTCAAAAAGTGATTTTCAAGGTCGATGGAATAACTCACGGTGAAATTGAGATGAGAAACGATAGCGATGTTCATTACCGAGAAATTAAATTTTGGCTTGACAAAAAGCTGACCTTTGTTCTACTTACATCCAAAATCCAACCATCAAAACAATTAAAACCAAGAATATATCTTTATGGCAAAGCCATTAATAAATTATCTAAATATTTCAAAAGTTTAAATGCTTGATTGTTTTTTTCGGGACATTCGTCATTTTGAACATCTAAATTGCAAACAACGTGTAAATTCATAATTTTCTACTCTAAATAAATTTACAATTAAAGGTGATTTTATGAAAAATTCTTTAATCTCTCAAACAGCCATAAAAAACATCGCTATGTGTTTATCGATGTGCTTCGCGGGCTCGCCGTGCTTTGGATGGTCGAAACCCACGTGGTCGACGTCGTCCTGATGAAATCATTCAAAAGCGGCTGGTTCTACATCTTATTAAATATTTCGAGCGGCTTCGTTGCAGTTGCTTTTTTGTTCTGTGCTGGCGCTGGGTTTTGGATTGCAGCCACACGCAAAGCCGAAGATTACCGCCGTTTCGCCCCGCCCCTTTGGCAATATCTTCGCCGTCTTGGGCTGATTTTGCTGATTGCTTATTGGCTACACTTCCCAACTATGTCGTTCCAAAGGCTTTTCCAATTGAAGTGGGAAAATTGGCTATCGTTCTTCCAGATTGACATATTGCAAACCATTGTCTATTCCTCGCTTTTCGCCCTCATTCTGCTTCTAATAGTAAAAAACTTAAATGTCTTGAGGTGGATTTATGGCCTAATTGCTTTGGCAGTAATGCTTGCCACTCCATTTATTTGGAATCTCGACCCATTCAGCTTTCTCCATCCGTTCTTTGCTTGTTGGATTGCCCGAGTTCCAATTTCCAAATTCCCACTTTTCCCGTAGAGTGCTTACTTCTTTGCGGGAGCCTTCTTCACCGCTATGTTTTTCCAAACAGAAAACAAAGAAATGCTATCGTGGGTTCTGTTAATCGTAGGCACTGCGTTAATGCTTATCCTGTTTTATACACGAAGTTGGACAGAGTTCTATCCGGGCTATCAGGACTGGTGGCGAGTTTCACCATTCCACACTTTATCACTTTATTTAGAATTTCGGGTACGGTTGCCGCCTTTTCGCTTTTGTACCTCATCGAGAATTGGTATAAAGAAAAAAGAATTGGTAAAATTCTGCAACTGTGTGGACAAGAGTCCCTGTATATCTATGTTTTCCATCTGCTTTTGGTTTATGGTTCTATTGCAAACTTTGGAATGCGGTATTATGTGGGTTCGCGGTTAGACCCATTTTCGACCATTTTGATTATTCTCGAGCTCTGGGTCTTGTCCTATTTCACCGCACTGGCTTGGCATCAAATCAAGGCAACGAACATTAAGACAGCGCGCTGGGTTATGGCAAGCACTTTTGGTGTTTTCTTCCTTATCTTTTTGCTCAATCCCGCGTAGAAATCAAAAAAGTTTCGTAGGGGCAATTCATAAATTGCCCCTACAAAATCTTTATTTCTCACTCTTTCTTTTTCTGAAGTGCAAAGAATCGCCCCATTCGTTCAATCCAAGCTCCATTCCCAAATTAGTGATTCGCCGGATTAAACATTCTCCGCAGTCGTTGGTGAACTCGTCGATACAAGGCTTGCCTTCGTAAAGCACATATTCGCGTCGGTATTGACCGGGCGTTAAAAGGGGCATAACAACATTTGCACCAAAGCGGAAACCTTCTTCTCGTCCGAACGGATACAATGCTTGCAACGCTGTCGTGGATGCAATGTTTACATCTTTCAGAGCTAGCCTTGTGACTGCAATCATTTTCAACGAAAGCAAGTAAATTTTGTATTTATTTTTGCGGAAGTATTCTTCGTACTCAGCCATTGGCGTCTGTTTATGGACAATATAGGGACCCATTCCAATCATATCCGCGTCAATTTCCTTGAAGAAAAGGATATCCCGAGCTAAATCCTCAATTGTTTGTCCCGGAAGACCAATCATAACGCCCGTTCCCACCTGAAAGCCAATATCTTTTAGAAAATAAAGGCACTCCAAACGGCGAGCGAACGAAACACTTTCGGGATGGATTTTTGCGAAAAGTTCAGGATTCGATGTTTCGATGCGGAGAAGATAGCGGTGGGCACCAGCCTCGAAAAAACGTTTGTATGTCGAATAGCTTTGCTCACCGACGCAAAGCGTGATTCCAGCACCATCGGGAAGTTTTTCGCTTCTTGTTTCCGATTTTATTCTTTCCACTGTTCGGCATACGAAGTCAATGAATCTTTGGTCCCGCCTCTCTCCCGATTGCAAAACTATCGAACCATACCCTTTGTTAATTGCATATCGGGCACATTCCACAACTTCGTCTTCATCGAGCCAATATCTTTTTACGGAACTATTGCTTTTGCGAATACCACAATAGTAGCAATCATTTATACAATAATTTGAAAATTCAATCAGCCCGCGCAGATAAATTTTCGGTCCAACATTTTCCTGCTTAACCTCGAAAGCTTTACGACGAAGTAATTCAATCTCCTCCGGCTCCTCTAACGAGAGAAGTTGCTGTATATCCTCGAAATCTAAATTTTCTTTACCTAAAATGACATCCAAATTTTTCATAACAAAGAAAGACGAGACACAATATTCTCAATTGCCAAATTCCGTGAATAATAGAGATGAGGCGAAAGAAAAAAAGAAAACAAAAGTCATACACAAGTTGAAATTCCTATTTTCGCACAAAAGTTAAGCAGAACAACTGGTTGTTTCTCTTTGTGGATTTTTTTTCGTCATTCGAGGTTTTTAAAAAATCGTATGCCTTTCTAAAGCAAGACATCGGATGCTTGCGAAACATCCGATGTCTTTGAAAATCAAAAAAAGGCTGAATATAAAGAATCTTTTAGGTTTTTATTTTTTAATTATTTTTTCGCTAACGGATTTACCCTGCAAGAAGAGAAGGAGATAATCCCTTCCGCCAGCCTTCGAATCCGTCCCGCTCATATTGAATCCTCCGAAGGGATGAACATCGACGAGGGCTCCGGTGCACTTCCTGTTGAAATAAAGATTGCCGACGTGAAACTCGTCGCGGGCACGGTTCAATTTCTCGCGATTCATCGAATACACCGAACCAGTTAAGCCATAGATTGTATCGTTGGCAATACGCAAAGCATCATCAAAATCTTCGGCTTTGATTACAGCAAGAACAGGTCCGAAAATCTCTTCTTGTGCAATTCTTGCCTTCGAATCAACATCGATGAACACAGTCGGTTCGATATAATATCCATCCAAATCTTTAACTTTGTTGCCTCCGCATAATAACTTCCCTTCTTTCTTGCCAATTTCAATATAGGAAAGGATATTCTGCTCTGCACTGGCGTTGATGACGGGTCCCATCTGGTAATTATCCTTCGGGTCGCCAATCTTGATTTTTTCGACTTCTGCTTTTAGCATTTCGACAAACTTATCGTAAACTTTTTTATCGACGATTGCACGGGAGCAGGCAGAACACTTTTGCCCTTGGAAACCATAAGCCGACACAACCACGCCCTTGACAGCCTCTTCCAAATCGGCTTCGGAATCGACGATGATAGCGTCCTTTCCGCCCATTTCAGCAATTACCCGCTTAATCCAGATTTGCCCGGGCGAGACTTTCGCTGCCAGTTCGTAAATTCGCAGACCGACTTCCATCGAGCCAGTGAAGGAGATGAAGCGTGTCTTGGGATGAGTTACAAGATAGTCGCCCGCTTCGGCTCCGCTCGCTACCAAGAAGTTCAAAACTCCGTCGGGCAAGCCAACTTTTTTGAATACATCGTACAAAATCCATCCCATCATTGGTGAATCGGAAGAAGGTTTGAGCACAACGGTGTTCCCCGTAACAATTGCGGCAGAAGTCATTCCAGTCAGAATTGCCAGCGGGAAATTCCACGGCGGAATAACCAAACCAACACCGAGCGGGATGAAGAAATATTCATTCTTTTCGCCTTTAATTTTGGTTAAAGGCTGCTTTTGGGAATATCTAATGGCTTCGCGTCCGTAGAATTCGAGGAAGTCGATTGCTTCGCAAGTGTCTGCATCGGCTTCGAGATAATTTTTCCCAACTTCGCTAATCATCCAAGCATTAATTTCGTAGCGACGGCGGCGAATTTCTGCTGCCGCTTTGAACAGGTAGTTGGCTCGTTCGCGGGCAGGCACTTTCTTCCAGAACTCAAAAGCCTTCAACGCGGCTTGAATAGCCTTTTCAGCATCTTCTTTGCCCGATTTTTGGAATATTCCAACAACTTCGTTGGGATGGGCTGGATTAATAGATTTCGTCTTCCTTTCGGTGAAAACCTCTTTACCATCGATGTAGTTCGGATACTCTTTGCCAAATTGGCTTCGAACCTTTTCGATTGCCTTCTTTTGCTTCGCAATCACCTTTGGGTCCGAAAAATCCAAGTAAGTCTGATTTGCAAATGGTTTCATAATTTCCTCATAAAATAATAAAATGCAAAATTAATAATTAATTTCGAAACTATTATGCATGGAGAATTTACGATTTGCCTCCCTCCATTTTAAAATTACGAAGTTTGTGCATAGATTTTTTAACAAGAAGGTTTAAAAAATCTTGTTGTTACAAATCTATCTTTATTACCTAAAATTTTGTTTACTTACAAGTATTGTTTCAATTTTATTATTATTTCGGGATAATTCAAATAAATTTGTTGGTGATTGCCAGACTCTTTCCACCCAAGCGGGTAAATCATTAAATCAATATCTTCTCGATATCAATGTTAAATGGCATATCCAACACAAATAACTTGATTGCCAAGATGAACTTCGTAAGCGGAACCTATAGGTAGGGGCAACTGGCCGGTCGCCCCTACAAGTATTTTCAGACATCGGATGTTTCAAAAACATCCGATGTCTTTCGGGATGATTCCAATTAGGGTCACGAACGAGGGTTTTCGGTCAAGCCACCAAATAATTTAATACCCTGTAGGGGCGAATAATTATTCGCCCCTACAACAAAACATATTTTACAAACATTCCATCATCATCACCATCGTAGGGGCAGACCTATGAGCCTTCCCCGATAAAATGTTATCGATGTAGACCACAGCGTTCGGGCTACCGGCCGGTGGCCTCTACAATGTTGGCAACATCGGCAACATTATATCTGGAAAGTTTTTTAGGGGCGATTTGTGAATTGCCCCTACAATTATTTTTTGCTTTTTCGCAAAAACTTATGATGAAAAAGGTGGGGGCAGTTTGTTTTTTCAATAATTCATTCCTTAAAATTTCTGGGGTAAAGTTGCTCGATTTTAAGTAATTTTGAAGTTTTGTATTTAGGCATATACCAATGTTGGATTTAAAATTTATTCGGGAGAATCCCGAGCTTGTTCGCAAAAATATCCTTTTGAAAGGGGAGGATGCAGATTTAGACCTTTTGCTTTCCCTCGATGAGGAACGCAGAAAAATTATTGCCGAAGTCGAGTCGTTGAAGCACCAAAGGAATGTCGTTTCGAACGAAATCGCTCGGCTGAAGAAGGAAAAGCAGGACGCCATAGCAAAAATCGAGGAAATGAGGCTCGTTTCCGATAAAATCAAGGCTATGGACGACGAGCTCCGCCAAATTGAACAAAAAATCAAGCAAGAGTTGCTCCGCATTCCAAATATGTTGCACGAAAGCGTTCCCGCCGGGAAAGATTCTTCCGATAATCCTGTTGTGCGCACTTGGGGCGTCCCGCTCGAAGAAGCCCGCCCCTCGCATCTCGAAATCGCAAAGGAATTGAACATTTTGGATTTTGAACGGGGCGCCAAAGTTACTGGCTCTGGATTCGCTTATTATGTGGGCAAAGGTGCTGCTCTCGAACGAGCTTTAATTACCTATATGCTCGAAAAACACATCTACGAACACAACTACACAGAACTTCTGCCCCCGTTGGTTGTTAACGAAAACTCGATGATAGGTACAGGGCAAATTCCAAAACTTGCCGACGATATGTATTATATCGAAAAAAACGAACTCTATTTGATTCCCACTGCCGAAGTACCAGTAACAAACTATTACTCTGGCGAAGTTCTTTCGGCAGATGATTTGCCAAAGAAGTTTGTGGCATACACACCTTGCTTCCGCCGAGAAGCTGGAAGTTATGGCAAAGAAACTCGTGGTTTCCTTCGGGTACATCAATTCAATAAGGTGGAACTTGTTAAGTTCGCCCTACCCGAAAGTTCCTACGACGAGTTGGAGTTGCTAACACACGACGCCGAATCTATTTTGCAGGAGTTAAATCTGCCCTACCGGGTGGTTTTGCTTTGTAGTGGAGATACAAGCTTTTCGAGCGCCAAAACTTATGACCTCGAGGTCTGGTCGCCAGCCGAAAAGAAATGGCTGGAGGTTTCCAGTTGTAGCAACTTCGAGGATTTTCAGGCGCGCCGAGCCAACATTCGGTTTAAACGAACACCAAACGACAAGCCCGAGTATGTCCATACTTTGAACGGAAGCGGATTGGCTACATCCCGCTTGATTGTCGCTCTTTTAGAAAATTATTACAATCCCGAAGATGGAAGTATAACAATCCCGGAAGTTCTTCGTCAATATACGAAGTTCGATCGAATTTGTAAGTGATGGAAGATTATCGAAGGTTTTTGCAACCCAATGTGGTTGCGCAATTAAGCAATATAGAACTTCGGGCGCGTCTGGTAGTCGAAGGGTTTATCACCGGATTGCATCGTTCACCTTACCACGGCTTTAGCGTCGAATTTGCCGAGCATCGGCAATATAATCCCGGCGACGATATTAGATACATCGACTGGAAAGTTTACGGTCGTACAGATAAATATTACGTCAAACAATTCGAAGAGGAAACGAATCTTCGCTGTATAATCGCTTTGGACAAAAGTGCTTCGATGCGTTATGCCTCGAAAGGAAATATTTCGAAGTTTGAATACTCTGCATACCTTGCTGCTTCGCTTGCCTATCTTTTGATGCAACAAAGAGATGCCGTTGGCTTGGCTCTTTACGACGAAAACTTGGTCAATTACATTCCACCGCAATCCAAAACTTCGCATATTTATACTTTGATGAAAGTAATTGACCAGACAATCCCATCGGATAAAACAGGAACAGCAAAGGCTTTGAACCAGCTTGCGGAAAAAATTCATCGTCGTGGCTTGGTGATTGTTTTCAGCGACTTTTTCGACGATGCCGACTCGGTTGTAACTGCTTTGAAGCATTTCCGACACAAAAAGCACGAAGTTGTGGCTTTCCAAGTGCTCGACCCACGGGAAATTGATTTTCGGTTCAGCGGTTCGGTTATTTTTAAAGATTTGGAAACATCCGAGATGTTGCAAACTCAACCTGTGCAACACGAAAAAGTTTATCGCCAAACTTTCGAAAAATTTGTGAATTATATCAAGAAAAACTGCTACGAAATGAACATTGACTTTAATGTTGTTCGAACCGACGAACCTTTCGACAAAGCATTGAGGCAGTAT
>Ga0308419_1003209_pt1 | contig 10279 bp, 9 predicted proteins | sample HotsprSampleMS50_FD_203674 | JGI IMG/M metagenome (GOLD analysis project Ga0308419, IMG submission 203674) | Hot spring phototrophic mat microbial communities from Mushroom Spring, Yellowstone National Park, Wyoming, United States - 20090730_MS50 ... | reverse complement strand
TATGCTCCCTCAAACGGATGCGCTATGCTATGTGCGCAGCCACACCTTCGAACTCTGTGAATTTTTAACTGACATCTTGAAAATCAGCTATTTAGATGCCTACTTTCCTTATAAAACGGGCTTGCATCAGAGCTGCCACAGTCAGCGGGGATTGCGCCTATCGCAGGCTTCCGAAATAGTAGGCGAGCCGTTTTCCAAAGTGCGTCAATTGCTTGAGATGGTGCAGGGAATTCATCTGGTCGAGTTGCGCCGCGCCGATGAGTGTTGTGGCTTTGGCGGTACTTTTGCCGTTTTGGAAGAAGCCGTATCAGTGAAAATGGGACTTGACCGCATTGCAGACCATATAGCAGCAGGTGCACAAGTCATTACTGGAACAGATACTTCCTGCCTAATGCACTTAGAAGGCTTGCTGAAAAGACAAAAAAGCGATGTACGGGTGATGCATATCGCCCAAATCTTGAATAGTCGCTTGTAGGAATTACTGTGTCTGGCATTTGCCTGCTTTCCATTGTGAAATGCCATTTCGCAGGGCTTCCGTCGCATTGCGGTAGGTTATGCCGTCGCAGCCGCAGACAGCCGCCGCCGAGGTGCTTGAGTAACTGCCTGCACGCACATCGGCAAATTTGTTTTTCTTACATTCCAGTTTGCCGAGCCATTCCAAATCATAAGCAGCACGGGTAATAATTTCGCTCCTTGTACAAAGGCTGGTTTTATAAGTATAGTCGGCGTTTGCTGTAGCATAAATTAGGTACTCTTCGCCTTTGAAAAACAGCCAGTCGCAAGAACTGAAACCTACTTCTACATATATGAAACGGTCTTGCAGCACAACGCCTTTCCAAAGTTGTATGACATCAAAAATGGCGTACTTCTTGGCGCCCATATCTACAAATCCGTTGATTTTGCCATGAAAAACAGCATCTGTTTTTTCAAAAGCATTTTGTACAGAAACTATGGAATCGGTACATTTGCAAGCAATGTAGTTGTCGTTGGCAAAGTCGCCCTGCTCGATTCGCCCGTCGGGGTAAATCATGACGCCTCTACCATGTCGTTTGCCCATTTTCCACTCACCCATATATTTGGCTCCGCTTGACCAAATGCGCACGCCGTAGCCATGGGGTTCGTCCATTGCCCATGTGCCTTCATGTGAGCCGCCGTCAACAGTATTTAGCTTGCCTTCGCCGTGCCGTTTGTCGTTCAGAAATTCGCCCACATAGCGGTCGCCATTAGGCCATGTATACAGCCCGTAGCCGCTTCGTTTGCCTTGCGCCCAGTTGCCGTCGTAAGTGCTGCCGTCTTTGCCGGTATAAATGCCTCTCCCATCCATTAGGTCATTGCGCCACATGCCTACGTATCGGCTGCCGTCAGGCCAGACGAACGTTCCTCTACCGTGCCGCTTACCGGCACGGTAGTTGCCCGTATATTTGCCTATTTGCGTGGAATCTGTTTTTTGTGCGTAAGCAAATGATACATCTAAACAAAAAAATAACAACCATATTGCGCTTATGCGCATCAGTGTAGTCATAATAATCAAGCGCTTGTTGATATATGAAACGAATTTAAGGCAAGGAGAGTTATTTGCCGATAAGTTTGTTTAATTTTTTCGCTCTTGGAAATGAAAAAGCGATGGATACTGCATTTATTTCGGGCGTAATTTTTCCCGCAATACTCGCCATTTTAATGTTGGGTATGGGCATGACACTTAGTCCAAACGATTTTAAACGGGTAGCTGTTTTTCCAAAAGCCGCATTGGCAGGGCTAGCGAGTCAGTTGTTATTATTGCCGCTGCTTGGCTGGCTAATTGTAAGCCTATGGGAACTGCCCACGGTTATTGCTGTAGGCATTATGATTATAGCAGCTTGTCCGGGCGGCGCTACCTCTAACCTGATTACCTATTTCTCACGCGGCGATGTAGCGCTTTCTATTACGCTGACTGCGCTTTCCAGTGTAATAACCGTTTTTTCTATTCCGTTGATTATCAACGCTTCACTTACTCATTTTACGGGTGCGGGGCAGGAAATTCAACTACCTGTAATGAAAACCATTATCCAGATTGTCATGCTGACCGCTCTACCTGTCAGCATTGGTATGGGTATCAATGGACTTTTTCCGCGTTTTGCACGATGGTTTGAAAAGCCAATGAGTTGGATTTCAGCGCTGTTTATTGTGCTAGCCGTAGCGTTGATTGTAGTAGTGATTCAGCAAAGAGGCAGCGTTTGGGACTTTATCGCGCAGGCTGGACCGGTAGTACTCGTGCTGAATTTATCATCGCTTTTCTTGGGATTTCTTGTAGGTAAATTGCTTAAATTGCCTGTTAGCCAGTCCATTACTATTTCCATAGAAACAGGGATTCAGAATGGCACACTTGGTATTACCATTGCCTCTAGCCCATTTTTATTGAATCGTCCTGAAATGGCAGTTACAGCAGCTGTTTATGGCATTACTATGTGCATTACAGGAGTAGGTGCTATCTGGTTTTTTCGTCGGCATGTAGTTAATTTTACTTAAAATTATCCACTTTTCTATAAGCTTCTATTAGGGCACGCTCACCGTCTTTGCCGGGTTTGGCGTTGCCGTGTTCCATGCCCATGATGCCTTTATAGCCTTTGTCGTAGATGTATTTAAACACATGGGAGTAGTTAATTTCGCCAGTCGTGGGTTCTTTGCGACCTGGGTTGTCGCCAATTTGAATGTAAGCGATTTCATCCCAACAAAGTTCCATATTGCTGATAAGATGTCCTTCGTTTCGCTGCATGTGATAAATATCATACAAAATTTTGCACGAAGGGCTTTTAACAGCTTTGCAAATCATATAAGTCTGGTCGGAATTGCGCAGGAACAGGTCGGGTGTATCGCTGAGCGGTTCAAGTACCATCACAATGCCGTGCGGTTCGAGGATGTCCACGGCGCGGCGCAGAGCGTCTATCACATTGGCAGTCTGGATACCGATGGGCAGGCGGCGCTCAAAAAAACCCGGAACAACCGTTACCCATTTGGCATTAACCCGTTTGGCGGCTGCCACCGCTGCCTGACAAGTTTTAAGGAAGTTATCTTTAAATTCGGGTTTGCCTGTAGTGAGTGAAGTTTTCCAGTTATCTCCGCCGTCAATAACAAAAACACCCATTTGCATATTCAGTCGGGCAAGGGCTTCGCCTATCTTTGTTTGCTCCGATGCAGGACGCTGCAGAAGTCCATTGTCTTCAAGTGCAGTAAAACCTTCATCTGCCATAAATTTCAGTTGGTCAATCAAATCTTTACCTGCATGTTGTTCAAACATACCAAAATGCGGAGCATAATTTAAATTGAACTTATGCTTGGCAGTAGCGCCCAATATGGGGGATGCAAAAGCCGAGAGAGCCGTTCCGGCAACTGTGGTTTTAATAACAAAATCGCGTCTTTTCATACAAATGAAATATCGTACAAAAGTAGCAGTTTTTTTGGTAGGAGTATTAATAATGCTGCTGTTTGGCATCCGATGTGCCAATGCACAGCCTTCTCTGCTGATTTTTGAATATGGGCAAATGGGTACACTGTTCCGCCTGCATATAGCGGCGATGGATAGTGCAAAAGCAGCAAAGGCAGCACAAGAGGCTTTTCAGTTGCTCGACTCGCTCAACCTAATAATGAGCGACTACCGCGCCGACAGCGAACTGAATCAACTTTCTGCTACGGCAGGTAGCGGACAATGGGTAACGGTCAGTCCGGCGCTTTGGGAAGTGATTCAACAAGCGCAAACAGTTTCCCAACTTACCAACGGCGCGTTTGACATCACCATCGGTGCATTGACGCAGCTCTGGCGAAGAGCCGCGCGACAAAAAGAATTGCCTGATAAACAGAGGCTTAAAGCTGCTTTATCGGTTACAAACTATCGCCTTATTCAATTGCGCCCCAACAAACGGCAGGTAAAATTGGTCAGAAAAGGCATGAAGTTAGACCTTGGCGGCATTGCCAAAGGTTATGCCAATGCAAAAATGCAGGAGATACTGCAAAAAAACGGCTTTCGCCAAACGCTCATTGAAGGTGGCGGCGATTTGCTGGCAGGGGATGCGCCCCAAGATAAAACAGGTTGGCTCATCTTGCTCAGCAGCGATACGGTCATTTTACAAAACACGGCGCTTGCTACTTCTGGCGACGATTTTCGGTTCATAGAAATTGGCGAGCAGCGCTATTCACACATTATTAACCCGCGCACAGGTAGGGGCGTTACGCATCGCACGCGGGTTTCGGTACGGTGTTCCGATGCTACCCTTGCCGATGCGTTCTCCTCAGCATTTTCTGTACTTGGCGAAAAGCAAAGTCGGAAATACGCCCGCCGCCTGAAAAGCAAATATGGTTTGGTATCGGTGTTTTGGAATTCGGATTAATGCAGCCTAACAGTGCAGATGTATGCATAGCAATAAGTCCTGAAAATCAGGTATATACAGGTGATGATTGCCACTGGATAGCAAAAAAGCTCTTGTACAAATACAAGAGTTATCATATTTAGGAAAATTTAACAGGAAACTTAGCGCCCTCGAGGTGCGCGGCTTCTTCTGCCGCCAACCATGAACCGCACGCCGGCTGTAGCAGCACCAAAATTAATTAGGCTTGTTTCCCAAATAGTTGTTTTGTTCAGAAAAGCATTAACATGTATGGCTGCCTTGGCTTCCAAAAACAAAAAAACATTTCGCACTGGTACTTCTCCTCCGAAACCGATATTGAAATGACCAGTTTCTATGAGACGATTTTCGAAAAATTTACGCTCGCCCGATGAAACCAATTCAACAGCACCATCTACTTTATGGTTGGACATAATGGCACTGAAACCTGCCAAGGCATATGTTTTGGCTTCGGGAAAACTGTAACGCCCTGATAAGTAGCGATGATAGTTGAATTCCAACTCCATATTTTGCACGCGCAGTGAGGTTTGTACGTAGTTTCCATAATTATCTAACGGAGCAGAGGGCGCATAATAACCAAAACCAAGATTGATACTATTTTTCTCAAAGAAACCATAGCCAGCACGCAATTTTCCGCCAAAAACAAAGGGAAAAGTATTAGGGTTCACCTGCGGATAGATGCCGATTGTTTTCCCGAAATATTTTGCTGTTCCTCCCCCTATGCTGACGCTAAACTGTGCAAAAGAATTGGAGACTATCATTAAGAACAGAAAAATGCCTGTGGCAAGCATGAAACTTTGCTTCATAGAAGAGCGCGTTTTTTGCAAACAATTGAAGCAAATATAGTACCTTTTAGTTGTAACGTTTTACAAATCATGCTGAAAAATATCAGAAACGCGCTTGTTGGATGGTTGTTGGTAATGAGTTTGATTGGATGTGAAAAGCAGCAAGTTACCGACCCGGTGCCTTATGTTTTTGTGCAAAAACTAATAGATTTAAACAACACAGCTTATCAGGCTTTGCAGTTTGACCGCGGCTTTGTTTACGAAACAGGCGGCGTGCGCGGATTGATTATCTATCGCCGTTCGCTTAACGTTTTTATCGCTTTTGATAGAGTTTGCACGTATCATCCCTCCAATCCATGTGGGGTAGTAGAGGTAGAATCTGTAGGATTTTTTATGCGCTGCCCTTGCTGCCGCTCGGCTTTTGATTTTGAAGGTAACCCTATTAACGGACCTGCCAATTTTCCGTTGGTGCGATACCGTACTTCTTTGAACGGCTCGCTATTGAGTATCAATAACTGAATGGTCAGTCAAATTAAACGAATTGTTGATAATAAGGTGCCAGCTTTCTAATAATCAAGTACTTGTGCACGTTAAAACTCATGCCTGCATCAGTAGTCAATGCTCGCTATCTGCAGGCAGACTGCTGGAGATAACAAATTGTTTTTCATCTTGGACTAACAACCATAAAACAGCTGAAACAGTTAATGCAGCGGCGCAAATAATGAAAATCACGCTTTTGCTCTGGCTGCTTGCAATGACTTTTCCGAAAAAACTGCTGACTACCAACTGCGGCAATACCACCGAAAGGTTGAAAATACCCATGTAAAGCCCTGTTTTTGACTTGTCAATTTTTTCGGTCATAATAGCAAAGGGTAGGCTCACCGTCGCCGCCCAACCGATGCCTACCACCGCCATCAGTCCGTAAATAGCCCATGCGCTGTGTCCGAAAAGAAAAATGCCCGCATACCCCGCCGCCATGATGGCGATGCTTAGGGTGTGCGTGCGCACGCGCCCGATGCGCTTGGCAAGCGGGGCCAACACAGGCGCAGGCAGCAGAAAGCCAACGGTATTCAATACGGCAAAAGCAATGGCGATTACCTGCCCCAGCGCGTTGTCATCCAGTCCGCCAATGCGTTCTTTCAAAAAGGCAAACATGAATACAAACATGGTTTGCACGCCCAGCCAGGTAAAGGCATGCGCCAGATAAAGCGGCCACAACGACTGCCGACCATGAACATTAACTATCTGATTTTTAGCGGTTTGCTCTTGTGCCACAGGTTTCAGCATACGCGGTTCGCTGATAAAAAACATCGGTATGATGGAAAACAGCAACGCCAACGCCGCCCCTGTGTAAATAAGCGCAAAATTGCCCCATACCGCGCCTATCAGATAAGCTAGCACGCCAAACGCCCCCGAAACAGTCTGCATCCATGTGTAACCTTTGGTACGCGCTTCGCCTTCGGGCGTTACGTCGGCGATAATGGAGCGGGTCGGATTGAAACTGACGTTGATGGATAAATCTAGCAGCAGCGCGATGGCAATTGCCACCGCCAACAGGTTGTCAATGCCGAGAAAGTCGTTAATTGCCCCGATGGAAGGCAAAGCAAGCAGCATCAGCGAAGATAGCAGACCACCTATCAGAATAAAAGGCCGCCGCCTGCCGCCCCAAAACCATACGTTATCGCTTATGAGACCTACAATTAACTGCCCAAAAATACCTGCTAAAGGACCGGCAGCCCATACAAAGCCTACTTGTTCAATATTGAGTTTGTATTGCGTACTCAGTAGCCAGCTCAGTGCCGAAATTTGAACGGAAAGCGCAAAGCCCATAGCGGTTGCGGGCAAGCTAAGGAGCGCATAGAAAGGTGAGGTAAGTTTCTTTTGTGCGTTGAGCATAGGTCAGATTCATTTTCACAGGGCTACTGCCCGAACAAATCTAACTATTTGAGGAAAATAATAGGGTGAAGCAAAAAAAACTGTCCTGAAAAATTCAGGATAAGGTCTACCGCTCGCTTTTGGTAAGAAAATTTCATCAATCGCCCTCTTCCAGAAAGAAGATGCTTTCCACAGGTTTCTCAAAAATTTGGGCAATTTTGAGCGCCAGAATGGTTGAAGGCACGTATTTCCCCGTTTCAATGGCATTAATGGTTTGCCGCGATACGCCCAGCCGCTGCGCCAGTTCGGCTTGCGTCATATCTTTGATAGCGCGTTCTACTTTCAGACGATTTTTCATGACCGCTTTTCCCCTAATTGCTGACGTTCTCTCCAAAGCAAGTATTCAAATCTGACAATAAAAATCATCAGAATAGAAAATAAATTAATCATCATCACGGTCAGGTACAGACTTGAGTAGATGAAAATGATGGTCAGCGCCACGAATACGGTATTCAGCAGCACGCTCCAGAGCATCGCTTCCAGCCGCAGGTGCGTTGTCCACTCATCTTCGGTGCGGGTGCGGGCAAAAGCAACCAGCGACAAGCCAAGCAATAACCCCAGACTAATGAACTCATCGGTAAAATTGTTGTACTTCAAACTGAATAGCCAGTCGCCTGAGTCAAAAAATGTGTAGTCTCCTTGCCGATAGGTCATAAAACTCCATTCCATCTGGTCGGGAAAAATCAGTTTCAAAGCGCCCAGCCCAAAAAATGGTATCAGCAGTACCCAGCCTATCGCCTTGTAGCGATTAGGCAACAAAGGAAGTTTTTTCATAGGAGGGATTGTCATGTTTACTTGACAAAAGTAAATCATTAATTTCTAAAAGACAAGTAAACGCGACAAAAAGTTTTGTTAACATGACATTTGTAACATACGCTTCAAGGTGTTGCTGACACACGCTAAAGCGTATGCTACTTGTAAGATGCTCTTCGTGAAAACATCAGAAACCAACACCTATACGGAAGGCGTTGCCCATTGGTTGGTCGCGCTGAAAAGTCATCACATAGTCTATGCGAAATATTTTAAAAATTTTTTCAATGCCTACGGTCAGTTCGAGGTATTCTTGCAGTTGTTCGGTATAGAGTAGGTGTGCGCCTGCCACTTCCTGCCAGCGCAATTTTTTCAACAATGGAATTTTATTAAACAGGAAACCATTGAAATGATGTTCGGCGTGTCCTTCAAAAAAAGTTCCCGATGTGCTGTATTGATAGTAAGGCAAGGCGCGGAAACTTCGCAATGATGATGGATTAAAGATAGTTTGCGTAGTATTGAAATGCTTAAAGTCCATGAATTGCAAGCGGTTGGCATTGAGGAACGCGCCTGCCGAAAAATCGTATTCGGCGCTGCCTAACATGCCTAAGTTGAGTTCATCTTCTACTGAAAATTGCAGGTAGTCATAGTCCACATCGCCTGCGCCTTTCTTGTAAGTGAGCGTAAACATAGGCCATTTTGAACCCAGAAAAACGCGGCGATTGGGGAAACTTCGGTATTGGCTGCCGGGTTGGTAGCGCGCCCTGAATCCTACAATGAGCGCCTGATGAGCTTCAAATGAGGGGCTGCTGTTCAACGGGTTTTGAGGGTCGTTGCTTGTGTATTCTCTGTTTGGTAGGTCGCGCCGCCAAAACGTGGGCAGCGTTTCGGCATTGGTCAGCGGGCTGCGGCGTTCCCAACTTACCGATGTAGACAAGTTTAGGCCTCGTGCCGCCTGTATGCCGCTTTGAACAGTTGCATATGCTTTTTCATACAACTTCATAAAGTTTTGTTCTGCCCATAGCGTGTAACTTGTGTTATGGGTAAACGGAATAGCATCAGGGTTAAATTGCACGGATTTATTGCCCGCTTCGGCAAGGATGTACAGCCCATTAATTGAGTTAAAACGATGGGAAAAACCAAGTCCTCCATAAGGTCGTTGCAGCGTAAAACCATAATGAAAATTACCGAAAATGGAACTGTTGCGCGTGCGGGCGCTGTCATAGCGATTGGCTTGTAGGTTGACATCTACCGCCCAGCCTTCAACTGTGTTGAATTGAAGTCCATTTAGTGGAGGAGAACCATCGAAGTTAAGTCGTTTTGACGATTTGTTGTAGCGGTAGCCCGCCAAAATGTTGATTAATTTAAACTTATTGCGAATAGCATCTACCGAATCTTTATAGGCAACTGATTCTGTTACTTGCCTGATGCTGTCTTTCAATGCATAATCTCTTTGCTCTTCTTCAGTTAGCGGTACGGGGCGAATAGCAGCCCAATAGTTGTTGTCGGCAAGGTTTGCTTCTCGCTCAACGCGTATCAGTTCGCCTTTGAAGAAATTTTTATCGTATTTTTCATCTAAGCGGGAAGTAATTATTGATGCGCTGTCAGTGGGCGGACGTATCGCTTGTTTGTTCGGTTTGCTTTTAAGCGATATGTTGCTACGAGTTGGTCGGGAAGCAGTCGACTTGGCAATTTCGGGTGCTTTGTCAGCTGCGACAGGTTTATTTTGGGCGTAATATTTGGAGGGCAACAAATACGAGGAGAAAACACCCGTGTAGCTGCCTGCAAACTTGAGTTTAATTCCTAGTATCTCAATACCACCGCTGCCATCAATGACCTGCGAGCCGAGCATCCAGACCTGATCGCTAACGGGTATGTATTGCTGGCGAATACGCAAAGTATCTATAAAATCTACTCCTGCCTCTTTGGTGATATACAAATCGGTGCTGTGAATCCGCCATGTACTGTCTTGAATGTAGATGTAGCCACTGAACAGCGGCGCTCCCTTAGCGCGGGGAATAACTTTTATTTTATTGATTGTCAGACCTTTATCCTTGTATTCTCCAACATATTGAAAGCGATAATGCAGCATTGAAGTAGGTGCGATTGGAGAGATAAAATTTCGTTCGGCAACGCTTTCAATAGAACTTTCGTACAGATTAAATTTGAAAGCCATCGCGCTGTTCCAACTAAATCCGCGATTGTTGCCGCTGACTTTTGAGGAAAGCATTACCTCTTTTTGCTTATTGGGTGCTTCAAAATAGTAGCGCGACAGCGACTCGGAAAGGTAAATAATGCCTGAACGGTTTTTATCTAATCCAGGTAAAATTACGTCTTGTCCTAAAATCTTTTTAGGTGCATTCAGGATGCGTTGCACGCCCTTGATGTATACGTTGCACTCGAACCTGTCGATCTGATGGAGGTAAAATTTTC
>Ga0308419_1003204_pt1 | contig 10287 bp, 11 predicted proteins | sample HotsprSampleMS50_FD_203674 | JGI IMG/M metagenome (GOLD analysis project Ga0308419, IMG submission 203674) | Hot spring phototrophic mat microbial communities from Mushroom Spring, Yellowstone National Park, Wyoming, United States - 20090730_MS50 ... | reverse complement strand
GTCACCAAGAGAACATCCATCTCCCGGCTCACCGCCGTAGCCATCTCTACGGCATTCACCCTCCCTATATGCCTATCAGGCGCAGCCCATATCACCCCGATAACCTCTCCCTCCCTCTTCGCCAGCGTCACCATTGCTTGTAACGCCTCCCTGTCCTCCAGGTAGGACCGTCCCTCCCACCCCGTACCACATAACTCCCTCAATGCAGCTATCGTCCTGGTAGCCTTCCAATCCCCTTCTGCTTTCTTCACTCCCCACTGCCTCCCCTGGTTTTTATCCTCCACCACATCCGGGTCCGCAGTGATAAGGACCCCCCCTACCTTCCTCCACACCACCGACAGTCCACCTAACCCGTGATACGTGATTCCCCCACAGCCAATAATCCCTAACATACTACACCCTTTCTACCCCCTTATGGGGGTTACTTACGTTCCTATCTACCTCCCCACCAGACCGTCCGGTGGGGTAACAAAAAAACCCCTATCCCCACCACTCGTGGGGATAGGGGCTCCTCTACTTACTGCCCATCCTTCCCATCCTTATGGGACCGGGTGAGCACCTGGACGGTGTCCCCGTCCCGTAACTCACAGTCCCGTGTTACCCGCTCCCCATTGAGGAGCACCGTCTCCGTGGCCAGGTCGGCCACCTGGGATACTCTCGACCCCTCTTCCAGGGTCTTCGTGATAGTGCTCCCGTCCTTGCCAATGACTTCTATTGCCAACATACTCATTCTCCTTGCCACCCTACTATCCCTTGCCCCGTCCCCCACCCTGGGGGACTGTCGGGTACTCTACCAGTTGTATCCCCAGTTGGGTGGCTATACGCCTGAGGATACCCCTGTGCCGACTTGTGGTTACACTATACCACCTATCCGCATCAGGTACCACCACTATCGGCTCTCCGGCCCCTGATACGTCCCATCGTCCTATGACTACCCCATAGCTCGTCAGGGTGTCACCGGTACTGGTGAGCGGTCCTGCCCACCCCCTCTCCCGATGGAGGAAGAGGGTCACTACCTCAGGGTTACGCATATCACCTCCCTATTCCCTGAGGGTTGCCGTTACTACTCTATTTACTTGTCAATCCCCCCCCCACTCCTTCCCCATCCCCATCTCTACTCTATTTCCTTTTAATCACGCGTCACGCGTCACGCGCGCGTGTACACATTATAATCTATTATCGGCTTAACTCAACAAAATCTTTTTGCTTTTTTTTGCTATTTTTTGATAGCCTTGACGACAGAGAATGTCCTTAAAATCGTGCTACGTATCCAGACATTCTCCCTCCGATACCTCAAACAATCCTCTAAAGTCCCGTCGGCAGGAATTACCACTCACTTCCCTCCGCCCGCCTGCGAACAACTGCTACGCCGATTCGTACAAACACCATCTCTTATAACACGAACTACAATATAACGCACTAAAACGAGGACTGCCTATGAGCAAAACCGCCAAACCCTCCTGCCCCTGTTCTCTCTTTTCCTCTGCTACAAATCCCCGCATCCCCACGCGCCACATCCCCAATCCAGACGCGCCCGACGACGCCCCTGTCCTCCCTTACCCGTATCTGGAACCACGGTCTGAAGACTGTCTGTTGTTTGTAGGGGAAGCCCCTGGATACCACGAAGACCAGCAGGGCGTATGCTGGGTGGGCTTTTCAGGCACCCTGCTGCAGCGCTTCATCCACGCCGCCGGGTTCCACTCCCACTGTGATGTCTATGTTTCAAACGCCTGCCGATGTCGTCCCGACTTCAACCAAACGCCGCCGCGCTCCTGCATCACGGCCTGCCGTCCGTTATTGGCGGAGGATATCTGCCACTTAGCCAACTCCTATTCCCGTATCTTCCTGTTTGCGCTCGGCCAAAGCGCCGCTGTTTCTCTGTGCGGCCTGACGCGCTTGTCCTCCGGCTTTCGCCACCAAGGCGCGCCTCTGACCTACTATACACAGCGTTCCTCTATCCTCCATCTGCTCCCGCCCGATGTGTCGTCACGCTGCTGGTGTTATTTTTCCTACCACCCCGCTATCCTCTCGCCAGGCCGCAAGCCGGCGCTGGTGTCCGCTGTCCAAGACCACTTTGTACTCTGCCGACGACATATCGCTGGTCAGCACGCAACGCTTCCTTCCTCCTACGATACGGTCATCAGTAGCTTACCCGACGACGCGTTCTTCGCCGCTCCTGTCATCGCGCTGGATATTGAAACCTACGGTATCCTCGCTGGAAAACAACAGACGGTCTTCCACCCCGTTCGAAGCCGTCAGGTCGATGGGGTCCCATTCTCCGAACAAGTGGTTTCCTGCGCCTTCGCTGTACGCACTGACTCTTCCTACCGCGCATACTACTACAAGTTTCCGCAAGACCGCCTCCTCCTGCGCGCGGTATTCCGCCGCCTTGCTGACCGTCCGACGCCGCCTGTCTTGCTGGGACAGAACATCAAGTTCGACCTCCAATACCTGCGCGCATTCGACCCCATCTGTGCATCCTATCTAACTCCCCTGCACTTTCGTCTGGACGATACGCTTCTTCACTCCTTCCTGCTCTACGAGCAGCGCCCGGAGCGCGGCCTCAAGGAGCTGGCGTCGCTGTTCGGACTGACCCAATACGGGACTATCCCACTGGGCGCTGTATCTTCCGGCAACGACCCTTCTCTGATACACTATAACACCCTCGACGCTGTCACCACGTATCGTCTTTGGGAATACTGCACGCAGGAAATTCACCGCCACTACAACGCCGCCGCAGCCGCCGCCAAAACATCCGCCCTCTGCGCCACGATGCGTTCCGACATCCTCTGGTGCGCGGTCGGACTCGAATCCGCTGGTTTTATGCTCTCTCGTCCTCAGCTCTCCGCCTTGCATACGTCCCTCAAAGCCACCCTATCTGACGCCCTGTCGGCGGCTTCTTCTGCACCCATCCCCCTCACGCTCAGCGGCTCCGGTTCCGATACCTCCTGCCGCAACTTTATCTCCGACGCCCTCCGTAGCGCCGACCTACTGTCGCATCCCGATGTGGAAATGAGCCAAAAGCAGGGGAAGGTTTCCATCACCACCCAGAACATCAACCTTCTGTTGACCTATCTTCCCGCCGACAGTCCCTATCGTGCCGGTCTTGAAGCTCTCCGCTCCTATAAGGATGTTTCCAAGCTCCACGACGCCTACACCAGCCGTCTATTGGCTAATCCCTCTTCTCACTACTACCCGCTCTGGTATCCGATTCCCCTCTACTCCAGCAAGTCCGCTTCGACCGTCGGCGGTACCATACAGGGCCGCTTTGCGTGCAAAGACCCTGCCGCACAGACGTTCCCACCCTCTGTTAAAGCGTGCCTGACATCCCGCTTCGGCGCCTATGGACGTATCATCTCCTACGACCTGTCCCAAATCGAATTGCGGGTTGCCGCCCTTCTCAGCGGCGACCCCCTGATGCTGGACGAATACAACACAGGCGTGGACCGCCATACGGCGACCGCCCTTACCATCAATCCCCAGCTATCCGCCTCTGATGCAGACTTCCCTCTCTACCGGCAGGCAGGCAAAACACTCAACTTCCTCGTTCTCTATCTCGGAGGACCTGCCAAGTTCCGCGACACGCTCCGGCAGAAGCTGAACATCGACTGGTCCTACGAGGAATGTGCAATCGCTATCCAGCGGTTCGACGCCCGCTACCCTGTCTTCCGTGCGTGGCAGCGTTCCCTTATTGCCTCCGTCCGCCGCGACGGCTACTACTGCCTGCCCACCGGCTGGTCACGCACCTTCGCTACCGGAAGCGCCGCTGATACCTACATCAATGAAATCGCCAACTTCCCTATCCAGACCACCGCCGCACAATTACTCCAATCCGCCGAGGCGGCCCTCTATCGCGACTTCCTACGTCTTCGCCTACGCTCCTGCATCATCCTCCAAATCCACGACGCCCTCTACATCGACCTCTACACCCCCGAAGAACACATCGTGGATTCGCTGTGCGACCGCTACCTGACGCATCCCCCCTTGCTTTCCGACCTCGAATCCTATTATAATCGCACGGTAAAACTCGAATACAAAAAGGAATCCTGATATGACAACTACACAATTACCGGACACTATCACTGTCCTCATCGATACCCGGGAACACTACCCACTGCCCTTCCCTTCTACCCTGCGCATCGAGGACCCCGCCAAACGCAACCACATCCTCACTCTCCCCATCGCTACCCGCCGTACCGCCCTACCCTACGGCGACTACACCCTCGATGGATACTCCTCCACCGTCGCTATCGAACGGAAGGCGTCCCCGACCGAACTGCTCAAAAACCTCACCAACCCCGATGACCTCATCCGCCAAACCAAGGCCTTTGCCCGTCTTGCCTCCTCCTGTACCCACCCCGCGCTCTTCCTCGAATGCGCCCCAGCGGACCTCCTGTCCAACCCACACTACCCCAATCCCGACACCGCCATTACTGTCCTGTCCCGCCTGATGCGCTTGTGTTCTTTCTATAATCTACAATTTTTTTGTTTTGGGCGAACAACTTCCGTTTCCGGTCGTAGAAACATAAGTACCATTCTTCTTCATTGGATGGTACAAACAGCATTGACCGTGGTTCCAGATAGGGAAGAGTGTCAGGGGGTCTGACGCCTTCCCTTCTGTTTTATATCCCACGCCGCCGCCTATACTTACGACACCTAATAAAAAAATCAAAAAAAAGTAAAAAAAATTATTGCTTTTTTGTGAACTATCCCATACAATCTGCGTAGTATCCTACAGACAAGCAAACAAACAAGCAAATAAACAAAAACATTTTTACGGAAAGGAAATGCTTATGGTCGCAATCAACAAACCCGACAACGACGCACTAATTCCGGATAACACGTGTTTCTTCATCGTCAACTGCGATGTCGCACGCCGCATCAAGGAAGAAACATCCGGCGCCCTCCAGTCTGTCTTCATCGAGTTATTCTCCTACCTTGGTGCCAACGTCGTCATCCAAACCGACGAACAGGTGCGCCGCAGACTGGTCGCCACCGCACGACTTGACTACGAGTGTAACAACATCTAATCCAGCAACCCTCTGCTACGCTACGAAAGGAAACTCATATGGCTTACACACATACACCCGAAAAAACATTCTCCGCCCCCCTGCGACAGTCTTCTATCTCCGAATGTCTTCGCTGTAAACGATGCTTTATGTTCCGGCACCGCTGGGGGCTTGTCCCGAAATCAATGTCCGTCCCTACCGCCGCCACACGCGGTCGCATCATCCACGCCGTCTTGTCCTTCCCCGTCACACCCGAGGGCGATAAAGCCCTGACCGACTGGAAAGCCGGCACCACCGCCGCCCTCGAAAAACTCATCGCAGAAACCGGCGACCCGCTCGGCACGTTGGCCGACCAAATCGCCCACTTCGAGAATACCTTCGCGGTTGCCGCGATGTTCCGCTCCCTGATGGCCGAGAAGTTTGCACCTCCTTCCTATATGCAAACGCTCTGCACCGAAGAGCCTGTGTCCTTCACGTTCACCAGCCCCGAATTACAGGCGGCCAATGTCCCTGTCTTTACCCTATCCAGCCGTCTTGACCGCCTCGTCCTCGATACCCGTCCCGATAGCCGCTCCGTCTGGGTACGCGATTTCAAAACCACCGAACGCGACCCCGTTCAGACCCTAACCGGCTACGCGTACAGTATCCAGTGCCGCCTCTACAGGATGGCGGCGGAGGCCTATCTCGCCTCTTGTCCACTGCCCGACGGCGCAGCTGACGTAACCGGTTTCATCCTTGATGTCCTGCGTCTGCCCTCTATCACCCTCAGCGCTGCAGACCGCGACTTCAAGGTCGTCAACAAAACGCTCAAAAGCGGGCCTCGTAAAGGCGAAACCGTCGCCGAGAAAATCTATTACGGAGAACCGAAACTTGCCAACTACATCAACCGCTGTGCGGAGTGGTACGACAACAACCAATACGACGCGATTCAGTCCTACCCCATCCGCTACATCGGCGGCGCTCTGGACAAGGAGTTCCTCTCCGTCCTCTACACCGCGCACCGCTACATGAACATCGAGGAACCTATCTCCGCCAACTTCCCCCGCGACTTAACGCGCTCGTACTGCGTCAACTACGGACGGGTCTGCGACTACTACGGCCTCTGTTCCTCCGACGAGGCGGCGTGGCCGTCCCTCATAGAAACGCGTTACACCGTCGTTGACCCCAACACCGCCGATGCCGAACTCTACGATGTCCATCACTCCATACAATAACCTATTCACGAAAGGATACAAAGATGCCTACTAACTCCACTATTCCAGCCGTTAAACGGCCTGTTGCGATTTCCCCCGGAGCGCTGTCCGCTACGCCGTCCGTCAACACGATGGCGTCCTCCCCTGTCGCTCCAAATACCCTACCTTCTCCTGTGTCGGCTGTCCCCTCCGATTACGCCAAGCTCGGCGTAACAACGGGCTATGCCCCCAAATCCCCTGACCAGCTACGGTTCTTTGTTATCGGCCCGTCCGGGGACGGCAAAACGGCGTTCTGGGCGGGGTGCCCCAACACCCTCATCTTCGATTTCGAAGACGGTGCATGGGGCATTCCCTCCCCACGCGCCCACCGTATCGTCTGCAAAACCTACAACACCTACGCCGCCATCCGCGACAAGCTCCTCGCCGATGCAAAGGCGGGCCGCCGCCCCTACAACCGCATCGTCATTGACACCATCGATAGCTTTGTAGAGCTGGTCAACCCCAAGTTAGCCGCCGAAAAGAAAATCGACGACATCACCGACTTCGGCGCAAAAGGCGCCGGCTGGTCGCTCCTCCGCACCGAGTGCTGGAACGACATCGCCGCCTTCGAATCCGCCGGTTATGCGTGGACGTGCATCGGACACATCACCGAAAAGACCCTCACGGTCAACGGCAAGGAACGCACCGTCACACGCCCTGTCCTGTTCGACTCCTTCGCCAAGCAAATCGGGCGCAACGCCGACTACATCGCGACTATTCACTCCGATATCCAGCAGGTCCCACAATACCGTACCGTACAAGGACGTACCGTCGAATGCGGCGCCATCGATAAGGTAGTCTATGTTCTCGAAGCCACCGCCGTCGGCTCCCTCCTCGGTACCGCCCAAAACAAACAACGCGGCATTCCTACCTTCAAGGGCAAAGTCCTCCTACCGGACCTCATGAGCGGCCAGTACGGGTGGGACGCCTTCTGCGACGCCTATAACGCCTCCGTCGCAGAGGTTCGCGCCTCCGGTCAAACCCCGTCCCCCGCTCCACCTCCTGAGGATACGGTACTATCGCCCATCGAAGAACCTGCGGTTTCACATAGCGTATAAACTAACGTTTCTTTAATAACCTATATTGATGAAAGGGTAACACAATGGCAAACGAATTCGATGCACTACTCCAACAAACCGCTGAAGAGTTTGCGAACGCTGAAACGTTCACAGACTGGCTGCCGGATGACGGCGATTACGTCGCTCTCATCACCGGCTACAAAGAAGGCGTCAAGCAAAACGACAATGGCGACAAACAATGGTGGATGCGCCTCAACGGTCGCATAATGGCCGAAGGTAACCCAGAAATCGACCAACAAGACTTCACGCTGGGCTACTACACGGGCAAGGCCCCCGGCATCCTCAAGAGCGCCGTATCCGTCCTTGCCGGTCGTCCCGTCCAGAACATCTCCGACGCACGCGTTATTCTCTCCACCTCCGTCGGAGCGTTGGTGCAAATCAACGTATCCACTGGCGCAAAGTACCGGAACGTCCGTATCACCAAACTCATCGCACCGCCGCAAAGCGAAGCGGGGACGCCGTCGGCATAGCAAGAGCTAGTTACCGTGTAGTTTCCTTTCCGCGGACTGGGGTGCAGTGCGGGTTTCCGGCCTGCCCCCAGTCTATTCCTACCCTACAGGAGTTCTACTATGCCTACAGACAACACAAACGCGCTACTCGACTTCACACGCAAGATAGAGGAGCTTGCAAACCAGCCCAGCTCCGTCACCATCGACCTTACGTGCCGTCCCGTAACCAAACGCAAACCGCCCCACTACATCAACGCGCACATTATCTCGCTGTCCACCAAGACGTCCGTCAATATGCACTTTACACCCATAGGAGCCCCTCAGTTTATCTGCGTCCACGAGTGCATTTCCATCACCTTCTCCCGACCCTCTTCGCTCCGCCTGCGTAACACCCTCGACGCCGCACGCCGTATCCCCGTGATACCCCCCTTCGGCGCCGTTCGTTGGCTGGGCGCCATCACGCCCTACCCCTCTACCACCTACCGGCGTAGCAAGAGCGGCAAGGAAATGCGTGTTCCCGAACGCATTTACATCCCCCGTATCGTCTGGAATCCATCCAGCGAATTGTTCTGGGACACTCTGCTCATCTACGGCATCCTGCACCAAGCGCCCATCGCGTCCGTCCGCGCCGCTAATCCGGAGGATAACACCATCACCATACTTACGCTACCGTCCCTGAACATCTACAGCATACCGGATATAACTGTAAACCCACTATCTGCCCTCTTGAAACTCTAATTATTGGGAGATACGCCATTATGCAACCCGCTACCACACCACCGTCTGCTTCTGCATCGTCCGGCGCATCTTATCTCTCGTCCGTCTATAACGCCTATGTATCCACCCTTGCCCTTAGCAAAGACGACTCCTATGTGGCCGAAGCCGTCTTCTGCGCCTACTTATCCAACATCATTCACAACCCCCCGGAACCCGTCTGGCTCCAAGTCATCGGCCCGCCCTCATCCCACAAGACCGAATCCCTGCGTCCCTATCTGGGCTACGAAGACACCATCGACGTATCCAGTCTGACGCCCAATTCGCTCATCAGCGGCTATCGGGACCCTGACGACAACGACCCGTCCCTCATTCTCAAGCTGGACGGCAAGGTCCTTCTCATCAAAGACCTCACCGCCATCCACTCTATGGACCGTATCAGCCGCGACAAAATCTACGGCGACCTCCGTGACGCCTTCGACGGCCTCTGCTCCAAAGCATCCGGCACAGCTGGCCTTGTCCGCTACACCGCCCGCTTCGGCGTCCTCTGCGCCGTCACCGAAATCGTGGACGCCTTCGCACGGGAATCCCAGCAACTCGGCGAACGCTTCCTATCCTTCCGCACCTTCCGGTATATGCCCTCCCACCGCCAAGCGTGCGACTACCTCCGTCACGTCACCGCCGTCGCCCCCTCCAAACACCACTGGCGTACCACCCTCCGCACTGTCGTCTGGGACGCCCTGACCGCTCTCAAACAACAATCGCGCAACCCCTCCTTCACGCTACCCAGTCCCACTGATACACAAAGGGAGGTGGTCATTGCTCTTGCTCATCTCATCAGCCAATTCCGCACCTCGCCCATCAACGATACCCCCGTCACCGGCGAGATGGCCTCCCGCCTCGTCCAGCAGCTCACCGCCATCACCTCCTGTCGCGCCTTCGCAGACGGGCGTACAGAGTGGAACGATGACGACCTCTCCTTAGCGCGCCGCATCGCCCTTGACACACTCCCCGTACAGCGTCGCCGCTTGCTGATGACCCTCTACCACAAAGACACCCTCCCCCCGCCGCCGATGTCCGCCACACAGTTAGCGGCAATGGCCCGCTGTACCGTATCCGAAGCCGCCTCTCTCATGCGCCAATACACACACACAAACCTCGTATCCATCGCGCGCCCAGACGGCCCCTCCCGTGAGCGCCGCTACACACTCTCCCCCGATGTACGCGACCTCATCCGCTTCTGCGGCCTTCTCTCCATAGGCCACCATCTGCCCGGCCTATGGTCCCGACAGGCGCAGACCGTGGTTCCAGATGCAGGTACTCCACAACACGGAAAGCCCGCCACGGCATAACAACCCATCATCTGGAACCACGGTCCTCTGCCTGAACGAAAGGAATTACGAAAAGTAGCGAACAAACTATAAGACAGGACGTACGGATAAAAAAACATTTGGTGAAAGGAGATATAGGATGACAAAAATGATGATGAAATGTGGTCATTTGAGTACTGGAACAAGCAATGAAAAACCGTGTTGTGTGGTGTGTGCGCCGACGGCAGAGGCGTTTGAAGTTGTACAGCCGCCGGAGCTGAAGGGACGCAAGGCGGTGTGTTCGTGTTGTGGTAGAGAGAAACCGTCAACGACCGACTTGCCGTTCTTTGGGTATTGTCCTGATATTGCGGTTGATACCTACTATTGCGGGTGCAGGGGCTGGGACTAAACAAGGAGAGATACTATGAAAGAAGCGTTTCGGGTACTAATGTATCGTCCCAAGCTGGGCGACGGTAAGTGGCTGGACAACGCCA
>Ga0308419_1003198_pt1 | contig 10296 bp, 13 predicted proteins | sample HotsprSampleMS50_FD_203674 | JGI IMG/M metagenome (GOLD analysis project Ga0308419, IMG submission 203674) | Hot spring phototrophic mat microbial communities from Mushroom Spring, Yellowstone National Park, Wyoming, United States - 20090730_MS50 ... | reverse complement strand
TCTTTTTTACATCAAGCGGAACAGAGGCGGATAACCTTGCGCTCAAAGGCGTTGTGATGGCAAGGCTTGGCGAGCCGATTCAAATCATTACTTCAAGATTGGAACACAAAGCCGTTTTGGAAAGCGTGGAGTGGCTTCAAAAAAAATTCAATATCGAAGTTGGCTATATCGCGCACGATGCACAGGGGCGGTTGGATTTAGATGATTTGAAAAAGAAACTTCGTCCAAACTGTCGGCAACTGATTTCCATCATGCACGCCAATAACGAACTCGGCAACATCAATCCCATCAAGGAAATTGCGGCGATTGCAAAATCAACCAACGCAATTCTTCATACTGACGCGGTGCAAAGTGCAGGCAAATTAGAACTCAATGTCGAGGAACTCGGTGTCGATTTGATGGCGATTTCAGGGCATAAATTTTACGCGCCGAAAGGGATTGGGGCGATTTACATTCGCACAGGAACGCCGATAGAATCGCTTCTGCATGGCGGAACACACGAGCGCAATCGCCGTGCCAGCACGGAAAATGTGGCATTCAGCGTTGCTCTCGCGAACGCACTCAAATCTGCAACGGCTGAACTCCAGCCTATAAACTCACACATCACCTTGCTACGCAATGCGTTTTTGGAAACGCTGTCGCAAAGTGGAATTCCTTTTCAGTTAAATGGCGATAGCGAACATCACCTTCCGCACATTCTCAATCTTTCATTTCCGATTCCGACCAAACAAAAACTTGCGGGTGATGTTTTGCTCCTTGCGTTAGATGCGGCGGGCGTTGCGGTTTCAAGCGGAAGCGCATGCACGAGCGGCACAGCGAAACCCTCGCACGTGCTTTTGGCACTTGGAAAAACAGAACACGAAGCGCGTGCCAGTGTGAGAGTCTCGTTCTCAAAATTCAATACGGTTGAGGAAGCTGTGGAAGCGGCGAAGCGATTTGCCCAAGTGCTCAAACGCTTGCTGTGATTACTTGATTTGAGCAACAATGTCTAAAATGCCCACGCGAATCATCATCACAGCGATTGCCGCCATAAAGAGTGAGGCAACTTTGGCAACGGCTTTCGCGCCGTTCGGTCCCATCAACTTGCGCACATACTCCGAGAAGTAAAAAAGCAAAAAGACAATTATGAGGTTCAATACGAGCGAGAGCGTCGTCATCAGGAAGCCAAATGTATCGTGAAGAATGAGCAAGGTTGTCAGCACGGCAGGACCAGCGATGAGCGGAATGCCGAGCGGAACGATGCTGATGTTTTCAGGGTCGGCGGGCTGCTTGGATTCATCGGCACCCGATTGCACCAAGTCGCGAATGGCAAGCAAGAGCAAAATTAAGCCGCCTGCGATTCGGAAATCGGAAATGCTGATGCCGAGAAAATTGAAAATTTGTTTCCCTCCAATCATAATGACAATCGCAATCGCAAATGCTGTGAGCACGGCTTGTGCGGTTAGGCGGCGGCGTTTGTTATCGGGAAAGGATTGCGTGAGACCAATAAAAATCGGCAACGCGCCCGGCGCATCAATCGCTACAAAGAGCGGAATAAAAGTGAGCAAGAAATTTTCAAAACTCAATGTGAGCGTTGCGCCGTCAAGATGAAGCAGCATAAAGTTGGTGCAAGTGTTCTAAAAGATAGAAGTTGAAAATGTCAGGCTGTTCAAGATTGAGCAGGTGTCCTGCGCCTTGAATGACTTTCATCAGACTGGTTTTAATTCCATCGTGAATCACCTTCAAAACAGATTCGTTCATCAAAGCGTCTTCGGCACCCGCAATGACAAGCGTCGGAACGGTGATAGAAGGCAAAAGAGAAGTCGCCTCTTCACGTGAGGCAAGGGCTTTGAGCGTTTCGGCAATCGCTGTGGGCGACTGTCGGCGAATGATAGATTCAACGCGCTTGACCACTTCGGGACGAGATTGGTGTGAAGTTGTGCCGAGAAGTTTGGGAATCATTCGCTCAACTGCCTCTTCTGTGCCGTGCTTCAAAACCGCGTCAATAAATTCGTAGCGCGTTTTCTTTGCTTCGGGCGTATCGGCTTCGGCGCGTGTGGCGCACAAAACCAACGACTTGACTTTATCGGGATACTTTTTCCAAAACGCGAAGGCTTTATAGCCGCCCATTGAAATTCCAACAAGCGTAGCGCGTGAAATGCCGAGGGAGCGCATTAACTCGTTCAGTGCGTCGGCGTAGTCGCTAAATGTCCAATCAGATTTTGAAGGCGAATCGTTGATGCCGAAAGCATTAGGCGCAAGCACAGCGTAGCCGTTATCGGCAAGATTATCGATTTGATGTGACCACATCTCCGCAGAAAGCGGAAAAGCGTGAAGCAGAATAACGGCTTTATCTCGTGCGTTCAGATTTTTTGCTGTGTAAGTGAGCATCAGCAGTGAAGTGGTTGATGAATGTTAGAGAAGCGTTGCCAAGTCTAAATTAAGCGTGTCGCAGAATGAGGGGCGTTCAGAGACTGCGCCGATTCCTTTTTTATACTTGTGCCATTCATTTTTCTTGTAGTCATAGACAAATCCTTCAACGATGCCATATTCGTCAGCCTCAATGAGGCGTTGAAGTTTGAGTTTATCGCTACGCACGCCGCTGGTGTGGGTGACTTCAATAATCACGGGTGTTTCTGATAAGAGATTGTCGTAAAGAGAAATATCGGGAACAGGACTGACATCGCCCTCATTAAGTTGAGTTTCGGGAAACGGTTCAAGTGAAATTGCACCGCTCTCAAAGCGCACATACAGAGATGCAATTAGTTTTGCGATCATTCGTTGATGTTCTTTCGGTGCTTTGACTCCCATGAGCAAGGCTTCTTCGCGAGTAATCATTTTTGTGAAACGTTAAGCGATTGATTCATAGAGAGTAATTACAAACTATTTGCTTTGCTTTTGTCTGTTTTCTCGGTTTCACGAAGCAAGGCATTTTCTTCTCGAATCAATTTTTTGCTGTGTAAGTGAGCATCAGCAGTGAAGTGGTTGATGAATGTTAGAGAAGCGTTGCCAAGTCTAAATTAAGCGTGTCGCAGAATGAGGGGCGTTCAGAGACTGCGCCGATTCCTTTTTTATACTTGTGCCATTCGTTTTTCTTGTAGTCATAGACAAATCCTTCAACGATGCCGTAGTCGCCTTCTGTGATGAGGTCGCGAAGTTTTTTCATGTCTGCATTGACGGTTCGAGTGCGTGTGATTTCAATAATCACGGGAACGGTATCGTTGGTGTGGTCGCAGAGCATCAGGTCAGGAACGGGGCTGGTTTTTGTTTCATCGAGCATCGTTTCGGGAAGAGGTTCGAGCGAAATGGTGTTGAGGTCATAATACATCGTTCCAAGTCGAGTCATAAGTTTCGCAATAACTCTTTGGTGTTCTACCGGCGCATTGATTCCCATCGACTTGACTTCTTCGGGTGTAATCATCGTTTGAGCAACTGGTTGTTGGGAAGCAATTACAAACCATTGGTTTTGCCTTTGCCTGTTTTCTCGGCTTCGCGGAGCAGGGCGTTGGCTTCACGGATTAAGCGTTGCGCTTCAATGCGAGCTTCGTCAATAATTTCGTCGGCGCGGCGTTTGGCTTCATTTTCGATGTCGGCGGGCGTTGCGCCTTCTTTGGGCGGAATGCTGTTCGGAACGGGCATGTCGCCGAGTGGAGAATCGGGTTCCGGGTTCAACCCTTTGTTCAAACTCTCGAAGAGCGTGCGGCGTGTGTCCTCCCCTTTGCGCGGCGCAAAGAGAATGCCCATCACCGTTCCAATGCCTGCGCCGATGAGCGTTCCCCAGAAAAGCCCTTTGTAAAACTCGTTCTTCTGCATTGTTACAAACTTATTGTTGGAGTTGCTTAACGCTGGCTTTGTAACCCAATTCGCTAATGCCTGCGATGAGTTTTTCTTCGCTAAGTTTAGAGGCATCAAATTCAACTTCGGCTTCGCCACTTTCTTGGCTCACAGTCACGGATTTTACACCTTCAATCTTGGTTAATTTTGATTCAATCGATTTTTCGCAACTGGTGCAAACCATGCCATCAATCTTCAAAGAGACCTTCACAACGGCAGGCTTCGGGGCTTCTTTTTTTTCAGAGCCGCAACCGATAAAGACGAAAAGCGCGAGAACAAACGATAAAATTTTCATGTGTTGTATAGTTTAAGTTGGAAAAAGACACAGATAAAGTTACAAAAACTAAAACGAATCTTGCTTAAATTCCGCCACTGTTTTAATAAGCAAAAACCTATCATGAAGCCGATATACTACTTTTTGGGCGCGGGAATTTCAATCGCACTTTCAATTTACCTTTTCGTTTTTGCAACAAGCCCAAACCACGAACTTGCGGGAATCTTCGTCGGGCTTTGGGCACCGACCATCATCGGTATTGGTGTCTACAACGAGCTTATCAGCATCTACGAAGAAATCGTCTATCAACGCAAACAGCGCGAGAACAGAGATTAAATGGTGATAGAACAAAATAAATTCTTGACGCTCATGCTCATCGGCGTTTTTGGCGGAGCAGGCTGTATTTCGCGCTATCTCATTTCAAGCGGATTGAATGCGTGGCTTGGAAAAGCCTTTCCTTACGGCACGCTCGCCGTGAATGTCATTGGCTCGTTCATCATCGGAATTATTTTTGAAGTCGCCTTGCGCGGCAGTGTGATTTCGCCAACCTTGCGACTTGCGCTCACCACAGGCTTCTTAGGCGGATTAACCACATTTTCCACATTCAGTTTTGAAACGGTGGAACTCTTTCTGAACGGCAAATATCTCACCGGTGCCTTGAACACGTTGATTTCACTTGTCGTCTGTTTTCTTTCCACTTATCTCGGTATTTCGCTGGTGCGGCAACTGTGAATTAGTCCAAACGCGGGTTTTTATGACAATGATTGAGTATGGCGTTGAAGTCGGCGAAGTAATCGTGCCAAACTTTCTGATGAGTTGGATGCTTCTTTCACATTCCATTGATTAAATATGAACTCCGATAGCATATCGTTGTAGCCTGCACCTCTGACCGCCTTGCCAAGAGATAGCATTTCTTCTCTGATGCGTCGCTGCTTGGAGCGAAGAACCATATTGAGCAAAAACTCTTTTGGATTTGAGACTTGCTCAGGGTTGAGCGGGACTAAACTTTGAGAAACGCCCAAAAACCGCGCAAAATTTTTTCTATCTGCCATAAGCCAAGTCTCTGCTTCTCGCACGGCGATGCTAAAGATGAAGTTCGGATTCATCTCAAAATGTATCCATTCGGAAATCATTTTTTTAGGGCAATCATATTGGTCGGAATCGGTCAAAACAAGATAAGGATTGAATTTAGAAGCATCGTTAAAAGCGGATAATCGTTTTTTGATATAGGAATTTCCCTTTAATCCATACACGCTCCCGATTTCAAAAGGGAAATTTTGGTCAAGAATAATTTTTATCAAGATATTGTGTTGAACTGCGTCTTCAACGACCAGATTGATAAAGGTGGAGCGCATTAGTCAAATTGAAGCGAGAGTTGATGAATTGACTTCGGCGCGGTTTTGGGCACAACGGCTTCGGCGATGGTCATTCCGCCTTTCAACAGAGAGAGAATTTCAGCATCATCAGCCGGAGTTTTGACAACCGTGCCCTCATCGGTCGGAAAAAGCATCAAAACTTCATTTGGCGAGATTCCTGTATTGGAGAGTAGGTCAAAACTGTTTGTGGTGAGAATAACTTGCCGTTTTACTCCGCCCTTTTTTGTTTGTAGGCGATGGATAATGTCGGCAAGTTTCATAACAACCGCAGAGTGAAGCGAGAGTTCGGGCTCTTCAAGAAGAAGCGGCTTGTTTCCATCTTGCATAGCCCACAAAAATCCGATGAGCCGCAAAGTCCCATCTGAAAACTGATTTTCTAATTGTTTAGCATCGACGGCTCGCCAATGTTTGTATCGCGCTTGCAGGTGAGGAATGCCGTCATCGTCCTTAATGAGTTCAAGTTTGCTGAACTGTGGAACCGCAAGTTTTAAGGCTTTTTCAATACGCTTTAAGAATGAACTTTGCGTTTTTTTATTGGTGCGATTAATGCGCTCAATCAGATTCCGACCATAGAAGTCAACATGGCTACTTGCGTTCTTAAATGAGGTTGAATCACGTATCAGTTGAGGAACAACGTGCAAATACTGGATTCCCTCAAAGAACTCGGCGACCTCTCTGAACTGGGCATTGGCATTGGGTTGCTCGAGCCAAGTGTATTCTAAAAGTTTGTCATCGTTTTTGTCTCTGTCATCAGGTCGGTTGCATAACAACTTACTGTGCTTATCATAAACCCGTTCATATTTCAATTTGGCACGTGCATCGACAATTCCACCACCCGTTTGCGTAAATCCAATATCATACTTCCATTCCACTTCATGCGTTGTATCGTTGGAGAGATGAATTTCTATCTTGATGTCGGATTGGGTTCGTGCGGAAAGACAGCGAATTTTTGAAACCCCACCACGCTCGCTATTGACTGCTTTTTGCAATCCGCCGCCTGTTGAAGCTATATCTCGCATAAATCGAAACACGTCAAGAAGATTGGATTTTCCTGATGCGTTCGGTCCGACAATAAATACGCGCTGAGTCAAAGAGGTTTCCACGCTTCTGAAATTGCGCCAATTTTCTAAAACGAGTTTAGAGATATACATATCGGAGCGTAGTTGGTCAGATGAAAAGCATTCAAAGATGAAAGTTAAACTACTTTTTTCAAAAGATGCGGACGCTCTTTTTCAAGTTTCAAACAGAGTTCGCCGAAAAGCGTATTTGCCCAAGCAAACCACGAGCGTGTGAAGCGTTTCGCGTCGTCTTTGTGAAACGCCTCGTGCATGAAGCCTGTTCCGGCGTGCGTAGTTTTGAGTATGCGCAGTTGCTTTAAGATTTCATTATCGTTTGTTGAAGTGAGTGCGACGGCAATCACGCCCAAGTGCCAAATCATTTCCCAGCCTGCGTGCGGTCCGCCGTAGCCTTCGCCCGCTTTGCCCTTGAAGTAATAGATGTGGTCGTCGGATAAAATGAACCTGCGCGTGTTTTGATAGACTTCATCATCAATCGGAACACAGCCGAGATACGGAAGCGAGATGAGCGAAGGCAAATTGCCATCGTCCATAAAATAGCGATTGCCGTAGCCGTCGGTCTCAAAGGCGTAGCAGTAGCCGTGCTTCAAGTGAAAGGCTCTACCGTGTTCGTAAATAAGCGGCTCGAGTTCGTCGGCGAAGTGTTGGCAAGAGTCGGCAAAGGCTTTGTTGCGCAGTTCGGTAGAAACCATTTCGGCAAGTTGGCGAAGCGAAACAACCGCAAAGAAGTTTGACGGAATGAGAAAAGGAAAGAGGCACGCATCATCGCAAGGGCGAAAGGCGGAGTGAATTAAGCCGACTTTTTTCGTTGGAAGTCCAAGCCCATCGTTAGCGATGAAATCGCCATACCACGCGGCAAATTCTCGTTTGAAGCGATAAGAGCCGTCGCCGTTGATGCGCTGTTGTTCTCTGAACACGTCATAAATGCGGTTCATTGCCGATTGCCAATCGCTGTCCATAAACGAAGCGTCGCCCGTTGTTTTCCAATAGAGGTAAGCAAGGCGAATTGCATAGCAGAGCGAATCGATTTCCCACTTGCGCTCGTGCAGTTCGTTGCGCATAGCGGTTTTATCTTGATGCCAGCGTGAAGGCTCTTTGTCATCGAAGTTGAAGGCATTGGCGTAAGGGTCAATCAGAATGCAGGTGGTTTGACGATTGATGATGCCTAAAATTAAATCGCGTAACTTGCGGTCGTCTTTGCAGAGTGGAAGGTAGGGCGTGACTTGCGCGGTTGAATCGCGAAGCCACATCGCGGGAATATCGCCTGTGATGACGAAGGTATCGAGTTTGCCGTTGCGCTTACCGTGAAATTCAATTGTGGTATCCAGCGTGTTGGGAAAGCAGTTCTCGAAAAGCCACGCGAGTTCTTTATCGGCAATAACTTTTTTCATGTGTTCAATCGTGGCATCAACGGAATCGCTTCTGAATTTGCGCTTGTTTCGCTCAGGACGATGGCTCTTAAATTCTTCCGAAAATTTGAAATTGTTGATTCCAACGGCAAGCCCCGTTAAAGCGAGTGAAGTGGTTTTGAGAACATCGCGACGATTGAGCATTATGAAAATTGGAAAAATGTTGATTGAATCGGTTAAAACTCAAAATAAATTCTTTTAATGAAAACCCTGTATGAGCAACTCGGTGGAGAAATGAAAGTGCGCGAACTGGTTGACAGGTTCTACGACATTATGGATACTGACCCGCGTGCGAAAAAAATTCGAGACCTTCACCCAAAAGATTTGAATCACTCTCGCGAAAAACTCTTTATGTTTCTTTCAGGCTGGCTCGGCGGAGAACCGCTCTACATCAAGAAATACGGACACCCGCGTTTGAGGGCGCGGCACTTGCCGTTTCCTATCGGCGAAGAAGAACGCGACCAATGGATGCTCTGCATGAAAGAAGCCATGAAGAAAATGAACCTTTCGCCCGAACTTTGCGAGACGCTCGAACAAGCCTTTTTCAGAACCGCAGATTTTATGCGAAACAAATAAATGAACGCATTCAAGGTGCAGAATTGCGGGCGGTGTGATGCAAGTTTTCCTGCACGGCTTCGGCGTTGCGTTTCATTCGGCGCAGTCCAGTTCTGAACACCGGCGTTTCCCCAAACACGCGCTTGAAAGAAGATTTTGTCATCTCTAAAATGTCTTGTGTGGAAACTTGTTGGACATCAGGCTTTGGTGCGAATTCGGAAATAAGCGTCGGCTTTGAAAAGCGGTTCCAAGGGCAAACCTCTTGACAAATGTCGCACCCAAAAAGCCATTCGCCGAGCATCGATTTTTCTTCGTCTGTAAAATCGCGTTTGAGTTCAATGGTGAGGTACGAAATGCACTTGCGTGCGTCGACTTGACCGTCGAGCGTGATGGCGTGTGTCGGGCAGAGGTCAATGCAAGCGGTGCAACTGCCGCAATAGGTTTGAAGGTGGGGCGCATCGTAAGCGAGCTCGCAGTCGAGCAGTAAGTTTCCGATGAAAAAGAACGAGCCGAAGTTGCGCGAAATGAGGTTCGTGTGTTTGCCAATCCAGCCTAAGCCGGAACGCTGTGCAAGGATTTTATCCATCGTCGGAGCGGAGTCGACAAAGGCGCGTCCGTTGACGTTGCCAATAAGGTCGCAAATGAACGAAAAAAGTTCTTGCAATTTTGATTTGATGACCAAGTGATAATCATTGCCTTGTGCATAAATGGAAATTTTGCCGTTGGTTTCAGGTGGCTTTTCGTGCGGGAAATAGTTGGCAAGAACGGAAACAACAGACTTCGCATCGGGAAACAGAAGGGTAGGATTTACGCGCTTTTCAAAATGCTCTTCCATGTAGCGCATCTCGCCGTGCAAGCCGCGAGCGAGCCATTGCTCCAACTTTCGCGCTTCATCAGAAAGGGCTTCGGCGCGTGAAATGCCAACAGCGGAAAATCCAAGTTCAAGCCCACGCGCTTTGATTTGTTGAGACCACTCACGCTTTGAAGTCATCATACAAAAGCATTTTCCGAAAAATACAAAAGCGTCTGTTGGTGCAGACGCTTTTCAGAGGTTAAACCGTCAGAATCAACGAGTTAGTTTTGCTCAGGAATTTCAATGATGCGTTCGTTGCCGTCGGCATCTAAGAAGCGAACCTTGAACGGACCTGTTTTCGTGCTGGTTGAGGCACTGTTCAGTTCGTTTTGTGTCGCTTTGCGCTTGCCTGATTCGCCATTGGCATTGACGAAAGCCGTCTCGCCTGCACCGACCGTGAACTTCTTGCCGTCTTTGGTTTCTAACTCGCCCCTGCCTTCGACAATCGTGAGCGACGAGCCATCGCTATCGCTGATATAGGCACCAGTAGTACCTTTGATAGACGCGACCGAAGTCGGCGAAGTGAAGCGGAACTGCTCGCCCGGCTTTTGCTTCACATTGAAGCCGAGTTTGCCGAAGTTGATGTCTACAGTCTTTTCCATTTTGCCGTCAGATTTTTCGCCTCGCACTTTGATTTCAGAGTTTTCTTGAACGCGAATCACCGAACCATCGACAAAGCGGAGAATGGAGAACGACTTTTCGCCTGTTTTAACGGCATCGCCGGAGCTCAAATTTTGTCCGCGTTGTGCTGGTTTGAATGGCATGTTTCCAATTTTTGCTTGGACGTCTTTCACGGTCTTGATAACAATCGCGACATCGGCAACAGGCGTGCGATTGGATTCAGACGATTTCGTCTTGTTGGTGTTCGCAGCGGCAAGGCTCACGGAAAAGAGAAGCGCGAGCGTGCTTAAAATCGTGCGGTTCATAGATGATGTGTTTA
>Ga0308419_1003192_pt1 | contig 10309 bp, 15 predicted proteins | sample HotsprSampleMS50_FD_203674 | JGI IMG/M metagenome (GOLD analysis project Ga0308419, IMG submission 203674) | Hot spring phototrophic mat microbial communities from Mushroom Spring, Yellowstone National Park, Wyoming, United States - 20090730_MS50 ... | reverse complement strand
GACCTACTTCACCTGTGTTTATATTTATAAACTTACCATAGACATGAAAGCCATCACTTCTTAGTATCTGTTTTTCCTGCTTATAAGCAACAAAGCAGGTGTCTTTTTTATCACAGTCAAAGGCAATGTATAACGGCTCTGTCTTAAGGCCATAAGAAGTTTCATCTGTGAAGGTTATACTCCTTTTTATATTGAAGTCCTTATCGGTTATAGCCAACACTCCAACCTTACTTCCAATCAGGTCTGTGCCACAACCCATTAGTCCAGAGCATATGCTTTTGTAGGCTAGCACAAACCCTCCTGGTATTGACTTGATACTCGGATTTTCAACAAAGGTGGTTGATAGAGATAAGACTTTTTGACTTACGATGTTACCGTTTAAGTCCACAATAGCAGTGCTTATAGTAGAACCGCCTATACCACTGCCATAACTTATCCATATTGCCACAAATCTCCTGGTCTCACTGTCATAGATAACATAGGGAAGAATATCCCTACCACTTCTTTTTATAAGAGGAAAAAACTTGACCAGTCTGCCCTCTGAAGTTACAATTGCGCCCCAAATGTCCTCTCCATGAAATTGGTTGAAGTTATCTCTATCATCAGCCCAGACAACAAAGTTTACGCCCTCTCCATGTGCTACCGCTGGGTCGCCTTTATTGAACTTACTTACATCGCTCACCTGTATAGGTGTGTGAAGAACAGTTTGATAGAACTGCGGTGTAGGGGGCGTATCTTCACCACCACCACCACAGCCATAAAGAAATAATAAGCAGACTAAAGATGAAAAAAACATCAATCTTTGCATTTTAACCCTCCTATTAAATTATTATTGAGGTGGATTGGCACTTTTAATTTTATCATCAGGGTAGAGAACATAAACGAATTAATATGCCTTGTATGGATATTGAAATGAGGCTCAAAGACGGCACTAATTGTCGCATAGTTATCTGATAATTAAGTTCTTTAAAGCCTATTTGATACCATCCATAAACGCTTAATAGAAAACCACATACTCCGATTAACCCTATAATACCAGAAAGGGGCATGAAGGAGCATGAGTCTCAAGTGTCTCCATCCGTCACGCCATCTTCTAAGGTGGGGTGGGCGGTTTCTGCCATCTTTGTATAGATTAACAGGCACTTCTGTCATCTTTAACCCCATAAGCTTTGCTTTGATTACCATCTCTGATGCCCACTCCATACCAGTAGTAACAAGTCCAAGAGAGAGCAATTTTGACCTATCAAATGCCCGCATCCCACAATGAAAATCGCTCATGCCAGTCTTAAATAAGACCCTTCCTATTGCTGTTAAAATAGGATTACCAAGATACCTGTTTAAAAATGGCATAGCATTTGGCATAATCTTGCCTTTAAACCTTGAGCCCATACATACATCATATCCCTCCCTTAATTTCTCAATCATTAGGTAGGCTTCATCAAAATGATAACTGTCGTCGCTATCACCCATTAGTATGTATTTGCCAAAGGCGTTATCAATTCCATATTGGAGAGCTGCGCCATAGCCTCTTATAGGACAATGGACAACCCTCGCTCCAAGTTTCTGTGCTATCTCCTGACTACCATCAGTAGAGCCATTGTCAGAGACAAGGATTTCACCATCAATGCCATAGTCATCAAGTAGTTTTTGTGCTCTTTCAATACATACGGCAATAGTCTGAGCCTCATTAAGGCATGGCATTAATATAGTAAGTTCTTTTTGAGTTTCCATAATTTAGATATAAATAAAGGGTAACCCTGTGAAAGTTCACAATGCGGGTTACCCTGAAATGTATCTTATATATAAGATGGTTCAATAATTTTGGGGGTAAAAATGGCAAGAGAAAAACCAGTAAGTAGGGTTTCTTTTAACGAACTTCAGGAAAACACAATTAGCAACTCGCTTATTATGGCGAAATCGGTCAACTACAACAATTGGCTTTTAAAGCAATTTGAAGGCTATATAGGTAAGAGGGTGGTTGACTTGGGGGCAGGAATTGGCACTTTTACAGAGTTGTTGTTAGATAAACAGCTTATAATATCTATTGACTACCTACCTGAGTGTATCAAATATTTACAAGATAAATTTATAAATCAAGATAATGTGGTTGTATTTCAGGCAGATATAGAAACGGATAGATTGTTAGATATTAAGCCTTTTGGTATTGACACTGTTATATGCTTCAATGTCCTTGAGCATATAAAGGACGATGTTCTTTTATTGAAAAACCTACACTCTATATTATCTCCAAAGGGTTGTCTATTGATTATAGCGCCTGCACACCCTATTATTTATGGTTCTATTGATAGAAATGTCGGGCATTACAGGAGATATACAAAGAAAGAATTAGTCAGTAAGGTAACCCAAGTAGGCTTTCAGATTGAGAAAGTCTCTTACATGAACTTCCCTGCTGTATTCGGTTGGTTCATAGTTAATCGGATACTTAAAAGGAAGGGGCAATCACAAGGCATGATACTAACTTATGACAAACTGATCCCCCTCTTGAGTAGGTTTGAAAAGCTTATACCACCACCTTTCGGGCTCTCTCTTGTGATGGTGGGGAGAAAGTAAAAAAAATGATAGAGGTCGCTAAGATGCTTGAAAAACCATTTACTCAAATAAATTATGTGAGGTCGCTGAAAAAGGGTAGGAATAAGCCCCCATGCTCGTATTGTGATAGGTTTTATGTATGTAGAGATGACAAAGAGGAATGTCAGGCGTTCTATGAGTTCACAGTAACAGGCTCTTTTAAAAGAAAGAACATCAAGAACAAAATAAGGCATTGCACAAAAGAGAGGGAGGATGAGGAAAGAGGATGAGGCAAGTGGAATTATCGCAAACTTATAAGTGTAAGACATCTTGTGGGAATCTATACATAACCATTACTGAACAAGACCGACTATTTGTCAATATGGGTAAAGCTGGTGGCTGTGCTTATGCTTTCAACTATGCACTGATAACACTCGTCAATTTTTGTCTTGAGAATAAACTAAGCTATCAGGACATAGTCAAACGACTAAAAGGCATTAGTTGTCATTTGCAGGATACTTGTATAGATAAGCTGGCTGTTGTTATTGATAACTATTTCCAAGAAAAGATAAAACAAGAAGGAGACAAGGATGACACTATCAATTTATCTTAGCAGAGAAGAATACCGGAATCTCGGTAAATACTGTAAAAACATAAACACTAAACCTACTACTTATGCGCAAAAAATAATTAGAGAGAAACTTCAAGAACTACTCACTAAAAACCTCATAGAAGAAAAGAATACCAAGGTTACCCTGAAGCGTATATAAATACATAAATCACTCAGTTAGGAGGCCCAAAATGGCTCACGAGATTTCAATAGTTGAAGGAAGACCAGAGTTTTTTTACTACGGAGAAAAACCTTGGCATGGGCTGGGAACGCAGGTTGACCATATACTTACTGCGAGAGAGGCTCTGCAATCTGCTCGTCTTGACTGGACAGTAAAAAAGAAAGAGGTGTTTTTTAGGGATGAAAAGAATTATTATGCAAGCGCAGGGGCTTATGCAACAGTTAGAACTGATATTGACTATCCTCTTGGAATTGTCTCAGAAAAGTATATCCCTATACAGAACACAGAGGCATTTGATTTCATTGATACATTAGTTGCCTCAAAGGAAGCTAAGTATATTACAGCAGGGGCTTTATTTAAAGGTAAAAAGGTATTTCTCTTATGCCAACTACCTGGACAAATCGTGCTGAACAACAAGGACAACATTAATAAGTATCTCTTGCTTGTCAACTCCCACGACGGCAGTTCCACTATGAGGGTTTACTTCACTGCCATTAGGGTGGTCTGCAATAACACCCTAAATATCGCCCTGTCCGCAAGTAATGAGACAGAAACTGTCCGCATCCATCATAAAGGCGATATGCAAGATAAGATTAAGCAGGCAAGGGAGATACTTGGCATCTCTGCTGCCTACTTCAAAGAGATGGAAGAGACTTATGCTAAGTTTGCTAACTATATCATCTCTATGAAAGAAGCAACAGAATACTTCAAAACTGTCGTTAATAACGACACGCCTCAAGCCAGTCGGGTAAGGAGTCAAATAGAAAAACTCTATTACGAAGGGGCAGGCGCAGAACTTGCAGTCAATACTCTGTGGGGGGCTTACAACGCAGTGGTAGAGTATGTGGACCACTACAAAGTGGATTACAACGCAAAGCCTGACCAGTATCTAAACTCCATTCTTTTTGGGAGTGGTAAAAAACTAAAGGATATCGCCTATAATCAGGCTCTCAAGATGGCTGTTTGAGAGTTGAGAATTGTATATCAAGAGTATTTTTATATATATCGCTGCTACCACACAGAGTGCAAATACGGAGTAGAATTTACTATTACTAACAAGAGGCTTAGTGTCGTTTCGTTTGCTCGTTTGCTCGTTTGTTGATAATGGCGTTTGTTATGGGGAGTTTCTTAGTTTGAGGGTTTGATGGTTTGTGAAAGAAAGTTTTATATAAGGGTTACCCCTTAAGTCTGTCTTTGACTTTACCCACAAAAACAGGGCGTCGTCTTTTCGGACACCATATTGTCAACACTGCTTAGATTTTAGGCAAGAAAGGCTTTGATTGAAACAGCAATCAGTTATAAGTATTCATTAACACATTATTAACTATCTTAGTAGGAGGATAAAGAAATGTTAGCTTTAATAAATCATACCAACCACCCCTCAAGTAAGTGGTCGGAAAAGCAAAAAGAAGGGTTTGATAAGATTATAGACTTGCCCTTCCCTAATATTTCACCTACTGCTTCTGATAACGAGGTGTGGGAAATAGTGAAGTGGAGAATAGTTCCACTTTCCCATGAGCCACAAAAGAGGACAAATTAGCCGCTTTACATAATAGATTATAATGTAAAGTCAAAGGGGCTAATAAGGGACTTTTTAGGTCTGTTTTGGATAGTTTCAGATATGTAAAACTTGACATTATAGTATAAGGAAATGTAAAGTTCGTAAATAGGAGGAAGTTAGTATGTTTGTGTCTTATAATTCACTCTTACAGAAAGGGCGTAATTTAGCGAGGGTTCATATAACAACTGAACACCCCCTTTCTTATCATGAGATGCCTGTCATAGTCCATGAAGATGGGACTGTCGTGGACTGGTTGTCTTGGATAGGACTTGACTATCAGGTCGAGAAGTTAGAGTATGAGGAAAAAAGAATGATATTAGACAGGATATTAGCGGATGAAAAAGATAGGATATTATTAGATAGAACGATGTTAGATAGAATATTAGAGAATATGTTAGACAGAATATTAGAGAATGAAGAAGACAGGATGCTATTAGAAAAGATGTTAGATAGTAAAAAGGTTAGGTAATGCAAATTTATACATCAAGATATGCTAACAGAAGTATAGAAAAATACCATCTATCTGTTTATGGTATTTCTCTATATCATGTTAGGCATAAAACCGCTTTCAAGATTGAGGGATACCTTAAAGAGTTAGCGCCTACCCGTGATATGTTTGGTTTGCCCTATAACATCTACCGTCCAAAGTATCTTGCCATACTGAACAAACTTGGAGTTGACAGAATTAGAGAACTGCTATTGTCTGTTACAGACGGTAAAGATGTAGTCCTTTTGTGCTTTGAGGACTTGCGAAAGCCTGATAAGTGGTGTCATAGGCGTATTTTTGCTGAATGGTGGCAGGAGCAGACAGGCGAGAAAGTTAAGGAGTTACAAGAGTATGAATAGCTAAACCCGATGTCTTCCAATACGTCGCATTTGGAAAGAAGAGGGTAGGGCAATTGCTCAGCTGTCACGTGGTAGAGGCAAAAAAGGAGGAATAAATTTATGAAAGCGATTGAGTTATTAGAAAAAGTAGAGGTCTTACCTCGACTTCAAAAACTATTCCCTGAATTTGTAGAATCGGCCTGTTCAATCGAAGTAATCCCGTGGAGTGAGGATTACCAGATTGCAGACAAAAATCCTGAGTTATTTGATGCGAAGGATTTTTACGACCAGCTCCTAAAAAACGGGCTTATCACACAAGAGCAGCATCAGAAATACATAGAGGAGGTCTTTATCGCCGCAAAAGGCATGATTTCCCGCACCGAAGGCATCGCCTTCAACACGGCGAGGGGAATTTCCTTCCGCAGTCCTCGCCCGCATCCTGCGTATATCATCCATGAAATCGGCCATGTCCACTACCAAGAACCCGACCCAATCTGGTCAAGCGTGTATGGCGGAGGCGAAAGCCTCATGCAATTGGCGCTCTGGAAGAACTACACAACAAATGATGATGCAATCAGGCGGTATCACAAGATACTGCATGATGCAGTCATCAATCCCGAGCAAGTTGCAGATGAGATTGCAACTAAGATATTGAATGCGGTCAAACTTGACTGCTATCCGCATCTATACGCAATCGAGATTTTCTCAGGCACTATACCACATGACGCCATGAAACAGTTGCACGACAAAGGGCTTGAGGACTTATATAGTGAACTTGAAGACCCTCGCTGGGCAGAAATCAAGGTAACAGACGATGGCTTGCGGATGTTTATGGTAAATCTTAATGAAGGAGTCAAGTGGGAGGACTCATTCAACATTGCATTTGCAAAAGCTCTAAATTTAATATGGGATTGCCCTGCATGTAACAGACTGCAATGCACATGCGACTAAGGAGGATAAGATGTGAGAAAAGAAAAGAAAAATAAATTAAAAAAAGAGGCAGAAAGGATTTCATTTGCAACCGAAAATAATACTTACTGCATGTTTTGCAATAAGCCACTACATCCAGACCATGACCACATGATATCACCAGCTACAGACTACTACTCACATCTATCCTGTTGGAAAAGAAGTGGGCGCAAGTCTTTCTGGGTCTGGTAATGTATCTTACTTCAAAAATGAGGAAGCGTTGATATATGCGATTAATCAATTTAGGAAGAAAAAACTATGAAAACAGATAAAGGAATACATTGGGATAAGGCGTGGTCGCTTATTGATGGCTGCACTCCGGTTAGCGCAGCTTGTGATAATTGCCGGCTTAAAGCCATGCCTGAAAGATTTGGCAACAAGACTTTTGATATACCAAGACTAAGAGCTGATAGGCTCGATATTCCTCTCAAAACCAAGAAACCAACAGTCTTTGCGATATGGTCAGATTTGTTCCACGAGTCCGTGCCTGCTGATTTCATTATAGATGCATTTGAGGTTATGGATGCCTGTTCAGGCGAAAAAATCTTAACACCGAACGGTTATAAAACTTATCCTCGCCACACATTTCTTATCTGCACAAAGCGACCTGAACGGTTAGAGTCTGTGTTATACGGACAGGAAGGAAGCTATTATCTCGGCGGAGGCGATGAGATACCCCAAAATGTTTATCTCGGCGCTACAATCGAAAACCAAAAATGGGCAGATGAGCGGATACCGCATTTGCTAAAAATAGAAGGCAAGAAGTGGCTATCTGTAGAGCCTCTAATTGAGAAGATATATATAGAAACATATCTCAGCAAGGGTATATCTCAAGTGATAGTCGGGGCAGAATCAGGACATCATCGGCGTGAGTGCAAAATCGAATGGATAGAGAGCATCGTTGAGCAATGCAAAGCCGCAGGCGTGCCATGCTTTGTGAAGCAGATACACCTTAACGGCAAGCTCATCAAAGACATTAACCAATTCCCTGAAAGTGTCAGGGTGAGAGAATTGGCGTGGATGCATGATTAATAAGTCTTTCACATGCAAAAGTATCTTGCCATCGGTAAAGATGTAGTCTTTTTGTGTTTTGAGGACTTGCGAAAGCCTGATAAAAGGAGTTACAAAGTATGCTACCTGCTATTAGAAGTAGAAGAGACTTATCAATAGCCTTTCACAAGGAACTGCCTAAGTATTTCAGTAAGCCTGAGATAGATAGGATACTTGAGATACAGAAGGATAATCCTAAGAACTACTTACTGTTGAGCCTACTATGGCAAACAGGGGCAAGAGTATCAGAGATACTTGCCTTGAGGGTCAAAGACATTGACTTTCATAGTAGAACCATCAGGATTAACACGCTAAAGCAGAAAAATAAAGAACAGCGAGTAATACCAGTTCAAGGCAATCTTTTGGGGCTATTAGGGGCATACATTGCCTCAAATGAACTGAAGAAAGAAGACTTAATCCTGAACTTCACAAGACAGAGGGCGCATCAGATTGTCCGTGAAGGAGTGCTCAAAGCAGGTTTAGACGAAGAAAGAGCTCATCCTCACACATTCAGGCACTCCTTTGCTGTCCACGCAATCATGTCAGGAACACCTGTCCTTGTGGTTAAGAACTGGCTTGGGCATAGTAACATCCAGAACACTCTCATATACATGCAAGTATTAGGGGGAGATACAAGGCATTTCTATGAGGAGATAAGGTTTTGAGAGGATTGATGTTTAAATTTATAGAAGATAACCTCCGCTTTTCTTCACCTATAACGATATTTAACTTTATTTTTGTAGGTGGAGTGTATTTAGGGGGCATATATCGCTCTTTTAGCGACTTTCCCAATCCTGTGCAACTAAAAGACATAAGTAGCATACTACTTACGAGTCTTATCTCACTATTTAGTCTCTATATTATTTGTTTGCCTATTACTTTGATGCTTTATGTCAGTAGTTTTTATAGGAAAATAAAGCAAAAAAAGGAAAGCAAGAAATGACATGGTTTAATCACAAAGTATGCACCTTCTCGGTAGTCTTCCTACTTACAAGAGACATCATTGTAAGTATCCTCAGTGCTATGGCATCTATAATCCCAGATTTGATAGAGGGCTTTAGGTATGACGAAAGGTGGCAACAGAACCATAGGAGACTCTCTCACTGGTTTATACTGTATCTTCTGATGTTAGTATTGGGGCTTGTAATCCTTTCAAGGTATGGAATAAATCCTTTCATACATATATCTATTGATGTTTTCAAGGTCATAAGTTACACAGACACCTTGCAGGTCGCTATCATAGGCTATTTTTGGCTCATTATAGGACTTGGTGGACTAATGCACATACTCCAAGACTCTCTGAGCGCTCCTGTTCCACTTCTACATCCTAACAAGAGGGTCTTCAGGCTCGCAAACATAAGAGTAAACTCATTTACTGAGTATGCTATTTGTTTTGGTATGTTCCTTTTAGCAGTGTTAGTCATGTGGGGAAGGGGAGGTGGGCTGTAATGACTGGTAATAATATCAAATACATTTGTGCTTTGTTAAACTCAAAACCAGTTACTTTCTTTTTTAAGAATTATATTGAGCATACAATAACATGAAATTTGATAAAGAACAAGGGAAAAAATTTTATTCTTGGTATTTCAATAGCGCACAAACTTCTTAGGAGGTGTTTGTTATGAATAAAAAAATTTCGCTATTAACCTTAATTTTAGAAGGCGAACCTGGTCCGCTTCGGTCGGATACCTGTTTCACGATATTGAGCCTCTGGAGGACTTAACCGAGGCTATAGAAGAGATCCCTATAGCAACAGCCCAAGCTTATGATTTCTGGACTTTAAAGACATTGGAGGAGCTTGCTCAAACGCAGGGTGTCAAACCTATAGACGATATTACAGCTTTGTATGGTACTTGGCCTGGGGATGTTGATGACGGGTTTGAAGAATTTGTCCAAGAATTAAGACAAGGAAATCTTATCGGAAAGGATAGCCTATGAGTCTGTATCTGCTGCTGGACACTAATATCGTGTCCTACCTAATGAAAGGCACTCCACAGGCGAAACTTTATCAGAATTATCTCTCCGGAAAAACCTGGGGGAACTTTGGGGATAAAGCAGAGTTTACATCTGCAAGAGGCAATAACAGAAAAGGAGGGTCCTTGATGATTAAAAGAAAAGTAGTCTGTTGCAAATCATATTTTTGGGGTTTTTGTAAAGAAACACCAGTTAACGAAAAAAAGAATCACCAAGCGTGCAAATTTGAGAAATGTTTGAAATTCAAAACAAAGGAGGTTTACAGATGATTAGTTGGAGCGATTTCAGGAGAGTGTCAATGCTAAACAGCAAGACCCTAACGCTGACACCAGTCAGTTAGAGCAGGGAATAGACCAGTTGTTTATCAGTTATACGGACTGACAGAAGATGAGATTGCTATAATTGAGCATACAATAACATGAAAACCCTATTCCTTAGCACATCTCTTTTCCTAATGCTTACTGCTTGTGGTCCAATATATATGACAAGATACAACTTCATACCGCCAATGGATGGATTAGGAAGGCAGTGCGTAACTGATTGCATGAGGATAAAGAACGACTGCTACTTCTATGCTGAAGAAAGGGCGTCAAGAGAGCGTATGCAGTGC
>Ga0308419_1003184_pt1 | contig 10330 bp, 8 predicted proteins | sample HotsprSampleMS50_FD_203674 | JGI IMG/M metagenome (GOLD analysis project Ga0308419, IMG submission 203674) | Hot spring phototrophic mat microbial communities from Mushroom Spring, Yellowstone National Park, Wyoming, United States - 20090730_MS50 ... | reverse complement strand
GCTCCACATAGTGCGCAGCGAAGGGGTAAAGGGTACGGTCCGGCCATGAAGGAGCCATCGTAGTGCTCCTATTGCTCCGCCGCGTCTACCAGGTGGGCGCCGAGCACCCGCAGCAGGTCGGCGACGGCCACGCCAAGCATGACCCCCCGCTGGCCGGCGTTGACGTAGATGCGCTCGTGGGCCGTCGCCGAGCGGTCCAGGTAGCAGGGCCAGCGTTTGGGGGCAAGGGCCAGGGCGCCGATGCCGCCGATCTTCAGCCCGGTGAGCCGCTCGGTCTCCGCTCGGGGCAGCAGTTCGAGGCGCTTCTGGCCGAGGGCGGCCGCGCAGCGTTTCAGATCGAGCTGGCGATCGGCGGGGAGCATAACCAGCACGGGCCGCCCGTGGCCGGCCCCGCCGAGCACCAGGGTCTTGAAGACATGGCCGGGCGGCAGGTCAATGCGCCGGGCCACCTCTACGGCGTCTGGCGGGTCGTCGGGGTCGTAGACGTAGGTGTGGGTGGTGTAGGCCACCTGGTGACGCTCAAGCAGACGTTGGGAGTTGAGTTTGCTCATGGTCTTTGATAGGCGCCCGGAGCCGGCTCCCGACGCAGCACCAGCTTCTCCAGCGCCCGGGCCACCCCGCCCTCGGCGCACGTGCCGGTAAGCGCGCGCGCCTGGGCGCGCACGGCCGCCGGGGCGTCGGCCATGACCACGCTCATGCCGGCCACCGTGAACATGCTCAGGTCATTCTCGCCATCGCCGATTGCCAGCACCTCGTCGCGACCCACGCCGTAGCGCGCCATCAGTTCGCTCAACGCTTCGCCCTTGCTCACCCCCGGCGGCACGAACTCGAAAAAGGCCGCGCCGCTGCGGATCGTCGCCACGCCCTCGCCGGCGGCCGCGGCCAGTTCCCGGTCGAGCGGGCCGGCGTGGAGAAAGGCCAGCACCTTGAGCGGTTCGGGCGTGTCGCGTAGCTCCGCGGGCGCGCAGAAGACCGCGGGCGCCTCGCCGTAGGCCTCCAGCAGTTCCAGGTGGGGCGTCCCGGGCACGGCGTAAATCCCCGCGGCGCCGTAGACGACGTGGGCAATGCCGCGGGCGTCGAGCAGGTCGAGCGCCAGGGCCAACTGTTCGCCGGTGAGGGTCGCGCGAACGGTAAAGCGCCCGGCCTCCGGATCGGCCATGACCGAGCCGTTGAGGGTGATGTGCGGCGGCCGCAGCCCCAGGGCGCGCGCGTAGGGCGCGGCCGAGACGAAACTGCGCCCGGTGGCGAGCACCACCCGCGCGCCGAGGGCCTCGCAGGCGGCGATGGCCGCCGCGCTGCCCGGCCCCGGGCGGTGCGCGGCGTCGATCAACGTTCCGTCGAGGTCAATGGCGATGAGTCGGTAGGCCATACGTCTCCTAACGTGAAAAGAAGCCCTTGGCGAGGGGGTGGGGAAACCGGGTTTCCCCATACCTCAGCGGATGCGGGCCGGAGGCCCGCGCACCTGGGCTCCGGCCCCTGGGAGGGTCTGGGGGCGCAGGCCTCCCAGGAACAACCGTATGTTCATTGCGGCGTTGTGCGGCGCAGCCGCATGGATGGCTGGCATGAACATCGTTCGCAGCGTTCAGCCCCCCTCCCAGCCTCCCCCCGCTGGGGGGAGGAGCCGGGTTCCCTCCTCCAGCGGGGGAGGACCGGGGAGGGGGCGGTCACCGTGCCCGCGGAGCCGTGGCGCGGGCGGGCCGCCCGCGCTCCCGGGCTGTTTTCATCGGGCGTTGGGCGCCATGCGCATGACCGTCTCACGTGACCATGGAGGAACCGGGTTTCCCCATTCCCCCACCCGCGGGAGGGTCTGGGGGCGCAGGCCTCCCAGGAAGAACCTTTCTCGAAGCAGGGGTCTGGAGAAACCGGGTTTCCCCATATCCTGCGGATGCGGGCCGGAGGCCCGCGCACCCAGGCCTCGGCCCCTGGGAGGGTCTGGGGAAACCCGGTTTCCCCAGACCCCACCGATTCAGCGCTCCGGCACCAGGATCGTTGCCTCCAGCGAGGCCCGGTAACGCTCGCGGCTGCCGACAATGCCGATCTGCCGCGGCTCGCCTCCGTACAGGTACACCAGACTGCCGGGCGCGATCTGCGCCTCGCACTGGCAATCCTGGCGCGCCAGGGCCAGGAAGGCGGCTGCGAAGGCCCGGTCCACCACGTCGCGGCTGGCGCCGTAGGGCACCTCGATCTCCAGATCGCGCACACTGAAGGGCCGCGCCACCAGCACCTGCGGCGTTGCCGTAGCTCCTGGCGCGGGAGCCGCCCCGGGCAGGCGGAGGAGCAGGAAGGCCCCGGCGGCGCCGGCCAGCAGCAGCGCCAGCACTCCCAGGACCCAGGGCAAGCACGAGCGCCGCCTGGTCGCTGGCGCGGGGGCGGGGGCGGGCGTGGCGGGTGGCGCGGGCGCGGGGGCCGGGGCGGGCGCGGGTGTGGCGGGTGGCGCGGGCGCGGGGGCCGGGGCGGGGATGGGGGCCGGCGACGGCGTGGGCGCGGGTGTGACGGGCGTCGGGCGGCTCGCCGTGGGCCTGGCCGGCGTGGGGGCCACCGCCACCACGGGCGGCGGAGCCGGTCGCAGCGCCGCGCGAAACTCGGCGATGCTCTGGAAGCGATCCTCCGGGCGCATCTGCAACGCCCGCTCGATCGCGTCGGCGGTGCGCGGCGAGACCCCGGTGAGACGCGGGAAGGTGAAGGGCGGATGGTCGCGCGGGTCGCGCCCGCTGAGCAGGTGGTGCAGGGTCGCCCCCAGGGCGTAGATATCCGAACGGGGCGTGGCCAGGCCCTGGTACTGCTCGGGTGGCGCGTAGCCCGGGGTGCCGATCTGCGTCACCCGTTGCTGGGGCTGAAAGACCCGGGCGATCCCGAAGTCAATCACCTTCAGCGTTCCGGCGGGCTGCTCGAGCATCACGTTCGAGGGCTTCATATCGCGGTAGACCAGGCCCTTGTCGTGGAGATACTCCAGCACATCGCAGAGTTGATCGGCCCATTCCAGCACCCGCGCCTCGGGTTGCGCGCCCTCGCGGCTGACCAGATCTTCGAGGTCCTGGCCGCGGACGAACTCCATCACCAGGTAGTGCCGCCCGCCATCGTTGAACGAAGCGAAGATCCGCGGGATGCGCGGGTGGCTGAGGCGCCCCAGCATCTCCGCCTCGGCCTCGAAGCGTTGCACCGCCTCGGCGCGCTCCTGCGGGTCGGTGAAGCGGTCGAGCATCTCCTTGACCGCGACCACCTGACCGGCCTCGTCACGACCCTCGAACACCGCGCCCTGCCCGCCTTCCTTAATGGTTCTGGTCAGAAAGAACCGCGGGCCGTCGTTGTTCAGGATCAGATCGTACCCGCAGTGCTGGCAAAAGCGCGCCCGCGGCAGATTGCTGGCGTGGCAGGCAGGGCAGATCAGTGGTTGTTGCATGGCTGGCGTGACTTACCGGAACGGCGGCGAGGCCAGCACGCCGCCCTGGCCGAGGTTCCACACCTTGTTGGGGCCGCGGTCGAGGGTGAAGGGCGTGCGCGGCCCCAGGTTGCGGTCGTAGATGTCGCCGTAGTTGCCGACCTCGCGGATAATGGCGTAGGCGAAATCGTTGCTCAGGCCCAGGCCCTGGCCAAACTCGCCCTCCAGCCCCAGCAGGCGCCTGACGCGCGGATCGTCGCTCTGGGCGCGCTGCTGCTCGACATTCTCCTGGTTGATCCGCAACTCCTCGGCGTAGATCGTCGCGAACACCACCCAGCTTACCACGTCGCGCCATTGCTCATCGTTCTCGATAAACACCGGCCCCAGCGGTTCGCGCGAGATCCGCTCCCCCAGGATGACGTGATCCGCGGGAGCGTCGAGGGTCTGGCGCTTGGAGGCCAGTTGGGAACTGTCGCTGGTCACCGCGTCGCATTCGCCGCGATCGTAGGCCGGGTAGAGCTGGCTCTCATCGTCGAAGAGTACGGCTTCGAAGGCGATCCCGCGGGCGGCGAAGTCATCGTTGAGATTCTGCTCGCTGGTCGTGCCTCTTGCCACACAGATGCGCTTGCCCGCCAGATCGGCCGAGGTGGTGATGCGGGCGCTGGCGCGGACCATAAAGGTCTGCCCGTCGTGAAAGGTGGTTGGCCCGAAGGCCAGCCCGGCGATATCGCGGCTCAGGGTCCAGGTGGTATTGCGAATGAGCACGTCCACCGTCCCGTTGCGCACGGCGGCGAAGCGCTCATTGCGGCCCGAGGTGGTCAGACCGATAAACTCCACGGCGTCGGGATCGTCGAAGATCGCCGCGGCGATGGCGCGGCAGAAATCCACATCGAAGCCGCTCCAATCATCGCGCACCCGGTCGTAGAAGCCGAAGCCGGGAAGGTCGGCATTGGCGCCGCAGATCAAGCGCCCCCGCTCGCGTACTCGTTGCAGCAACCCCGCGCGCGCCTCGGGGGCGGGGGTCGCGGTGGTATCGCCGGCAATGAGGGCCGGGGTGGCCGTCGGGGCCTCGGTGGGGGCCCCTGCCAGCGTAGGGGGCGGCGCGGGGGCGGTTGGCTGGCCGGGGGCCGGGGTAGCGGTCACGATCACGACAACGGGGCTGGGCTGCTCGCCGGGCAACAGGCCGGCGCAGGCCCCGAGCAGCGCGGATGCCGCCAGCAGGGCCAGGACGCGCACTGCCAGGCGACCCGACCATAGCGACGACCACAAGGCACATCGAGATCCCACAGCTTCTCTCCCTGGCAAAGCGCAGAAACACAGCGCGACTGGCCGCAAAAACCTGCTCCTATCATACCAGGTGCCTTCCATAGGCGCGAACGGAACCGGCGAAGGCCTCCTGAAGCGGAGTGATTTCTCAGAGACCATCAGTCGTCCATGCGGCTGGGCCGCACACCGACGGGATGAAAAAAGGTTCTTCCTGGGAGGGCGTAGCCCTCCCAAACCCTCCCACCGGGTGGGGGGATGGGGAAACCCGGTTTCCCCATCCCCCTGCGCGAGGGCGAGGCCCTCCCGCGGGCGGGGATATGGGGGAACCTGGTTCCCCCATCCCCCTGCGCAAGGGCTGCGCCCTCCCAAACCCTCCCACCGGGTGGGGGGATGGGGAAACCCGGTTTCCCCATCCCCCTGCGCAAGGGCTGCGCCCTCACCTTCCCGCGGGTGGGGGGATGGGGAAACCCGGTTTCCCCGTCCCCCTGCGCGAGGGCGAGGCCCTCCCGCGGGCGGGGATATGGGGGAACCTGGTTCCCCCCATGTTCACGGTAGACGGTCATGCGCATAGCGCACAACGCCCGATGAAAACGGCCCGGGAGCGCGGGCGTCCCGCCCGCGTCGCGTCTCCGCGGGCAAGATGCCCGCGCTCCCAGGAGAACTGTGAACACGTACATGACAACCCCCGTTCCCCGGGCGCCAACGTCTACATTCGGGATATTTTTCCTTGCTAAAGGTTTGCAAAGGTAGTACAATAGGTGTGTACCCCATTGGCAAACCCTATCCGCTCCCTGGCTACGGCTGGCGACAGTGTCAGGTGTAGCCTCTGGCTATCAGCATCCGCACAAGGAGGTCTCTTATGCTCTGGAAGGGTCTGGTGGTGAGTGGCGCGGTCGTCGTCGTAGCATTCGCGGTCATTGCCGCGCTGGCGTTCGGCCCCGTGCCGGCGGGTGGCACGCTGGCTCAGCCCGCGACCGGCAATGTAATGGTGCTGCCAAATGGCGTCGCGGCGCCGCAGTTGCAGCCGGCGCAGCCGGCCTCGGCGCCTGTCCTGCGCTCCGAGGGCAGCCCGGTGAACCTGGTGGGCATGGACCGTGACAGCGCCGAGGCGAACGCCTTGCAACTGGCGGCCGAGCGGCAAACCACCGCCGCCGATGCCACCGAGCAGAAGGCCCTGATGGGCTGTGGCGGCAAGTAACAAAGATGCAGGCGCGGAGGAGCGCAGCCCCTCCGCGCCTCTCTTGCTGGCGGAGCGTGGCGAAACATGGCTCCCTCCGGCACGCCTCGGGGTTATGGGGCCTTCCTCTGGCTCCCCGGGAAGGTCGTGTTGGTTGCCAAACCACTACCTGAAGTTGCACCGCCTCTGATTGCACCTGCCACGCGATGTGCTACCATGAGAGGCACTACAAGATTGGATTGGACGGGTAAACAAGTACGAGGCCTCTGCAAAGAGGAAAACGGAACGTTTCCCGTTCAATACCGGGGCCGGGTGGATCAAAACGATCGCCCGGCCTCGTGGATTCCCGGGCTACAGTTTGTAGCCAATGGTCCGTAGCAGGCCTTTGCGCCAGGCGATCCCCGTCTCGTCTTCGACCCCCAGCGGCGGGGCGCCGTCAATTACCCCCAGAATGCCCCGGCCTGACGCCGTCTCCGCAATCACCACCTCGACCGGATTGGCGGTGGCGCAGAAGATCCGGCACACCTCCGGCACCAGTTTGATCGCGTTCAACACATTCACCGGGTAGAACCCCGCGCCGAGGACAATAATGAAACTGTGGCCGGCCCCCAGCGCCAGGGCGTTGCTCCGCGCCAGGTCAATCAAGGCCTCATCGGTGCCGCTCCAGCGCACCAGCCGCGCCCCCGAGGCTTCACAGAACGCCAGGCCAAAACGTATCCCCGGCACGGCGGTCACCAGCGCCTCATGCAGATCTTCAACCGACTTGATGAAGTGCGTCTGCCCCAGGATGATGTTGATGTCGTCGGGCTTGCGTATCGGCACGACGTGCAGTTCCATGGCACCACCTTTCCCGCGCGCGGTCCCGCGCAGCGTGTGCTAGCAGATTTGACGGGGTGTGGGGAAACCCGGTTTCCCCATACCCTCGCGTGAGGGCCAGGCTCTCCTGCGGGCAGGGGCGTGGGGAAACCCGGTTTGCCCACACCCCTGGGGCCTATTTTCACGTTAGTATAGCCCCGAACCGCGGCCTTGCGCGAAATGGCCCGCTCACCGCGCGGAAAGGTCTCTTCACGCGGGGCGGGTGAGCGCGACCTACCCCCCCGGGTCCGGGCGCCGCCAGGGCAGGCGCTGCCTGACCCAGCGCCACATGGCCCGCACGCGCCTGTCGGCGCTCAGCAACAGCAGCCCGACGACGAGCAGCGGCAGCGCGGGCCAGAGAGCCTGCAGGGCCATGCCATGGCGGAAGCCGGGCAGATTGGCCACCAGCCAGATGCAGAGCGAGCCGGCATAGCCGGCCCAGCCGGCGCGGATGCCTACCAGTAGCGCCAGGGTGATCAGCGCCAGGGGCAGGCCGGCGGGATGCTCGGGGATCTGGCCGCCGAGGAGCGGCAGCAAGAGGAGCAACGCCCCGCTGGCGGCCAGCAGAATGGCCCCGTTCCGCCGCCAGCCCGTGGGTTGCTCGAATTCGTCCGCGGCGCGCGGCGCGCGGGGTGGGGGGGGCGTCAGCGCCTCCAGGTTGTCGGGGTAGGGAAACGCATCGGGCGCCTGTTGCACCGCCAGACGCAGCCCATCGCGCGCCGCGGTCTCGGCCAGGGCGCTAAGGGTCGGGTCCGCGGCGAGCGGTTCGGGCAACCGCTCCAGGTCAACCGGGCCGTCTGGAAGCGCGGCCTGCAACTCGGGCGGCACGGCGGCGCGCCGAACCGCGAGCGCGGCGCAGATCAGGGCGAAGACGCGCCGGCCCCGCTCCTCGTCAACCAGCAGGGCGTCACGGAGCGGCATCGGCCCCAGCGCCCGTTGCCTCCAGGCCATCAGCAGGGCCTCGAGTTCGGCGGCCTGCCTCGGGTTGAGGCGCGTCCCGAACCGTCCGGCGCGCACCTCCTGGGCAAGTTGCTGGGTGCTCCAGTCGCGAAGGATCGTTTCAACCAGCGTCCGGTCATAGACAACAATGTTGATGGGGGAGCCACGTGGTCGGTCGGACGACATAGCACAGACCATCTCACGTGACAGGACGTACGCAGTGGAGGGGTGCGGAGAGGCGACCGCGCGCACGTTCTGTCAGACTGTTCACACACAGGGTTACTCCACGAACCCGGGCGCACTAGCCTCCCGCCCTCGTCGCGTCTCCGCGGGCAAACTGCCCGCGCTCCCAGGAGCAATGCGCACACGTATGCGATCGGGATGCGGATTACCCCCGGCGCGTCTGGCTGGAAAGCAACTCAACCGGGCGCACCAGGGTCACCGGGCTGAGGAGTTGCACCCTGCACTCGTCGCACAACTGCTCGAGGGTCGACTGCGTTTCGGGGGTGGCCAGCACCAGCAGGTGGTCGCCGGCGCGGAGCACAGTATTGCCGTTGGGAATGATCGCGGCGCCGTCACGCTGGATCTGCACCACCAGCACCCCCCGCGGCAGCCCCAGTTCCAGCAAGCTTCTGCCCGCCAGGGAGGATTCCCGGGGGACGATGACCTCGAACAGGCGGCTGTTGAGGCGCACGTCCGGCACAAAGGTGTGGCGCTCGGCGCCGCGCGGTTCGTCGGCGTTCAGCCCCAGCCAGCGCGCCACCCAGTTGATTGACATCCCTTGCAGCAGCACCGATACCAGCACCACGAAGAAGACGATATTGAAGATCGTCGTTGCCCCGGGCACGCCCCCGGTAAGGGGAAACGTCGCGAGGACAATCGGCACCGCTCCGCGCAGGCCGGCCCACGATACCATGAACAGCTCGCGTAGCGAGCGACGGAACCAGATCAGCGATCCGATGACGCTCAGCGGCCGGGCGACCAGGACCAGGAACAGGGCCACGAGCAGCCCCACCGGCGCTACCCCCAGCAACTGTGAGGGGAAGACCAGCAGGCCCAGCGTCAGGAACATAGCGATCTGCATCAGCCAGGCGATACCATCGTGAAAGCGCAGAATGCTGCGCTTGTGCACGATGTTGCGGTTCCCCACCACGATCCCCGCCAGGTATACCGCCAGGAAGCCGTTGCCGCCCACCAGGGCAGTGGCCGCGTAGGTCAGCATCGTCGCGGCCAGGGTGAACACCACGTACAGGCCCTCCTGTTGCAGGCGGATGCGGTTGACCGTGAACACGGTCAGCCAGCCGAACAGGATCCCGCCCGCCGCGCCGAGGGCCATCTGGAGGATGAAACTGGGGACCAGGTTGAGCAGCGTGGCTCCGGGAGTGGTGATGAGATCCACCAGCCCGATGGTCAGAAAGACCGCGATCGGGTCATTCGAGCCTGACTCCAGTTCTATCAGCGGTTCGAGGTTGTGCTTCAGGTTGACGCCCCGCTCGCGCAGCACCGAGAAAACCGCCGCGGCGTCGGTAGAGGAGACGATCGCTCCCAGCAGCAGCCCGGCGCGCCAGTCGAGGTTGAGCGCCAGCACGGCGAAGCCGCACAGGAGTATGGCGCTGAGCACCACGCCGACATTGGCCAGCACCAGCCCCTGGGCCAGCACCGGACGGATCGCTGTCCAGTCGGTGTCGAGACCTCCCGAGAACAAAATATACGCCAGCGCGATCACGCCGATGGTCTGCGTCAGGCCAAAATCGCTGAAGGCGATCCTCCCGGGGCCATCGGAGCCGGCAAGCATCCCGATGCCCAGAAACAAGAGCAGGGCCGGCACGCCTAAGCGGCTGGACGTGCGGGTGGCCACAACGCTGAGCAACACCAGTCCCGCCGCGATCAGCATCACAAACTCGATTTGCATTGCCCCCTCATCTCGTTCGGTCGTGATCAACGGCAGTTTCCGCGCTTTGAGCCATGCCCCCATTGCGCCCACGCGGACGCGGGCGGCGCATCACCCTGCGCGATAGCACCGTCTGGGAAAGAGGCGCGCGGCCTGAACCGCTACCAAAGAGTCATAGAGACGCCGCAAGCTCGTGAGCGCTGGAGCGCTTCCTGTTGCATGGAGCGGCAATCTACAATCCGCAATCTAAAATGGTAGCAAGGTTCCGGACACTACGAAGCGTGGAACAACGGGGGCTTCCCTGTGCATGGTACGGGTGACGGGAGGGGGTGTCAAGGCGACTGGACCGGGTAGCTGTTCACACCTGGGGTAATCCACGTGCCTGGGAGCGCGGGCGTCCCGCCCGCGCCACGGCTCCGCGGGCAAGATGGTCTTTGAGCAATTCATCCGGGATGCCGGGCTGGCCGTGGGGCTGAAGCCCTCGGCTATGGAATGCGAAGGCCGCCTGCGCGGCCTATACCGGATGATGTATTCAAAGACCATAAGCCCTCGGCTAGGGGATGCGAAGGCCGCCTGCGAGGGCTAAAGCGGAGTAATTGTTCAAAGGCCATAATGCCCGCGCTCCCAGCCTGTGTTCACCTCAGCCCTCCATGCGGCTGCGCCGCACCACGCCGCAATGAACATACGTTTGTTCTTGGGAGGGCTTTGCCCTCCCAGACCCTCACGCGGGCGGGGTATGGGGAAACCCGGTTTCCCCATTCCCCGCTTCGAGAGCGTATGTTCACGTGAGACGGTCATGCGCATGGCGCCCAACGCCCAATGA
>Ga0308419_1003176_pt1 | contig 10348 bp, 5 predicted proteins | sample HotsprSampleMS50_FD_203674 | JGI IMG/M metagenome (GOLD analysis project Ga0308419, IMG submission 203674) | Hot spring phototrophic mat microbial communities from Mushroom Spring, Yellowstone National Park, Wyoming, United States - 20090730_MS50 ... | reverse complement strand
CGCGTCCGCCTTCCGCGCCACGCTGGAGGAGATCACCGAAGCCGACGCTCTGTTGCACGTGGTGGACATCACCCACCCCCACGCGCTGGAAGGGGATGTTCATCTCCGCCCTGGCCCGCGAGGGGCTGGACGCCCTGCTGAGCGAGATCGAGGCCGCCCTCTTCGAGCGGCTGGTGCCGATCCGCGTGCGCCTGCCCTACAAGGCCGGCGACCTGATGGCGCTCTTCCGCCGCGAGGGCGCGGTGGAGAGCGAGCCGCCCGAGGAGCGCACGTGGTGATCAGCGGGCGCATCCCCAACCGGCTGCTGGACGTCTTCACGCCCTACGCCGCGCGCTGAGCGGGGGTGCGTTCGCGGTTCCTGGGAAGCCGCTGTTTCCCCCAGGCCAAATGATGGCCGCGCCATCATCGGGTGTTGCGGGCAAGTCGTTCGAGGGGCGCGTGCCCACGGGTTCGCTAGTGACCGCCGAACGCAGCAGCGGATTCAACAGGTGATCGCCCGCGAGTCTAGCACCTTCTACTATCCCAGATACGTCGAGCGATTGATCGGGCTGGAGTGTGCAAAGGATAGAGCGACGCATTCGCGAGCGTGACGACTTGCTATCGCGCATATACCCACAGCAGCGCGCCGGCCCAGGCGTTGTCTTGATCGAAGGTGATCCGCCCAAGCAGGCCGTCGTGGTCAACCTGCCGCAGCGCCTGGGCCACGCCGGCGCGCGTGGGCACGCCGTGCGCCTGCGCATCCCGGCGCAGCGCCGCCAGCAACACCGCCGTCGCATCGTAAGCCACGATAGCGCGCGGTCCTGGCAGCGGACCGAGCGACAGCGCCGCAAACGACGCCAGGGCGCGCTGCGCCGCTGGCAGCTCTGCTACCGGCGGCGCGTCGGCCAGGCACTCGCCGAAGGGCGCGCCGGCGGCCGCCCAGGTCGAATCGAGCGCCGCGCAGGTTGCGCCCCGCACCTCGCGCCTGGGGGCCGCCCGGCCAGGCCCCATCCGAAAGACCAGCGGGCTGCCCGGCAGAAGGTGCGCAGGCACCGACGGCGCGAGCACCGGCAGGCCGGCCGACGTGTAGACCGCCAGCGCCGCCAGGGTGGTAGAGGGGACGAAGTGGCCGATCACCGCGACGACTTCCGGATCGCGCGCCACGTTGCGGGCGATGCGCGCCGCCGCCTGTGGGTCGCCATCATCGTTGTAGGCGACGAAGGTGACGTGCGCGCCGCCGACGCCCCCCGCCGCAATTTGCTCGCGGATGGCCAGGCGCATGGCCGGAAAGGCATCGTATCCCACCCGGCGCAGCCGACCCTCAAACGGCGCTACCAGGGCAATCTTGACCGTCGGGCGGGGCGCGGCGCACGCCGACAACAGGATGAGGGCAAGCGCGAGGAGTGCTCTGCTCATCGGTCACTCGCCGCGGGCGGCTCCGGCAGGTTCAAATCCTCCAACCGCTTCCCGCCGACGCCCGACAAGGTCGCCTCGCCGGTGGGCTGCAGGTCAGCCAGGCGATACCAGACGATCTGCAGCGTGTAGCGTTCATCGGGTCGCAGCACATCGCCGGCCGGCACGCACTGGCTATCGTGAACCAACTCGCCATCGGGCCAGGCCCACGTCGGAGCCAGGCCGGCCTGCGGTTGACCGTCGGCCTGGGCGATCAGCCGGCCATCGCTGCCGAAGATGCGCAGCGACACCTGTAGCGCATTGGACTGATTAAAGCCCGGTTGCCCGCGCCGCCATACCGGCCGGAAACAGACTTCGTGTGCCGAGGCGAAGAACCAATCCATGTCGCGCAGGACGATGCCATTGTCAAAGGCCACGCCCAGTCGCGCCGCCGAGTCGGCGTCCGGCCGGGCGGGCATGACGCGCGGACCGAGCAGGGTGATGGCCGGCGCGGGCTTGCCGGCGATGGGCGTCTCCAGCGCTGTCCCATCGGAGTCCAGAGGCGTGAGCGTGCGCCCGGCGACGTCGGCCGCCGTCAGCTTCAACAACAGCGGGCCGGGCAAAGCGCCAGTCAGCACGGCATGACGGCTGATGCGCGGGTCGCCGGACGTTTGCATCCGCGCATGACGGAAGATGCGGGCAAATTCGCCGCCCATGGGTAGCTCCTGCGTCACGGTGATCTGCCCCGGCGGGCGGTCGTCGCGCCAGCGCAACGTCAGGGTGAACGGATCACCCGGACGCAGCGACGACGGCTCAACCGAGGCGGCGATCAGCTCGTAGCTGTGGCCGGCGGATTCAAAGCGCACCGGATCGCGATGGGGAAATGGACGGCGCGCGAAGTCCAGCGTCTGCATGGGCGGCGGGGGGGCCGGGCTTGGAACCAGTCGGCTCAGCGCGACGATGGCCGCTGCGCCAAGGGAGACAGCCGCCGCGCTGCGCCCAATCACCCTTCTGGCCGCAGGCGAAGCGCGCAGCCCAAGCGCGATGACGAAGGCAGCCAGCGCCAGCCATGCCACCGACGAGACCAGCTCGGCGCTGCGCTCGAGCGCTGTGCCCTCCCAGCGCAGCTCAATGCTGTGCGTCCCCGGCGGGATCGCCAGCGATAGCCAGCCCGACCCCGGGTTTGGCGAGGCATCCACCGACGCACCGTCCAGCCAGGCGCGCCATGCAGGCCAGTACAGCAGGGGCAGGGCGATCGTCGTGGCGCGGTCGGCGGTCACCTGCCAGACCTGCTGCGCCGGCGAGGCCGACAGCAGCGCAGACGACACGGCGGCTGGCGCCGCCCCACCCCCCGCAGCCAGCGCCGCGCGCGGGATATTGAGCAAATCCGGGCCGACGCGCGGCGTCGGCCTGGCAGTGGCCGGCAGGTACTCGTGGCGAATGGTTGTGCCGATGTTGCCGGTGTACCACTCGTAGAGCTGGACGGTGTATGGCGTCACATCGTCGGCGTGAATATTCAACCGCTCGTTCGGCAGGCGCGCTAGGCTGGCCCATGCCAGCGCCGCTATCGTCAGCGCCGGCGCCAGCCATTGAAACCGACGCCCGCGCTCAAACGTGATCGTCCCGATGCCGCCGATCAACAGCGCGCCGAACAGCGCCTGTACCGAGAGGAAGCGCCACGGGAACTGCGCCAGCGGCAGCAGCGGGGCGCGGTCCCATAGGAACCAGGAAAGCGGCGTGATCATGAACGTGCTGAGCAGGGCCAGCGCGCCGGTCAGTCCCAACTCAAAGTGGGCGCGGCCAGCGCAGCGGTTGCTCCACAGCCAGGCTGCTGCGCCGGCGCCAATCGCCATCATTTGCAGCGCGCCCATGGCAAAGGCATCGAGGCTCTCGTTGATGGCGTAGTCGAAGGCGAGCGAGGCCTGCACCAGGTTCGCGGCGCGGAAGTGGTTGGCAAAGTAGAAATAGCCGGTGGTCTGGTCTCCTAACTGAGCCTGTCCGACCTCGCCGAGCGCAGGCAACCAGAACCACGCGCTGAGCGCCAGCGCCAAGAGCGCCGATGCGCTCAACAGCGCCATGCCGCGCAGGAAGGCGCCCCCGAAGTGCGACGCGCGGCGGGCGCGATGCAGCAACACGATCAGCGCATAGATGGCCGCAAACGGGGCGAAGATGAGCGCCGACACGTTGTGCGTCAGGACAAGCGCAGCCAGCGAGAGCGATAAGCAGACGAACTGTGGAAGGGTTGCAGCGGTCAGGTGTTGCTGCTCAGCCGACGCGATCAATCGGCCGGCGCTCCACAGGATCAGCGGATACCACACGAACGCCCAAAACTCAGATAGCGAATCCCCGCGCACATAGACGTTGACCAGGTGGAAAGGGGCGAGGACGTATGCCGAGGCCGCCAGCGCTGCGCCCCATTCGGGCCGGCGATCCGGGCAGCGCGGCAGCGCATCGCCGGCGAACAGGGCCATGGCGCCGCCGGCCGCGAACATGCCGATGGTCTGCACCAGCTTGATCGCGAAGAGCAAGTCAACGCCAAGCACCTTAAGCCCGGCGGCCAGGTAATATGGCAAGGCGGCGTAGAAGTTGAAGAACGGATAGCCCAACCCCAGGGCCGCATTGGCCATCCAGCGCGCCGGGAAGACGCCAGCGTGCAGGTTGGCAGCCAGCTCATACGTGCGGATCAGCAGAAAGGGACTATCGCCGCCGGCTCTGGTGTTGATGATGCCCGGGCCAAGCCAGATGTTCGCCGCGGCCAACCCACAGACGAGCGCTGCGACGACGAATGGGAGGGCGCGCTGCATCGTGATCGCTCACAGCCGTCGTCGTCGCAGGATGGTCGAGGCAATAAAGCCCACGGTCCCCACCAGCAGCAGCACCCCGCCGCTCAGCGAAAGCAGGCCGATGGTGGCGTCGCTGCTGAGCGTCGGTGGCGGCTCCGGCGTCGGCTCCACGCTCACGTCCTCGAAGCCATCGCTGATGCGCCGCAAGCCAAGCGAGAAATACGAGCGCGCGCCGTTGACCCGCAGCGTTTCGTTGAGCGGCGTGGTCGGCACGTAGATATCCGGCGGCGTGGCCGCAACGGTGTAGGCCTGGTTCGCCAGGTTCTCGAAGCAATGTGGCTCATCCACGCCGGTGGTGGTGTAGCTGCCGATCAACGCGCCGCCGGTGGTGACGATGAACTGGATGTTCGGCACAAGATCTTCGCGGTCGTCTCGCTGGCCGTTGCCGTTGTCGTCGAAGAAAGCCTGCACGCAGGCCTGGCCTACTATGGGCGTGGCGAGGATCGCCTGATCGCCCTGCGCTGCGCCCGCGCCGGCGTCGGCTGCGCCTGGCGCCTGCCCGCTGGCAGCCGTCGCCTCAGGCTGTGTTGCAGCAGCAGCCGCGCCCGGTTTGATGGTCAGCACCTGTCCGATCTGCAACGCCTCGGCTCTGACGCCCGGGTTGTTCCTGAGCAGCTCCTCCAGGGAGATGTTGTTAGCGAGCGCAATGGCCAGCAACGTGTCGCCGGGCTTGACGGTGTAGGTGACGGGCGGGCTGAGCGGGGCGGCAGGCGGCGTGGCAGTGGGCGGGCTGGCGACGTTTTCGGGAGTCGGGCTGGGCTGCGGTGGCAAAGTGGCCGGGTCGGGAGTTGCCGTCGGCGGCGGGGCGACGTATTCCAACACCGCGTCATCCCAGAACACCTCGTTATGGCGCACGTTGTCTTTCATTGTCGTGGAGGTATACAGGATGATCGTGGGCGAGCGAACCTCGACCTCTACGTTAAATTGCACGAATTCATCCTTGGCTTCCTGCTCAGCCGACCAGACCACCTGACCGTTGAGCGGGCTTGGCCGGCCGTTGTCACCGCCCAGCGGATCCACGCCCACCTTCACCCGAATGTCGCGCGATGGGCGCGCCGAGATCGGGCTTGAGTCGTTGGTTGACCACACCTGCCCCCAGATGGTGAAGCGCACGCGCGAGCCGACCTGTACGTTGTTCACCACGCGGTAGAGGCCGCCGGTGAAGGTGGCGTTTTCAGTCCAGATGCGCTGCGAAGACGCGCCGCTGCGCGCGCGGCCCGTCGCCCGGTCGAATTGCGGCTGGAAATTCACCCCAGGCAGGTCGTTCTCGGAGCGCGGGATGAACCACGTGCCCCATCCAGCCGGCACGTTGCACGTGCCTTGCTGACAGCCTGCGTCCCTCTGGAATCCAGCTTCGAATGCCTCGCTGAGGATGGGTGGCTCGGACTGGGCACGGGCCGCGGCGCCCCCCAGAAGGACAGCAGCGACCAGGAATGCGCGCGCTGCCGCGCGAATAACGAAGTGTTGAACGCTCATGTGCTGTTATTGCAGAGCCGAAATGATAACTGAATCCGAGCTCGGCCTGCCTTGTGCGTCCAGCACGCTGAGGCGGCGGTTATCCTCGCGCCGGTAGATGCCAATGCTCACTACGTCTGCGGGCTGCGCGCCGTCGGGCACCGCCAGCAGGCGCGCATCCACGATGCGGTCGCCGGCGCGCCAGATCGGCATGGGCAGGTAGCCGTTTGCCGGGCTGCCATCGGCCTGGACCAGCGGCTGCGGCCGGCCGCCGCGCAACCAGTGCACAAAGATGGCGTAGTCTTCGCCGATCGGCCCGGATGCGCTCCAGATCAGCGTCACCGTGTAGAAGTTGGTCGGCTGCAGCGCCGGCTGCACGCTGGCCAGTTCGAGCGCGATGCCGCGTTCGAATTGCGCCTGTATGCCTCGTCCCGCCGGCGAGCCGGGGAGAAGCGGCTCGGCGCGCACGCCGATGAACGCGCGGCGGGGGGTTGCGTCGTTATCGCCCTGGGCGAGCGGTCCCTCGATCACGCTGAGCGTGGCCGGGGCCGGCAACGCCGCCCGCAGGTCGCCCCAGTCATGATTGGGGTCGGCGATGAGCAAAACCGGCGATGTCGGGATGCCGGCCGCCGCATTCGCTTCGCCTGAGACGGTCGTCCATCGCCCGCCGGCCAGAAATTCGAGCGATGGGTTATTGCTGGCCAGGCGATCTTCGAGCCAGATGTTCGAGGGCGGCAGGGCATCCCGCGCGTGCGAATTGATCAGGCGCGCCATTTGAACGTTATGATCTTCCAGCCAGTAGCGGGTGAGGGCGCGCCGAACGTAGTCGGTGAAGTAGTCGCTTGCTGTGGTGACGGCGCTCAGGGTCAGCAGCAACGCTGCGACGAAGGCCGGTGGGCTGACCCTGCGGCGCAGGAAGACCGTCAACCCGGCCAGCACGCCGCGTCGCGACAGCCAGGCCAGTGCGGCTTCCAGGCCGACGGCGGCGATGATACAGGCGGCTGGCAAAGCGCCGACGGCGCGCAGAAAGTGCGGCGCATCCTCGGCCAGCACAGTCGGGACGAGCATCATGACCAGCCAGAGCAGAGCGAACTGGGGGGCGATGCCGGCCTCCATGCCCAGGGTGGCAGGGGCGAGGCGCGACCGCCAGGCCCGCAGCCCGCGCCACGCGCATACTCCTAAGCCGAGCACGAACGCCGACGCCATCCAGCCATCGAAGACCGGCCGCAGCGAAAGGTTATGCCGCCAGATGCGATCGCCCTGGAGGACGAACATGCCGGCGGCTTTGACCACGTTGGCAGCCAGCATGCCGGGCAGGTCGCCGCCGTTGATGGCGAGGTTGAAGATGGAGACCTGGCCGGCGCGGCTGAAATACAGGTCGGCGTGGCGGGTGAGCCAGAACAGCAGCGGAGCGAGCACGATCAGCCCGGCAGCGACGAAGGCAAACGCCGGCAGCCGCCAGCGTTGCGCTGCTGCTTCGTCGTTGTGCGCAAATCGCGCCTGCCTCAGGCCAACCCACAGGCTCAGGCCGTATAGCGCGACCAGCGGCAAAACGAGCTGGGCCGAAGTGTAGGTGTAGAAGCTCAGCCCAAAGGCCATGCCACCCAGCGCGGCGTAGCTCATGCGCGGGCGGAGCGCGCCGGCGCGCAGCGCAGCGAAGATAAACGCCATCATCGCGCACAGCATCAGCGGCAGGGTGATGGCGCGAAAAGCAACCCGGCTGAGGGCGAGGTGCCAGAACGTGACCGCCAGGACTGCCGCGCTCAGGACGCCGACGCGCGGCGAGAACATGTTTCTGCCGGCGAAGTAGATTGCGACGAGGGTGAGGGTGCCGATGAACGCCGCAGCGATGCGCAGCGCTTCGGGCGTCCGTCCGAACAGCGCCACGCCGGCGGCCAGCACATACATGAACAATCCTTCGCGTCCGTTGTTGGCAGCGAAGTAAATGGCAAACTCTCCGTCCAACACGCGCAGCGCGTCCAGTCCATAGTAGCCTTCGTCGCGGTACAGGCCGGGCGGCAGTTCGCCGATCCGATAGAAGCGCAGCGCCGCGCCGATGAACACGATCAGGACAAGCGGCAGCAGGCCGATGAGTCTGCGGCTGGGTGCGGAGCGAAAAGACAAGCGGGGGCGATTGTAGCCGACGAACCGCGCGCAGCGCGAGCGCAGGGGGGCGTTCACCAATAGGGGCAGCCCTGTCCTGCTGGCAGAGATGCTGGCGATCCTGGGAATGCTGCTTGCCAGGCGTAGCACTCCCTTCCGCGTTCTCCGCGTCTCCGCGTGAGGATCAGCCTCGCCGCTTGCTGCGAACACATTCGGGCGCAGTCATGTATAATCCCGCTCGTAAACGAGGGCCTGTGGCGCAGTTGGGAGCGCGTCTCAATGGCATTGAGAAGGTCAAGGGTTCAAGTCCCTTCAGGTCCATCGCACAATTTGCAGAGATGCACGCTCGCATCTCGGCGATGACCGGAAGTAGTAGACCATCTCCGCAGCGAGTCGGGAGAGTGAGGTGTGAGCCCGACGATGCGCCCACGGAGAGCGCGCCAGGTCGAACTCATCCGCGAGCCTGAAAAACACGGGAGCGCCCGTTATCGCGCGGTTGAGGTTTCCAAAACCGGAAGCTGACGGCCAGGCAACCGCCAGCGTTGACCAGTGCAGCGCAAAGCTCGCAAGCCCGGCGTCCGGCTCGGAAACGAATCAGGGTGGTACCACGGGCCCACTCGTCCCTGAGCGGATGAGTGGGCTTTTGCTTTTGAGCTACAGGAGTTGCAACACATGGTGGACAGATACAAGCCACAGGAAATTGAGCCAAAATGGCAGGCGCGCTGGGAGCAGGATCAGTTGTACAAGTCCGAGCCCGCCGGCGATAAACCCAAGTACTACATCCTGGACTTCTATCCGTATCCCTCCGGCGAAGGCATGTCGGTTGGGCATGCGCGCAACTATGTGCCGACGGACGTGATCGCCCGCTACTATCGCATGAAGGGATACAACGTCCTGCACCCGATCGGATTCGACGCCTTCGGCCTGCCGACCGAAAACGCCGCCATCAAGCTGAAGGTGAATCCGCACGACCTGAACGAGAAGTACTCGGCCAATTACGTGCGTCAATACAAGCTGATGGGCTTGAGCTACGACTGGTCGCGGTTGATCAACAGCGCCCACGCTGACTATTACCGCTGGACGCAATGGATCTTCCTGCAGTTGTTCAATGCGTGGTACGACCCGCGCCTGGACAGGGCAGCGCCGATTGCCACGCTGGAAGCAGAGCTGGCCGAACGTGGATCGCAAGCCATCTTCGACTACATTGACGCGCACCCGGAGCACGTCGGCGCGGTGAACAAAGGCGCGCCGATTGTCACCGCCGAGCAATGGCAGGCCATGAGCCGGCGCGAGCGAAACGACTATCTGTCGAACTTCCGCCTGGCCTTCCAGGCCGAAAGCACGGTGAACTGGGATCCGGTGGACAAAGTCGTCGTCGCCGACGAGGAAGTGGAGAACGGCCGGGCCTGGCGCAGCGGCGCGCTGGTCATCAAACGCACCATCCGGCAGTGGTTCTTCCGCATCACGGCCTACGCCGAACGCCTGATCAAAGACCTGGACACGGTAGATTGGCCGGAGCGCATCGTCACCATGCAGCGCAACTGGATCGGCAAGAGCGAGGGTGCCGAAGTGGAATTCCGGGTGGCAGACTCGGCGTTCTGCATCCCGGTATTCACCACGCGCCCCGACACGCTGTGGGGGGCGACGTTCATGGTGTTGTCGCCGGAGCATCCGCTGGTCGCGCAGATCGTCACGGCCGAGCAGCGCGCCGAAGTGGAGCGCTACATCGCCTTCGCCAAAGGCGAAACCGAGGAGCAGCGCACCGCCGAAGGCAGAGAGAAAACCGGGGTATTCACCGGCGCGTATGCGATCAACCCGGTTAACGGCGAGCGCATCCCAATCTGGATCGCTGACTATGTGCTGATGAGCTACGGCACCGGCGCCATCATGGCCGTGCCGGCGCACGATCAGCGCGACTTCGACTTCGCCCGCAAGTTTGGCCTGCCGATCAGAGTAGTGGTGTTCCCCCAGGCAGAGATGAAGCGCCTGGGCGTTACCGACGCAAAAGATATCCCCGCGTCGGCGGTGGCTGCGTATCAGGCCGGGATGACCACGGCTTATGAGGAGAAAGCCGGCGTGATGGTGAACAGCGGCCTCATCACCGGCCTGAGCACAGGCGAAGACGGCAGAGCCTGCATCCGCGCGGCAACCGAGTATTGCCAGCGCATCGGCTGCGGCAAGCGGCGCGTCAACTACAAGATTCGACCATGGCTGATCAGCCGGCAGCGCTATTGGGGCACGCCGATCCCGATTGTGCACACGCCCGATGGCCCGGTCGCCGTGAGCGAAGCGGAGTTGCCGGTGCTGTTGCCAGAGGTGAAGGAATACGAGCCAGGGCCGAACGGCGAATCGCCCCTGGAGGGCATCCCGGAATTCGTCAATGCCCCCAACGGTCGGCGCGAGACCGACACCATGGCGACCTGGGCCTGCTCGTCCTGGTACTACATCCGCTTTGCCGACCCGCACAACGACAGGGCCATCGGCGATCCAAAGGAGATTGATTACTGGCTGCCGGTGGACATGTACGTCGGCGGCGCCGAACACGCCGTGCTCCACCTGCTGTACTCGCGCATGTG
>Ga0308419_1003175_pt1 | contig 10350 bp, 11 predicted proteins | sample HotsprSampleMS50_FD_203674 | JGI IMG/M metagenome (GOLD analysis project Ga0308419, IMG submission 203674) | Hot spring phototrophic mat microbial communities from Mushroom Spring, Yellowstone National Park, Wyoming, United States - 20090730_MS50 ... | reverse complement strand
GAAAGTTGCTGTACTACCCGCTGAGCCAGCCGTCGGTAATGGTCCGGCCCATCGCGGCCCGCATCCCCCGGGAGGCTGGGGCTGAGGTGGATGTTCTGATCATCGGCTCCCTCTTCTGCCCGGTGGGTGCGTCGGCGGTGCTGGCAATTCGGAAGGTGGCCCGGGAATTCGGGGAACGGGTGCGGGTTCGGGAAGTGCCCGCCAGCCGGAACGCCATCGCTCAGTATGGAGTCGCAGATGGCATCTTTATCAACGGGAAGCCGAAGTTCTTCGGTCCGGTGAAGGAAGAACAGGTCCGGCAGGCGATAGAGGAGGAACTGACGGGGCAATGAGGGTCTCGTTGCTCCCCTCACCCCCCTTTGTCCTCCCTCTCCCCTTGGCTATGGCCAGGGGGAGAGGGGGGATACGGAAGGGGTTTTGCGGGCGGCGAAGCCGCCCGCCGCAAAACCCCTCTCCTCATTCCCTGAAGTTTGGCCTTTTTCAGAGCGGGGGCGGGAAAATCTCCAAAACCCGCCTCCGGCGAGGCCAAAAGAACAAAAAGAAAATGTTTTTAGGGCTGCGGAGGCAGCCAGGGGCCCATGCAGAGAGGCCACGGGCAAAAAGCCAAAGTTGAGGAGAGGGGTGAGGACCCCCGCCGCCGCAGGCCTCGGCCCGATGGCGAGCAGGAGAGGGGCACGAATGATTCCACGAATGATTCAGAGATGTTAATGGACTTGAGAAATCAATAAACCTGGGGGCAAGGGGTGGGATGAGGAGGAGAGAGTTGCAGTGATCAGCCCTGGCCGCCGAAGGCCATTTGACTTTTTTTAGAATCGTGGTATACTATTTCTGTGTAGGGCGAAGTAAGTTCTGGTTCCGTCCGAAGAGACCACCCAGGCTTGCGGAGGCCGGGTGGTCTTTTTTGTATGGACCGGACCCTTCGCCGTGTATCTGTCCGTTTCACAATCAGAAGGAGGTAGAAGACGTGAGCAGTAAAGTGACCGGAACCGTTAAATGGTTCAATGATGCCAAGGGATACGGCTTCATCTCTCAGGATGACGGCGAGGACGTGTTCGTCCACTACACCGCTATCCAGGGGGATGGATTCCGCACGCTGCGCGAAGGCCAGCGGGTGGAATTCGCCGTAGAGAAGGGCCCCAAGGGACTGCACGCCACTCAGGTGCGCGTCCTGTAGGCCGATTCAGTTAGCGACCCAGAGGTCGCAGGAGGAGAGATGCCTACCAGGCTGTATGTCGGAAATCTCAGTTACGCCACGACCGAGACCACGCTCTCTGATCTTTTTCAGACCGTGGGCGAGGTTGTCTCGGTGAGCATCGTCACGGACCGAATGACCGGGCAATCTCGGGGCTTCGGCTTCGTGGAGATGGCTGATTACCAGGCGGCTCAGAATGCCATTAACCAGTTGAATGGTCGGATGGTGGACGGGCGGTCCATTCGGGTTGCCGAAGCGCGCCCGCAGGAAGCCCGGGAGCCGCGAGGAGAACGGCGCCGAGAGCGGCGACGCTATTAAACCTTTCCCCTCTTCCGACGAAACCCGAAACCGCATGGCCCCTCCGCAGGCCATGCGGTTTTTTTAATGTGGGGACTTGCGCAGTTCACTCGTGGAACAGGCTCTTCAGCCCGTCCCTGAAGTTTGGCCTTTTTCAGAACATGGGCGGGAAAATCTCCAAAACCCGCCTCCGGCGAGGTCAAAAGAACAAAAAGAAAATGTTTTTCGTTGCGGCGGCTTCGCCGCCGCAACGAAAAACAATCTTCTTTTGGGGCCGCGGAAGCAGCCAGGGGCCCATGCAGAGGGGCCACGGGCAAAAAGCCAAAGTTGAGTACAGGTAAGTGTGCAACTTCTGTTAATGTTTCTTCTGCTGGAAAACCTGTCAATTCTTACAGTAGACAACCGTATGACCTTCTGATAAAATATGTGAGCACCCCCTTGCCCCCGCCCTCTCCCGCTCGCCTTCGGCGATGGGAGAGGGGTTGGGGAATCGGGGGCAAAGGAGGGAATGAGAGCAACGAGGTCCGCGTGAGGTTAAATAACAACGAACTGTCCGCCGCTTTCCCTGGCAGCCATGATACCCAAAGCGTTCAAGACTATCCCAGTTCTGCTCATCCTGCTGGCATCGTGCACGACTCACGGTGCCGGGCCGACGGTGTCCCCCCTTCCCCCATCCTCCAGCGGCGCCGTTTCTCCCACCCTCTCCCCGACATCCGAGGGGGCGGTACCTGCCGGTCCTCTGGCCGAAGCCTACGTTGCGCTGGACTCCTACCAGCCGCCTTACGCCACGCCGGAAACCCTCCAGGCTTTGACCTCCGGCATCGCCGGATGGCTCTCCAGCAGCAACGACCCCTCCCTTCTCCCAGGCCTTCTCCGCACCTTCCCCAAACTCCAGACGACCTGGCCCACGGTGGATCAAGCCGACCTGAACGGTGACGGCTTGGAGGACGTCTTGGTTCAAACCCAATTGATGGGGCTGCCTGTGCTGGCCTTTCTCCAGCAGGAGGCCGGGCAGCACCTTGGTCTGACTTTGCCCCCAATGTTTGACGAACCTCTGCCCACCCTGCACAGCGGTTTCCTCTCCCGCGATCTCACCGGCAATGGGCAGCCTGAGACGGTGGTCACCTACACCGTCCCGGGTGGTAGTATGGTCACCGAACTGCTCTACGTCTTCCGCTGGCGCGAGGTGAGCCCCACCCTGGTTTTCCGGGCAGACCTTATCACCTGGGCCGGGCCGTCGTCCTGGGCTCTCCAACCGGACCCCACTGCCCCTGGGCGCCAGCAGTTTCTCCTGACCTACCCTCACCTCTATCGGGATGGCTTTGACCACAAAATGGTCAACCATCCCCTGGGATGGCAAATCTGGCGCTGGGATGAAGCGGCAGGGTACTTTGTGCTGGCGGAGAAGGGGATAGATCGGGAGCGCAGCGGCTGGGGGCCGGAGGCTCCGATCACGATGGGCGACCGGCTGCGCTGGCAAATCAACGAAGCGGAGACAGCATTCCGGTCCGGCGACTACGAGACGGCCATGGAGGGGTACGAGAGGGTTCTGGCGATGGCGGAAGGCTGGAGTCGGGAGTCCGGGGAGCCGGATTGGGCAGGCGTGGCCCGTTTCCGCCGGGGGGAAATACTCCTCTTGGTGGGCCGGACCGATGAGGGGCAGGCAGAACTGCGCGCCGTGGCCGACGCGTACGCCGACGACCTGCTGGGGGAACTGGCGGCGGCCTGCCTTTCGGGGACAGAGGAGGATTCCCCCGACGTGCCGGCCCACTGTATCGCCGCTATGCAGCAAACCCAACTCTGGTATCGGATGGAGGAGCACTGTGGCAGAGGGGCCCTTTGTTTCCCCCTCTATTCAACGGACATCCTCTACCCGCCCGCCGGATTGACCGCCTACCTCAACACTCACCCCGAACTGTCCGGAGACCCTGAAGCCGTCCGGGCCGGCCTGGAAGCCGTGGGATTCACCCTGGATGAAGTCCGGCGGGCCGATGGGGGCAGCCTGTGGCTTATCGTACAGGCGGGCGGTATCCCAACCGAATGGACCTTGGTCCGCGATGCCAATGGCCGCTGGCGGCCCTATCAGCCTCCGGCCTGCTCTCCCCTCAGGCCCTGCTGGCCCCGAGTGGGAGGGTTTGAGGAATAAGTGAGTAAGGATGAAACGGACTCATTCCATTCTCACCGCGCTGGCTCTTCTGGCTTTGCTCCCTTTTTTCATCCTCAGCGCAGCGAGCCTGCTGGGCCGGGCTGTGGGGCCCCAATTCTTCCAGTGGCTCACCGGCCTTCCAACTCCTCTTGTGGCAAGCCTACTCGTTCCCCAGTTCTTTGCGGCGTTGCTGTTCAGCCAGATGGAACGATACCTGGCACTCAGCCTGATCGCCCTGGGACTGGGGCTGGCCGCGCTGATCTGGTTGGTTGGGATGGAGCGGCGCGCGGCACCCCGCCGTGCCCGCTTCTGGGCCCTGGTTCTGACCCTGACGACGGTCGTCGCCCTGCCCTTTCTGGTTTCCTACGAGCCCGCTGTGGGGGCCGCGCCGGGACAGACGCTCCGGATGGTAGAACCCCCTGGCCCTCTGGACGGACTCGTCCGCGCCTGCCAGGCCGCTGCGGAGGTGCGGGGGGAATGCCAGTATGAGCCCCTGGGGTGGGCCGATGAGGAAACCCTGGTCTACCGGAAGTGGTGCGGGGGACAGTTTCGGGTGGATATGGCGAATGCCCGCAGCGAGTGGGACCCCGGCACCGCCGGTCCACTGCTGGCCTATTCGGTCGCGACGGGCCAGGTTGCGCCATTTCAAGGAGACCCCGCGTCCCTCTACCGCCGGACCTGCAATCCCAGCCAATGTGTGACGCCGGGACTGACTGCGCAGGCAGGCTTCCCCCCGCCGGGCTATTTTTCCGGCCACTTTGGGGACCCTATGCTCTCCCCCGACAGTCGCCGGGTCGCCTTCACCGCCCGACACGTCTACGGGCCGGAGGACCTGCTGGTATTGGAGAGGCCGTAGTGGAAAGGGGCCATTACCCCACTCCCTGCCTCTATTCTCTCCCCACTCGCCTTTCGGCAAGGGGAAACCCCTACCCCCCTCTGGCCGCCTGATAAAGTGTAGATTTTTCTCACGCGCTCGGAATAAGGGCAATACAAAAACCTGAACTTGTGAGCCCCTGGCCCCTCCCCAATTAAGGGGTTTTGCGGCGGGCGGCAAAGCCACCCGCCGCAAACCCCCTCCTCTCCCCATCTCCTCCGCCAGCGGGGGAGAAAGCGATACATCCACTGCACCGCTGACTGCTCCAGGGTTTCCCGCAGTCCTACCGTTCAGAAGCGAAACGGCTGAACGGTTACCCTCCAAGGTATTTGCCTTCCCTCCCGGTTCAGTTATAATGAAAGTCGCTGAACACAGTCCGCGCTCATTAACGTCAATCCGTGTTCAATTTTCCAAACCCTGGGAAGGTGATTATGCGAGGCGTTCGCTGTCAGCGATGCGGTCACATGTTTTCCCTATCCGTGGACCAGGTTGTGGCAGCGCTGGACCAACTGTCCGAAAAGGGCGAGAGCCACTACGGTGTGGAGTGCCCCCGATGCCGTCATCTGGTGAAGGTGCCCCGGGGCGACCTGGAGCGGATGCGGCCGCGCCCGGTAGAGTCCAGCGCGGAGGCAGAGGCGACACAGGCATCGCCTGCTCCCACAGAGGCACCGGAATAGGTACGAGATACGGAGCACGCAATACGGGATGACCACCGCAGTCCTTCGTCGGGCTGAGCAGGGGCTGGTGCCCTTCCATCCGCTGCGCCACCTGGGGCCGGTGGCGGACCTCATGACCGAGGCGTTCGGCGGGGAGTTGGGGCCATGGGCCCGCCAGACGCTGCGCCGGATGCAGCGCATGGCCCGCTGGGGCGCGCTGGGGTTCCTGCTCTGGGGGATGGACCTGGATCAGGAGTCACCCGGATTTGTCTGGGTGGAGGACGGGCGGGTGGTGGGGAACGTCTCCTTCCGGCGAGCGGCCACGGCGGGCGGCTGGATGATCGGCAACGTCGCCGTCCACCCTCAGTGGCGGGGGCGCTCCATCGGTCGGGCGCTGGTGGAGGCTGCGCTGGAGGAGATTGCGGCGCGCGGCGGCGCATGGGTCGGGCTGGAGGTACGGGCCGACAACATCCCCGCCCGCCGCCTCTATGAACGCCTGGGGTTTGAACCGGTCGGGGAGTCGCTGGAACTGGCCCGTTCGGAGGGCCTGCCCTGGCCGGGCGCCGGCCCGCGGCCCCTGCCGATGCAGCGGGCCCGCGCGGCCGAAAGCCATGCCCTCTACCTGCTGGCCCGCGACGGCCTGACCCGAACCCATCAGGAAGTGCTGGAAATCCGCCCCTCTGCCTACCGGGCCGGCTGGGAGGCCCGGGTCTCTGCCTGGCTGGAGGGCCGCAGCGAAGACTGGTGGGTGCTGAGAGACGAAGGGAGCCTGACCGGCGCGCTGCGCCTGACCTCGTATCGCTCCGGGCGCTGGCACGAGGTGGAGGTCTTGGTCCGGCCCGAGCGAACGGACGCCCTGGGCGGTCCGCTGGTGGCGACGGCGCTGGCCTTCCTGACCCGCCGTGCTCCATGGGAGACGGTCACCACTCTGCCGGGGGCGCGGATGCGGTTGGAGACCTTCTTCGCCGATGCCGGATTCCGCCCGCTCCGCCGCCTGCTCCAGATGCGGCGGATGCTGGGGACTCCCATTAGTATTCGGGGAAACCGCGAACTGTAACTATTCAGGCGCTGACGGAAGTCGCCCTTCCTGGGCCTGCCGCCGATAGTCGGCCTTCGCCGACCTCACCCCGCCCCCGGCGGCTGCGCCGCCACCCCCTCCCCTCTCCCGCCCCGGCGGAAGAGGGGGGTGGGGGGAGGGGTGAGGGCAGGCCGACACCCGGCACGAAGTGCCTATGGAGGACGATTCCCATCGGCTGAATCATTACTGCGAACTTTGACTATGGGGCGTTCACCACACACCGTCTCCCTTCTCATCCGCATCTGGCCCCTGGGCAAGGTGCTGAACCGAATGGGTCGGTGGCCCGTCGTCGGCCAGTGGCTCCGGCCCCTCTTCCGTCCGGAGGACAACGAGACCGTTGTCCTGCCCGTCGGAGAGGGAGTGCAGGCCACCGAAAGTGTGGTCCTGCCATACGTTGTCCTGGCGCCATTGGTGGAGGGGGCCAGCGCGCGCTTCATTCTGAACGAATGCCTCTGCCGACGGGCGGAGAACCGGCCCACCTGCCCGCGCGACATTGGGTGTCTGTTTCTGGGCGACGGGGCGGCGCAGATTCACCCCGACCTGGGGCGCCCGGCGGGCGTGGAGGAAGCGCTGGCCCATGTGAACCAGGCACTGGGTGCGGGTCTGATGCCCCAGATCGTCCACTCCGCCTTTGACGCCTGGATGCTGGGCATCCCGTACCGCCGCATGCTGGCGGTCTGCTTCTGTTGTGATTGCTGCTGTTCCGTGCGCCAGACCCTTCGCCACGGCCCGCCCGTTTTCCAGGAGACGGTGCACCGTCTTCCCGGTCTGTCGGTGACCGTGGGGCCGGATTGTGTGGGCTGCGGGCGCTGCGCGGAGGCCTGCCCGACGGGCGCCATCCGGGTGGAGGGCGGGCGGGCGTCGGTCTACCCGAACTGCCAGGGCTGCGGGCGGTGCGCGGTGGCCTGTCCGCAGGATGCCGTCACCCTCTATCTGGACCCGGCAGTAGACCCGGTGGGCCGATTGCTGGCACTGGTAGAAGAACGCACGGAAGTCCGGTGAAAGGGTGCAAGGATACAAGGATGCAAGGATACAAGGATACAAGGATGCAAGGATACAAGGATGCAAGGATGCAAGGATGCAAGGATACAAGGATGCAAGGATGCAAGGATACAAGGATACAAGGATACAAGGGGACGGGGAAATGGTAGACAACGGCCCCCCTCGTTCCCTTATATCCTTGTCTACTTGTATCCTTGTCTACTCTTGAGGTGACGTATGGCCGAAGAACTGGATCGCTGGTTTCCCCGTCCGCCGCAGCGGGAGCCCGGGCGGCGGCTGGGGATTGTGGTGGGCGGCAGCCTCTCCAAAGGGCTGGAGGTGAAACTGGACCCGCAGACGGTCATTGAGGGGCTGGCGGTGGGGCGCTACGTCGTCATCCACGGGCGCACCGGGCGGCGCTTCTTCTCCCTGATCAACGACGTCGCGCTGGACGCCACCAACCCGCTCATAGAGAAGACTCCGCCGGACGTCTCCGACCCGTTCATCGCCCAGATCATCCGGGGCACGTCCACCTTCGGCCGCATTCACGTCGCGCCGATGCTGGTGCTGGAGCCCGGCGCCGACGAGCCCAAACCCGTCAAGACGGTCCCGGAGCACTTCTCCGAGGTCTACGAGGCGTCGCCGGAGGAGGTCGCGCTGGTCTTTGGACGGGAGGAGCAGCCGGGGTACTTCGTCATCGGCGAACCGCTGGATATGGCGGGGGTGCCCGTCACCGTCAACCTGGAGCGGTTCGTGGAGCGTTCGGCGGGCGTCTTCGGGAAGACGGGGACCGGCAAGACCTTCCTGACCCGTCTCCTGCTGGCGGGCATCATCCGGGCCCGGGTCGCGGTCACCCTGATTTTTGACATGCACAACGAGTACGGCTGGAAGAGCCAGGACGAGGCCCGGCGGGAGGTCAAGGGGTTGCGCCAACTGTTTGAAACCGGTGAGGTCGCCGTCTTCACCCTGGACGAGGAGTCTTCCCGGCGGCGGGGGAGCAAGACCGACGGGGCCGTCTACATCGGCTACGACCAGATTGCGCCGGAGGACGTGGACAGTCTCTCCGCTCTGCTGGCCCTCACCGACATCCAGGTGGGCGCGCTCTATTTCCTGCACCGACGGCTGGGAGGCCGCTGGCTGGCCCGCCTGCTGGACGAGGAGGACCCGCTGGAGGAACTGCAGGAGGCGCTGGAGAAGGGCACCCTGCACGGCGGGACGCTGGGGGCCATCCAGCGGAAACTGGGCCTCTTCCGGCGGTTCGGGTTCCTGCGCGCCGCGGTACCCGAGGACCCCGTCCAGAGAATCCTGGAGTACCTGGACCGGGGGGTGAACGTCGTCCTGGAGTTCGGGCGGTACGGGAACAGTCTGGAGGCGTACATCCTGGTCGCCAACTACATCACCCGCCGCATCCACGAGCACTACGTCCGCCGCAAGGAGGCCGCGCTGGGCGGGCAGGGGGAGGAGCCCCGTCCGCTGGTCATCACGGTGGAGGAGGCGCACAAGTTCCTGGACCCCGCCGTCGCCCGGCACACGATTTTCGGCACCATCGCCCGGGAGTTGCGCAAGTACAACGTGACCCTGCTCATCGTGGACCAGCGGCCCAGCGGCATAGACCCGGAGGTGATGAGCCAGATTGGGACCCGGGTCACCTGTCTTCTGGACGACGAGGCGGACATCCGGGCGGTCTTCTCCGGGGTGGCGGGGGCGGCGCCGCTGCGGGAGGTGCTGGCCCGACTGGACACCCGCCAGCAGGCGCTGATTATGGGGCACGCGGTGCCCATGCCGGTGGTGGTGCGCACCCGCTCCTACGACGTGGCGTTCTACGAGTCGGTGGCGCGCCGGGCGGCCGCGCCGGAGGACACCCTGGCCCGGGGGCGGGCCCTGCTGCGGGGGGAGGAAGGGGAACTCTGACCTGGGTGAAGGGCTCAGCGCTCTGCTGAACCGGTCGGGAAGAAACAGACCCCCACGGTTCCCGGGCCGGAGTGGACGGCCAGGGCCGGGGAGAGATTGGTGACGATGACCTCAATGCACTCAAAGTGTTCCAGCACCCGCTCCTGCAGTTGCCGCATCCGGTCCAGCGCCGCCACGTGGGTGAAGGCTACCTTGATGCGTGCCCCCTTCCCCACTTTTTCCTCCATCAGTTCCACCATTCGGGCGTAGGCCCGGGAGAGGCTGCGAGCCGTCCCCAGGGCGACAATCACGCCGTCCTCCATCCCGATGAGCGGCTTGATGTTCAGAAGCGTCCCCACCAGGTGCTGCGCCCGCCCGATGCGACCGCCCATATGCAGGTAGCGGAGGGTGTCGGCGGTCTGAATCATCATCGCCCGGCGGGCCACCTCGCGCGCCCGCTCCACGACGTCCCGCAGACTCTGCCCGGCCAGGGCCGCGCGCGCGGCCTCTATGGCGGCCCAGCCGTGCGCCATCGCCACCTGCAGGGTGTCCACGACCTCTACCTGTAACTGGGGCAATCGCTCTTTGATGATTTCCACCGCCGCCCGGCAGGATTGAAACGCCCCGCTCCCCTTAGAAGTCATCGTCAGCGCGACGATTTCGCGCGTCCGCTCCGCCAGCCGTTGCAGCCCGCTCAGATAGTCCCCCGGGCTGGGGTTGGACGTCGTCGGCAGGGTGTCTGCCCGCTCCAGGTACCGGGCCAGCGTGTCGGTGTCTATATCCACCTCGTCCCGCAACGTCTCCAGGCCGCGATGGACATAGTAGGGCACCAGTTCTATGCCCAGTTCCTCCGCCAGCGGCCGGGGAATGCTGGCGGTGGTGTCGGTCAGAATGCCCACAGTGGCCATCTCTTCCTCCAAAAAGGTCATTTCACCGCCGAGACGCAGAGTACGCAGAGGCTATATATAGAACTCTGCGCTCTCGGCGTCTCTGCGGTGAGTTTTTGCCGTGAAGTCACGAATGAAAATAAAAATTCGTGTCAATTCGTGAAATTCGTGGCCCATTCCAATTAAACCCCAGAATGGGGAAAAATGCAACTGGCTCTTTACGGGCACCGCACGATGTCCTGCGCCCAGAGGCAATCGGCGCAGGACGGGCACCACCCCCAGCAGCCATCGTTGGATTCGGCGATGTCGCAGGTATCCCGGAGTGGACAGTCCACGCACGAGGGGAAGT
>Ga0308419_1003174_pt1 | contig 10353 bp, 7 predicted proteins | sample HotsprSampleMS50_FD_203674 | JGI IMG/M metagenome (GOLD analysis project Ga0308419, IMG submission 203674) | Hot spring phototrophic mat microbial communities from Mushroom Spring, Yellowstone National Park, Wyoming, United States - 20090730_MS50 ... | reverse complement strand
AAAATGCTGTAGTTGGTAAGACAGCACCCAAACCGTCTCTCTACCCTCTGTGGCAGTGTCGCTGATACCATAAAAATTATGAATTGCTCAGTATTGGCCTCAATGTTGGTCTACGAATGGCAACCTTGTTGATATATCCACCTCAGTGCTTACAATATTGTCAGTAGATACTTCGCCTGGCACAACTCTTTCTGAAAAGATAACAGTGCCTATTTTCTAAGAAAAACCTAACTTAGAAAAGCCAAAGAATTCATTCCTACCCTCACTATAACCAATTTTTTAGTTTAAAGAATAAACCTATCACAAGGACCTTTTAAATAGAAATAAGCTATTTGATATATTCCATTATCCTATTTATAATCTATTTTAACAGGAGGTCTGTATATGCCAAAGATTGCAATTGACCCCGTGACAAGGATTGAGGGGCACCTGAGGATTGAAGCGCAGGTAGAAAACGGCAAGATAGTAGATGCATGGTCCTCAAGCACTATGTGGAGGGGATTTGAGATCATCCTCAAGGGTAGAGACCCCCGAGAGGCATGGGCCTTTGTATCCAGGTTCTGTGGCGTCTGTTCCACTGTCCATGCGATTGCTTCTATTAGGGCCGTGGAGAATGCCCTTGGTATAAAGATACCTGACAATGCAAGGATTATTAGAAACCTCATAATGGCAAACCAGCTTGTCCAAGACCATGTGATACACTTCTATCACCTCCATGCCCTTGACTGGGTTGATGTTGTATCGGCCCTCAAGGCAGACCCTGCCAAGACCTCTGCATTGCAGCAGACTATATCTGACTGGTCACTATCATCACCTGCATATTTTAGGACCATACAGAATAAACTAAAGACCTTCGTTGATAGCGGACAGCTTGGCATATTTGCCAATGGCTATTGGGGACATAAGGCCTATAAGCTCCCGCCTGAGGCAAATCTGATGGCCGTGGCCCACTACCTTGAGGCCCTTGAGTGGCAGAAGGAGATTATCAAGATGATGGCAATCCTTGGTGCCAAAAACCCGCATCCGCAGACCTTCCTTGTGGGTGGCATGTCCATACCAGTTGACCCAAATAGCCAAAACGCCCTAAATGCAGGAAGTATCGCCGCATTTAAAGAATACGCAAGGAAGTCCCTTGACTTTGTTAGCAAGGTATATATCCCAGACCTGCTCGCTGTGGCCTCTTTTTATAAGGATTGGGCGGGGTATGGTGGCTTTGATAACTTCCTTGCCTGTGGAGACTATCCTGACGCAAAAGGCAATCTGTATATGCCTGCAGGGGTCATAAAGGGCAAGGATATATCAAAGGTACACCCTGTGGATCACCAGAAGATCACCGAGCATGTAAAACACGCCTGGTATGAGTATGCCGACGGGGAAGACAAGGGCAAGCATCCTTGGGTTGGTGAGACAAAACCTAAGTACACAGGGCCTAAACCACCTTATGAGTTTTTAGACACAAAGGGCAAATACAGCTGGGTCAAATCACCCCGATATGAGGACACCCCGATGGAAGTAGGCCCCCTTGCAAGGGTGCTTGTGGCCTATGCCTCTGGACACAAGAGGATAAAAGAGGTCTCAGACATGGTGATGCAAAAGCTTGGCGTAGGGCCAACTGCCCTCTTTTCAACCCTCGGTAGGACTGCAGCAAGGGGCATTGAGACCCTTCTGATAGCCGAGAAGACTAACGATTGGATTGATGAGCTTGCAACAAACATGAAAAAGGGCGACCTCAAGATACACGCAAATGAGAAATGGGAGCCCTCAACATGGCCAAAAGAGGCAAAGGGTTACGGCTTTCACGATGCCCCAAGGGGCACGCTATCGCACTTTGTGGTAATTAAGGACGGCAAGATTGAGAACTATCAGGCAGTAGTTCCTACCACATGGAACGCAGGGCCGAGGGATGCAAAGGGTCAGAAGGGACCCTATGAGGCCTCATTGATTGGCACACCGGTAACTGACCTCAATCAACCAGTGGAGGTCCTTAGAACTATACACTCCTTTGACCCATGCATGGCCTGTGCCGTGCATCTTGTTGATAGAAGTGGTAAGGGCGGTATAGAGATCAAGGTCAGATAGGGAGGCGAGCCATGTCAAATAGACTTTATATCTGGGAAATGCCTGTAAGGGTGACCCACTGGGTAAACGCCATAAGCATATTTACCTTGACTATCACAGGGCTTTATATCGGCAACCCTTATATCACTGCTGAGTCCGAATTTAGTTTTGTAATGGCAAATATGAGGTTTATCCATTATCTGTGTGCCTACTTTCTAATTGCAAGCCTTATAGTCAGGATATACTGGTGGTTTGCGGGCAACCAATATGCAAGACTTGATCAGTTTATCCCAGTAAGTAGTGATCGTTGGAGTAACCTTATTGGCACAGCCCTTTTTTATGGATTTATGAGGAAAGACTTGCCATATTCACCAGGGCACACAGGGCTTGCGGGCCTCACTTATTTAATAATATTTACGCTCCTTATAGTGGAGATAATCACGGGCTTTGCCCTCTATTCACAGAGCCATGCCCCTAACAATACTGCTACTTATCTAATGGGCGGCTGGTTACTTAACAGCATGAACGCCATGACCGTGAGGTTTATCCACCACATAATCATGTGGTGCATGATGGTATTTGTGGTTATTCATGTCTATATCTCTGTGCATAACCATATTATTGAGAAGAATGGGCTTGTGTGGTCTATTTTTAATGGCCATAAGTATATGGAGGGGCATCATCAGCAGTAACATTGCATAACATCAACATGGGGGTCTATTGCACCGCTGTCATGAAGCAGCTATGCAATCTCTATATGCCTCCTTCTTCATGTATCCCAGTGGTGAAGGAGGCACTTTTTAAATTAAATAAGGCTCTAACATGTCTGACTTTCAGACAGTATCAAAAAACAGGAGGGAGGTTTTTCAAATGCAAGAAGGATTATCAAGAAGGGAGATCATCAAAGGGACAGGATTAGTAGCAGTAGGTGCAGTCTTAGGCAAACTTGGTGGGATGGTGTCTAATGCCGAGGCAAAGGCAAAAGACAAGTGGCCTTATGAAAAAATTGACCCTGAAAAGGCCGCTGAGGCTGCATATCAGTCGTGGTTTGATGTCTTCTGTGCCCAGGCTACTGCCACAGGTCTATTTGGACAACTTGGTGAAAAGGTAGGAGAACCCTGGAAGTCTTTCCCAATAAGTTCACTAAAGTTCGGTATGGGTGGCATGTTAGGATGGGGTTTGACCTGCGGTTCACCGGTTGCAGCCTCTCTTGTAATTGGGCTCGCTGCGGCGCCTGAGTTAGTTAACCCCATGATTAATGACCTGCTCCAATGGTACACAAAAACATCGCTGCCTGTTTATGTCCCGAAAAACCCCAAGTTTGTCAAAGGAGAGTTTCTAAAGACGACTTCAAACAGTCCACTCTGTCATGTGTCGGTGGGCAAATGGATGAAGGCTGCAAACAAGCCCTTTGGTAGCGAAGAAAGGAGAGACCGCTGCGCAAGGCTATCTGCAAGCGTCGCCTACAAGACGGCAGAGATGTTGAACGCATGGAAAGACGGGAAATATAAGGAGAGAGATGTCTGGGCAGCTGTTGCATCTGTGGGGATACCTGCACAGCAGAACTGTGGCAATTGCCACGGCAGTAATGTGCCTGTACCTCCGATGAAGAAGTAGGGGATATGTTCTTACAGAGGTCGTGTTGGCTCTATAACCACCACGACCTTTTTGATTAAACCCAGATGTTCAGATAAGGTAGCCGTTTGCAAACACACCTTAGCAAGGGGCTATCAAATTCATTCACTTTTTGGAAGGAACCTAAAGATCACATAGGAGGGTAGTATGGAAGAGATCCAACAGGCAGGAATAATGGTCTTAATAAGCGGCCTTTTAGTGGGCATAATGTTTGGTTTTGTCCTTCAAAGGGGCAGGTTTTGCATGAACTCCGCCTTTAGGGATGTGATATTTGTCCAGGATGTGACCTTCATAAGGTCCTACCTTATAGCCCTTTTAGTGGCCATTGTGGGTGCAAATCTCATGGAGGACTTAGGGCTCTTTGGGGAGATGGGGCTTAGGAGGCAATCCTTTAATGTAGTGGCCAACATTATTGGGGGATACCTCTTTGGCATCGGTATGGTGCTTGTAGGTGGCTGTGGTAGTGGTGTAATTTACAGGATAGGCGAAGGTTATGTCTCTGCTGTAGTTGGCACCCTTGGGTTTGCCTGCTCATTAGTTGCCACCATACACGGACCCCTCAAGCCCATCTCTAACTTTCTTAAAAGTTACAAGGTCTCTATTGGCAGTGGCGAGGAGGCTATTGGGAATCCAGCCGTGTGGGACTTGTTGGGGGGAGGTCCCGTTGCAAAATGGGGGGTAATTGCCCTCTTTGCGGCCATTGTCATACCTTTTATCCTAAAGGGCAGGCCCTTTTCACAAAAACCCAAGAAAGGCTATAGCTGGTCGCTTACAGGACTGTTACTTGGACTAATACTTATAATTGCCCTTTGGGCGTCTTATTATTGGGGTGGCCAAACAAGAGGCCTTTCAGCGGCAGGACCCACCGCAGAGGCCTTCCTTGCCCTCACTATGGCAAATAGCATGGCCCGTTTTGACCCTGTTTTTGACTTCTGGGGCATCACACAGGCCACATGGAGTGCCCTATACATAATTGGTATCCCTTTAGGTGCCTATATAAGTGCAAAGGGGCTCAAGGAGTTTAAACTTCAGGCACCTCCTGCATCGGAGATCATACGGGTGTTTGGTGGTAGCCTGATAATGGGCTTTGGCGCTGCCACAGCAGGCGGCTGCACCGTTGGTCATGCCCTCACAGGGGTCTCATCCTTAGCCTTATCAAGTGTAGTGGCTTCAATATTTATCCTATTTGGCAGTTGGACCATGGTCTATTTTATGTTTATCAAACCCATGCAGGATTGATCTGAGGATGCTGATCTACAAAGATATCAGGTTTGACGAGTACTTAGAAGCCACCTACAAAAGGGGTGGTATTGCTGCCCATGCAGCCCGAAAGGCAGAGGATATTATTCGTCGTTTAACACGCATGGACAGCATTGAATTGCCGAAACATCTCATCTCATTGGGACAAGGCGAACACCGCATTGAGAATTGTCGTAAGGTGGGGCTTCCGGGTGGGTATCGACTTGTCTTTATCCTGAAAGACAACTTAGTGATATTTTGCTTTATCGGAGAGCACAACGAGTGTTACCGCTGGGTTGAGGCAAACAGGAAACTGAGATATGAACAGTTTGATGAGCGTCTCGTTGCGGTCTCAAGTTATCACACCGATTGCACCGATGATTTAGCATTAGATGACAACCTTGATGGGTTTGATAAAGGACCCTTTTCCTCTCATAATGGAGCCATCTCTGAAGACTACATTGCTGAGCTGCGTTATATTGAGGCCTATGAGCAATCTATACTATCAAAGGTCAACACACCAGAGGGCCAACGCACAATTATAGGGTGGTTTAGGTAGTCTGTAGTCTCACCGTGAGTTTGTGCACCTGTCTTGCCCATTACCCAACTGTCATTTCCATCTCCTGAGTTTGTCAGTTTGTCCTGAAAATTCCCCTTAAAACACCCCTAACTGCTTGATATTATTAGATGTGATTTTTTTCTTTCCAATTATTTTGAGAGCAAGGATGAGGATTTATTGAGGAGGTTTGGATTTAGCAAAGACGCCCAGGGATAAGGTAAAACTTAAGGGTAGATATAGAGGAAATCCCTTTAGTAGCAATCTTAAGAGGTCTATAAAGGTAGAGAGTTGGTTTGACAGGCCAAAGGAGCCTGGTTGTATTGAGATAGATCTTGTTCATCATAGTGGGGCAACAGGCAAGGGAGAGTTTATTTACACCCTAACAGCAACAGAGATCAGCACGGGATGGACAGAATTAAGGCCTATAAAGAATAAGGCAATGATATGGACAAGACAGGCCCTTGAGGAGATTTGCAAGGCAATGCCAATTCCGATAAAGAAACTTCATTCTGACAATGGCTCTGAGTTCATAAATGCTCATGTGCAGAGATTCTGCAAAGAGGCTAAGATAGAATTTAGTCGTTCAAGACCTTACAGAAAGAATGATGCTCCCTATGTAGAGAGCAAGAACTGGTCAATGGTAAGGGTTTATACAGGATGGAGGAGATACGATACAGAGGAGGAACTCAAAATACTTCAGAGGCTTTTAACATTCATAACCAACGAAAAAAATCAAAGACTGAAAGACCTGTCTGCTTGCATCGCACAGGCAGGCAGGTTTAAAAATTCTTATAAGTTTGAAAAACAGACTATGAAAGTATGAGAAACATCAAACAGGGAAGCATAATCAAAGGTCCTAACTGGCCTGAGCCAGTAGTAGTCAACCTGATTGAGGAGATCGGTGATTTTATCCATATCATAGGTGCTACCAAATCCTCCAGTGAACATATTGACCAGCTAATCCCGAAAGAAGAATTTCGGAGAATTATTATTGAAGACAATAAGGTAAGTTTTTCAGAAGAGGCATGGAAGGTCTTTCTCTCCATTGAAGCAGTCCGTTACCGTTTCGCATCCATGTACGACCCATTGCTTGCTATGAACACATCCAAGGTTGACCCGCTTCCGCATCAGATAGAAGCTATTTACGGGTATATTCTCAGAATTCCAAGAATTCGTTTTCTGATTGCAGATGACCCGGGGGCAGGCAAAACTATTATGGCAGGGCTGATAATAAAAGAACTGAAGCTCCGTCAGTTGGTAAAAAGAATTCTGATTGTAACGCCTGGCCACTTAAAGGATCAGTGGAGAAGGGAGTTAACAGATAGATTTGAAGAAACATTTGAGGTCATTGACAGAGGGAGAATGGATTCTCTTTACAGGGCAAATGTGTGGCTTAAAGAAAACCATATTATTACATCCATAGATTTTGCAAAAAGAGATGACGTGCTTCCATCTATAGCTGCTGCGCATTTTGACCTAATTATTGTGGACGAAGCGCATAAGATGAGTGCCTACCGCTATGGTGAAAAAACTGAAAAGACCGAAAGGTATAGATTAGGAGAAGTTCTTTCAGGGATAACCAATCATTTATTGTTTCTGACCGCAACACCACATAAAGGCGACCCTGAAAACTTCAGATTATTCCTTGACCTGCTTGAACCAGGTTTCTTTGCCTCTAATGAAATGGTTCAGGAATCTATAAGGAACAAAGATAATCCCCTTTTTATAAGACGAGTCAAAGAAGACCTTAGAGACTTTGATGGAAAATCCTTATTTTTACCAAGATATGTAAAAACAATCTCCTTCAATCTTGGTTCACAGTCACCCAGGGAAAAGGAACTCTATAACGAATTATCAAGATATGTGAATACCCAATATAACAAGGTTCTCGCAAAAGACAAGAAAAGGAATGTTGCCTTTGCCCTTGTTATTCTTCAGAGAAGATTGGCTTCAAGCACCTATGCACTTTTAAGGTCGTTAGAGAGAAGAAAAAAGAGACTGGAAGAATTATTAAAGGGCGCAGATAGAAACAAACAGCCTGAAGCAGTCTTTGATTATGATGTTGTAGAAGACATGACTGAACAGGAAAGATGGAAAGAAGAAGAGATATGGGAAACCCTGAGCGTTGCTGAAAATAGAGAAGAATTAGAAAAGGAAATAAAAACGATTGAAGAACTCATTAGCCTTGCGATAAACATAATTCAAGATGAAGAGGAAATCAAACTTAAAGAACTCAGAAAATCCCTTAAAGAATTAAGCAGTAGATATACAGAGAAGAAGGACAGGAAAATCCTAATATTCACAGAATCAAGGGATACCCTTGATTACCTTGAAAAAAAGATTAAAGAATGGGGCTTCTCAACAAATATAATCCATGGCGGCATGAAGCTGGAAGACAGAATTAATGCTGAGGCAGTATTCAAAAATGAAACAGAGGTAATGGTAGCAACAGAGGCAGCAGGTGAAGGCATTAACCTTCAGTTCTGTAATCTGATGCTTAATTACGACATACCATGGAATCCAAACAGGCTTGAGCAAAGAATGGGAAGGATTCACCGGTATGGGCAACATAAAGAAGTATATGTTTTCAACCTTGTTGCAGAGGATACCCGCGAGGGCAGGGTCCTTAACAGGTTATTCTCAAAACTCGATGAGATAAGGAATGCCCTTGGCAGTGACAAGGTCTTTGATGTCCTGAGCGAAGTGCTTTACAACAGAAACCTTTCACAGCTTTTAATGGAGGCAGCAGCTAATGCAAGGAACATTGATGATATTTTAAAAGAGATAGAGATTACAATAGACGAAGAATACATATCAAAGGTTAAGGAAAATCTCGGAGAGACACTTGCCACACGATATATTGATTACACCCACATAAAGGAAATGGCTCAACAGGCAAGGGAATACCGTCTCATCCCTGAATATACTGAAAGCTATTTCAAGAAAGCATTTGTCAAGGCAGGCGGCAAATTTAAAGAGCGAAAGGATGGATTCCTCGGCATTGAATCAATGCCTTTTGATATACGAAAAATCGCTGAAGAAGAAACCTTCAAGAAAGATTTCGGCCAGATACTCAAAAAGTATCCAAAGATAACCTTCGATAAAGATATCGCCTTCAAGACCTCCGATGCAGAATTTGTCTCCTTTGGACATCCCCTATTTGAGGCCGTGCTTAAGTGGGTTGAGGCCAATCTAATGGACTCCCTTATCAAAGGAGCAACATTCTATGACCCCGACAGAAGACTTGATGGATGTATCCTTTTTTATGAGGGCGAAATAAAGGATGGAACAGGTGCTGTTGCAGGTAAGAGGTTATTCTCATTTTATGTAAACGATAAAGAGGTTACCCCTATCTCACCTGCTATCATATGGGACATTGTTGAAGGAGAGGCTTCAAGTGATAATGTGGATTTAGAATTACTCAAGAACAGAACATCCACCATTGTTATCTCAAAACTTCAGGAATATATGGGAGAGCTTCTGAATGAACGCAGCCGTCAATCAGCAATCAAAGAAAAGTATGGTATTAAATCTCTTGAAGATCTCATGATTAAACTTGATAGAGAACTTATTACCCTATACGAAAGAAAAGATAGAGGAGAAAATGTTGACCTTGCAATCAGGAATAAAGAAGAAAGAAAGACAGAATATGAAAAGGCACTAAAAAACCTGGAGATACAGATACAAAGAGAGACAAGTCTTACTATGACTATGCCCAAATTTGTGGGAATCATCAGGGTAAGGCCATATCAAGAAGTTAACAGGGCAATGCAGAGCGATGCAGAGATTGAAAGAATAGGCATGGAGATCGCTATAAGATATGAAATAGAAAATGGAAGAGCCCCTGAAGATGTCTCCTCACAGAATCTTGGCTTTGATATACGCTCAATAGACAAAGATGGGATAGCACGATACATTGAGGTCAAGGCAAGGGCAGAGAGTGGCGATATTGCCCTCACGCAGAATGAATGGTTCAAAGCACATAGATTTAAAGATGATTACTACCTTTATGTTGTCTTCAATGCCTCAAAATCCCCTCAGCTTTTTATAATCCAGAATCCGGCTGAAAAAGTTCATCCTGATGAAAAGATTGAGATAGTGAGATACATCGTTGGTGCTGATGAGATTAAAAGCAAAGGAGTAACCCCTTCGGCAAGCTCAGGGTGACACGTTACTGTCATGGTGAGCTTGTCATGGTGAGCTTGTCGAACCATGACATGAAAAAGGAGGATTCGTTGAATAAAGACAGACGCTTCATAGAGGAGTCCTTTCCAGTAAAAGAAGTCAGCGTTGAATCTGCAAGGGAGAAGAATATCCGCCATGGACACATCTCAACCCTTCACATCTGGTGGGCGAGGCGTCCGTTGGCGTCTTCAAGGGCAACAAATTATGCAGCATTGATTCCAGCAATAGACCCCAAAAATGATATTGATGAATGGAATAAGAAAAGGCAATTCATTATTGACCTTTGCAAATGGGAAAATTCTTTAAAGCAGGACTTAATAGACAAGGCGAGGAAAGAGATTCTTGCTGCAAATGGAGGAAAACCGCCAAAGGTCCTTGACCCCTTTGGCGGAGGAGGGGCAATTCCCCTTGAAGCCCTCCGTCTGGGCTGTGAGGTTTATTCAAATGACCTGAATCCTGTTGCTGTTTTAATCCAGAAATGCACCCTTGAATATCCCCAGAAATATGGAAAGCCTGGAGAGGTTGAGAGAGAAGTTGAAGAGTTCGGAAAAAAGGTTAAGCAAAAGATAAAGGTCAAAAATCTGCTTCTCGAAGATGTGAAGCACTGGGGGAATTGGGTTTTAGAGGAGGCAGAAAAAGAGATTGGAAGATTCTATCCACCAGATCCAGACGGCTCA
>Ga0308419_1003172_pt1 | contig 10354 bp, 4 predicted proteins | sample HotsprSampleMS50_FD_203674 | JGI IMG/M metagenome (GOLD analysis project Ga0308419, IMG submission 203674) | Hot spring phototrophic mat microbial communities from Mushroom Spring, Yellowstone National Park, Wyoming, United States - 20090730_MS50 ... | reverse complement strand
TTTAATTGGACAGCATATGAACAACACAAACGACAACCTGGTTTTCAGAAGGTGGAAAATCTTGTCCAACTCCGCCTGTAGAAAATTGGAAATTAATGTGATTTTAAGTTATTTTGGACAGCAATGAATCCTATTAATTACTAAATTACTTTTACTATGGTCCATTCAACTGTAACCACTGGTTGTAAAAGCCACCATGGCTTCACGTTCTTGATATTTAAATACCACATTGTAAAATCAAATTCCCACACGATTCCGATACTAATCGTTACCTCTGAGTTTGCATTGATATAGTCGACTAGATTTCTAACGGCATCACGTGATGAAACTAAATTTCCTCTCGAATTCCAGCGCCAGCCATGGGCTATACACCCCTGAAGCTGGTCAACTCTATTAGCTTTATGTATCATTACGCCTGTTCTATTGTTTTTGTCTTCCAATCTGATGATTTCAGGACCATCTGTCCAAATTTTATAAATCCCTTCCTTTATGCAGCTCTTAAAAGGTTCGTTATTCTTCCATGGAAGTTCAAGTGTGTAGCCGAATATAACTTGATCATCGCTCATTAGTACGCCACGAGTAGCATTATCTTCGTATGCATATCTGAAAAGGTACAGTACCCTAAACGAATAGGTTATTTTGATTTGGGGAAAAACTATAAAAGGAATGTAATATGCTCCATTAAATTCTATAAAATTCACAGGATTATTTCCGCAATAGCCATACAGATTCCAGCGCTGGGGGTTGTAGAGTGCTCGGTCTGTAGGGATTACCGGGTCGGGGCTAAGGAAACGGTAGAGAGTGGGGTCGTAGTAGCGGGCGCCGAAGTAGTAAAGGGCAGATTCAGCATCCTGCTCCTTGCCCGAGAATTTAAGCTCGGGATTGAAGGTGTTAACCCAGGTCTGCTGCATTCCGCCATAGGGGTCATGGGCCGCGGCATATACCATGTTGCCCACATCATCGGTCACAATGCGGGTAGAACCAATCTGGTCGGTGGTGTAGTAATAATACTTGCCCATCTGAGGCTGGTACTCAGCCACCATCTTCGCCCCGATGTATATATACTCCCTTAAACATACCCCATATCCATCATACTCAACCAGCAACCGCCCGTCAAACTATTGAGCTATCAATTGCCGGTTATTTTCTTTACCGTTATTTCTTTTTTTAATATGCAAACACCTCATCTTTTGACCCCGCCAAATAATATCATTAAGCGCTCATTTAATTCTTTAGTAAAATAATTTATTCCAAGGAGCGATAATTCAGGTATTAATATCTTCTAATCAGGATAGCCTCCTCTGGAAGGTTTTAACCTCCCTTCATTAACTAATCTTCTTGTTTGTTCAGCAAGTAAATCTCTGATAACATTGATATATTTCTCTTTAATTTCTTTATACTTTCTTTCCTTAACTTTAGACAAGGCTTCAAGGCGATAAGCCAGCTCTACAATATTTTCCAATGGCGCCCCATCAATAAGATTGTAGCTCTTGAAAGGATTAATTAACTCTTTTTTATCTCCGTAGCTTTTAACATACTTCAAGAACATATCAGGGTTTACTCTCATCAGTTCCCATACAGTATTCTCTTTGAAAGAGATAATAATAATTTCAGCATTGAATGTCATATATCCCAGTGCTTTATAGTTACCGGCAAATACTTCATATTCGAGTAGCAGGGGGAGGATATGACTGGGATAATTTCTATTGCCTTTGCGGTATATTATTGAATCTCTATCTAAAGGTATTCTAAAGATTTCAAACTTTTCATCATCTGACAGATTCCATAACAAATTAAGCTTCTGGATAAATTCATCATCACTTGCTGTTAGGTCTTGGCATCTGTTCATCTGAGCAATCTTTTTACTCAATTCATTTAAACAGGCTTTTCGGACTTTATTTATTTTCTTTCCTTTTACCTTCTCTATTGCCCAGTATCTTCTCTTATACTCGTAACAGCTAAAAAAAGAAAGCAGACTTGAATACTTTTCGTTTGATAAGGCTAATTCAAAGAGATAGTCATGGACTTCTGGCAAAGAAATAACAACATTTGTGATTCTGTCGCCGAGGAAATTATATGCCTCAGCCAGAACTTCCAAAAAGAGAGGCGGATTAACTCTGCAAAGCCCCCCTATTATCTTATAAATCTGGTTGGCCTGCTTTTCTTCTGCTATTTGGCTCATTCTCAAACCAGCCAGCGCAATATACTTATTAGAAAAGCATATCTCAACAATAAATCGGTAATCATACACAAACCAGCTCAAATCTTCTTTCTGTTCATCAACCGGAGCTTTACTTATAAAATCATAAAATCTTTCGCAATTTTCCCTGGTCGGACATTTTGAATATTCTTCCCAGAGTTTTTTTGCCTCGCTCCAATATTTATTTTGGCCAGAGTATGAAAGCTCTGCTGTAATTCCATCGGCAAAAACAATTGATAAAATAAATAAAATTAATATCCTTGCCTTCTTCATTTATTCACATCCTCAAATTCAGTTTTATAAATGTCATGGTTTCTAAGACATTTTAGGTGGATCTATTATTTCCACCCAAAAATAATGCCAGGCCAAGAACTCTGAGTACCATTCCAGGGCCGCAAAACCACACCACACCTGGCTTATCTGGTCCTCAACCATGCTGAAATATGATGCTTTTTCGTGCTGAGCCAGGCAATAATCAAATTGTTCCTGAATAAATTCCATAGTCCCCGCATCAACAATTATACAGCCATTAGATTCTTCTACAGATCCAGAGTGAATTCCACCTAAATATGTCTCACCCTTAAATCTCCATGTCACACGATTCCCTTTTTGATCAAGAAGGATCAGAGCTAAAATAAGTTTTTTTTGTTTATCACCATTCCTATCCTTTATATACGCATCAACCCATGTAAATTGAGCTCTATAAGAGCCCGCCGCTATTTGATTAGGATACTTTTCTTGGGTCCTACCAACATAACAAACATCAAAACCCCGGGTAAAGGTCAGAATACCATATGTAATGCCTCCACTCGCAAAAAGCCTTTGAATTGTAATACTTCCTATGTAATATAATCCTTGGACTTCAACGTTAGATACAGGATTATTTCCGCAATACCCATACAGATTCCAGCGCTGGGGGTTGTAGAGGGCGCGGTCGGTAGGGATTACAGGGTCGGGGCTAAGGAAACGGTAGAGGGTGGGGTCGTAGTAACGGGCACCGAAGTAATACAGGCCAGATTCAGCATCCTGCTCCTTGCCCGAGAATTTAAGCTCGGGATTGAACGCATTAACCCAGGTCTGCTGCACTCCACCATAGGGGTCATGGGCCGCGGCATAGACAATGTTCCCCATATCATCCGTCACGATGCGGGTAGAGCCAATCTGGTCGGTGGTGTAGTAATAATACTTGCCCGTCTGAGGCTGGTACTCAGCCACCATCTTCGCACCTATTATTCCCTTAAACATACCCCATGCCCATCATACTCAGCCAGCAACCGCCCGTCAAAAGTATAAATGTAGTATATCCCGACTGTGCCCACGGACATAGTCCGGATGCTTCCGCTCCCACCCGAACCGGCTGCTTTCCCATCCATCCTTTTCAGCCTGTCTATAAAGGCCGCAGTCGAAGGCCTGCGCAGAGTATTACTATACTCACTCCAATTGGCTTCTTCCCTCCTGGTCTTTAACCTGTCTTTTATCTTCTCGGCAACTCCCAGCCTCTCCACTACCCTGAATTTATGGCTAATTGTAAAGGGAACGCCTTCAGGTAAGGAGATTGTTTTTATGACCTCGGTTACACCTATATCCTTGCCGGAAACCGCTATTTTCATTGATTTGATTCCTGATAGGAACTCGCCATCATCTGGAACGGCCAGGGGCTTATCGTTCTTTCTGATCTTCTGGGCACGATAGATATCATAAGCTTGCAATAAAAGTGCTAATTGACCTGGTTGAATAGCTGCGACAGGAATATCGTCAGTATTTACAAGCACTTGCCTGATCACCCACCCGCCGGAATCCCTCAATTCTTCCTGGGTGTCATAATCATCAAAATCATCGCGTAATAACCGATTCCAGAAGCGGTTTAAGTCAGAATCTTTTTTATTATATTTGGAGTCAGGGTCCAAAAGCCTGGCTTAAATATCATCTACATAGACCGTCGAGCCTGGATAACCTTTAACCCTAAAATGTATCATGCCTGGAGATTTGGGAAACACACTAATGGGCTCTATAGTAAGCCCTACCTGCTCAAGCAAAAGATCACCATCAAGCCAGACTGAAGCCACCGATTCATCGACGTCAATTTCAACCCTTACACTATGCCATTTCTCAATGAATGATTCATAGCTCCAGGGTTTGGCCCAGGCACTATTAGCAGAGACCTGAATGATTCTTTTGGCTTCATAAGGAGTAAACTTAATTTCTAAGCCAAGATAAGCTTGCTTCCTAACATCAGGTACCGTAAAAAAGGTAGATAGTTCAGGCACAGAAGCAAAAGGTCTTTTCGTGTATGGAATCTTAAAATTGAATTCAAAAGAAATTGACCCCGCAGGTGATGTGGGCCTATCGGCATCGGTAATTCTTATAAGATAACTCTTGGAAACTTCACCAGGTACCAACCAATCATAACAGCCGGTGTTGGGCACTCTTTCAGCGATTAGCTTATAGGTGGATCCATTATCAGGGGAATACTCGATACGGACAAAGGCTGTCTTTTCATCAGCTTTCCAGGTGATGGTCCGATAGGTATTTTTCAGGAGGTCAAAACTGCCATTTAAGGAATTTACAGTTAACTTGTCTTTATCTTCATCTAGCTTTAGCGGCCCGACGGGCCCTGCCGTTCCATAGAGATAAATTACATAAGGATTTTCGTCAGGATCATTGTTGCTTATAGATAGATAGGCTTCTTTCGGACCTTCTCCACCGCTTGGCGTGAATTGCACTATAAAGTCGGAATATTGTCCGGGTTCAACTTTATCTGCTGGTTGCTGCTCCACGCTGAAATTACTGGCATCAGGTCCCAGAATCTCAACATGGGGATTGCCGCTGAGATACAATGCCGAGCTCCCGGATGAAGCCAGATTGCGGATTCTAAACGAAGTCCGCATGAAATTACCGATGCTCACTGTGCCAAAATCATAACTCGAACCATTAGAATAATACAAAATATCGATTTCAGGGGCATAATTTCCTCGCAAGATTATCTTATATGGGTTTTCATCAAGATCATTGTTGGGAAGGTTGAGCTCGGCTACCTTCCAGCCAGATTGTGCTGGTTGAAATTTCACCTTAAAGGTGGTTGACCCACCGGGGGGCACTATCGGGTCGGGCTGCTTGGTAACCTGAAACTCATTAGCATTTTCACCTGAAATAGTGATAGTTCCAAGCTCCAGATTTAAATACCCCTGGTTATAAACAGTGAAGGTTTTTTCCTCATAATCAACAACATAATAGGTTATGGTATCACCACTGGCAAGGTTTATATCCCCTTGTTTAATATGAATTTCAGGCAGCGGGGGGAGGGCTTTTAGTCTTAGCCCCCTATCATCATATGTATATTGACCGAGTAACTCACCGGAAGAATTTTGAATCGATTGCAATCTGTTGAATCCATCCCATAGATAGAATTTACCATTGGCGTTTGTAAGATTACCTCGTTCGTCATAAGTAAAACCTGTTATTTGGTTCTTGGCGTTATAGGTCTTTTCAAAGACTTTTATCCCATCCTCAAAGACTTTTTGTATGTTGCCAAAATCGTCATATTCATAGCTATAATTATTCCTCCGGCCCACAGTGTAGGAAGCACTAGTAAGACGGTATAATTCATCGTAAACAAAATTGGCGGCAAGATTTATAGAATTTTCCCCTGCCATGCTGATTGAAGTAATGTTGCCCGCATTGTCATAAGAGTAACCAACTTGATAAATTGACGATCCTCCCCTTTTCAAGACCTCCTGGGACAGGTAGCCTGAAGCAAGGTATTGGGCCTCATAAGAGGTCCCGTTTCCAGCAATAGAAATCCTCGCGGGCAATCCCTGACGAGCGTAGCTAATTTCATTTATAATCTGCTTATTATTAAATGTCAGAGAAAAAGGCAGATTCAGCTCATTATAAGTTGTCGTGGCTACGCGTCCTGAAGGATAGGTTATTGAACTAAGCATGTTATTAGAATCGTATTGATAGCGTATCGTTTTTTCGGGTAGCCCCTGGATGCTTATCGTCTCAGAAGTTATTGCTCCCCATTCATTATAAGTACTCTTTCTGCTCCATCCTTTTGAACTGCTACTGGTAATAGAAACGAGCCGGCCATCTTCTGCATTATAATCATAGCTATAGCTAATTGTTTCTTCACGAGTTGGATAAGGCTTTTGAATTTCTATACTGACCACCCTGCCATTTGAATAAGTATAAATTTTTTTGGTCGTTCCCCAGGTCTCTTCAATCAACCTGCCGGCGGGATCATAAGCATAGCTAATGGAGCCTGTTTCTGGATGGCTCTGGGATACGAGATTCCCAAGCCTGTCATACTGATAAGTATGGACCCTGGTGCCATCTTTGATTCCTACCTGATTAACATTTATAAGCCGACCGAGTGGATCATAGTTATGGAGAGCCTGGTTTCCTATGGCGTCTGTGACTTTGGTAGGCAAACCAGGCAGATCATCATAATCATAGTAAACCGAACGGTTATTAGCATCGGTAATCGTCTTTCTTCGCCCCGCATATTGTATTTGAGTGAATTTTCCCAGTGGGTCAGTTAACCTGGTTATTCTACCAGAATTATCGTATTGATAGTTGTACTTCTGGTCTGGATTGGTACCTCCGTTATTTTCGGAGAGAGCTCTACCCTCGGCATCCAGCTCTTTCTTATAATACAGGGTGAGACCGCTGCCGATCTGTATAGAGCCAAGGTCCCGACCCATCCCATCCCAGTATTTATAACCAATGGTATTGCCTCCCTGTTTTATCTCCAAACATTTTTCTGAATCACGCCAGATGTATTCAGTAGAATTGAGGGAGGGTCTATTTATTTTCACAACCCTGCCGGCATCATCATAAAAATAGCTAACAGTGCCACCATAAATATTTGTCTCAGATATAATTGCACTGTTATATTCCGAGATATTCCTTGTTACTTGGATATTTCCATCTGATGCATTACTTAATATCCCATACTTATACTTATAGGTTGTGGTTGGTCCTCCATTGGGTTCTTTTACTGAAATGATGATTTCACCAGGATTATTAGATTCATATTCATAATCCCAGGTATAGAAATTTGTCTCATTCTTAAATCTCATTACGCTATCCACAGCTCCTCTTTTCCCTATTGTATCGAAATAAGTGGTTAGAGTTTTGGCCTGCATTTGGTTATTACTATCACGCCAAACCTCGCTATAAAGATAATAGAGCATATAATAGGTATCTCTCCAGGTTGATAGCTTGTCTTCATAATAATATTGAAGCTCCACGTAGCGCTTCGGCGCAGACGCGCCGTTTACATAATAATTCACTCTAGTCGGAAGACCATACCTTTTGGTACCAGCTCTTTCATAGAGATATTCAACTTTGAGCGTGGCATCCCCGATTTTACTTGTCTCTACAGCAGACAACAACGGAGCCTTTACTGTCCCCATTGATATGCCTAAAACAGACCAGGTCTGATTTGATATTTGTTGATAAGTCCAGGTGTAATTTTCAGACAAACTCCCATCGCCATATGACCAACTTTTAATCAGGCCAATTTTCCAAGGTTCTGCAGAGCTATACCCGAAATGGGTAAAGGAAGCGTTATATTCGGGTCCAGTAACTGTTGTGGTACCCTCTGTGGTGCCACTATAGGTCGGGTAGGAAAAATTCCAGACATTAGGGGCTTCTCCACTATTAAAACTTATTTTCTTATGTGTTACCACTCTGGAAGCAATGTTGATTCCACTAAATTTAAAAACATGCGTACCGTATAAATATTCGAGTGAGCCACCATACTCGCCAGTAATTGTCTTTAACTCATAAGTGTCCTCATAGTATTGATAAGAAGAAGCCGGGATAACAGGCTTCTTAATACTTACTAATTTGTAAAAGCCATTCGGGAAAGAATCAACCGTATACATATAATCAATGTCATTTCCGGCTGCATTCTTAAGGGATATTTTTTGCAGTTTGGGATGTGTTTCATCGGTTGAAGTAAAGATTATTTCTCTACCCATGCTATCTATGATTTTGCTAATTACAGGCCGGGTTATCAAATTCCATATCTTATAAGTTATTGTTATTGTGTGGCCATATGAATTTTGTATCTTAGTTACCAGCCTTGCTGTTTTAGATGTGCCATCTCCAAAATAAACTGTTGCAGTTGCCCCAAATGTCCAAATCGTACCGTCCTTAAAATAGAGTTGGTTAGTGTTTTTATCATATTTTAAAAAGTCCCTATTAATAAGTTTTCCCGTTCCATAATTATCAGAATATAGCGTTTCTCGCCTTCCATCCGGGAATTCCAGGACCGGATTGGATGATGACGGGTCATATAGTCTGCCCATATGCATTGTCCATCCAATCCCTACCCATGACTTATGTTCTGCCTGAATGCTTGAGGGCTGACCGTTTTGGCTGTCCTTGTAGATCTTTGAATTATAAACCCTCCATACTGCTACATTTAATCCATTTGGGCCTGGAAGGAAAACATCCAGAAATTTGAGTGTCAAATTGCCGTTAAATAGGTCGATCTGCTCATAGGGCAAAGTTGAATAAGAGGCATGACCGTTAATGATACCGGTCCGGTCAAATATGCCGCTTTGCCCATAAAGAGTGGAGATTAGAAAGAAAGAAAGGATAAAGAAATTAAGGTTGCTACTGGCTTTTTCATAGCACCCCCCTTACATTATCTTTTTACTTTTTAAGCTGGATGGATAGGCATTATGTATTTCGAATCTGCATTTTAAGGGAGCGTGACTAATACCTCTGACCAGCCCCCTCATTCTGGCCGCGCTCCATCCAAAGCTTCAATATTTAAAATAAAAATTCAAAAATAATTTGTCAACTATTTTTTTTCAGGTTGGGGGAGGGCCTCACGGAAAACAAAAGGGGACACCTGCAGGTGTCCCCCCATTTTTTCATAGGCTTTGCCTTAAAAAACAAGTCAGAAAAGGGAAAACAGGGGACACTTAAAGGTGTCCCCTTTTAATTACATCCCGTACCTGGCGATGATTTCCTGCTTGGTTTTGTGGAGGATGTCGAATTTTTTGCCGACCTTGATAAAAGCCTCCAGAGCTTTATCCAGGTGGTGGATTTCATGGGCGGCCGAAATCTGGGTTCTGATTCTGGCCTGACCCTGAGGAACCACCGGGAAGAAGAAGCCGATGGCATAAATTCCTTCTTCATAAAGAGCCCTGGAGAACTCCTGGGCCAGCCTGGCGTTGAAAAGCATCACCGGGACAATTGGAGTATCACCTTCCTTGAGGATGAACCCGGCTTCAGTCAGACCTTTTCTCCAGTACTCGGTGTTCTTTTCCAGCTTGTCGCGGCGCTCGGTGGTAGCCGAAAGAATTTCCAGCACCTTGAGGATGCCCACGATTATGACCGGGGCAATGGTGTTGGAGAAAAGGTATGGCCGGGCCCGCTGCCGGCACATCTCGACTATTTCCCGCCGCCCGGAAACACAGCCGCCGGTGGCCCCGCCGAGAGCCTTACCGAAAGTGGTGGTAATGATGTCAATCTTACCCATTACTCCGTATTTCTCGTGGGTGCCACGCCCGGTTTTCCCGATAAAGCCGGTAGCGTGGGAATCGTCCACCAGCAGCATGGCGTTGTACTTCTCGCACAGCTCAACCATCTTATCCAGCTTGGCCGTGTCGCCGTCCATGGAGAAGACTCCGTCAGTCACCACCAGACGCAGCCTCTTATCCTGGTACATCTGGAGTTTCTCTTCCAGGTGTTCCATGTCGGAGTGCTTGAAAGTGTCGTGCATGGCGCTGCACAGCCTGATACCGTCAATTAATGAGGCGTGGACCAGGCGGTCGGAGATGATAACGTCATCCTTGGTCAGGATGGCTTCAAAAACTCCGGCGTTGGCATCCATACAGGAGGGAAACAGGATGGTATCCTCGGTACCGAGGAACTCGGTCATCCTCTTTTCCAGCTCTTTGTGAATATCCTGGGTGCCGCAGATAAAACGCACTGAAGACATGCCGAAGCCTCTCGTTTCCAGTCCTTCATGGGCCGCCTTGATGACCTCGGGATGGCTGGACAGGCCGAGGTAGTTGTTGGCGCACATGTTGATAACCTTCTTCAGCGAAGAACCGGCCGGAAATTCCACCTCAATGTCGGCCGCCTGAGGCGAATGAATAAACCTTTCTTCCTTGAACAGGCCGCCTTCCT
>Ga0308419_1003170_pt1 | contig 10355 bp, 11 predicted proteins | sample HotsprSampleMS50_FD_203674 | JGI IMG/M metagenome (GOLD analysis project Ga0308419, IMG submission 203674) | Hot spring phototrophic mat microbial communities from Mushroom Spring, Yellowstone National Park, Wyoming, United States - 20090730_MS50 ... | reverse complement strand
CGTCCTGAGCGTCAACAATGATCAGTTTGACGCCGGCTGCATCGGCAGCTTTCTGGGCACCATCCCGCAGGGTGACGAAGAAGGGATTGTTCAGGGTCGAAATCACCAGACCAAGCGTGATCTCAGCAGTCTCGGCTGGCGGCTGGGTTGGCTCAGGGGTAGGGGTTGCCTGAGCGCAAGCGGAGAGCAGCAAAGCCATCAACAGGATCAGGGTTAGGATTTTTGACAGGTGTTTCATAGGTTCTCCTCCATCAGGTAGAATTTAGAATTTGGGTGAATAGGACAGCATGTTTTTGGGATCCGGCATTCTCCTTTTCAAATCATCCATACAACCTCCTTTGCAGATGGATTGGCTTACTTGGTTGGGGGGCTAAAGGCTTTGTGCAGCAATAAAGCCAGGGCGATGACCACGCCTTTAACCACTTGTTCCCACAGGGGTGAGACATTGAGCAGGTTCAGTCCATTGTTGAGCGTTTCAATGAGCAGCGCGCCGAGTAAGGTGCCACCCAAGCCGCCTTCTCCCCCGGCGAAGCTGGTCCCGCCCACGACGACCGCTGCAATGGCGTTGAACTCATAGCCTTGCCCGATGATGGGCTGCGCCGAGTCGAGACGGGCGACCAGCACCAGGCCGGCCAGGGCAGCGCAAAAACCGGAAAGGGCGTACACCAGCACGGTCAGGCGCTCGGTTGGCACACCGGCCAATTTTGCTGCGGTGGGGTTATCGCCCATCAGGTAGATTTGAGCGCCATATTTGGTGCGGCTGAGGAAGATAACCCCGCCAAGAAAGACCACCAGGGTGAGAACGATTGGCACCGGAATGGCGCCAACCAGCCCGGCGCCAATCCAGCGAAAGGCCGGTGGCAGACCGGTGATCGGCTGGCCCTGGGTGTACATCAGGGTCAGGCCGCGAGCAACCGTCAACATCCCCAGCGTGGCAATAAAAGGCGGAATTTTTGCCCGCGTGATCATCAACCCGTTAATCATTCCCAGGAACGTGCCACAACCGAGAGCTGCCACTACTGCCAGTGCGACCGGTTGTCCCTGCTTCATCAATGAAGCGCCCAGAGTCACCGAAAGCGCCAGCACCGAACCCACCGAGAGATCTATGCCGCCGGTCAGGATTACCAGAGTCATGCCAACGCTGATGATGCCGTTGATGGTTGCCTGGCGTAAGACGTTGATCAGGTTGGTGGGGGTCAAAAAGCGGTCAGAAAGCAGCGATAAAGCGATTACCAACAGCAAAAACGAAAACACCAACCCGAAACGCTGGAAGAAGGTGCGTCGCTCAAAGAGGCGAGGTTGCGCAGAGGCTTGGGCAAGGCTCATGGACAAACTCCGCTGTTGCGCTCTAAAAGACGACTCCGGCGACCAGAATAATGTTGGCGTAGGGGGTGAACTCCCCCGTGCGCACCACTGCCCGCGCCTGAGCGCACAAACTTTTCAGCTCGGCATGGCTGATCTCTTCAAACGGCACGCCTTCGAGCAGCTCTGCCACCTGCGCTCGCACCTGCGGACTGACCTGGGCGGTCTCGCGGGCAAGGAGGGCTTTCTCAACCTGCATTTCCTGCAGCACGGTGCGAACCGTATCCAAAAAGGACGGCAGGTTTTTGGTCAGGGCTAGGTCAATGCGCCGCGTTTGGGGCGGAATGGGCAAGCCAGCATCGGCGATGACCAGCAGGTCGCCATGCCCCAGGCTGGCAATCACTTCGGAAAGGGCGCTGTTAAGCAAAGGCGTTTTTTTCATGGCTGACGCTCCTTCAGGAACCGGATCAATTCTTCCCGTTTTGGCATGGAAGGCTGGGCGCCTGGCCGAGTGACGGCGATGGCGCCGGCCGCATTACCCCACTGCACCGCTTCGGGCAGGCTCTTGCCCTCCATCAGGGCGACACAAAAGGCGGCTGTAAAGGCATCGCCGGCGGCAACGGTGTCCACTACCGGCACTTTGTAAGCGTCAAATTTTTGCTCCGTATTGGCGGTAACCAGAAGCGCGCCTTCTTCTCCCAGGGTGACGACCAGATTGCGTACGCCGTTTTTCAGCAAGCAGGCAGCGGCGGCGGAAACATTCACCTCCCCCTCGGCAAGCAACTGCAGTTCGCTCTGGTTGGGCAGCAAGTAGTCGACCTTTGCCAGCAGGCTGGCGGGCAATGGGCGCGCCGGGGCTGGATTGAGCACCACGGGGATACCGCGCTGTTGGGCAAGATCAGCCGCCGCTTCCACCGCTTCCAGCGGGCACTCGAGCTGCATCAGGAGCAGGTTGGCGCCTTCAAAAGCGACCTCAGCCTGCTGGATGTCTTTAGGGGAAACCCGCATGTTGGCTCCAGAGGCGACCACAATGGTGTTTTGACCGGCTTCGTCCAGGGTGATCAGGGCAACCCCACTGGCAGCCTGAGGGTCGCGGTAGATAAAGGAGGTATCGACACCATCCTGACGGACGGTTTGCAACAGGGCATCACCAAAGGCGTCTTTGCCGACTCGCCCGATCAGACGCACCGTGGCGCCTAGGCGGGCTGCAGCCACAGCCTGGTTCGCCCCTTTGCCCCCCGGAAAGGTCTGGAACTGGCTGCCGATCAGCGTTTCGCCCGGACGAGGGTGGCGTGGCGCCCGCACAACCAGATCCATGTTTAAACTACCCACAACCACCAGCGTTTGAGTCATGCAATCCTCCCGGTAGATTGGCGTTGAACCAGCACGGTGGGCAACAAGTGCCGCCGCGCTGGGCGGCTGGGATCGATCATTCGTTCCAGCAGCAGGGTCACTGCCGCTTCTGCCATGGCCATTTTGTTCTGACGGATGGTGGTCAGCGGCGGGGTGAGGTACGAGGCAAGTTCGATGTCGTCAAAACCGATCACCGAACAGTCCTGCGGCACGCGCAGGTTGGCTTCTGCCAGCGCGCGCAAGGCGCCAATCGCCATCAGATCGTTACAGATGAAGAAGGCGGTAGGGGGGTTCTCACCTTGCAACAGCTCGCAAGCCGCCAGATAGCCGGAATGGGGGTGAAAGTCGCCGCGGCGGATCAGGGATTCGTCAACCGCCAGAGAACCTTCCTGCAACGCCTGCCGATAACCAATGACGCGTTCGGCGCTGGGGGTCAGGTTCGAAGGCCCGGTGATACAGGCGATGCGGCGATGTCCCAGCTCGAGCAAATGCCGCGTCGCCGTCAGGCCGCCTTGCAGGTTGTCGGTGAGCACGGTATCCACGTCCAGGCCGCGCAGATGCCGGTCAACCACGACCACGGGCACGCCCCGGCGCACCAGCTCTTCCAGCGAAGGGCTGTGATCACCCGCAGCCACGAAAATTAAGCCATCCACCTGTTTGTTGAGCAACACATCCACATACACCTGTTCCTTGCTCAGCTCATTTTCGCTGTTGCCGAGGATGACGTTATACCCATGCTGGAAGGCGACGGCTTCGATGGCGCGCCCGATTTCAGCAAAGAAGGGATTGGCGCTGTCGGGAAGGATCAGACCCAGGGTGTTGGTTTCACCGCGGCGCAACGAGCGAGCCAGGACATTTGGTCGGTAGTTTAGGGCTTGCATGGCATCCTGAACCCGCTGGCGCACTTCGGGAGAGACATAGCGCGTGTTGTTGATGACGTGAGAGACGGTGGCGGTTGAGACGCCGGCTAGCAGAGCGACTTCTCGAATAGTGGGCATGCTTCTCCGTAAACGATTGCATTAAACGATTACGTTAAACGTTTACGTAAGCAGTATAGCAAAATTCGCCTGCCCTGTCAAGTAGAAAATTGTGATATATTCGCAGGGCAAATTTCAAATTTGCCCTACAGAGTGCAAAAGCCCCGCTTTCGCACTCCATAAAGCGGAAAGGCGTTTATCAGCATTCCTTAATCAGCAGTCTTTTATCTTAAGGTATAATCCCCAAGCTACCAATCTAAACGCTGTGCCGTTGGTTGTCCGAAGCGGGCAAAGAAAGCGGCCCGGCGTAAACCCTGGAGGCTTGTGTGGAACGATATTTAGATGTTGCCTTGATTATTGTCTCGATTGCCCTGATTGCCAGTGTGATCTTGCAGAGCAAAGGCGCCGGGCTGGGGGGCTTGAGCGGTGGCGATAGCGGCGGCTTCTTCACTGCCCGACGCGGGGTGGAGAAAACCCTCTTTCGCCTGACGATCATCCTGAGCGTGCTCTTCATCCTGCTTGCCATTGCCACGGTCATGGTGGCCGGGTAGGATGCCTGCCAGCCTTGAGTTTTAGCCAACCATCCATCGTCTGAAGACGAACGCGTTCTTTTCCATGAAGTCCTTACGCTGGCAATTGATCCTGCTGGGGCTATCGCTGATCGCCATTGCCCTGCTGCTCTGGAGCCAACAACCCACAGCCCCTCAGGCGGGTGGGGTGGGGCTGCAACCGGTTAGCGGCGGGCTGTATAGCGAAGCCTTGATCGGCAATTTGGGGCGATTGAACCCCGTCCTGGATGTTGCCAACCCGGTTGACCGCGATGTCGACCGCCTGCTGTACAGTGCGTTGATCAAATTTGACGAGCGCGGTTTGCCTCAGCCCGATCTGGCCGAGTCGTGGGGGGTTTCGGCAGACGGCAAATCGTACAACTTCTCCATTCGCGCCAATGCGCTCTGGCACGATGGAGAAGCGGTGACCAGCGATGATGTTCTCTTCACCGTAGATGCCTTGCGCAGCGAAGCCTCCCCTTTGCCGCAAGACATTAAGGAGATGTGGCGGCAAATTCAGGTCCTCCCCCTTGATGCAAAGACCATCCAGTTTCGCTTACCGGCCGCCTTCGCGCCATTTCTGGATTATCTGACCTTTGGCATCTTGCCCAAACACCTTCTCGGTGGCACAAGCGTGGAGGCAATGCAAAGCGCGCCGTTCAATTTCCAGCCCATTGGCAGCGGGCCATTCCGCTTTCAACGCTTTCTCAGCGAAGAAGGGCAGATTGTTGGCGTCTCTTTGCAGGCTTTTGAACAATACTACCTCGGGCGACCCTATATCGACGAAGTCATCTTCCGCTACTATCCCGACGCAACCGCTGCGCTTACTGCCTATCGGGCAAAGGAGGTCTTGGGCATCAGCCGCGTCGATGATGCCATCCTGAAGGAGGTGCTAGCCGAAGTGGGCTTAAACCTCTATACAGCGCGCCTGCCTTCGCTGACGCTCATCTTTCTCAACCTAAATCACCGCGATTTGCCGTTCTTTCAGGATGTGAACATTCGCCGCGCCTTGTTGATGGGGTTGAATCGCCAGCGGCTGATCGATCAATTGCGCGGTGGGCAAGCTATCCTTGCCGATAGCGTGATCCTGCCGGGCACCTGGGCGTATTACGAAGAGACCGAGCGCATTCCCTACAATCCCGAAGAGGCTCTGAACCTGATCAAGAAGGCTGGCTACACCTTCCCGGCCGAGGGCGGGGAAGCGCGGGTAAAAGAGGGCGTGGCGTTGAGCTTTGAGCTGATTTATCCCGAGGCGCCGGGCTTTGCCGAACTTGCCCAGAGCATCGCCCAGAGTTGGGCGAAATTAGGCGTGCGGGTAACCCCCAAGGGGGTGCCGTTCGAGACCTTGATGAGCCAGTACCTGGAACCACGCAGCTATCAGGCTGCTCTGGTCGAGTTGAATTTCACCCGCTCACCCGACCCCGACCCTTATCCCTTCTGGGATCAGGCTCAGATTGTCGAAGGGCAGAATTACGCCCAATGGGATGACCGTTTGGCAAGCGAATATCTGGAAAAAGCCCGCATCACCCCCGACTGGGGGGAACGCGCCCGCCTGTATCGCAACTTCCAGGTGCGCTTTCTCAGCCAGTTGCCTGCCTTGCCGCTTTTCTATCCGGTTTATAACTATGCGGTGGATGAGACCATCCAAAACGTGCGCATTGGCCCGCTTTTTGATCCGAGCGATCGCTTTCTGAACATCCTGCAGTGGTTTGTGCGCGCCCGCCGGCCGCAAACCGGTTTGGAATTTACCCCCACGCCATAAAAACCATCGGATTGCAGGGTATCTTTTTGGGGCTTTGTCCGTCATAATAAAAAAGATGTCCCTGCTGTTTCCTGACCGTCTGGCTGAACGACTGGCCGCCTTTGACGAGCAAGCGCTGGTTGAGGTCTATGATACCTATAGCCCCGCCTTGTATGCTTTTGCCTTGCGCTTGTTAGGCGATGAAGATTTGGCGGAAGAGTGTGTTGCCGAAACCTTCTTTCGCTTTTTGAAAGCGCTTCAAAACGGCGCGCAACCGATTCGTGAGCTGAAACCCTATCTGTACCGCATTGCCCATAACTGGATTCAGGACCACTATCGCCAGAAGGGACGGCGTCCCTGGGAGATATTTGACGAAAGCTATGCTGATCCGCGGCGAGGCGTGGATGAAGAAACCGAACGCCGTCTGTTACAGGAACAAGCCCGCGCCGCCCTGGCAAACCTGACCGCTGAGCAACGCCTGGTGATCGTTTTGCACTTTATCGAAGGCTGGGATCAGGCAAGCATTGCGACCGCCCTGCAGAAGCCGCTCACGGCGGTCAAAGCTTTGCAACATCGCGGCTTGCAAGCCCTGCGGCGAATGCTATTGAAGGAGGAAGGATCCGATGAGTCAATTTCTTGAAGAAAAAGAACTATCTCCCTGGCTGGATGCCTTGCGCCAGCAGGATGTGCAACGACCGCCCGAACGGGCGCACGCGGCTAAGGAGCGTTTTCTCGGTCAAGCCCGATCGCTTAGCGTCCCCGTATCCAAAGTCTCCGTTCAGCGTCATAAAGTATGGAACGTGATTCCCATCCCTCTCTGGAGACGAAAGGAGCTTAACCCGATGTTCAGTGTTTTAGCAACCATTCTGGTCGTGGCCTCCCTGGTTTTGGGTGGCGGTGGGGCAACGCTGGCGGCAGCGCAAACCAGCTTGCCCGATCAACCCCTCTACGGACTCAAGCTTGCCAGCGAGAATGCCCGTCTCTCTCTGGCACAAGGCGATCCACTCCAACAGGCAGAGCTGAGTTCCCAGTTTGCCCTGCGGCGTCTGGAGGAAGTACAAGCCATGCTTCAGCAAGGTCAGGCGCCCTCCGAGCCTTTACTGGAACGCGCCCGGCAACAACTGGAGCAAGCCCTTCAGCGCTCCGCTGGTTTGCCAGATGAGCAGGCGAACTTGCAATTGGAACGCCTTCGCACTCGCCTGCAAGAGATGCTGCAAAGCCGCTTGCAGCTTCCCAAAACGGCCAGCCCTACGGCCCAACAAGCCCTGGAGCGCGTCCGCCAGATGATCCAGGCTCGCCTGCGCCTTCTGGAGGAATGCGCCGGGGACTTGCAGCAACTCCGCTTGCGCCTGCAAACGCAAAACCAGATTCAAGAGCAACAGAATGTTCCCGGGCAAGGAAATCCAACTCCCGGCAATGCCACTCCGGGCGCTGGTAGTGGCGGCAACCCTGCCCCTGGGACAGGCACGGGCAACCCTGATCCCGGCAGCGGAGGTGGCAACCCCGATCCTGGGACAGGCACAGGCAACCCTGTGCCGGGCAGCGGGGGCAATCCTGCTCCTGGGACAGGCACAGGCAACCCTGATCCCGGCAGCGGGGGCAATCCTGCTCCTGGGACAGGCACAGGCAACCCTGTGCCGGGCAGCGGAAGTGGCAACCCCGATCCTGGGAGTGGCGGCGGTAACCCTGATCCTGGGAGTGGCGGCAGCAACCCCGATCCTGGGAGTGGCGGCGGTAACCCTAATCCTGGAAGTGGCGGCAGCAACCCTGATCCCGAGAGCGGGAGCAATAATCCAGGCTCAGGCGGGGGCTCAGGTGGCAAGAAACCTTGAAACTATCGGCCCAATCGCATAATCTCTTTAAGCTGGCTGCTTGGTAAACAACCCCGAAAATGAGACTATGGGAGAAATGAGAGCGGACTCCTTCGTCCGCTCTCAATGTTATTTCCTGTTCCTTCTGAACCAGGGTGTTATCCTGATATATCCCGAAACTAGTTGTTAGGGCACTACCATCTGAGTTTATCAGAATATTTCACAATCTAACACTTATATTGTGCGATAATGTTGTATTATGTTGCTTTTAAATCCTATATTTTCTATAATAAGTATGTGTATATATATGCGCTACGTTATTTCTGCGCAGCGCAGTGGTCAGAATTAATGATCGTCTATCTGAGCAAGATAGTTCAGATTATGCTGAAGAAAGAACGTCACCGGAAAATTCTCAAGCTTTTAGAAGATACCGGAAAAGCGGAAGTAGTTAGCCTTTCCGAAACATTTCACGTTTCTCAGATGACCATCCGTAGAGACCTAGATGAACTCGAAAAACGCGGCTATCTCGAACGCGTTCATGGTGGGGCGTTGCTCAAGAAAGAACGCCGCGGCGACGAAGCCCCCGTTTTGGAGCGCACCCACGACATGCTGGAAGCCAAAATTCGCATTGCCCAAAAAGTTGCCAGCCTGATTAAAGACGGCGAGAGAGTCTTTATCGGTTCAGGCTCGACCATGATGCTTGTTGCCGAAGCTCTTTCCTCTCATCGAAACCTGACCGTTTACACCAACGCCCTCAACATTGTTGATGCCCTCTACCATTACCCAATCACCGTAACAGTCGTTGGTGGGACCTTACGCCGCTCCGAGTTGTCCCTCATCGGTCCCTTCACTGAAAACTGCCTCCGCGGGCTAGTATTGGATAAAGTCATTCTTGGTATTCGGGGCATTGACCCCGTCAAGGGTCTGACTAGCGATCATATGGAAGAACTCATCACCGACCAAGCCATCCTTACCCTCAGTAAGAATGTCATTATCGCTGCAGACCACACAAAGTTAGGTCATGTCGCCGCCATTCGAACCGCTCCAATAACCGCTGCCAAGAAAATCGTCACCAGCGTTGGTGGCCCAAGAGATATTATCCAGGCTATCCGTCGTATGGGTATTGAAATAATTGAAGTCTGAAAATGTTATTTAGGTAGGTATCGTCAATGAGTGAGAATAGAGACCAAAACCATTTTGACCTGAAAGATTTGATCTCCCTGGATACAGTTCGATCAAAAAAATCCCCCTCCTCCTGGGAAGAAGCGGTCGAGCAGGTAGGAGAACTTTTGGTCAATGCTGGAAAAGTCAAACCTGCGTATATCAACGCCATGAAGCGTGTTTTCAAGGAGATGGGGCCTTACGCCGTCATCGCACCCGGGATTGTTCTGCTGCATGCCAGCCCGGATGATGGCGTTCTCTCACCGAGTGTTGGCCTCATCACCCTTTCCAACCCAATTGAATTTGGCCATTCCGAAAATGACCCGGTGGATATCGTAATTGCCTTTGGCGCTATTGATAAACATGCCCACATTGCAGCTCTCAAAGCCTTGGCAGAACTGCTGGCAGATCATTGTTACCTTCAGAAAATCCGTTCTGCCCAAACCGATCGCGACCTGCTCCACGCTATCGTTGATGAATTTTGATAAGACGAAACCTCAGGAGGAAATGATGCGCATTGCAACACTTTGTGGAATGGGATTTGGCACCAGTATGATGCTCAAACTCTTTATTGAAGAAATTCTTAAAGCGGAGGGCATTAAAGCGGAGGTCATCCCGTGGGATTTAGGCTCTTTCAAAGGTCAACAGGCAGACATCATTGTCGCCCCTGTTGACATGGAAAGCCACATGAAGTCAACCCAGAGTCGGGTTGTCCTGATTAAGAACCTAGTTGACAAAGCAGAAATTAAAGAAAAGGTACTACAAGCTATCAAAGATATGAACGCGCCTTAAATCATTTGTGCAGTTCCCTATTATCAATGGCTTGCGCCAGGAAAGGAGGTAAGATTTGAGATAAACTCGTTTGATATTTTCTCATTGAACTCCCCGTCTCTATTTATGTTCAATATATGGAGGTTAAAATGCAAGTGCTACTGTTCATCATTGAATTAGTCAAAATCCCAGCCATTATCCTCGGACTTATCGCTATGGTGGGTTTGATCATTCAACGCAAGTCCGCAGGTGATGTGCTTGTGGGGACGATTAAGACCATTTTGGGATTGCTCATCATGAGCGTTGGCATCGGTGCTTTGATCAATGCCCTAATCCCGATCCAAAAAATGTTTGAAGTGGGTTTTTCCACCGCCGCGCTACAGACCTTTGTGACTTTCGATGAAGGCGTTGTCGGCGCCGTTCAATCCGCCAACGTAGATCAAATTGGTGCTGCAATTGCTTTCACCATGCTGTTCGGCTATATCATCCACATCCTCTTAGCCCGCTTTACCAAATTCCGCTATATTTATCTCACCGGACACATGATCTGGATACACGCCGGCGCTTTTGCCATCCTATTCCATTCCTTTGGGCTTTCTCTCTTTTGGACAGTCGTCTTTGCCTCAATCGTGGATGGCATTTACATGACCCTTATGCCAGCCCTGGCTCAACCAGTTATGCGCCTCATCAC
>Ga0308419_1003169_pt1 | contig 10358 bp, 7 predicted proteins | sample HotsprSampleMS50_FD_203674 | JGI IMG/M metagenome (GOLD analysis project Ga0308419, IMG submission 203674) | Hot spring phototrophic mat microbial communities from Mushroom Spring, Yellowstone National Park, Wyoming, United States - 20090730_MS50 ... | reverse complement strand
CTCCTTTCGAGGTGCTCAAAAAAATGCCCATAGTAGAGGTTGCTGAGCAATTGGTTGGAATGGACGCGATAGAGTTGTTGCCTTGGTTAGATGGCTTTTCTATTGCGCAACAGGCGTTAATTGTGGCAGAATTTCCGATAGTGCGACAATTGGAGTTTTTTCAATCGGTGAGTCGCAAACGATTTGCGCCTATATTTGAACAAATGCCCTCAGATAGTCGCGCCGACCTTTTTCAGCATCTTACACAGCAGGAGCAAGCCGAATTGTTGCCTTTTCTTTCTAAAAAAGTGCGCGAGGATGTGATTCAGTTGAGCAACTATCCACCTGAAACGGCAGGCGGCATTATGAGTACCGACTTTGCTACGGTTCAGGAAACGATGACTTGTGCTGAGGCAATCGCTAAAATACGGTTGGATGCTCCTTCTAAGCGTACCATTTACTATGTGTATGTAGTCAATGAAAATCAGGAGATGCAGGGATTCATCACGCTAAAAGACCTGATTATGAATGAGTCGGAAACATTGGTCAGTCAGGCGATGCACCGCAAGTTTGCTTTCGCTTATGTGGACGAAGACCGCGAAGAGGTAGCAAAAAAAATAGAACGCTACGACTTGGTAGCCCTGCCCGTTTTGAATCGGCAAAATCAATTGGTAGGTATTGTTACACACGATGAGGCACTGGATGTTATTCGCGCTGAACATACTGAAGACATGGAGCGATTTATGGGCATTATTCAAACCAACGAAGAGTTTGATTATCTCAAAACAAGTGCGTGGGAACACTTCCGCCGGCGCGTAGTTTGGATTGTGTCTTTGGCTGCTGTCGGCATCATTTCAGGTATTATCATACACAGATATGAAAATGCTTTAGAAAAACTACTCATTCTTGCTTTGTACATGCCTATGGTAGCCGATACGGGCGGCAATGCAGGCAGTCAGGCGGCAACGGTAGTAGTGCGTGCATTGGCATTAGGGCAAATCTCGGTGCGCAACTGGTTGATTATCCTTTGGAAAGAAGCCCGCATTTCATTGCTCTTAGCTGTTTGCTTAGGTTTGCTAGCTTATGGAAAAATTTTATTTCTGAGTTGGGAGACCGAAATTCCTGCGCAGTATTCCCTTCCTGTCATAGCGTTCATGATTTCGCTCGCATTGGCTTTACAAGTCGTAACGGCTACCATTATCGGCGCAGGCTTGCCTTTGCTAGTCAAACGCTTTGGCGGCGACCCGGCCGTGGCGGCAAGTCCCGCTATTACCACAGTAGTAGATATTACAGGTTTGCTGATTTATTTTGGAACAGCAACGCTGTTTTTTTCACTTTAAACGCCCATTAAAACCCGATTCATGTTCAAACAATCACTCTCATGCGAAACAATTTTATCATTGTTCTGATAAATTGCCTAACAGTTGTCGCTTGCAGTCAAAAAAATACGTCCGAAACGGCAACGAATTTCACTTTAAAAGGTGATACAATTATTGTCGGCTCTGACGCCAATTTGTTGGAAAAGTTAAAAATCGTCGAGGTCAAAGAAGAGGAATACAGCCATGAAATGATTACCGCCGGAACGGTCAAAGCCATTCCTTACTTATTTGCCGAAATAGCCCCGCCTTTTTCTGGACGGGTAACCAAAGTTTACTTGCGGTTAGGCATGAAAACCCAACCCGGTACGATACTTTTCGAGATGGTTTCTCCTGAATTTACGGATGCACAAAAGCTCTATTTTCAAGCCAAATCCGAATTAGAGAATGCAAAACTTACTTTAAAACGACAGCAAGACCTCAAAGCCAACGGCGTAGGTGCAGAACGCGACTTAGAGGAAGCTCAAACTAATTATCAAGTCAAAGAAAAAGAATACCAAAATGCCGTTGCTTCTTTAAAAATTTTTGGCGTAGATGTAGATAAATTAGTGTTAGGGCAACCCTTAGTTGTTACCTCACCTATCGAGGGAGAGGTGATAGAAAATGAGGTTGTCAACGGACACTTTATCAGAGCCGATGACCCGCCGCACGCTAAAGTAGCTGAATTGAGCAAGGTATGGGTGGCGGGCATGGTCAAAGAGAAAGACATTCGCATTATTAATAGTTTAGAAGGTGCTGAGATTCTCATTGCCGCCTATCCTAACAAAAAAATCATCGGAAAAATATTTCACATAGACAAAATCATAGACGAAGAAACCCGAAGTGTGCGCATACTGATTGAATGCGACAATACCGAGCAAATTTTAAGGCCCGGAATGTATGTTACTGTCAAATTTATTGACCATCCTAAAAAAACTATTTTTATTCCTGCTAATTCTGTTTTGCAATTTAACGACAAGAGCTTTGTTTTTGTCCAAGTTGGCAAAGGCGTATATGTCAAGCGGTTTGTAGAAACAGGCACAACTGTTGGCAATCGCATCCAAATCGTAAACGGGCTTACTCCTTCGGAAACTGTTGTTGGAGAAGGCGCATTTTATTTGCTGGAAGCCAAGTAGTTATGCAACAGGCGCTCCATTACATACAATCATTTGATTTTGACTAAGTAATGGATGTATATACTATTACTTGTTTGCTACAAAACAAAAAGTCATGAAGCAAAATATGTTTGAAACGACGCTGGCAAAACGCTGGCTAATTGCAGCGCTTTTCATTTTGCTTTCGCTGTTTGGTTATTATTCGTGGACGCGCTTGTCCATTGAAGCCTATCCTGACATTGGTGATGTTACTTCGCAGGTGGTAACACAAGTTCCCGGACTGGCTGCCGAAGAGGTAGAGCAACAAATCACCATCCCCATAGAGCGCGCCATCAACGGATTGCCCGGTATGCATGTGATGCGTAGCAAAAGCACTTTTGGGCTTTCTATGGTAACAATAGTTTTTGAGGACGGCATAGATGACTACTGGGCACGTACTCGCATACAAGAGCGCTTAGCTGATTTGGAGCTGCCCTATGGCGCAGTGCCTGGCTTAGACCCGCTTACATCGCCTACTGGCGAAATCTTTCGCTATATTATCGAAAGCAAAACGCATGACCTGCGCGAACTGACCGACCTACAAAATTTTACCATCATTCCCCGCATTAAGCAAGTGCCGGGCGTAGCTGATGTTACCAACTTCGGTGGTATTACTACCCAATATCAAGTAGAGCTTGACCCGCGCAAATTAGAGCAATACGGCATTGCGTTGCGAGAAGTGGTGGAAACTATTGAGAAAAACAATGCCAATGCTGGCGGAAGCATGGTCAACCGTGGCGACCAAGCCTATGTCGTCAGAGGAATAGGTTTGGTAAAAACCTTAGACGATATCGGGCGAATTGTGGTCAAATCAGTGAAAGGCGTGCCTATTTACCTGAACGATATTGGCAAAATTAAATATGGCAACTTAGAGCGCAAAGGTGCTTTGGGATACACTGACAAGCGCGGTGTAGATTACGAAGACAATATTGAAGGTATCGTTTTGTTGCTCAAACACCAGAACCCTTCCCAAGTGCTAAAAGGCATTCATCAAGCTATTGACGAGTTGAACAACGAAATTTTGCCAGAAGGCGTAAAGATTCACCCCTTTTTAGACCGAACCTACTTGGTTGACACTACACTGCACACCGTTTCCAAAACATTGCTGGAAGGCATGGGATTGGTAATAATTGTGCTGATTATTTTTTTGGGCAGTTGGCGCGGCGCTTTGATTGTCGCTATTACGATTCCTATTTCCTTGCTCATCGCTTTTATTTTGATGAAGCTGACCGACATACCCGCTAATTTGCTTTCCTTAGGCGCCATCGACTTTGGCATCATCGTGGACGGCGCCATTGTAATGATGGAAAGCATTTTGAAAAAACGCGAAGAAAACGAGCAAGAAGAACTTACCCAAAAAACCGTTGCGCAAGTAGCAAAAGACGTAGCCCGTCCCATTTTTTTTGCCACTATCATTATTATTACCGCCTATCTGCCGCTGTTTGCCTTTGAGCGCGTAGAAAAGAAATTATTTACTCCGATGGCATTTACCATCGGCTATGCTTTGTTTGGGGCTTTGCTAGTTGCTTTGTTTCTGATACCTGGTTTAGCTTATTTCATCTATCAAAAGCCGCAAAAAATTTATCACAATCGATGGCTTGAAAAACTTACCGACATCTATCATCGTCAAATTCAGCGCATTACGAACGCGCCCCAAAGAATCTTTATTCCACTTGTGCTTACGTTGTCCGGAGCAATTATTTTGACCATCACTGTTGGAAAAGATTTTTTACCGCCCTTAGACGAAGGCTCTATTTGGCTGCAAGTTTCATTGCCTCCTGGTATCACGCTAGAAAAGTCTAAGCAAATGAGTAACGAACTCCGTCGTGTAACCATGCAATATGACGAAGTTACTTACATGATGGTGCAAGCCGGTAGAAATGACGACGGAACGGACGCATGGACGCCTTCGCATTTTGAATGTAGCATTGGCTTGAAACCTTACAGCGAGTGGAAAAATGGCAAAACCAAAGCTGATTTGATTGAAGAACTTGCTGCTGAGTATGCAAAGATGCCCGGCTATAATGTTGCTTTCAGCCAGCCTATGATAGACGGCGTTATGGATAAAATTGCCGGCGCGCACAGCGAGTTAGTGGTGAAAGTTTACGGCGACGACTTCAAAGAAACCCGAAGAATAGCCGAAGATATTCTCAAAACCTTACGCACTTTGAAAGGTGCGGTTGATTTAGCCATTGACCAAGAACCGCCCTTGCCTCAAATTCAAGTCATCGCCGACCGACAAAAAATTGCTCAATACGGGCTGAACGTAGGCGATGTTTCCGAACTAATTGAAGTAGCGCTCGGTGGGAAAGCTGTTTCTCAGATATTTGTAGGTGTAAAATCTTACGATATTATTTGCCGTTATAGCGAAGAAAGTCGCAATACGCCGGAAAAAATCGCTAATTTGATGCTTACAAATAGCGAAGGCGCCAAAATTCCTTTGTCGCAAGTGTGCGATATCAAACTCAACACTGGCGAAAGCATCATCGCACGCGAAATGAACAAGCGACATTTGACCATTAGGCTCAATCTCAGAGGCAGAGACCTTAGCTCATTTCTCAAAGAAGCGCAGAAAAAAATAGAAAAAGAAGTGCGATACGACCACGAAAAGTATAAAATCAAGTGGGGCGGACAGTTTGAAAATCAGAACAGAGCATACAACCACTTAGCCGTTATTGTGCCGCTCGCATTAGCCATCATGTTTGTATTGCTTTACGGAGCATTTGGCAAGTTGCGTCAGGCAGGTTTGTTGATGAGTATTGTCCCTTTGGCTTTGTTTGGCGGTATGTTGGCGCTAAATGTGCGCGGAATGACGCTTAACGTTTCCTCTGCCGTCGGTTTTATCGCTTTGTTTGGAGTAGCTATTCAAAACGGTGTCATTATGATTGCCCACATGAATAACTTACGAAAAAGGGGTATGAGCCTGCTCCTTGCAGTTACGGCAGGCGCTCAACAGCGATTCCGCCCTGTGTTGATGACAGCAACTGTGGCAGTTCTTGGTTTGCTGCCTGCTTCGCTTGCTACAGGTATTGGTAGCGACGTACAGCGACCCTTGGCAACCGTCATAGTTTACGGGTTGCTTTTCTCAACGGCTATTACTTTATACGCTTTGCCCGCCTTGTACTACATAGTAGAGAAGAAATGGGGCGCAGAAGAACAAAACAATTCCGAAAGCTTTTAATGCAAGTTCTATGAAATCTTGTAACCGTTCTTTCCCGATAGCGGTATTTTTAAGCCTATTTTTAGGCATTTATCAGAGCTACGGACAGGTTGATACTCTATTCAATAAGCGAACTATTACATATGCTGATTTTATCGCGCTGGTGGGTAAGAATAATTTATCTTATGCAGCGCAACAATTTAACATAGATATTGCCCAAGCTGCTGTGTTACGTGCAAGTATTTTCCCCGACCCTGAGTTGGGTTTGGGATGGTTTGACAACGGGGAGCGAAGAATGAACATGGGCTACGGCTTCACCTCTGAACTGGCTTGGACGCTGGAACTTGGCGGCAAAAGGAAAGCCCGAATCAACTTAGCCAAAAGCGAATATGAGCTAACCAACTACTTGGTACAAGATTATTTTAGAAATCTTCGCGCCGATGCTACGCTCATTTTTCTAGAAGCGCTGCAAAACAAATTGCTACTTGATGTGCGGCTCAATTCTTACCAAACCATGAAACGTTTAGCCGAAAGCGACAGTGTGCGATTTAAAATAGGCGCGATTACTGAAATAGATGCCCGACAAAGCAAACTGGAAGCCGGTGCCATGCTCAACGACGTATTCCAAGCCGAAGCCCAATGGAAAATGAAACTTGCAGATCTTTCCGTGTTGATAGGAGCAAAACAAGCCGATACTTTACTATTGCCTTTGGGCAATTTAAATGTGTTTGACAGAGATTTTAATTTGCAAGCACTCATCACAACGGCGCAAAATAACCGCGCTGATTTGTTGGCAGCACTGCAAAGCAAAGAAGTTTCACAAAATTTGCTCAACTTGGCAAAAGCTAACCGAGTAATAGACTTAGGCATCTCTGCCGGAATCGGCTATGTTTCTTATGTAAGAAATATTATCGCGCCGACACCTTCTTTTACAACAGTGGGCGTAGGAGTAGCTATTCCGTTAAAATTTTCTAATAATCGCCCCGGCGAGTTAAAAGCCGCTTACTATCTTAACAGACAAGCTGATGCAGAATATCAACAAGCTGAGCTGACCGTTCAAAAAGAAGTAACCCAAGCCTATTTTAATTACTTGGCGCAGCAAAAACAAGTGCGGCAGTTTAATAACGGGCTATTGACGGAGGCAAAAGCCGTTTTAGACGGAAAAATTTACAGCTATCAAAGGGGTGAAACTTCGCTTTTAGAGGTGCTGAATGCGCAGCGTACTTACAACGAAGCCCAACAAGCCTATTATCAAACACTCTATAACTATGCCGCTGCCTTAGTAGAATTGGAAAGAGGCGCAGGCATTTGGGACATTGAATTTTAAAAAAATGATAAAATGAAAAATATTATCAAATTATTATTTGCGATTTTATTTTTTCAATTGGCAGAAGCGCAAAATAAAATGGAGAAAATAAGTGCTCTCTCCCCAATTGATACTACCGAAGCATTCCGCAGTGCTTTGTTTAGCAAAGGAAAGCTGATTCTCGGTGTTCAAGCAGGTTATACGCATGGCAACTTGCGCGGAGGGGAAATTACCTACACCTTTGCCGATAGCCAAACCAAGCCGCTAAATTCATTTCATGGGGGGCTAACACTTCATGCGAGAGTAGGAAAAAATTTTTGGCTGAAACATGAACTTATGATAAATCAGAGAGGCGCAGGTGTCAATCTTACTGACAGTATTAACGATAATTATGCTTCAAAAATGCAAATGCTTTATTTAGATGTATATCCTATCAGTCCGACTTTGTACTTCAAGGGCTTTCAACTTTATGCAGCGCCATATGTGAGCGCACTTGTGAACGCCAACATTATGCGCAAAGACCTGAATGGCAATTTTTTTAGGGATAATACCATTTTTGGAGCACCAGGAAACAACGAAAGTAGTGAAAAATATTTACAAAAAATTGATTTTGGTATCTGTTTTGGTGCAGAATACAAATTTCTGTTTGGTGCTTTTATCGGTGCAAGATATACGCACGGCCTTGCTGACATTTTCCAATATGCTAACAGCTATACGTTTCAAGATGTCAAAACCGACAGCATAAAAATTTACAATCAAGCCTTGATGATTTCGGTGGGATATTATTTTGAGAGAAAGTAAGTTTTTACTTCTCATAATTGCCACATATCTGCCATGGCGCGGTTGAGAAAATTTACCAGCGGCTTCATAGCGAGAAATGCTGCATGTACTTGTTCGGCAAAATCATCAGCAAGAATTTGCTCGTCGGTCAAATTTTGCATAACCACAAAGCTCTTTTTTCGCAAATATTCAATTTCTGGATGGTCGGCAGGGTATCCTTTGGGTGCAGTTTTCAGACTTTCCCCCGAAAGTTTGCCAAAACGGCTGATGAATTCAGGTGCTTCTATAATAGCGCGAAACTCTGCAGCGTTGTAGTCAATTTCTTGTCGGATAGCCTGCAATAGCGGAGTGGGTGGCATCCAGCAGCCACCTGCTAAAAAACTCTCACTGGGCTGAATGTGCAAGTAATAACCTGCCAACGGCGACCGTTTGCCACCTACACAGAAATAAGCGCCTAAGTGTGTTTTGTAAGGGGTTTTATCATTAGAAAAGCGCGTATCGCGGTAAATCCTAAACACACATTCTTTAGCTTTCTGATTGGCAAAAGCAGGTTCATTTTCTGCCAATCGTTTGAGAATAGCATCTGCAAGTGCAAGAAAATCGGCGGCAGCTTGTTCATAGTGTGGCTTGTTTTCAGCAAACCACTCGCGAGTGTTGTTGGCTTTTAATACCGAAAGAAAATCCAAAGAGGCGCGTTGCATGGAAGATGCGGAATTTCTGTTTAAAATACATAAAATAACACCTGCTGAAACTCTGTTGTTTGAATGGTGATTATTTTTCTTTCCTTCTGTAACTTTGTTGGAAATGGATTTTGCATCGGCTCAACTTTGTTCACAAACCTTGCAACTGATTTGCCACAACATAGGCGAATTGGAGAATATAGCGCGTGAGATAATCCGATTTGCAGGAGGACATACCATCTGGCTGTTTGAAGGTAACCTTGGAGTAGGTAAAACAACGCTGATTCAGGCTATTTGTAAAATATGGAGAGTGCAACAGACTATTTATAGTCCTACATATTCATTGGTAAATGAATATGCTTTACCTAATTCAACATCTGTGTATCATTTTGACTTTTATCGCATTAAAAATGAGGCAGAAGCCATAGACATCGGCGTGGATGAATATTTTTATTCGGGAAGCCCCTGTCTGATAGAATGGGGCAGCCAAATTCCCTCACTGATTCCGCCAAACCATTTGCTCATCTGTATCCGTATTGAACCTGATTTTTCGCGCACGATAGACCTTTGCCGATATGACTGACCATTTGAAATCTGCAATAAAGCGGCTCGCGCAAGAGCACCCATTGTTCCATCCGCAGGAGATGCTCGTAAAGGTGCAGGAAAGCAAGAAGCGCCTAGCAATAGGTTTGCCCAAAGAAATTGCCTATCAGGAAAACAGAATTGTGCTGCGCCCAGAGTCGGTACGAGTACTAGTAGCCAACGGACATGAAATATATGTGGAATCAGGTGCAGGTTTGCCTTCGCGCTATTCCGACAATGATTACAGCGAAGCAGGCGCACAAATTGTCTATTCACCCGAAGAGGTTTTCAAGACAGATATTGTCTTAAAGATAGATATGCCCACTCTGGCAGAAATTGAAATGATGTCGCATCGTGCTACACTGATTTCATCGTTGCCACTAGCAAAGGTTACGCAAGAGTACTTACACGCAATTAACCGCAAAAAAATAACTGCCATAGCTTATGAGATGATAGAAGACGAAGTAGGCGGTTTGCCGCTGGTGCGTGCCATGAGCGAAATTGCTGGCAGTACAGTTATGCTCATAGCAGCAGAGCTGTTGAGCAATACCAGTGGCGGAAAGGGCATCATATTAGGTGGTATTACAGGTGTTCCGCCAACTAAGGTACTGATTTTGGGTGCAGGAACGGTTGCAGAATATGCTGCTCGGGCTGCACTGGGCTTAGGAGCTTCAGTAAAAATTTTTGATGATAATTTGTACAAACTGCGCCGTCTGAAACACTCTCTAGGCGATCGGCAGATATATACCTCCACTATTGAGGCTACTACGCTGGCGCGGGCGCTGAGAACCACCAATGTTGCCATCGGTGCATTACGTCATCAGGATGGGCGCTCCATCTGTGTTGTAACTGAAGAGATGGTTAGCCAAATGCGCCCCGATTCGGTTATTATAGACGTTAGTATTGACAACGGTGGCTGTTTTGAAACCTCGCGACTGACTTTTCACGATGCACCTACCTATCGTCGTTATGGTGTTATTCATTACTGCGTACCTAATATTGCCTCTCGTGTGGCACGCACGGCAACCAAAGCTATCAGCAATATTTTTACACCTTTGCTTCGCCGCATGGGCGAATTAGGCGGTGTTGAAGAAATGATTTACAACGACCATGGATTTGCCAAAGGAGTTTACAGCTATTCCGGTGAACTGACCAATGAATACATAGGTCGGAAGTTTCATATGAAGCACAAAGAACTGTCATTGATTATTGCAGCTGCTATCCGCCAGTAAGTTTGATGTATGTTTTATAAGTAACTTTTGTCTTTTGATGTATATTTTTTATTGTTTTTTAATGGTGAGCTTTCAAATGGATGTAATGTAATAAAAAGTCGTTTCCGGTAGTTTTGCTGAATTTTATGCC
>Ga0308419_1003157_pt1 | contig 10377 bp, 9 predicted proteins | sample HotsprSampleMS50_FD_203674 | JGI IMG/M metagenome (GOLD analysis project Ga0308419, IMG submission 203674) | Hot spring phototrophic mat microbial communities from Mushroom Spring, Yellowstone National Park, Wyoming, United States - 20090730_MS50 ... | reverse complement strand
GCCGAATTCGGTGGATTCCAGATGAACGTCGGATATGCGATGATCGATGGCATAAGAAAACACCTCATTCAAAACTTCCACCGCCGCCCTATCGGTCGCCGACGTCGAAATAAAAAATAGCGGTTCTTCCTGCTGAGCGTTGCGCTCTCGCTGGAGATGAATATGTTGATGACTGGCTCTCATGTGTTCACGGATAGCGGGCTACTAAAACACCTCTGCGAGCAAGCTCCTGCTCGTAGACCTCGATGACCTTTTTGGCATAGCGGATCTTGATGGCCGACTTTCCCGCCGGCCCCGCATTATAGGAGCCGATGGCGTTTACGGTATAACCATAGCGCTGAATATTTTGCGCCAAGATCCACGCACCAACGTTGGCATTGACGCAGGGGTCATAGAGGTGTCGGGCTTCGATACCAAATTTTTTGAGCGTCGGCAGCCAGCTGCTGTTGATCTGCATCAAGCCAATATCATGGGTTCCGTTGCTATTGGCTGTATTGACCGCCACAGGGTTGAAAGATGACTCGACATGGGCCACTGCATAAACAATTTCGTAGGGCAAACCATAATTTGCAGCGGCCCGTCGCAGGCACGACTCAACGGCCCAATTTGGCTGCGCCGCCAGCGCAGTCGTGAAACAAACACTAGCCAGACAAAGAAGCCAATTTCTTGCGTGTCGCATTGAGATAATCTATATTTTCTCTAAGGGCCTTACGAACCTCAGACGCAAAGTTCTTGCTGCCCAGGTCCCCCAGACCGCTGATTTGGGCCGGCGTCAACAGGCCCGCCACGTTTGGGTTGACCGATGCGTACTGATAGTTGTCGATTATACCTTCGTTCTTCGCGGCAAGCAAGATGCGCTCTTCAAGCTGGTCCCGGGCCAACATGCCTTGTGACAAGACAACGAACTTGTTGTTCGCGGGATCCACCATGACGACCGCAGGCGTCATCATTAGATTGAGCATCTGAGCGTGCCCGAGATCGGGCAACACCTCGTCTTTTTCTGTCAAAACCCCGAAGGGGCGCCCTTGTTTGACAATATAAGATACATAAAATCCATGCTTGCTGGCAAGCTCCTTCGCAATGCCGGCCTGGATCTCGCAATAATGACATTCTTCGTCCAAGAAGACCCACAAGCCAACCTTGTCAGAAAGATACTTCATCACAGCATCGACATTGGCGGAGCGCAAGAACTCTCCGTGCTGGCGCAGCGCCGTGCCTGCCGGATAGCGTGCAAACTCGTCCAGGTCCTGATCGAGCGCAAGACGCTCACGAAACACCTGCGCCACGTTGCTGGCCTTGTCGAGCATGACGCGGGTGGCCACCCGGTAGGTGTCCACATTTTCTGGTGTGGGGTTGTCGATGGCTTCAACGAGAAGCCGCTCGTAGTGCTGCTTGAACCACTCGACGCTAAACGTTCTGGGCGCTTGCACGGCTTGAGGTTGCGTCTGCACGGCTTGAGGTTGCGCCCGCTCTACCCTCCCCTCAACCTCTTCGGGCTCTGGCGGTGTTTGTACGCGCTCATACCAGAACCAACCGCGCCCACGATCTTCAAGAAAACCCCGCTGAGCGGCAATCGCAATAGATGCCGTCAACAAAAAAATCACCGGGAATTTTGTTGCATCCACAAGACGGATTCCCATGGGCAGCTCCATTCAAAATCAAGGAGTGTCGGCTGGTGCCGGGGCTGACGTGTCTCCAGATAGCGCCTCACATCTTGCGCGATCTTTTCCCGATTGTACCCGGCGCCCCCTGTCGTGTCCAGATCCGCCTCGTCCGGGGTGGCACCCATATGGCGGGCAACCTCCGCATACAAGGCCTGGTAGTACCTTGCTTGCTCACCTTGCAGGCCGAGATAGCCGCTGCCGACCAGGCGCGACTGCAACATCATCACATCACGGTGCCGGTCCGCCATCCTGGCAACCAGTTGGCGCACGTATCGGCGTACCTCGTCTCGACGCGCCACCTCTGGCGAGGACTCAAAGAGCCCCTGAACATACCATAACACGCCCTCGGGAACGACCGAGGCCGCCGTGCGCGCCATCTCGATCGCAAACTCTTTGGGCAACGAATAACCCGATGCCTGCGCAACCATCAAATAAAGCAAGGCAGATTTTGCCCCCATCGGTCCGCGGAAAAGGTTTATATCTTGCAGGCGCCTCAAATCTCGATGCACTTCGGACATGTCCGCCTTTTTGGCAAGCACGTCACGATAGTGCAGAAACAAAAGATTATGCCGAGACACCGCAAGATCAGACTTGCGCAGGGATGACAGAAGCGTCTTCGGCTTACATGCTGGCGAGTCCCCAAGCATCCCCTGCAAACACATCTCCGTGACCATTTGAATGGCCTCCTTTTTGCCTGAGCGATATGCAAGCAACACGCGTGAGCGCTGCTGACGATCAGTGCTCGCGAGCATTTGGCAGTACACGGACGACCTCGCTACCGCCTGTATATGAGGATTTTCGAAGAACAGCGCTGTCTTGTCCCCTTGAGCAAGCGCAGGGCTAACGATCGCGAGATTCGAGATCAATAGGAGCATCCAGCAACTTTTGAGCAACATTATGGCTGACCCCCTCCGGAATATGGTTATCCGACATGCCGTCGACGGAGCCCGGCGGCGAAACCACACGGGTTTTCCGGCGAGGGCGATAATAGACGCGATCCTCGGAGTCGTCAAAAGGGTATCTCTCGTCGCTATCGGGCCCAAACATCGATGACCGATAGGCGAAATGGAGGCCAACGCCGACCACGATCGCGATCAATAGAGGCACCCAGATATATTCCGACAACATTGCACGATCCCCCACCTATTCATCAGGACAACCCTGCGGCTGCGCAACAGGCATTTTGCCGGGCGCCAATGGATCATAGCAGACTTTTGCGCCTCGAAGCGGGTTGACCATGTCCATGACACCCTGCGCGTTATTGACGACAGCATCGATCGTCTTGGTCGCTGGCGAACGACCATCGATCTCGGGAAGCGCTGTAAAACCACTGGCCTGGATCCTATCGATTCCGGCGCCCGTAACGCCATACCGTGCGGACGGATTGTTCGGGTTCAGAATGCCGGCATCAATCATGGCTTCGACCGCCTCGCTCAAGTCGATCCTGCTCCAGTCGACGCCGGCAATTTCCTCGATGGTGAAACCAGAACAGTTGACGGAGCACCTTCTCTGCCCCCAGGTGCGACCAGGAATCAAACCTTTGTTAATGATCTGCTCGGCAATGACTCGGGCGACAATCGACTTATAGCAACAATAGAGGTTACGGCGCTTAATGCAGCCAGCAAGGAACACCTTTTTAGAACAACAGTTCCCCGCGTAAGCACAAAGTCGCCAACGGTTTTGTACACCCCACTCATAATCAGTTTTATTACAGGCCACCAGCATCTGGACCACGAACCGGAAAATGGCGTAAGCGGTCAGCGCCTGCGCCACCGCCGGGTTCAGTCCTGTCGCAACCACATTTCCATCAACAACGGTGGTCGTGAACATCATTTCGGCCAGCTGCGGCGAAATAGCGTTCACAAAATCGAACGCCTTTTGTAGAAGTAACTGCTGAAATTGTTGTATGTTGTTCTGCAGACTTCCAAAAAAGTTCTGCATCGCTTCGGGCTTGGCGATGGAATCCATGGCGACCTGGGCAGGCACCGACGTCGCGGATCCACCTGCACCGAAGCTCGATGCCACGTTGTCCACCGCAGAACTCAGCGGCGTTGCGATATTTTGCGAAACAAAATTTGCCGCCGTCTCATACGCAGAATTGAAAGCGCCGGTGACCGCATCCTTGATGTCGCCAAAATAGCTGGCAACAGAATTATACAATCCTTCAGCACCAAAGCTGGATGCCACCCTATAAAGAAGCCCTGTATCTGCTGCGCGCTTCGTTAGATAATATATCTGCATATATTGCATCCAATTGAGGCCACCAGACTTGCCCGCCTTCTTCATGGCTTCTTTACAGCAACTGCCCTCCACAGCAGCGAGTTCCGCGGCAATATCCAAAGCCCCAGTCGCATAAGTGCAATAAAGCTGTTTCCCCTTGAAAACTCTAATCGTACACTGTTGATTAGGATCCGTTGGTTCGCCGTCGAATTCGTCGCACGTCATGTCGTATTTCATATGATTGATCGTCTCCATGACGCCGGACACGGCCGCAAAACTTTCCGCGGCCCCGCCGCTGAGGTTGGGGCGATGGCACTGTGTGCCCAGACATCTCATAGCCCCATCGCAAACCTCGACAAACTCGTCTTGCCCGATTTCGGTGTTAGGTCTTTCTTCGCTGGAGGGGCAAAAATAAACCTTGACCTCGTTGTAGCAAATCCCGGAAACAATTCCGCGGTCCCGCGAGTCCGGACACGAATCTCGTCCCGGCGAAGGTTGGCAGGTACTGACTAATGAAGCAGGCGCCCCATCATCGCGTATATACGTGGCGTGCGGACACGTGTCGGCAAATTTCAAACCATCATCGGTTACAATGGTCGCATTAAGATCCGTCTGACCACAATTAACGAGCGGCGGGCCGCTTGCTCGCCAGCACATCACAGGCAGCCCATGGTTTCCGGGCGGTATATTGATGGCCGGATCGCCGACATCGGTTTGGGCATCGTTCGGCTCAGCATAATCAGGGGCGGTCGCCGCCTCGCCAACAAACGGTGCCAGCAAATCCACAAAACCGTCCGTTGCCATTCCGGGACCGAAAGTAACGGCGCCGACGGTCGCTGGGTTGCGTTCCTCTACGCAGGTCAACGGCGGGCGTGGACAGACGCCATCTCGATAGATGTCAAAATACTTCTTGCAGCCGTCGATCTGGTTGACCGTCACCATTTGCAGCTGCGCATAGAGTTGAATCTCCTTGACACCCACATTGGGTGTTGACCATGTGCCGCTGGGAGCCCAGTTATTGGATGGGCGCCCATAGTGAGAGACGCTGACGACCCCGACGTTGGCCCCAATCCCGGAAACACCATGCCCCTTGGGATCGGAGGCAAAAGGCGTATGGATCACTTGCAAAAAAGTACCCTCATAGGGGCCAGAAGGAGGGTCACAAAACGTTCCAAGATCTGGCCGAGACGGGTCACGCAGAGGGCATTGCGTGGTCCCCATCACGGGGAAGTCCGACAAATTGACCGTGCCCCACACATCCGTAACGACGTTATAGTACGTGGGTGGCGCTTGCACCTGACACGAGGGATAAGTGGCCGCCGAGGACAAAACGCCGTTATTACAAACGACGTTTTGCGCAATGTCGGAACAGGATTGCCCATAAGGGGCGTACCACGACGTATAAAGAGTAATGGTTTGACCATTGGCGATGCTTCCGCCACGAGGCAGCGCGCAGTGCCCCGGGGGCAAAGGATTGGTTGGCGGCGACGGCGGCGGCTCCGGCGGTACGGGTGCGTCTTGCTTAATGCGCTGCCACCCCCGCAAAGTCAGGTAAACATGATTGCCCAACGAGGACAGACCAAAGGCTCGCTGAGCCCCTTGACATCCATTCGGCTCAAAAGCCGAGATCAGCTTGCGAACACAGGTGTGCTCTTCCCCGACCTCTTTGCGCCGAATGGTATCACCGGCGCGCTGAATGGGTTTTCGATAGCAGGCTCCCGCCAATGATTGATACTTGGGGTTGGACGGGGTATTGATGGCCTCCACTATTTTGTTGCCGAGGCCGCCAACCATCACATCGGGCTCATTACGGCCGTACAATGGGGATAGATCCGCGCGCGTTCGCGTGTGGATATCGGGGCTGGATGACGGAGAAAACATCAGCGCCACGTTGGCAGACGCCGTGCCAGGACACCAGGTAATCGGCACCCCGTTCGACGCGTTTTGTGAGCATGCTGCCGGAGGCTGTGCAGGGCAAACATTACCAAATTGCTGTGGATCGTAATAATCGTGCTGCGCATAATACACATCGGCGCGCACGATGACCTCTATCGTCCCGAGCGGAGGGGTAAAGGAAATGGTGGGCTTCCAACGGTCCGACGGAGAGCCGTACGACAGCACCGCGTTGTTGGCCCGAAACTCTCCTGCGGATGTTCGATACCACACCTCCACGTTGTAGGGGAAATAATTCAACCCGGTCCGAAAAGAAAATGGGTTGTAATCATATTGCACGAAATGACTGTCGGAGACGAAATCTCTCCACATCGTTGCATCCGCCTCGAAAAGCGGATAGCTGAGCTCGATGGCCCCTCCTTTGTAGGTAGAAGGCGTAATGGTGTATTCGTCCCGATCCGGCTTCGGGCATTGCGAAGCTTGGCCCCGAATGACACACGGCTCAGTCTCCCCAGGCTGCGCCGGGACGGGGCGCTTGGTGTAGTCGTAAAACGTGACCGACAAAATTCGGTGCGCCCTGCTGCTGAACTTGCGCTGCGGATCTGTCAGTTGTGCGGGGTGGAAGGTCGTTACCAGGCAGCCGTTGCGCTTCAGGCGGCGGCGCTGTTCATACTCGGCCTTTTCTTTGATAAGCGCAGGATTATCGTAAGCCTGCCCATGTTCATCGATCAGCTTTTGAGCACTCTGGTCTCCATAGCCAGGGACCATCTCATGAACCGAAAATCTTTTATCGTTGCCGGGGCCTCGTTCCGTGTTGGCGCGCACGCTGTCGTCGTAAGTGCGCATATTGCTCTCGAAAGTTTGAGCAGAAAAGGAATGTGCGCGCTTGACATCCTGATTCGTTTGCTCGCGGGTCGGCAAAACCGGAAAATGCCTATTGACGAGGTCTTGCGCCCGCTGACCATCCACCGCCTGATCATCGGCGGTCATGGTCGGAGCGAACCGAATGGGGGCCACATCCTGCTGTGCGCGAGTAAAATCATAATTGATGGTTGCATTGTCGCGCGGCGCCTGCTGTCGAATGCGGTTGATTCGATCTTCGCGCTCTAAAACGGCGCGCTCGTCGGGGCTCAGCATAATCGTTGTCTGAGCGTTCGCCTGAAGAGGAAGAATAGCCGTTTGCGCCGCAAAAATCGGCACATAAATGCGGAATACCCATTTGGATATCCGCGCAAACAATGAATCGGTCGCCTTCTCCATAAATCACGCCCATTATTTTGGCATGGCATTAAAACCGAAGCAGCAATCCGTCCAGCGAAACACCATGTATGAGTGATCTTCGCCGGTGCCCGGCACGCTGCGCCACAAACCCCACGCCAGCGCTGGGTAGCCGGTCGGGTGGTTGCACGTCCCCAGCTTGGAGGCGAAGTTGGTCATTGGCGCGCTGTCGCCGTCGTCGGACGCGACGGGGGTGTTTTCGTTGGCAGAAAACTCCGCGATGCGGGCAAACGCCCCTTCGGCTTGCGCCTGCCCGTTGTCGTTGCTGCCCCCCTGACCCGGCAAGCGGATGCTCCCCTTCGTTTCCGGCGACGGGGCTACCATTTGCCAGCGAAAGGCGTCCTTGCGCATGATCAGGCGCTCCTTGCGCCTGCACATGTTGCTCTCGCCGACCGTGTCCTTGACGAGTCCCAGGCGGTGCAGCACGGCCATCGCGCGCGCGGCCATGAGAGAGCTGTACTCGACATCCGACGGCACGCCAGTAGCGATGCCGGTATAGGGTGTCATCGACCCCCAAGCGCCCGCCTGCCAGAACATCTTGTTCATGGGCTTCTTCGTCGTGATCAAGTGCGTGATCTCGATCGGTTGCGAGGCGAGCATCGCCGGGTTGGAAAACAGCACGAGCTCGGGGTTGATGAACATGCTGTAGCGGTTCATGCCGTCGTTCCACATGGGCAGCATGGGGCTCATGTAGAGCAAGTCGAAGTCCATGATGCCGTCCGGCGCGCATGCCGAGTCATCGAGCAGCTTCAAGATATAGATGATAGGCGCCGAATACATGGCCCAGTTCATGAACCGGGCGGAGTCTCGATCGGAGGGGCCGATGTTGGCCCCCTTCTCCAGCAGACCGGCGCCCAAGCCGCCGATCGTCTGCCCGCCCCAGGACGGAAAACAAAACGGCCGGCGTGTGACATCGATCAAGCGCGAGGGCATCCACATGCCGACATGAAACCCGATCTTCGGCAGCTCCAAGTCTTTCAGCGACCCCCCACACTTGCAAAGCGATTTTTTATAGGCATCCTCCGGCAAATAGCCGCTGCTGCCGGACAGCGTCATGCCAGCCAGCCGCATCGGGAAAATCCCCTTCCAGCACAGGTCGTTAAACATGTTCTTGACGAAGTGGTATCGGTTGCAGGTCAACCCCTGCACCGTGGTCTGGGCAGGCGGCCGCTCCTTCGAGGCCGTCAGCGGTGTGCCGCCAGACGAAGGGCCGTCAGGCGGCAGAGATTGAGCGCGCACGCTAGAGTGCAGACACAGCAACAAGAGCCCCAGCAAGCTTGCCTTCGAAAGGCGCAAGATTGTTGATCGCACGTGCACCTCGGACGATGTTATGGCCCGCGAAGCTCTCGCGCGAGATCTTGTGCGGCGTACTCGCGGATCCAGAGCCTGGTTTCGTGGGGCTCTATGATAGCAGGAACAGCCTGAACCCCCAAGGCATCGGCCAAGACCGGAAACATCTGGTACACGCCAGAAGCGTCTTTCAGGCGGCGGACAATAGGCTCCATACTGAGCCTTCCTTCCGACGACACGAAGACATCCACCACCTTACCCTCGCTCTTGAGATCCCGGAGTTTTTTAGACGCCCACCGAAGATGAAGGGGGTCCTTGCCATCGATGATCAGAATGGTTGCGCCCAACGGCTGGTACTGCAGTGGGTTGATCGCCTGACCGGCGCGAGCCAAAACGGTGCCATTGACCTGTACATCTTCCGGAATTTCGACACGCGGCTCATGCCAGCGCTGCCGACTTTGCTGCGCCTTCGGAAGGGCGTGCCCAGACACCTCCAGGCGCTGTATCTGGTCCTCTATGCGGGATTGCCGAGATGCCCAGTCCTCGCGACGCACCATCTCCTCTATCAAGGCCAACGTGTCGGGCTCTTCGATGGGATACAAAGGGGCGGACTTGAGCCTGATGGCTGTCGACGGGTTCCTCGCCATATCAAGTGCCCCGGTCAGTGAACGCTCGCCGTCGAGTCGCAACCACCGGTCCTCTTTCTCTTCTCCGACACGGACCAAGATGACCGGGACCGTCGTCACTTTCATTTCCCGAAAAGCGGGCGGGTCCACGTCGATGATGAAATCATCGTCCAGCGGCGCCGGAAAAAGGGCGCGCAGACGGGCAATGGTCAGAGCGACCTGCTTGGGATGGAAGCCCCGCAGCATAAACCGAACCTTATCCGGCCCAATCGCCTTGGCTTGGGCAAAATACGCCCGCAACGATGCCTCTGGCATGCCCAGGCTGATAAACACCTGTAGTTGAATTCCCTTTGTCCTTGCCTCGTCCGGGCCCAGGGCGGTCACGTCGGCGCCGCCCCCCCCAAGACCGATTCGATTTGCCTGCTCCAGCCTGCTTTGCAACAGATCACGCAAATCAGAAGACAGGGCGGGCGTAGCCGACGATAGCATCAACAGGCAAAGGACCGAAATAGCGGCTATCAAAACTCCCCTTTTCGGTGCCGTAGGCAAAGAACATGCCTTGAGGAATAATGTATTCTGCATCGAAGTCACCCACATCTTTGTTCGGAATGCTCTTGGCGAGCCACAGGCGGTCGCGGTGAACGAAGTTGATATATAGCTCCGTACCCTCTATTTTAACACGATCCCCAGGAATGGCGGCGGCCCGCTTGATGGCCTTGGCGCCTGGAGGCGGTCCCCAACGATGCCGATCCCACTGCTCCGTGCGCGGAAATGAAAACACCGGATACGACCAGCGCTCCAAACGATATCGATTGGGCCGATAGTCGATGATATACACCAACGACGGCAAACAACTCTCACGCCCGAGCAGGCGCGCCACATCGATACCGATCCGAAACGGACTAAGGAGAACGCCGGTAAAAGTCAGCGCGAACGCACCAAGGGCCATGATGGCCCAGAACGACCAGCGGGTCGTCCATGCCTTACGGGCGAGGCCCAACGATGCGTCGCTCCAGGTCCTCCAGAATGAGCGCATCTTCGTTTTTTGGCCTTGCTTCATAAAGCACCTTTTTTCCCTGTTCTATCCACTGACATTTTTCTTTGCCGCCGAACACGCGATAGAAAAATCCTGCCACATCAAGATAGAACTCTTGCCACTCCAGACTGAGGTTCTTGTTGTTTCCGCCCGACATTGCTGATATCTTTTCGACACCGACAACGACGGCTCGAACCGGAGACGCGGCGCGTCGTGCGCGATCGCACGCGTCACCGCCAAACCACACATATGCGCCAAACACCAACAACAGCAAAAAAATCGCTGCGCCCACATGATGCTGATCGCTTGAGATACCCGTACTCATCCCCGTCTCCCTTTTAGCCGTTGACGCGAATAAACTCTTCGATTG
>Ga0308419_1003146_pt1 | contig 10403 bp, 5 predicted proteins | sample HotsprSampleMS50_FD_203674 | JGI IMG/M metagenome (GOLD analysis project Ga0308419, IMG submission 203674) | Hot spring phototrophic mat microbial communities from Mushroom Spring, Yellowstone National Park, Wyoming, United States - 20090730_MS50 ... | reverse complement strand
CCGGACCGGCGTACTTCACCACGTCCATTGCGGCCGCGTGCGTGATGAGCGGGCGGGCGCTGCTGAGGCTGACGGACGCGGTTTCCCGCCGGTGGCCCCGGTGGGAGAGCGGAGTGTCCCTGCTGGTGCCCGTCCTCTTCCTCATCCAGGCCGCCTGCAACCTGCACATGCCCACCGAGGGGCCGGTCTTCGGGCCGCTGGCGCGGGCGCTGGGTGTCGCCGACCGGACGGTCCGGGGCGACTGCACCGTCTTCGCCTACTACGATAGCGGCGGCTACACCCAGTTGGGCCACCGTCTGACCGAAGCGGACTACCGGGCCGGGGAGCGGATTCTGGCCTACGTTCGGGGTTCGGACGGGCCGCCGTTCAGCGAAGAGGCCGCCTTCAGCCTGCTGGCGGGCCGTCCGGTGGTGACCAACCCGACCCAGTTGCTGAACCTCTACAAGAACGGGTTGCTGGATACGTCCGAACTGGTCCGCCGGATTGAGGCGGAAGAGTTCGGGGTCGTCGTCTTTCGGGCCCAGTTCTACCCGCAGCCGGTTCTGGAGGCTATTGGTCAGCACTACCGCCCGGTGGAGCACATCTGCATGAACGGCTTCTACTACCACATCCTGCTGCCGAACCGGCTGCTGGGCACGAAATAGCACACGGATGAACACGGGTTTGAGGGATCAACACGGATAGAATCCGTGGAAATCCGTATCATCCGTGCCTATCCGTGTCCTATTCCAATGGCACACGGATGAACACGGGTTGGACGGATGGACACGGATAGAATCCGTGTCCGTCCTTGTCCCATTCAAGTGAGGAGCAGCATGTACGAGACCACTGCCTTTCGCTGTTCGGGGTGCGGGAGCACGATGCTCATCCCCAACCCGGATGGGACGCTGACCTGTGCTTACTGCGGCACAACGTACGAAGTCACCGGGCGCACCTGCCCCAACTGTGGGGCGGTCAACCCGCCCGAGGCCGAACACTGTGCCCGGTGTGGCCGTGTCCTGGACCTGGTGGGCTTCATTCTCCAGAGCCGCCTTCAGACCACCACCCGTGAACGGCTGGAGCAGATTCGCGCGGAGGCGGCGCGGCTCAAGGCGGAATCGGAGGCCGCCTCCCAGGAGCGGCTGCGCCGGTGGTGGGCGGAGGAGGAGGAACGGCGGCGCGCGCTGGCTGCCGCCCAGGCTGAGCGGGACCGACAGGAGCGAATGCTGCTCACCGGAGCGCTGGTCTTCGCCGCTGTCGTCATCCTGGGGATTCTCATCTACCTGGTGGTGACGGCTCTTTCTGCACCGTAGGAGGCTGTCTGATATTGTTTTTATGGCGGCGAAGCCGCCGCCATAAAAACAATATTCTTATTTTCCCTATCGGGCGAGAAAAGGTTCCCTCATCGGGTGCCAGATTTGTTTGACAGTAATTGGATTGCCATTATAATGGAGCAGAATTCTGCACAGCAGAGAGTTGGAGAAACATCCCAGGAGAGGTTGCACGATGATAGACCTGACCATCCATCAAACCGGGCTGGAACGAGCCGTCCAGCGGGCCCGAGAACGGGGCATCGTCATCCCGACCTTCGCCCAGATGAAGGACCCCACCCGCATCCCGGAGAGCATCCGGGCCCGCCTCCGGGAAGTCGGGCTGTGGGACGTGAACCCCCTCAACCTGTTCCGGATTACCTGGAAGAACGAGCCGGTCCCCTTCGGGGGCGGGTTCGGCGGCGTGAACTATCTGGAGTTCCCCCCCGCCCTCACCGGGGTCCCGGCCCGCATCATCGCCCTGGTGGGCAAGTGGTTCCCCACCGGCGCCCACAAAGTCGGCGCCACCTTCGGCTGTCTGGTCCCCCGGCTGGTTACCGGCCAGTTTGACCCCACGTACCACAAGGCGGTCTGGCCCTCCACCGGCAACTTCTGCCGGGGCGGCGCGTACAACGCTGCCCTCCTGGCCTGCGAGTCCATCGCCATCCTGCCCGAGGGGATGAGCCGGGAGCGGTTTGAGTGGCTCTCCCGCCTGGCCGGGGAGGTCATCGCCACGCCGGGCTGTGAGAGCAACGTCAAAGAGATTTTTGACAAGTGCTGGGAACTGCGCCGGACCCGTCCGGAAGTGTTCATCTTCAACCAGTTTGAGGAGTTCGGCAACTACCTCTGGCACTACGAGGTCACCGGGCACGCGATGGAGGAGGTCCTGGAGCGGGAGATGCGGCCCGGTCAGGCCTACCGGGGCGTCGTCCTGACCACCGGCTCGGCGGGCACCATCGCCTGCGGGGACTACCTGAAGCAGGTCTTCCCCACCAGCAAGGTCGCCGCCAGCGAGGCGCTCCAGTGCCCCACGCTGCTGATGAACGGCTTCGGCGGCCACCGCATTGAGGGCATTGGCGATAAACACGTCCCCTGGATTCACAACGTCAAAAATACCGACCTGGTGATGGCGATAGACGACGCCGCCTGTCTGGCCCTGGTGCGCCTCTTCAACGAACCGGCGGGGCGGGCCTACCTGGTAGAGCAGGGCGTGCCGGAAACGCTGGTGGAGCGCCTGGACCTTCTGGGCATCTCCGGCATCGCCAACCTCCTCTCCTGTATCAAGTTCGCCAAATGGTACGAATTGGGGGAGGGCGACGTGGTCCTCACCGTCCTGACCGATTCTATGGAACTCTACGGGAGCCGTCTGGAGGAACTGTGCCAGGAGCGGGGGGAGTACACCGAACGGGACGCGGCGGCGGATTACCACCGCTACCTGCTGGGGTGCACGGTGGATTTCATGGCCGAACTGGGGTACTGGGACCGCCGTCGCATCCACAACCTGAAGTACTTCACCTGGGTGGAGCAGCAGGGGAAGACTTACGAGGAAATCCAGGCCCAGTGGTACGACCCGGATTACTGGACGGGCGTCCAGCGGCAGGTGGCGGAGATAGATGCCCTGATTGAGGAATTCAACGCCCGCGTGGGGCTGGTATAGGTGGTATACCGGTTAACCGGTATACTGGTATAGGTGAACGGGTGGCGGCAGAACTGCCACCACCCCCGGTGGTTTGCCAATGGCCGGGAATCGTGCGATCTACGAGGAAGCTGTGCGCCGGGGAGCCGCCCGGGCCTGGGAGCAGCGCTGGGAGGAGGCCATCGCGGCCTACCAGCAGGCGCTGGCCGAATTCCCGGACGAGGTGGACGCCCTGAGCGGGTTGGGGATGGCCCTGGCCGGGGCCGGACGGGCCGAGGAGGCGTTGCCCGTCCTGCAGCGGGCCGCCAGCATGGTCCAGGAGAACCCCGTCCTGCAGGAACATCTGGCCCAGGTCCTGGAGCGTCTGAGCCGCCCCCAGGAAGCCGCCCAGGCGTACCTGCAGGCCGCCGACCTCTACCTCCGTCAGCAGGCGTCCACCCTGGCTGTGGAGCGCTGGAAGGACGCGCTTCGGGTTGATCCCTCCTGTATCCCCGCCCACGTCAACCTCCTGCGCGTCTATCTGAGCCAGCAGAGGCACCGCGAGGCCATTGCCGAGTACCTGGCCCTGGCGACTCTGTACCGGGACCGGGGCGAGACGGAAAAGGCGATGGAACTCTGCCAGTATGCCCTGAAACTGGATCCGCGCCATCCGGACATCCTGGCGTTGATGGACGCGCTCCGTTACGGGATCCCAACGACTGTGGGAACAGGGCCCCTGGAAGCATTCGCAGAGGAATTGCCGGAAGAGCAACCGGAGGGGGAAAATCCCGTAGAGACGGCCCGGCGCGCTGCCCTGGCCCAACTGGCCGAAGTGGTCTTTGAGGAGACGCCGCCCCATACCGGTCCTCTCATCCTTCGTCCCCTCTCCAAACGGCAGATAGACACGCTGATCACCCGGGGGATTGAAGCCCAGGAACGGGGCGACATAAATGAAGCCATCGCCTGCTATGAGGAGGTTCTGAAAGGCGGCGTCATTGAACCGGCGGTCAATTTCAACCTGGGGCTCCTGTATCAGCAGAAACTGCAGTTTGAGGACGCGATTGCCCAGTTCCAGCAATCCGTCTCCAGCCCTCAGTACCGGTTAGGCAGTCTTTTCGCTCTGGGGGAGTGCTACCGGGCGCTGGGACGGATAGACGAAGCCCTGACTCACTTCCTGGAAGTGCTCAAAATCGTGGACCTGGGCACCGTCCGGCAAGACCAGGCCGATGACCTGATTCGCCTGTACGACGAACTGGCCCACACCTACGCCGCGCGCGGGGAACGGGAACAGGCTGTGGAGTTCATCAACGCGCTGATTTCGTTCCTCAGTGCGAAGGGTTGGGAAGACAAGGTCCATCAGGCCCGGCAGCGGTTAGACCTGCTCTCCCGCGAAGGGCCGGTGCTGAGCCTGGCCGAGATGCTGACCGTCCCGGGCTCGGAACGCGTCGTTCAGTCTATCGGCCTGGCCCAGGAGTATCTGCGGCGCGACCTGGTTCGGGCGGCCATGGATGAGTTGATGAGCGCTGTGGGACGGGCCCCCACGTTCCTCCCGATCCACCGTCAAATCGGAGAAACCCTGGTCGCGATGGGGCGGACGGAACAGGCGGTGGGAAAGTTCCTGGCCATTGCGGACACGTACCGCGTTCGGGGCAATTTCTCTCAAGCGGTCGCAATGTACGAACGGGTTCTCCGCCTGGCGCCGATGAACATCACGGCCCGCCTCAAGTTGATAGACCTTCTGGTCAGCCTGGGGGAAATTGACCGGGCACTGGAGCACTACCTGGCCCTGGGGGATGCCTGCTACCAGATGGCCCAACTGGACCAGGCGCGGGAGAAATACAACGAGGCGCTGCAACTGGCCCCGCGCGGAAGCCCCGACCGCCGGTGGGAAGTCAAGTTCCTCCACCGAATCGGCGATATTGACCTGCAACGGGTGGAGTGGCGGCGGGCGATATCTGTCTATGAGCGCATCCGGGCTATTGCTCCGGATGATGAGAAGGCGCGCTTCACCCTGATGGACCTCTACGAGCGGTTAGGACGGCCGGACCGGGCATTGGTGGAACTGGATGGCCTGCTCCATCACTACATGCAGGCCGGGAAGGCCCAGAAGGCCATCTCCATTCTGGAGAGGCTGGTACAGGAGAAACCGGATGGGATTCCACAGCGGGCCCGCCTGGCCCAACTCTACCTGAATACCGGAAGAAAAGAGGACGCTCTGCGGGAACTGGATATCCTGGGGGATCTACAACTTCAGGCCGGAAAAGTGAAGGACGCGATTGCAACCATTCAGGTCATCCTGCGGCTGCGCCCACCCAATGCTGACGCTTACCGTGAACTTCTGGAGCAACTGCAGGCCGGGCAGATTCCGGCGTAAAACCACGAAGGACAAGAAGGACACGAAGGTTTTTTAATTCGTGACTTCACTGCAAAAAGGTCTCTTTACCGCAGAGACCGCAGAGTACGCAGAGCAATATTATTGAAGAAAATCTCTGCGCTCTCTGCGTTCTCTGCGATCAGTTTTTGCAGTGGACTCATTCGTGCAAATTCGTGCAATTCGTGGCAAAAAGGTCTATCCCCGTCGCACGACCTCTTCCCGGTCCGGCCCGACCCCGATCAGAGTGACGGGCACACCAATGGCTTCCTCTATCCGCTCCACATAGGCCCGCGCTGCCGCTGGCAGGTCTTCCCAGCGGCGGGCCGAACGAATCTCCTCATCCCAGCCCGCGACCTCCTCATACACCGGCTGCCAGCGGGCCACCTCCTCCGCCCCCCACTCGCCAGGAAAGCGAGAAATCCGCTCCCCGCCCCGTTCGTACGCGATGGCCACCTTCAGCGGATAAATCCCGGTCAGCACATCCAGTTTGGTCAGCGCCAGTTCGGTCAGTCCGTTGACCTCGGCGGCATAGCGCAGGACGGGGAGGTCCAGCCAGCCGCAGCGCCGGGGACGGCCCGTGGTGGTGCCGTATTCCCCTCCGGCCTGACGGATGCGGTTGCCAACCGCATCGGTCAGTTCGGTGGGGAAGGGCCCGGCACCCACGCGGGTCGTATAGGCCTTGGCGACACCGATGACTCGCGTTACCTCCTGCGGCCCGAAACCCAGCCCCGTCAGTGCCCCGCCCGCCACGCAGGAGGAACTGGTGACATATGGATATGTGCCGTGGTCCAGGTCCAGCAGGGTCCCCTGCGCCCCTTCGCAGAGGACGGTCTGTCCGGCCATCAGCGCGCGGGCGACCAGTTCGGAGCCGTCAGTGAGATAGGGGCGGAGCCGCCGGGCCAGGGCGACGGACTCGGCCACAATCTCGCTCACCGGCAGTGGCTCCAGGCCGTAGTGCTCCTGGAGCAGGCGGTTGTGGGTCTGAACCAGAGCCATCACCCGCTCACCGAATTCCTCTGGGTCGGCCATCTGGCCGGCGCGCAGGCCCACGCGGGCGGCCTTGTCGGCATAGACTGGGCCGATGCCCCGGCGGGTGGTGCCGATGGCCTCCTGCCCCCGCGCCGCCTCCCGCGCTCCGTCCAGCGCACGGTGAGTGGGCAGGATGATATGCGCGGCGGCCGCCAGTTTGACCCGCTCCGGTCCCACACCCACACCCAGCGCGGCCAGTTGGTCCAGTTCCGCTGCCAGTTGGACCGGGTTGACCACCACGCCCGCCCCGATCAGGCAGGTCACATGGGGGTGCAGGATGCCGGAAGGGACCAGATGCAGGCGGAGGGTGTGGCCCAGCGCGACCACGGTATGGCCGGCGTTGTCGCCGCCGTTGTAGCGGGCGACGATATTGGCCTCTCGGGCCAGGTCGTCCACAACTCGCCCTTTTCCTTCATCTCCCCACTGAGCCCCGACAACGATCATCGCCGGCATCGGGGGCCTCCTTTCATCGGACACATCCGTGTCCCGCTCTATTCTACCGGTTCCACCACCTGGGGGGTGACGCTGACGCCGCAGTAGGGGCAGACCGCCCAGTGGAGTTGCAGGGGGCGCTTACAGGCCGGGCAGGCCTGCTTGAGGCGGGTATGGCAGACCGGGCAGAGGATGTAATCCGATTTAACCCGCGCGCCGCAGCCGGGGCAGATTTCCGGCTCCTCAATCGCCTGCAGGAGCGCCTCCTGTTCCAGCGAGCGCTCGTAGGCCTCCGCCAGCGTCTCGCGCGGGCGCAGCATCAGATATACGATGATCCCAAAGAGGGGAATGAGCGCCACCAGCAACGTGGCGACAATCCATGCCAGGACGTCCCGGGAGCGAGCCCGCATATCCCGAAAGGTCCAGATAATGGCCCCGCCGTGCAGGGCAGTGAAAACGACGCCAGCGCCCAACGCCAGCCAGAAAACGAGTTTTGCCAGAGTATCCAGAAGGCCTTCCATTGTCACTCCTTGTTGGTTTGCCCTAACGAGGGGCATTATACCATTTATCTGGCCGATGAGCAACTGCGCGGAAAGGTCGGTTGTGTCTCAACTTCGTCGGAAGCAATGGCCCTTTGAGCCCGGACGTGAACGTCCGGGCTCATGATGCGAAGCCCTTTGGGCTTTCAGAACATTTTCTTTGCGGCGCGCAGCCGCCGCACAGAAAATGAATCTCCTTTTTTGGGGGGTCTCCGAGCCTCCGGAGGGACAGAATGACTCGCCCGATGAGGCGTTTTCAGCCCCCGAAGGGGGCTTTGCAACTGAGCCCGGCGGTTTACCGCCGGGCGAAAGTAAGGGTTTTTTGGGGCAGCGGCCAAAGGCCGCTGCCCCAAAAACCTGTTTCCCTGCGTGCTATGGGACCTCCAGGGGCAGCAACAAAAAACTTCCATCGCCCACGGCCAGCCGCTGGCCTGTCTCCTTCAGATATAGCCCTATCCGCAGGGGGTACGACCCTGGCGCAAGGGCAGGCAGGGGCAGAATGTGTTCATCCCGCACCACTTCCCCCGCTACCCACAGGGAAGTCGGGTAGGTCCCATAAGCGGGCATCTCGTCAACTTGAGTGATGATGGCGCCGCTCTGCGGGTCCAACAGATGAACAAAAACGGTGTAGTCCTCCTCCATCTCCTGCTGCGCCTGCCAGTACAGGACCAGCGAGAGCGGCTGCCCCGCCTGCACTTCCCCTACCTCGTGCCCCAGTAAACGAATCTTCCCGCCGAAATCGGCCTCCAGCGGGTACAGTGGGGAGGGGACGGTAAATACGCGCTCCAGAGGGGAGACGGAGAAGGTCCCCAGCGTAACAAGGTCTGTCGGGCCGATCGCGAGATGAACCCTGTACTCCCCCGGCGGCATCTCCCGGGGCAGGCGGACGGTCAGCCGGTCCTCCACCATCATCCCTGCCGACCACGCCGGGAAGGGGAGGCGGCCATACACCGGAGTATCTTCGTAAAGGGGAACGCTTTGCGGGCCCTCCAGCCAGAGGCGGACCGCCCGTTCGGGGAGGGGGGCAGTGAGGGCCTGCCAGCACAGGGTCAGCGAAAGCCGCTCCCCGGGCCGAAGGGACGGCGGCAACGGCGACCACCCCGACAATTGGACCCCGTCCACCTCCACCCTCTCCGGCGCAGGGTGACATGTGGCCGGGAGGGCCTGAGAAGCCGCCGGCTCCGGCGGTTGCAGAGCCCCAAAGGGAAACCAGACCTCCAGTCCGGCGAATTCCTCGTCGGGCCCCACGCGGGGGAGGATTTCCATCGTGTCCGGATTGAAGAACCCCACGGCGACCCCGTAGCCGTCCACCGGCGGCGCGCCGGGTGGCGGGATCAGGACATGCTGGTCCAGCACCACATCCCCCACCGTCCACTCCCCGGTCGGGTAATGGAAGGGGTGGACGCGCGCCCATTCGCCCGTCTGGGGGTGGGCCAGACGGACCACGGGCTGGAGGGCCGGATAGGGGGCCCGGACCTCCCAGGTCACCAGCACCCCGCAGGGCCGGCCAACCCTGCGGGCCGAAGACAGCGGGCTCGCACTGTGGACCCACACGACGTGGGCGAAGTCGGCGGCGGGTGGCCCCTTTGGCCGCAGTGCGGCCACGGCGTCGGCCGGGAGGCGGTAGACCCAGAGAGCGGGCCGTCCGAAGGGGTCGCGAATCTCCTCCCCCGACCACCGGGAGGAGAGCCACTCGGGCCAGGGGAACGGCGGTCGGGCCGTCACGGGCACCAGGTAGACCGCGCCGCCCTCCGGGGGGAGAACCAGCGTCGCCCCGCCCGTCAGCCATTTGACCTGACGGTACCTCCGGGAGAGCGCGGCCACCGTCGGATGCTGATAGTGGACAGAGGCCGCGTAGGCCGTCGTGCCCTCCAGGTCCAGCTGGTCCAGGGTCTGGGCCAGGAGCATCATGTCCCCGTCGTTGGCGTCAAAGAGGGCGGGGGAGCGCGCCCAGCGGAAATAGTGGTCCCCGGTGACGGCCCCGTTCCAGCCCAGCAGGAACAACAGGGCCAGCGCCGCTCCAGAGGAACGAAAGCGGGCCGGAAGACGGCAGACGATTTCCGAGAGCGCCGCCGCTGGAAGCATAACCAGAAACGGATAGACTCCCACCAGGCGCATGTGATTGGGAACGTCGTCCCGGGTTGCCAGCGCACTGGGCAGGAGCATGACCGGGATGACCAGCAGGAGGAAGACGCGCGCGGCCGAGGTCGGTGGGTCTGCCGGACGGCGGATGAACAGAAGTGGGAGGCCCGCCAGGGCCAGCAGGGCCACGGGCCATTCCAGCACGGGATGCGGCGCGACGTTGAAGCGCACGCCCCGGTCACCGGCGTCGGGCCATCCCAGCCCGAGGATGCAGTGCCAGAGTCCATCCAGTATCTCCCGCCATGTCGGAGCGGCGACCTGAGAGATGCGGACGGAGAAGGCCTGGGGGTTGCGGAGGAAATAGAGCCCGAGAGGGGAGAAGACTATCACGGCCACCACCAGGACAACGGTCAGCCGGAGCAGATACCGCCGGCGCGCCGGGCCGGGGGCGCGCAGGAGCAACCAGCCCATCGCCAGAGCCAGGGGAATGGGGAAGAGCCGCGCGGCCAGGTAGGTGTAACCGGTCAGCCCCAGAGAGAGCCCGGCCGCCAGAGAGAGAGGCCAGCGACCCGTCCGCAGCGCGCGCCAGAGGAGGGCCACCGTCAGGGCCTCCATCAGGGACTGGGAGACCGCGCGGAAGCCGTAGCGGCTGAGGATGACGTGGGGAAGCAGAACCGCCATCCCGGCGGCGGCGAAGAGGGCAACCCGGCGGCCCTCCGCCCCCGGCCCCCAGAGAGCGCGGGCGGCCGCCCCCGTCGCAGCGACGGCCAGGAGGCCAATGACCGCCCCATTCAGCCGCAGGACCCATGGCGCCCCCCCGACCAGCCGAAGCCACAACGCGCCCAGGTAGAAAAACAGCACCTCTTTGCCGGTGTACGCACTGATAAAGACGGGGCGGTATCCGCCGTACGCGATGCCCTGGGTCAGGATGTAGTTGGCGGCCTCGTCGTAGTGCAGGCCGATGGGAAGGTGGGTGATCGCTGTCAGGCGCAACACCGCAGCGGTCAGCAGGATGAGGGCGAATTGGTATATGGTAGATTGGT
>Ga0308419_1003144_pt1 | contig 10407 bp, 7 predicted proteins | sample HotsprSampleMS50_FD_203674 | JGI IMG/M metagenome (GOLD analysis project Ga0308419, IMG submission 203674) | Hot spring phototrophic mat microbial communities from Mushroom Spring, Yellowstone National Park, Wyoming, United States - 20090730_MS50 ... | reverse complement strand
CCGGCCGCAAGGCGCTTCCCACGCGAGCACCGGCACGACTTTACCCATCGGTTGCTCTGCACGGCCTTCGACCTGCGCGAGTATCTGGAGGAGGCCAATCTGCGGCGCGGACCGGCGCGGCTGGAACGACTGGACCGCGCCGACGAAGCGTTGGCCAAACTGCGCATGTACGTCCGCCTGACTGCGAAGTGGAACTGGTTGACGGCCGGGCAATATCATCACGTCGCCGGCATGCTGGTCGAGGTGGGCAAGCTGCTGGGCGGCTGGCGCAAGGTCACGCAAACTTGAGCGCGAGTCTATAATCGCTGCGCATTCGCAGGGATGCGGGGGCAAGCCCGAACGCTGCGCGGCGGCTCGTTCAACAACAATCACAGGAACGCGCGCGCCGCCTGCCGCAACAGGAATCAACCCGACAACAGGAATGACAACAACGGTTTTCGTGTGGCGGCGCGCTCACGACTTTCTGCATGCGCCAGGAATTCGTCACAGCCGAAGCGCAAGCGACGCCTGTGGCGACGAGGTAAAAGCTTGCCTCTGTGCAAGCGAAGAAAGATGGCGGGGCTTGTTCCTGGCCGGCCGCCTGCGCCCTTCCAGGCTGGAAGGGAATGGGATGGGTCGGGCGAATAACAACGGCCCTGCCTCCTGGCCGGTGGGCTTGAGGCAGGGCGCACAGGGGTAACCCGGTGGTGACCCGCCGGGTCGCCCCTACGGCGATGTTTGACCAACTGTGTTCCTGGGACAACCTCTATCTTGCCTATCGCCTGGCGGCGAAGGGCAAGCGCGGGCGATACGCCGCTGCTGCCTTCGAGCATCGCCTGGAAGACAACCTGTTCGATTTGCAGGAGGAATTGCGCGCACAGACCTATCGGCCCGGCGCGTATCACTCGTTCTACATTCACGAGCCCAAGAAGCGACTGATCAGCGCTGCGCCGTTCCGCGATCGGGTGGTGCACCACGCACTATGCAACCTGATCGAGCCCATCTTCGAGCGCAGCTTCATCTACGACAGCTACGCCAATCGCGTCGGCAAAGGCACCCATCGCGCGCTGAACCGCTGCCAGCAATTCATGCGCCGTTACCGCTACGTCCTGCAGTGCGACATCTGCCAGTTCTTTCCCTCGATTGACCACGCCATTCTCCGGGACATCCTGGCGCGCAAGATAGATGACGAGCGCGTGTTGTGGCTGATAGATCGCATCCTCGCCAGCGGCGCTGGGGTGTTGAGCGACGAGTACGACATGGTCTGGTTCGAGGGCGACGACCTGTTGGCAGCGCTGCGCCCGCGCGGGCTGCCCATCGGCAACCTGACGTCGCAATTCTGGGCGAATTGCTATCTCAACCCGTTCGACCATTTCGTCACGCGCGAACTCTCGAACGCCGCTCAGGGGAGAAGCGCTTACCTGCGCTTTGTGGATGACTTCATCGTGTTTGCGGACGACCTGCGCACGCTCCTGCAATGGCGCACGAGCATCATCGAGCGATTGGCGCGTCTGCGCTTAACCATCCATCCGACCGAGCCGCGTCCTGTGACGGAAGGCGCTTCGTTTCTAGGCTTCAGAGTGTTCCCCGAACGACGGCGGCTGCTCCCGCGCAAAGCGGTGCACTTTGGCCGGCGCTTCCGCGCCATGTTGCGCAGCTATGCCGCCGGCGACCTGCCGCTGGACACCATCACGGCCTCCGTGCGTGGTTGGGTGAACCATGCGCGCTATGCCAACACCGTGGGGCTGCGCAAAGACGTGCTCGGCGAACCTGTGCCTCCACCGATGGTTGCCCGATCGGCGTGATCAGGCAGATCTGCTCGACCAGACCGGTGGCCGTCGCCGATCCATCCTCCGCTTACCGTGTCTGTCGGATCGGGCCGGTGTAAGCGGCCCTGCGCCGCCGCCCGTCTGCGCAGCGATGCGATTGTGCGGGCGACCACGTAGGGTCGCCCCTACAACAGGCGGGGGTGTGTAGGGGCGGCCCTGTGTGGCCGCCCGTTAAGAAATGCCTCCACCGGCAACCGCGCACCTTTATAATCCTCACCCCATGCTCAGCAATCAGGTTCGCCAGACGTTCATTGACTATTTCGTGCGCAACGGCCACCGGCACGTGCCGTCGTCGTCGCTCATCCCCTACGGCGACAAGACCATCCTGTTCACCAATGCCGGCATGAACCAGTTCAAGAACGTCTTTCTTGGCCTGGAGAAGCGCGATTACACACGCGCCGTGACTGCCCAAAAGGTGATGCGCGTGAGCGGCAAACACAACGACCTGGACAACGTCGGGCCAAGCCGGCGCCACCACACCTTCTTCGAGATGCTGGGCAACTTCTCGTTCGGTGACTACTTCAAGGAAGACGCTATGAAGTTTGCCCTTGAGCTGTTGGAGAAGGAGTATGGCTTTGCGCGCGAGCGCCTGTGGTTCACCATTTACCAGGACGACGACGAGTCATACCAGTTGTGGCAGAAGGTCGGCATCAAGGCGTCGCGCATCTTGCGCTTTGGCGAAAAGGACAACTTCTGGAGCATGGGGCCAACCGGGCCATGCGGCCCGAACAGCGAAGTGCATTACTTCACCGGCAGGCTGGAAGATAACGACGCCAGGTGGGTGAACAACGACGATGACCCCAACGAGACCACCGTTGAGGTGTGGAACCTGGTGTTTATGCAGTTCGACCGCAGCGAGGATGGCGTCCTGACCCCGCTGCCCAGGCCGGGCGTGGACACGGGCATGGGCTTCGAGCGCCTGGTGCGCCTGCTGCAGGGGGGCGAGAGCAACTACGACAGCGACCTGTTTCTGCCGCTGATGGATCGCGTGCAGATGCTGGCCGGGCAGACCGATGCGGAGCGCCGCGCGCACCTGGTGGCCTATCGCGTCATCGCCGACCACGCCCGCGCATCCGCGTTCATGGTCGGCGATGGCGTGTTGCCCGGCAACGAAGGCCGCAACTACGTGTTGCGCATGGTGATGCGGCGCGCCATGCGCTTTGGCCGCCGGCTGGGCCTGAAGGAACCGTTCCTGCATCAGGTCGCCGAGGTAGTGATTGAAAGGATGGGCGGCTACTACACCGAGCTGGTCAACCGCCGCGACCACATCCTGCGCACCATTCACAACGAAGAAGAGCGCTTCGCGCGCACGCTCGATCAGGGCCTGGATCGGCTCGATCAGGAAATAGCCGCTCTGCAGCCTCCGATGATCCCCGGCGAGGTGGCCTTCCGGCTCTACGACACCTACGGCCTGCCGCTGGAGATCACCCGCGACGTAGCCAGGGAGCGTGGCCTGGCGGTGGACGAAACCGGCTTCGCGGCAGCGCGCGAGCGCGCCAAGGCCATTGCTCGCGCCGCCGGCCAGGAGAAGTTCACCGGCGATTACGAGTCGGCCAGGGCCTATCGCGAGGCGTTTGAATCGTTGCGCGCCGATGGCAGGCTGCCTGAAAGCGGCGTCGCCTACGACCCTTACGGTGAACTGACGCGCGACACCGAGGTCATCGCCATCTTGCGCGACGGCGGAATGACCGACCGGGCAGTGAAGGGCGAGACGGTGGAGATTGTGTTGCGCGCCACACCTTTCTACGTCGAAAGCGGCGGCCAGGTGAGCGACACCGGCCTGATTTGCGCGCGCACCGACCCGGCGACCGAAGAAGAGCCGGCCTGGTGCATCGCAGTCAGGGACATGCGTCGGCCTGCGCCAGAGCTGATCGTGCATGTGTGCGAGGTGCAGTGGGGCCAGCCGATGGTCGGCGATGCGTGCACGGCCCAGGTGGACGAGGCGCGTCGGTGGGCCATCATGCGCAACCACACCGCCACTCATCTGCTGCAGACCAGCCTGCGCGCCGTGCTCGGCCATCACGTCGGCCAGCAGGGCTCGCTCGTCGCGCCCGATCGCCTTCGTTTCGACTTCTCTCACGATGCCGCGCTGACCCGTGACGAACTCGACCAGGTGGCCGACATGCTCAACGACGCCATCTTGGATAACCTGCCGGTGACCGCCAGATACATGCCTTACCAGCAAGCCATCGAATCCGGTGCGCTGGCTTTCTTCAGCGAGAAATACGGCGACGTGGTGCGCGTGGTGAGCGTCGGCGGCGACGGCGAGCAACCTTTTAGCATGGAATTGTGCGGTGGCACGCATGTGCAGATGACCGGCGACATCGGCGCTACGTTGATCGTGAGCGAGGGCGCCGTGAGCGCCGGCGTGCGTCGCATCGAGGCGCTCACGGGACGCAGCGCGCTCGACTACGCCCGGCGTCAGTCTCGCCAGTTGAGCGAAGCGGCTCGCGCGCTGGGCACCACGCCCGACCACGTGGCCGAGCAGGCCAACAGGCTCCTCGCCCAGCTCAACGAGTTGCAAAAACACCTGGAGCACGCCCGGCGCGAGCTGGCCAGGCTGCGCTTTGCCGAGCAAATGGAACAGGCCGAGGCGCGCGACGGCGCGCGCCTGCTCGTGGCCCAGGTGCAGGCCGACACGCCCGACCTGATGCGCGAGATGAGCGACTGGTATCGCGAGAAATATCACAGCGGCGTAGCCGTGCTCGGCGCCGTCATCGGTCAAAAGCCGTCGCTGCTTGTGTCGGTCACCCCGGATCTGGCGAAGAAGGGCGTGGATGCTGGCAAGCTCATCCGAGAGATCGCCCCCATCGTCGGCGGCGGAGGCGGCGGCAAGCCCACCCTGGCCCAGGCCGGCGGCAAAGACGCCGCTAGGCTGAGCGAGGCGCTGGACAAAGCCCGCCAGTTGCTGGCCAGACTGCCGATCGGCTGACCCGGCTGATCGGTTCGTGGCTGCCCGTTAAAGAATGATCGGACGCATCATCCCGCTCGATCCTGCCGACGACATCGCCGGCGCCTGCGATCGCATCGAGTGGGCCAACGCCGACCGCATGGTCCTGGTGATGCCCGAGGGCATGCGCTGGCGCGAGCTGGACTTTGTGCAACTGTACCGCGCGGCCAGGGCGCGCGGCGTCGAAGTCGCCGTCGTCAATCGCGACCCGGAGCAGCGCGCGACCGCGCGCGAAGCTGGCCTGTTGGCCTTCGCTCACGTCAACGATGCGATCACCTGCCAGTGGCTCCCCGGCGGCGACGTCGAGCCGATTCGCCGGCTCACCCCGGCGCGCCGCTTTGTGCCGAACTCGCTACAGCGCTTCTTCCCCCGCCGCAGCGCGTTGCTGCTGGCTGGTCGCGCCCTGGTCACGCTCGTCGCCCTGGCTGTCCTGTCCGCCGCTGCGCTGTTGCTGTTGCCCGAAGCGGAAATCACCCTCACCGCCTCCAGCCAGGGCCTGCGGGTCATCGTGCCGGTCACGCTGGACGTGCGCACCGATCGCGTCAACCTGGAGGCGCGCACCATCCCGGCCACGCGCGTTGACGTGATCGTTGAAGGGCGCATGAGCACGAACACGACCGGCGAGCGAAGCCTCCCGCGCTCGAAGGCGCGCGGGGCGGTGACGTTCACCAACGTGCTGGCCACGCCGTTCACCGTGCCGCGCAACACCGTGGTGCGCACCACTGCGACCAGCACGCCGGCCCGCTTCATCACCCTGAGCGACGTGGAGATCCCACCGGGTGGCCGGGCCGATGTCGAAGTAGAGGCGATTGACCCAGGGCCCAACGCCAACGTCGCAGCCGGCCAGATCAACCAGGTGGAAGGAGTGCCGGCGCTGGCTGTGACGGTGATCAACACCGCGCCGACCGGCGGGGGCGGCAACGTCATCCTGCCTGCGGTGGCCGAGGACGACTATCGCCGGCTGCGCTCCGCCTTGCGCAGCCGACTCTTGCGAGAGGCCTCCGATAAGATGCAACAGCAGCGCGAAGTGCTCAGCGAGGGCTTGCTCGTCTTGCCCGAGACGCTGTTCATCGCCGATCGGCAAGACGAGACCTTCGATCGCTTCATCACCGAGCAGGCCGACACCGTCAGCCTGAACATGCGCCTGCAGGTCGCCGGCCTGGCTGTATCGCCGCGCGACCTGGAGACGGTGGCGCGCGAGGCGCTCAAGGCGAGGGTGCCAGAGGGTTTTGAGCTGCTGGCTGCCGAGGCTTTGCGCGGCGAAGTGGCCGAGGAGGGCACGGGCAACCAGGTGCTCTTGTTCGTGGAGGCGCGCGGGCTGGCCGGCGCGGCCATTGATGAAAACGCCGTCCGGCGGCTGGTGCGGGGCAGGACGCCGGCCGACGCGCAGGCTGCCCTGTTGCAGAACTTCGCCCTTAAGCGTAACCCGCGCATCGAGGCCGGCCCGCGCTGGCTGATGCAATACGTCAACCGCCTGCCCTGGGTTACCCTGCGGATCAACGCCAGGGTGGAGCGCGAGTAAAAGTTGCGATAGGGCGATGGCGCGAACTCTGGCACTGGACGTCGGCGGCCGGCGCATCGGCGTTGCGGTGAGCGACGCCACCAAGCTCATCGCGCGCCCCTTGTGCGTGATAGATCGCACGCGCGAGGACGCCTTGGCGCGCATCGCCGCCCTGGTGGCCGAGCACGCCGCCGACGAGGTCGTGGTCGGTTTGCCCGTCCATGCCGATGGCAACGTCGGCGAGCAGGCCTGCCAGGTGCAGACGTTCGCCGACTCACTGCGCGAGCGTCTCATCGTCCCGCTGCGCTTCGTGGACGAGCGCTACACCACGCAGGATGCGCAGCAGATCATCGCCGAATCTCGCCGCCGACCGCCGCGCGCCGGGCGTCACGCGCGCGTGACCGACGACGCCATCGCCGCCGCCGTGATCCTGCAACGCTATCTGGATGAGCAACGCGGGGAACCGCAGGCGTGGTAACCTTGCCTTTGGCTGTCGATCTCCCGTTCGGCCGGGTGGCCGGCTGAGCGATGCGGAACGGGAAGTCGAGGGCTGGCAAAGCGAAGAGAGGCATGCACAAAGCGCGCATTTCGATCATCAGGTTGGGGCTGTTCGCTGCGGCCATCGCTGCGCTGGTCTTTGCCGGCGTGACCTGGACCCAGCGCGTGCGCGGCGTCGGCATCCCCGACGCACAGCGGATGACCGGCCTGGATCGCTGGCTGATCGCCACTTATCTTGATTTGTTGCGCAGCAACGACCTGTCGCGCCCGGTCAGCAATGATCCGACGCCGCAGACGTTCGTAGTTGCGCCCGGCGAATCCGTCGTCGAAATTGGCCGTCGGCTGCAGGCGCAAGGCCTGATTGACGATCCTGAGCTTTTTCGGCTATACGTCCGCCTGAAGGGTCTCGATGCGACCATCAACGCTGGCACCTTCACCCTGCGGCCGAACATGAATATCGAGCAGATCGCGCTGGCGCTGCAGCGCAGCGCGGCCCGCGAGGTGCAGGTGACGATTCCGGAGGGCAAGCGGCGCGAAGAAATCGCCCAGTTGCTGGAGCAGCAGCTCGGCGTGAGCGCCAACGAGTTCATCCGCCTGACCAGCCGCGCCCGCGCCTACAACTATCCGTTCCTGCGCGGCCTGCCGGCCGACGCCACGCTGGAAGGCTATCTCTTTCCCGACACCTATCGCCTGCCGGAAAGTCCCACCGCTCAGGATGTGATCCTGCGCATGCTGGACAACTTCGGCGTCAAGGCCGCGCCGCTGCTGGAACAGGCCCGCGCCGAGGGCCGCAACCCGCACGAGCTGCTCACCCTGGCATCCATCGTCGAGCGCGAGGCGGTGATCCCGGCCGAGCGGCCCACCATCGCCAGCGTGTTTCTCAACCGTTTGCGGGTGGGCCAGCCTTTGCAGGCTGATCCGACGACGCAATACGCGCTGGGCTACCAGGCCGACCAGGGCACCTGGTGGAAGAAAGGGTTGACGCTGGAGGACTTGAAGTTCGTTGATCCGGGCGGATACAACACCTACGTCAATCCTGGGCTGCCGCCCGGCCCGATCGCCAATCCCGGCCTGTCATCCATTCAGGCCACGTTGCAGCCGGCGCAGACGAACTTCTACTACTTCGTCGCGTCGTGCAACGGCGACGGCTCGCATCAGTTCTCGGTGACCTTCCAGGAGCACCAGTCCAAGCTGTGCCGGTGAGCGGGCCTGGCGACGCACCTCATGCGCCGTTGCGCACCATCTGGTCGCCGATCCTGGCAGCGGCCTCGGCAGCAGTGGTCATCGCGCCGAAAGCCGGCCAGGATGTTATTGGCGGGAGCATAGGGCAACTCCTCTTCGATGAGCGCCGGGGCGTCCTCGGCGACAGGCGTGGTTCCACCGCGCGCGTGTGCGCCACGCCGTTTACAGCATTGTGCTCGCCGCGCCGTGCGTGATATATAGTCGCCTGGTGCTTCCGTTCCTCACCGATCCGCAAAACGCGATTCAAACGCTGGGCGTTCTGCTCATCGCAGTCGGGTTCGTTGGCGTGTTTTTGCCGGTGTTGCCCGGCCCGATTGTGATCTGGGTTGGCGCGCTGCTGTGGGCAATTGGCGATCAGTTTCAGCGCGTGGGCTGGGTCGTGCTGATCGTCATGGCCGCGCTGATGGTCACGGGGTGGGGGAGTAATCTGCTCTTGACCGGCTATCTCACCCGTCGCAGCAGCGCATCCTGGCAGACCGTGCTTGGCGCGATCGTCGGCGGCATCGTCGGCGGAGTATTGTTGAGCGGCATTCCGGTCGTCGGTTCCATCGCCGGCGCAGTGGTCGGCGGCGTTTTGGGCGTGCTCGCCGTGGAGCTGCTGCGCCGCCGCAGGCTGGCGCCGGCGCTGCGCTCCAGCCGCGACTATTTAATCGGCTGTGTCTTTGGACAGATGGTCGAGCTGTTCTTCGCCCTGATGATGATCGCGCTGTTCGTGTGGCGGGCAACCTCGTGATACACCCCCCTTCATCCAGGCGATGGCTGGGCACTGAAGGCCTCGTGGCGCAGCGTGACTTTGCGCAGCCGCTCCGGCACGAGGTGCACGCCGAGGCCTGAGCCGGCCGGCACGCTCAGCGTCCCATCAGCGTTGATCTCGAAAGGTGGCTCGATCAGATCCGGATCGTAGTAGCGGTTGCTCGCGCTCAGGTCGCTGGGGAGCTTGAAATTGGGCAGGGCAGCCAGGGCCAGGTTCAGTGCGCGGCCGACTCCGGTCTCCAGCATGCCGCCGCACCACACCGGCACGTTGCATGCCTCGCAAACGTCGTGTATGGCGATGGCGTGGGTGAGGCCGCCGACGCGGCCCTGCTTGATGTTGATGATTTTGCATGCCCCCAGCTCGATGGCCATCCGGGCGTGATCGGGCGTGTGGATGCTCTCGTCCAGGCAGATGGGCGTCTTAAGTTGAGGTTGCAACTTGCTGTGCTCGTAGATGTCGTCGTAGCCCAGCGGCTGCTCGATCATCAAGAGGTTCAGGTCGTCCATCTGCCTGAACAGGTCGGCATCCTTCAGCGTGTAGGCGCTGTTGGCGTCTACCATCAACATGCGATCGGGAAAGGCAGCCCGCGCAGCGCGCACGTCGTGCAGGTCGCGCCCCGGCTTGATCTTCATCTTGATGCGCAGATAGCCATACTGCAGGAAGCTCGCGATGCGCTCCAGGAGCTTTTCGGTGGTGGGCTGGATGCCGATGCTCACGCCGACCACGACGCGGTCTTTCATCTGGCGGCCGGTGACTTTGCCGATGTAGTCGCGCAGGCTCAGGCCGGCTTGTTGCGCGGCGATGTCCCACAGCGCGGCTTCCAGGGTGGCCTTGGCCATGTTGTGGCCGCGCACCCGGCTGAATCGCGCCGGCGCCTCGCGCGGGTCGGCAATCGGCGCGCTGAACAGAGCAGGGATCAGGTAGCCGGTCATCACATGCCAGTTGGTAGTGACGGTCTCGTAGGAATAACCGGGGTCGGCATCGGCCACGCTCTCCCCCCAGCCGGTCACGCCGTCGGCGACGATGCGAGCCAGGATGCTCTCGCGCTCGGTCGTCACCCCGAAGCTGGTCTCGAAAGGCGCCACCAGTGGCAGGCGAATATGAAACAGCTCGATGCGTTCGATGTTCATGAAGCAATTATCAGCGCTTTTCAATCGGGTTGCCCGCGGTCGGCGCTGTGCTGCCAGGGTGGGGCGGAGGCTAGCCCGGCTTGTTCAGCGGGTTCTTCATTGGTTCTCCGCGCAGCACCCGCGCCACTTCTTCGGCGGCGTTGATCTGCAGTTGGATCAGGGCTTCCTCCGAATACCAGGCAGCGTGCGGGTTGAGGATGGTGTTGGGTGCGCTGCGGATGGGGTGGTCAGCGGGCAGCGGCTCCTGCTCGAACACGTCGAGCGCTGCCCCGGCCAGTTTGCCCATCTGCAGCGCGTCGGTCAGCGCCAGGTTGTCCACTACGGCTCCCCGCGAGACGTTGATCAGGTAAGCCCCGGTTTTCATCTTGCCGATGGCTTCAGCGTTGATCAGATGATGGGTCTCTGGGGTGAGCGGGGTGTGGATCGAGATGAAATCGGCCTGGCGCAGCAGCGAGTCCAGATCCACCAGCGCAGCGCCGATGGCCCGCGTCCCTTCCGGTGAGAGGTACTTGTCGTGTGCGATC
>Ga0308419_1003138_pt1 | contig 10433 bp, 7 predicted proteins | sample HotsprSampleMS50_FD_203674 | JGI IMG/M metagenome (GOLD analysis project Ga0308419, IMG submission 203674) | Hot spring phototrophic mat microbial communities from Mushroom Spring, Yellowstone National Park, Wyoming, United States - 20090730_MS50 ... | reverse complement strand
ACATGGTATAGGCTAAATTTTCCTAACCGTGAGGTTAAGGCGTCGCTCTGTAACTATATTCTCAAGCAATACTCATTTAGTGAGGGTGCAGTTTCAGGATACAAGTTAAGGCTAATAGAGGCATTAAAGAAGGGTGATATTGATGAGATGGTAGAGGTAATGCACTCACACTTTGCCTCAATACCGTATGATTGGTATAGGAAGAACGAGATAGATAAGTATGAAGGATATTATGCGAGTGTGTTTTATGCCTATTTTGCCTCCATAGGGATAGAGCTAAAGGCAGAGGACGCAACGAGTCATGGGAAGATTGACATGGCGGTAGTGATGGCAGATAAGGTGCTGATATTTGAATTTAAGTGTCTTAGAGGCAAGGGGACAGGGGATAAGAGATTGGGGATAGGGAAGGGAAAGAAGAAGAAAGAGCTATCAGCCATTGAGCAATTAAAGATAAAGGGCTATGCAGAGAAGTATAAGGCGTTAAAGAGGCCGATATATCTGATAGGGATAGAGCTTGACCAGAAGAAGAGGAATATAGTGGATTATAAGTGGGAGGAAGTAATGTAGATCGTCAAGACATATGACCCCCCTATTCTGCAAATAAAATTGCCCCCCTGAAAAAAATATGGAAGGGAGAAAATCGGCTTTCCAGTAAGCACCACAATCGTCTTTTGTTGACCTCAAGTATATGTGTCGTGCTAAGTGGTTTCAATACAAGACTATTGTCATTTTTGGTTTGCAAAACAAATGACTTTATGCAGGTCAGTCAATTTTAAGCCTATTGCATCAGGTGACCATAACTTAGAGTCCTGTTGATTATATGCCTTTTGATTGCCGAGACATCCATCTTATTCCTTATAAGGTATCTACAAAGACCGGCAATACTGATGTCGCCAATCAAGACCACCCCTATCAGGTGCCTTCCATGGTTGCTAAAGACGAGTTTACAATAGCCGTCTTTATAATACTCCTTGTGCACCTCATAATCCGTACCCTTTGTGTGGACTGTGCCCATTGAGACAAATGGTGTGTTGGCGATCTGGGTGGCATTCATTATCCCAAAGGTGCCTGTGTATTTGGTCCTTAAACCTGCCATGTTGAAGCCTGCACATCGCCCCATCTCAACGGCATTTGTCCAAAGGGCAGTAACTATCCGCTGACCACTTATTGGCTCAAAGGTTACTGCCACATCACCTGCGGCATATGCATCTGGGATATTGCATTGGGTGCACTCATCTACTACTATCCCTTTATCAATCTTTATCCCTGAATCACTGAGAAATTCCACATTGGGTCTCACACCCTTGCCAATGAAGGCCATCTGACAGGGGATTTCTTTACCACTGTCCAACACAACGCCTCTAACTCCCCTTTTATCAGAGACGATTGACCTGACATTCTGCCCGCTTAATATGGTTAATCCTGATGTCTCAATGGCTTTTCTTATTAGATACGCGTCTTCGGGCTCCATCAACTGTGAAAGCACCTCTGGTGAATAGACCACAAGGGTGACCCTTATTCCCCTTTCAAGTAAAGCGAAAGAGGCCTTTAGATTCACTAGGCCACCACCTATCATCACAGCCTCTTTAGTCTCTATAAGCCTATTGGCAATAGACTTTGCGTCACCAAGGGTCCTTAATGCATAGACACCCTTGGCCTCAGTGCCCTGTATTTCATGCGGTATAAAGGGCCTGCTACCTGTAGCAAATAACACCTTATGGTATGAAACGCTATGACCCTCTTCAATATAGGCAATCTTTTGAAGAGGTTCTAAATTTTTTACCCTTTTGTTGGTTAATATCTCTAGCTCAAAGTCCTTGTATGGTCCACTACCAAGCATACCAATTGCCTGCTCGTCCTTCTGGCCTGTGATTATGTAAGGTATCAAAGGCCTGAAGTAAGGCTGAAAAGGCTCATCGGTAAGCACTGTAATTGACCCCTTTAAATCGTTGTTCCTAATGGCCAGTGCAGCAGATATTCCCGCTGCACTGGCGCCAATTATCAAATAATCGGTCTTTTCCATAGGGCGAACCTCTTACTCCTTAGTAAACATTTCTGTAGCAACTACAACGCGCCTGTCTCGTGAAAAATCCTCAGCCTCTTTGTAAATTAGGGCCTTTGTGGGACAGGCACTCACACAGGCAGGGACCTCTCTGTCAGGGCAACGATCGCACCTATAGGCCTTTTGGGTCTCAAGGTGTCGCCCAATCACACCAAAAGGGCAGACCATGACGCAGGTCCAGCAACCTATGCAACGGTCTTGATCTGTAATCACAACACCTGCTTGTGTCTTACTAATCGCACCGGTTATGCAGGCGTGCATACAGGGTGCATCCTCACAGTGTCTGCAAAGTATAGGTATATTTAAACCTGTCTTGGCAGGCTCTACATAAAGCCTCCGTTTGGGCTGAGGCCTCTCTGCTAGTGCCGAATACAATGACTTGGTCTTTGAGTGCTCTACGGCACAGGCTATCTCGCAGGTCTTACAGGCAGTACATAGTCTTGGGTTGGCAAATATCTCTTTTGGACCCTTCATGGCAATCGCTCCTTATAGACCAAGCACGCTGCGGCGCTCATCAATGGCCTTTAGTAGTTTTTCTGTTGAAGAGAGGGGATCAAGATCAACGATAAAATATCCCCCTGTCAGTCCTTTGACCTTTTCGGTGAGTATATTTGTAACAAGTGGGCTGCCCAAAACTGGCACCATTATCCCCACATGGGTAGGTAACCCTACAGCTACTGCATAAACACCGATAGATATAGCCTTTTCAGATACTGCCTCTGCTGCTGATGCCACAACAGGCAATTTATCTGTATCAACACCAAGATAGTCTGCAAGGGCAACTACCAGTGCTACTGCTCGGGAGTTGTCAACGCAAGATCCGAGATGTAAGACTGGTGGCAGAGGACTACCGAGATTATTTGCCTGCCCTATGGCAGTGAGTACTGCCTTAAGACCTGGGCCACACAGCCTATCTACATTTGTAGGGTCCATAAAGCCATGTCTCATGAGGGCACCTGCACCGCAACCAGTAGCAACCACAAGTACATTTTCTTTAAGGAATCTCTCTGCCATAATAATAAAATTCCTGTCCTGCGGGACCTTCACATTGTTACAACCTGCAAAGAGACATACGCCTCGTATATTGCCGTTTTTGATATTGTCAACCAGTGGTTTAAGGGGCTCGGTTGGGTCAATCTTAGATAAGGCCGCTACAATGGCCTCTACAGAAAAGCCAGCCACCACTGTAGAGTCTACTTGAGGTATATCTACGGCTTTATCCTTTCTCTTTTTAAATACCTCAATGGCAACCCTTATGGCCTCTTTTGCCTTTTGGGCTGCGGATTCTTCCCTAAACTCTATGTGCTCTGCCCCTGTTATCTTGCACAAATCCATGGTAGTTACGATTTTTGAACCCATACATTCGGCCACATCCACAAGCGAGGGCATGATACACTGATAGTCCACCACAATAGCATCAAGGGCCCCTGTCAGAAGTGCCATCTCTTGACTCACTGAGTGGGTACAGGCAGGTATGCCATGGCGCTCCATGAGTTCATTGCCAGTGCAACAGATACCAACCACATTGACCCCTTTTGCACCTACTACCATTGCCTCATTCTTCATCTCCTCGGCCATTGCCACGATCATCTCAGAAAGTACTGGGTTGTGACCATGGACAGCTATGTTGACCATATCGGCCTTGAGGGTTGCCATGTTTGCCTTCGTTACAAGAGGCTTGGGTGTACCAAAGAGGATGTCCGCAAGGTCGGTACCCATGTAGCAGCCTGCCAGATCGGCCACACCACAACGGATACCAGCAATAAGTAGATTCACTGCATCGGCGTCAACCCCATAGAGGGTTCTATGCATAATCTCCGAGACCTCGTGATCTATACCTCTTGGCACCGCATTAATAGCAGATAAGACCTTTTTGCGTTTCTCAGAAACTACAGTGGTAGCCCATTTAACCCCTATCTCAGACTCGGCAAAGTCGTTTAACGCAGCAAGGGCCACCTCTCTTGCTATCTCTCCATCACTCCTACCATCAACGGCTATGTTTAGCCTCTTGGCAACCCTCTTTAGCTTATCAGGGTCTTTTATCTTGTAATCCGGTGCCTTGCCTTCTGCACTCTTCAGCAGTGTATGGGCAAGGTGTTTGGCATGTCCCGAGTGGGCTGCAGTGCCTGCTGCAATTGCCCTATCTAACCCTCTTGCCACCATCACATCAGCGGTAGCTCCACAGATACCAACCTTCGGCTCCTCTCCAAAGGGGTTAATTCTGCAGGGCCCTTGTAGACAGTGGCGACAGCACAAGCCTGTGTCACCAAAGGCACACTGCGGTTGCATAAGTTCATAGCGATCCCATACAGTGGGAATGTTCTTTTCTTTTGCCCTAACAATCATCTGCTGGACTGCAGGATCAAGGCTTCGTGCCCCTTGTTCGTCGTGGTAAGACATAGCAAAGTCCTCCTTCATGGATATTGGCCGTCTTCTGACAGCAACCATATACTCTCTATTATTATCCTTGATGGAAAATTTATCAACAAGACTATGTAGTATTTTTATGTGGCCGTAAGAAGTATCACAATGACATTTTTTGGCAAAAATTCTCTGCAATATGCAATAATTAAACACTATGAAAAAGGCCATTACTATGTTGTTAATTACCATAATTGTATTTTTTTATCCTAATGAGTCTGTGGCAAAAGACCATATAAATGCCACCCTAAACCGAGTTCAAGATACTCAAAAAGACACACCCTCAAGGGACTCAATGCTCTATTTCATCCTTGCCTATGAGGCGGAGATCAACAACAAGTGGGATGAGGCCCTTCAGTTTTATCAAAAGGCCCGATTAAGCGACCCAGAATCGGCATATCTGTCAGTCCGTATTGGGGCTGTGTTTCTCAAGTTAGGCAATGTAGAAGAGTCTCTTAAGGTGCTTGAGGATGTGGTCAAGACCAATCCCGACTATGTCCCTGCGTTAAAACTTCTTGGGGAACTGTATAACTCCAAAAAAGACCTCCAAAAGGCCATAGAGATGTATAAAAAGATTGTCAGTCTTGAACCCAATAACCGTGAGGCTCAGCTATATCTTGCGGTGCTATTTGCCTCAAAGGGAGATAGTAAGTCCTCTTTAGAGATATTAGAGGCAGTCTTAAAAGACGAGCCCGAGTACATCATGGCCCTGTTTTATAAAGGCTCCATATTTTTTGAAGAAAAGGACTATCAAAGGGCAGAGGAGACCTTTGAGCGTATTATAGACATAAACCCTGAGTTTGAATCTGCCCTCTTTAACCTCGGAGTAATTAACGAGATAAAGGGAGACAATAAGAGGGCAGAGGGGTTTTACAAAAAGATACTACAATTGAATCCCCATCAACTCCTTGTAAAAGAGCGGCTCGCAAGGCTCTATGTTACTGACAAGTCTTATGATAAGGCCATTGAAGAACTAGAAGGCATATCAGCTGAGATGCCCAAAAATATTGAGATACACAGAAAACTTGGCCTCCTCTATCTCCAACAGAGGAGATACAACGATGCAATTGAACAATTCAGGATCGTAGTTGAGGCATTACCTGACGAAACGGCCACAAGATATTATCTTGCCCTTGCCCTTGCAGATATCAAGAGATACAGGGAGGCCGAAGAGGAACTCCGTAAGATAATAACCAGTGACCCAAAAAACATCAATGCCTTTATGAGCCTCGCCTTTATATACTCTAAACAAGATCGCAAGGCCGAAGCTGTAAACATCTACGAAGAGGTGCTGACCTTTGAGACAAACAATCCAGAGATCTATGCACATCTTGCCAACGAGTATATAGGCTTAAAGAGATATGAAAAGGCTGAGGAACTGCTCAAGGATGCCCTTAAACGTTTTGAAGACAATGATGACTTACACTTCACCCTTGCTGTGCTTTATGAGAAGACAAAGAGGTTTGACGATATGGTCACAAGCCTCAGAAAAACCATTTCACTCAATCCCGAGCACGCCGATGCCCTCAATTATCTTGGATATAGCTTTGCAGACAAGGGTATAAACCTTGAGGAGGCCTTGGATCTAATCAAACAGGCCCTACGGCTAAAACCAAATAGCGGTTACATAATTGACAGCCTCGGATGGGTCTATTTTAGGCTTGGCCGGCACGAAGAGGCCCTCAGAGAGCTCAAGAGGGCATTGGAATATGTCAAAGACGACCCTGTCTTATACGAGCACATAGGCGATGTCTATGAGGCCATGGGAAATACCACAGAGGCAATAAATTATTGGGAACAGTCACTAAAGTACCACGAAAAGGAAGAAGGGCTCAAGGAGAGGGTTGAGGGCAAGCTGAAGAGATTAAAAAGCTCTATGCAATCATAAATTGCACCGCTTGACAAAAAGTTGCATCATTCTAATAATAGATTGCCTCTGAGTCCCATTGTCATTTAGTTTGGCTTTTTTAGGCGTTATAATTGTATTACCAAAATTGAGCGATTGTAAGAAAGGCAGGGAAGAGATTGCCCTTTAAAATGAATTCGTTAAGACTATCTAAATAAGGAGACTGTGTATCCTCACACTTGGTGGGTGGCACTAATGCAATGCTGGTCACAGACAAAAAGGTATCGCTCATAAGCTTTTCAGGGCAATCTCTTCCCTTATTATTGGGAACTCGCTCAATTTAGGTATTAATGTATCGGGCTTACAATCTGGGCCTGCAGTCTACTCAAGTTTAATCTTTAGCGATGTTCTGCTGTCTTGATATGGTACTTTGTGTTTAAGTTTTGACAACACTTAGAAATTGCAAAAAGGGGGTAGTCAGATGAGTTTTCCAAGAAAGGTCTATGAATTTATGGTTGCTGCCTCAGTGGCCCATGCAAAGTGGGACTATGAGGTCTCAATGAATATTATCCGTAACCGAAAGAGGCTTTTGATACTTTTGATCCTAATGCTTCCGATTCTTGCCACATCCTTCATTGAGGCAGGCGAGATGCTTGGAGGCAAGACGGCCTACGCCCCAGCCTTTTATTCTACCGGGATATTTCTTGTCTCTATTGCAATTGGCCTTGCGGCAGGGCTCATTACAGGTTGTATAGGTGCTGGTGGTGGATTTATTATCACCCCTGCCCTTATGGCAGCAGGTGTAAAGGGTATCCTTGCTGTTGGCACCGATGTGTTTCATATCTTTGCAAAGGCCATAATGGGCACAACGGTACATAAGAAACTTGGCAATGTCTCTGTAAAGCTGGCCTTGGGCTTTTTGGCAGGTTCTGGCATTGGCACCTTTATTGGCGGAGCCATAAACAAGGGTCTCTACAACAAGGACCCCCTATTAAGCGAGGCATTTATTAGCCTTGTATATGCGATACTCTTGGGCTTTCTTGGTTTTTATGCCCTCGCAGACTTCTTGAGGTCTAGAAAGGCTGGAGGTGCGGGTGGCGCCCATAGTGGTCCTGAGGAGACACCTCCACTTGCCCTGAAGCTGCAATCTGTAAAGATACCACCTATGATTACCTTTGATGAACACCTTGTCCAGGGTGGGAGGCAGATATCTGCCATCTTTGTCGCTATGGGCGGGGTGATTGTAGGGATGCTTGCAGCCATCATGGGAGTAGGTGGTGGTTTTATAACCTTTCCGATGTTTGTCTATCTCTTTGGTGTATCGGCCACAACTACCGTTGGGACTGACATACTACAGATAATCTTCACCGCAGGCCTTGCCTCCATAGTTCAGTATGCAATATATGGCTATGTCTTTTACACCCTTGCAATGGGCATGTTGATTGGCTCTTTAATAGGTATTCAGGTAGGTGCCTTAGTGACAAAGGTTGTTAAAGGCATCCACATCCTTGGTTTTTACGCAGTATCTATCCTTGCAGGTTTTGTAAACAGGATCTCGGTGCTTCCCAAGAAGATGGTTGAGCTAGAGTACATAAATTTATCAAGCACCACGGTCAGTATAATAGAATTTGTGGGCAACATCATATTTTGGATAGTGGTAGGTATCTTTGGGGTTTGGGTCATAGGCAAGTTCTTTGCAAACATCAAGAGGCTAAGGGGGGAGGGTTAAGACAATGGCTACAATGAACAAGACTGCGTTGTCAAAGGGGGCCTTTCTTGCCCTGACATTTTTTGGCGTGTTGTTCCTTATTTTTATGCCGATCTTTGGAGATGGTAAAAATGGGCTTGTGTTCTCTGATGACATGTTCAATAAGCTCTCAAAGGGGTCTTCATACTTTATCCCAGCGGTAATAAAATCAAACGAGAGGTTTATGAACACCGAATTTAGGATACAGTTTAAGATGGACAAAGAAAAACAGGTGCAAAATGCCCTAAAGGTACTCACAGTGGCAGGTGCAACCGCCGAGGCCTCAGGCCTTGATATAAAGTTAAGCGGCAACCTTGGCAAACTAATGGCCAATGCCCTTAAGGACTCGGATGAGATGTATAAGAATAATGGCAAGGCAGTCAGAGACCGATACGGTATTGAAGAAAAGGAAGTGATGGTCACATGGTGGAATATTATGAGGCCCTTAGACAAGGCCTTTAAAAAGGAGGGAAAGATAGAGGAGGCAAAGCTCGTCTCCGATGTGATGAAAAAGGCAGTAGAGACATCACATAACTTTTATGGCATTGAGGCACAGAAGGTCACCGAAAAGGCCGTAATAATGACTGGATTACTGATATTTTATGTGCTATATACAATGTGGTGGGGCTTTGCAATATACTATCTCTTTGAGGGTATGGGATTATCAACAAGTAAGGTGAAACACAAGAAGGAGGCAATAAAATGAAGATCTTAGTGCCTGTAGATGGTTCAAGGTATTCGGATGAATCACTAAGGGTTGCTGCAGATTATGCAAAGGGCAAAGGTGCACAGATATGCCTAATAAATGTGGCGCCTCTTTATGAGGATATAGATCTTGAGATATCGGCCTCCACAAGGGAAGAGCTGTCAGATAGATTATTAAAAAGGGCAGAAGAGGTCATGAACCAGGCCCAGAAAGTGCTCTCGGAAGAGGGCATCACAGCGGTGTGTAGTGAGATAGTCCAGTCAAGTGCCATTGCAGAGTCAATCATACAATACTCTGAACAAGAGTCAATAGACCTTATAATAATGGGAAGTCGTGGCCTTAGCCCCTCTTCAAGATTTAAACTCGGGAGCGTCTCATCAAGTGTGGTCAAACATGCCCCTTGCTCAGTGTATGTGGTAAAAATAAAATAGGTATAACAAAGGTGATACAGTCTGTTTAAAGGGGTATAAATCGGGTCTTTGGGTAGATTAATGTAATAAAAAGACAGGTGTTTAAGTAAAACAATAAAGAGGCAGGGAGAGGAAACCCTGCCTTTTAATTTTATTTGGAGGTATTGACAAAAGCCTTAAACAAAATCACAATATCCATACCATGCCTAAGAAGTTACCCATAGGGATAAGTAACCTTAGAGAGATCATACAAGACGGCTATGTGTATGTTGACAAGAGCCGATATGTCTATGAACTTGCAAGCACAGGGAAGTATTACTTCCTTAGCCGTCCCCGCAGATTTGGTAAGAGCCTCTTTGTGGATACCCTAAAAGAGGCCTTTGAGGGCAATAAGGAGTTATTCAAGGGCCTGTGGCTATATGACCATTGGGATTGGAATAAGAGGTATCCAGTGATACACATAAACTTTGCAGAGGGTGTTTTAAGGGATAGGGAGGAATTAGATAGGAGGATAATAAAGGTCCTTGAAGACAATCAAAAGAGGCTTGAGGTAAGGTGTAAAGAGACCACCTATGTGGCAGGGTGTTTTTCTGACCTAATAGTTGGGGCAAGGGAGAAGTATAACGCCCCTGTGGTGATCTTGATAGACGAATATGACAAGCCCATATTGGACAATATCACAAAACCAGAGATAGCAACAGAGATGAGGGAGGGGTTAAAGAACCTGTATTCAGTAATCAAGGGGCAGGATGCGAATATAAAGTTTGTTTTTCTCACAGGTGTAAGCAAGTTCAGTAGGGTCTCTATATTTTCAGGACTAAACAACCTTGAAGACATCACCATAGAGAAGACCTACTCATCAATCTGTGGTTATACAGAGGGAGAGTTAATTGAAAACTTCAAGGAGCATCTTGCTGATAAAGATATTAATGAGATAAGGCATTGGTATAATGGCTACAGTTGGACAGGTGCTGAGAGGGTGTATAATCCCTTTAGTATATTGAATTATCTAAAGCACGGAGAGTTTCGTAACTACTGGTTTGAGAGTGGCACGCCAACATTTCTGATTGAACTATTCAAGCAAAAGAGGTATTACATCCCACAGTTAGAGAACCTTGAGGTAGGGGAAAGTATCATAGGCAGTTTTGACATAGACTTCATAGAGCCTGAGAACCTGCTCTTTCAGGCAGGGTATCTGACCATTGAGGGGACTGTTCAAGGCTTATCAGAGACGAGGTATA
>Ga0308419_1003133_pt1 | contig 10444 bp, 8 predicted proteins | sample HotsprSampleMS50_FD_203674 | JGI IMG/M metagenome (GOLD analysis project Ga0308419, IMG submission 203674) | Hot spring phototrophic mat microbial communities from Mushroom Spring, Yellowstone National Park, Wyoming, United States - 20090730_MS50 ... | reverse complement strand
AAGCGTTCTTACAGGTACTTCACGTATGCAGGAGCGACCCATCGGTATTTTGGTAGATGCGCTCCGGCAAATCGGAGCAGATATTTCTTATGAAAAAAATGAGGGTTTCCCTCCTATTCGCATCAACGGGTTTTCGCCTCGTCAAAATCATGTTACTATTCGCGGCGATGTGAGTAGTCAGTATATCTCTGCACTGTTGATGGTTGCGCCTGTTATTCCGGGTGGGCTTACATTGGAACTCACGGGCAAGATTGGCTCTCGTCCCTACATTGAAATGACGCTGCAACTGATGCAACGATTCGGTGTCAGCGCTAGCTGGCAAGGCAATAGCATACACGTTCCAGAACAGGCTTATCGGGCAGCCTCTTATACTGTTGAATCGGACTGGTCAGCTTCTGGCTACTGGTTCAGCATAGCAGCACTAGCATCAAAAGCCAATATTCAACTCTTAGGACTCAAAACTGACTCTCTGCAAGGCGATCGCATCATTATTGACATCATGGAGCGCCTCGGCATAAAGTCGGATTTTACCAAGGATGGACTGCAACTGACTAAAATTTCTCATGTAGATTATTTTGAGTGGGACTTTAGCAACTGCCCTGATTTGGCACAAACTATCGCTGTTATTGGCGCTGCCAAAGGCATCTGCATGAAGCTCACTGGTTTGGGAAGTCTGCGCATTAAAGAAACAGACCGCCTGACCGCCCTGAAAACCGAACTTTCCCGCTTCGGTATTGCTACACAAGAAGTAGAGGGACATACGCTATATATACATGGCAATGAAGCTACACCACTACAAGCACCTTTGGAGATGGTGCGTACCTACCAAGACCATCGCATGGCTATGGCATTTGCGCCGCTAGCACTACTTTATCCGCTGCATATAGAACGCCCCGGAGTAGTGGAAAAATCATATCCGTGCTTTTGGGAACACCTTGCCGCTGCCGGCTTTTCTATACAAACTATTGAAAAACAGTCCGTTGATGAGTATACCACAAACTAATAAAAGGCTGGCATGGATTATACTCGTGCTGCTAGCTTTTGTATGGGGAAGTTCGTTCATTCTGATGAAGCGCGGGCTGACAGTTTTTGCCGCAGGAGAAGTGGGTGCGCTTCGCATTGTAATCGCCTTTGTGCTGTTGCTACCTCTTGCAATCAGCAACCTACGGCTGATTCCCGCCAACAGCTGGTTTTACATATTCATTACAGGCTTTTGTGGTAATTTGCTGCCGGCTTTCTTGTTTCCTACAGCACAACAACATCTGCCAAGCTCAGTTGCGGGCATTCTCAATGCGCTTACACCTATTTTTACGCTGCTTATTGGCGTTCTGTTTTTTTCTTTTCGATTAAAAAAATGGCAGTTTATTGGTATTACTATGGGCTTTGCTGGCTCTATCGGGCTCAGCTTGATACAGTCGGGCGGCGAAGTAGGCGGGTTCAATCCCTATGCCTTACTCATTGTTGCGGCAACAATCTGCTATGGTATCAGTATTAATGTGATTGGTAAATACTTGCGACAACTACCCTCGCTGGCTATTTCTGCCACGGCCATGATGATTGTAGGGCTACCGGCACTTGCATATCTCTTGATAACCGGAGAGTTACCTGCTAAATTTTCGCAAGGCGAACAAGCATGGGTTGCTTTGGGATATGTGAGTATTCTGGGAATTTTTGGCACTGCTCTGGGGCTAGTTTTTTTCAACAAATTAGTAAAAATGACCTCTCCTGTTTTTGCAAGCTCGGTTACTTATCTGATTCCTGTTTTTGCCATGCTGTGGGGCATTGCCGATAGCGAAACATTCGGGCTGCTGCACGTAGCAGGAATGGGATTAATTATTGGCGGGGTATACATAGCTAACCGTAGTTGATTTTTAGTTACTTAAAAACAACATTTTTGACTTTACATTTTTACTATACAGATTGTGAAAAAAACATCGTTCCTTGTCTATCTGAACCTGACGATTGTTTATCTGGTATGGGGTTCTACTTTTTTGGGCGTACGCTATACACTGGAAGTATTGCCGCCTATTCTGTCATCTTCTCTGCGTTTTCTAGTGGGCGGAGCAATTTTGTTGCTGATTACTACTACGTGGCGACTTGCCAAAGGTATGCGCCCGCTACTTCCTAAATGGCGGCAAACGCTGAGTGCTGTTCAGGTGGGAATTATGCTAGTCGGTATAGGCAATACTGCGCTTTCTTACGCTATTAAGTTTATGCCGACGGGTTTAGTAGCGCTGCTGGTAGCTACTTTGCCTATTTGGACTGTCGTTTTAGATTTTACTTTTTTCAGCAAGTTGCAGCCTCACAAGTTCACCGTTACAGGCATTTTGCTAGGTATATTGGGTATAACGGCGCTGCTTAATCCCTTCGCGGGGCTGGATGCCTCCGATTTGGTCTGGTATCCTGCAGTGCTAGTGCTAATAGGCTCGGCATCATGGGCTTTGGGTTCTTTGCGGGCGCCGCACCTATCTATGCTACCAGCTTTGCAGTCTACTGCTATACAAATGCTATCTGATTTTTATCGGTTCTTTTCTCGGCTATAGTTCGTATAATTGGCTGATGCGCAATGCACCGCCTGCCTTGGTTTCAACCTATGCTTACGTTAATCCGATAGTTGCGATTATTTTAGGCTGGTTGTTTCTGAATGAATCGCTCAGCAGACAAAATTTGATTGCTTCGGCTGTTATTCTATCCGGCGTGGTACTCATCACACTTGGTAGAAGAATGAGTCGGTAAACAAAAAGAGGCTGTCCAAAAAGTCTGGACAGCCTCATCGAGTTTAAATAGTCATAATATCTTTCTCTTTGAGTTCCAACAAATCGTCAATTTGTTTGATGTATTTGTCGGTCAAGTTTTGCACTTTGGTTTCCGCTTTTTTCACATCATCTTCTGGTACACCTTCTTTGATGAGTTTGCGCAGGCTCTCGTTGGTGTCTTTGCGAATATTACGGATACTAATTTTGCCATTTTCGGCTTCGTTTTTGGCTTGTTTGACCAGCGTGCGGCGACGCTCTTCGCTCAATGGGGGCAATACAATGCGAACCACCTCACCATCGTTGGTTGGGTTTACGCCCAGGTCGCTGTTTTTAATGGCTTTTTCAATTTCAACAAGCATAGACTTTTCCCATGGCTTGATAACAATGGTACGGGCATCGGTTGTGCTGATGTTCGCTACTTGCCCGATAGGGGAATTAGAGCCATAGTAGTTTACATAAAGTCCGTCCAGCATAGAAGGATTAGCCTTACCTGCACGGATTTTGGTAAATTCATTTTGGGTATGCTTCACCGCTTTCTCCATTGACTCAGCGGCATCTTCCAGATACATATTAATCTCTTCCATAGCATTGAGATAGATTTAGAGTAGTAGCAAATCAAGAAATGAGTGTACCAACTTCGCCGCCTTGCACTAACTTGAGCAAGTTACCGGGCATGTTCATGTCAAACACAATAATAGGCAGGTTGTTTTCTTTACAAAGTGTAAAGGCTGTCATATCCATCACGTTTAATCCTTTGGCATATACTTCGTCAAAAGAAATGTTATTGTAGCGTTGTGCATCAGGGTTTTTTTCTGGGTCAGCTGTGTAAACCCCATCGACACGTGTGCCTTTCAGCACCACATCTGCTTCAATTTCAATGGCGCGAAGGCTAGCTGCCGAGTCAGTAGTAAAGAAAGGGTTGCCCGTTCCTGCGCCAAAAATTACAACGCGACCTTTTTCCAAGTGTCTCACCGCCCGACGGCGGATGTAAGGCTCACAGAGTTGCTGCATCTGAATAGCAGACATTAGGCGGGTTTGTACACCGATTTTTTCTAACGCACTTTGCAATGCCATACTGTTAATCAAAGTGGCTAACATGCCCATATGATCGCCTTGTACGCGGTCAATCCCTGATTTTTCAGCCTGAATGCCCCTGTAAATATTCCCTCCCCCAATAACAATTGCCAGCTGAATGCCTGCATCTACCGTTTTCTTAATTTCCTGCGTGTATTGTCCGAGTCGTTCAGGATCAATACCAAACTTTTGTTCGCCCATGAGGGCTTCTCCGCTCAATTTGAGGAGGATACGCTTGTATTTCATGCTAAAAGTGATGTAAGGCGCGGCAAATATAAGCAGAATTTTACCTGCTTGCACGTTCCATACAGACAACTCTTATTGCTATTGTTTCTCGTCTTGTGTGGCAGTTGTAATAACTGCACGGGTAATGTAAAAAACCCGCTTGCGCCCGAAAGGATTGTCAGGAGTGCTTTGCTTCAAATCTTGCTTGCCAAAGATGACCAAACGGTTGCCGTACCACCATGCTACATCCTCATTTTCGCGGTCGCTGATGAGATTTTTTTCTTCTGCTTTGATAGGTATTTGTGTGGTAAGCAGCGTATCTACAGGCAGGCTTTTATTGGTTTGTTTATAATACAGTTTTTCTTTGTTGTAATGAATCATTTGCAGCCGGTCGTTGGCAAAACCAATTTTGACCAATTCGGCAGGCTGTCGTAATTCTACATCTTTATACTCAAAACTGTTGTCCCACAACAACCTACCCGATTTATCAAAAGCGCAGATGATGGCATGTTTGTAGCGATAAGAATTAGGCATACGGCTGCCTTCACGACTGCGCGCTAAATTGCGGTCGTATAGAAAAAGGTTGCTGTAACTCTGAAAGCTGCTACTCATGCTGTTAATCATGTAAGGGCTGAAAAACAGCGGTGAAGTGCTGCCGGCATAGCGGTTGAAATTGTTCATGCTGTTTTCTGCATATATGGGCGTGTACGACTCGGCAATAAAAACGATTCTGTCATTGGTAATCAACAGATTGCGAGCAAAAAAGTGATAGTCTAACTTTGGAATTTTACCTTCCTCTCGTTTGTCTTTCATGCGCATAATTGTGCGTTCGCGGCGACGCAGTGGCATATAGTTAAAAAAGTTTTTTAGAAAACCAAAGTCATAGAACTTGATGTCTCGGTGTTCATTTTTATCAAATACTGCCACATAAATACCTTGCGATTTTTCTTTGCCAGTGAGCGAATATAGCCCAAATAACAGCTGTTTTTCCTGACTAATGAAATACGGACGGAAATTGACAATGCTGTATTCGTCTTCGTGGGGAACAATCCGCTTGTAGAGAAGCTGCCCTTCTAAGTTGTAAATGTAATAGTAAAAGCTGGCTTTACGGCGTACACTGCTCGATACAATCACGCTAATAGTATTTGTTTCAGGGCTGACATCCATACGGGAAACTTGCCCTTTCAGCTGGCTTAGCGAAGGCAAAACTTTGGGTTTACTGCGCATGTAGTCGTAGTGAATCACAGCAGGATCGCCATTGACTTCGCCACCTATCAGAATCACATCATTAATAACAGCAAATTGACTGACCTGCATATCCACAATTTTGTCATAGCGAATCATAGAAAGCTGACCGCTAGCAGTATTCAGCCGCAGGATTTCGTAGCGAAAGTCTGTTTTGGGAATTAGGAAAAACAAATTTTCTCCTTGCCATGCATAAATATTCATATTAGATGCAGCATCTAAAACATAGCGCTGCGCCCATTGCAGATTCAGAGCCGTGTCATATTTGGCAATAGTCATTTCCTTGCGCAGGTTGCGTAGCACCTCCTCGCCTTCAATAAACACAAGCATCCCGTCTGTGCCAAGCGGCATTACGCGGCAATCGGCTATGCGGCGGTTAGTCAGATCAAACTCGATGCGCTTCTCTGCCGTTACTAAGGTAGAATCCAGCTTTTCAGGCGCTGCCTGTGAAAAGCCGGTCAGCGGCAAGAGGTATCCAAGCGCGATAATCAGGTAGCGTTGCATGGTTTTTCGGTTTACATGTTTTTTTAAACCTGACGAGTTTTTATTGATTTTCGCAATAAATAAACGTTTCATGCGTACAACCATACGGAAAATCCCAAACAAAAAATATGGCACATTCAGTAACAGATATTTTATGAAATTCTGTGAAACCTAACTAATCTGTTGGATTTGAAGTGGTTTTTTTATCAAATATACTGATAAAACTTGCCAAATGTTTACAGCTGTTTGAGCTACTCGTAGGCTTCGCGTCCCAACTGTTGCTATGGGTAAGGTGTGTAATCCGGACAAGTTCGGCAGCGCACCGTCGGCTGCCAATGCACAATTTTTTCGCGTATGCTGTTTTCGAGACTGCTTGTAACCACACTGCAAGCGACCCAATCTATCAGCCCATCAGAAAACATCTCGATATGAATTCCCAAATCCTTGTGATGAATCCACTCCGCCAATACTGCACGGTGATGCTGCCGATTATCCAAAGGACGTAGGCTTCATATTTTCTTACTGTACACATTCCCGCTGCCGAATTGTTTGCACAAGTTCAGCATACCAAGCCTCACCATAGGCACGAATAAGCGCTTCTTTTAAAAAAACATACAAGGGAACGCCCAGTTGAGCACCCAAGGTGCAGGCATCGCTACAAATATGCCAGCGGTGGTAGTTGAGCGCGTCATAATCATCAAACTTGCTGACGCGAATGGGGTATAAATGGCAGGAAATCGGCTTGCGAAAGGTGATTTTACCTGCCAAGTATGCTTGCTCAATGCCGCATTTCAGCACACCTTTTTTATCGGCAACGGCATAGGCGCAAGCACCCGAAGGTTGTAGAGGAGTAGAGTGGTCGCCGTCTTGGTCTATTACGTGAACGCCTTGCGCCTCAATCGCTGCAATACCCTCTTCGGTTAGGAAAGGTTTGACCTTGTCAAAAATTTCTTCCAAAACGGTTAGTTCATCTTTGGACAAAGGCGCTCCCGCATCGCCTTCTACACAACATGCGCCCTTACATTTTTCCGTGTGGCATACGAAGAGTTTTTCGGCGATGTCGTCGCTTAATACGGTTTGTCCTACGATGAACATATATTTCAGCTATTAAAAAACTTGTCAGCCCTCCACGACCCAACAGGTTTGGAAAATGATGCGGCAAAATTACGCCACAGCTGCCACATGCTTTTCCATTACCAACCTGAATTTTTCAAGGAAAATATCGGCATCCTCTTTTTTCAGACTGAGCGCAGGCAATAGTCGCATGGTGAATTTGTCGGATGATGAGCCTGTAAAGATATGATGTTTGTAGAGCAGTTCATCGCGCACGGCGCTACACGGTATTTCCAGCACCACACCTAACATCAGCCCTCTGCCGCGCACGGTCACTACGCCTGGCATTTGGCTGATGGCAGTTTTCAGGTATTCGCCCATTTGGGCAGCGTGTGCTATTAGGTTTTCAGCCTCTATAACTTCCAACACTGCCAGCGCCGCTGCGCAAGCCAAATGATTGCCGCCAAATGTTGTTCCCAACATGCCGTATTTGGGCTTAAACTTTGGATGAATCAATAAACCTGCCACAGGAAAGCCGTTACCCATGCCTTTGGCAACAGAAATCAGGTCGGGTTCTACCCCGCTGAACTGATGCGAAAAGAACTTGCCGGAGCGTCCATAACCACACTGCACGCTGTCGGAAATCAGCACGGCATTGTGCGCATCGCAGAGGCGGCGGGCAGTTTGCCAAAACTCGTCGCTTGCCACGTGTACGCCGCCCACACCTTGCATGCCTTCGATGATAACGGCGCAAGTTTCATCGTCAACAGCCGCTTCCAGCGCGGCAATATCGTTGTGTGGAATAAAAACGACGTGTTGGTTAAAGTTAATCGGCGCAACAATCGCGGGATTGTCCGTAGCGGCTACTACGCCTGACGTGCGCCCGTGAAACGAGCCTTTCAGCGCCACAATTTTGGCGCGACCGTTGTAAAAAGAAGCTACTTTCAGGGCATTTTCGTTCGCCTCCGCGCCCGAATTGCACATAAACAGCGCAAAATCGGGATGTCCGCACATTTCGCCCAGTTTTTGGGCGAGGGCTTCCTGCACAGGGTTGATGATGGAATTAGAATAAAATCCGATTTTATTCAGTTGTTCGGTAATCCGCTTGACATAGTGTGGGTGCGTATGACCGATAGAAATAACGGCATGACCGCCGTATAAGTCTAAATATTCAACGCCCGCCTCATCCCACAGGCGCGAACCCAAAGCGCGCACGGGCGCAATTTGGTTCAGTTGATAAACGTCAAAAAGGCGCATGACAGTCGTTCAAATTAAAAAGGTAAATCTTCATCACTGCCGGCAACTAATTGGAAGCCTCCAAAATCTTCATCAGGTGGCGGCACATCGCGTCCGCCGGTAGCAGCAGGAGCAGCCGCCTCTACACGCCATGCTTCCAGATTGGTAAAATAGGTAGTATTGCCGTCTTTGATATAAGGTCTGCCGCGCAGGGTAAAACTTACTTTCACCTCATCGCCAACAGACAGCCCGTCTAATAAGTTACATTTGTCTTGGGTAAGTTGAAATTTGATAAATTCGCTGTACGCGCCATTAGGCAACTCTATTACAAACTCGCGCTTGCGGAATTTCTCAGTTACTTGTTGCGTATCATAAACAACAGTAAGTTTTCCTTTTGCTTCGTATGACATTGCCAATGAATGAGTGATTGAGTCAAAATTCGCTTAAAGATAGTAACTTTTCTTAGTTTTGCTCAATTTTTGAAAGATTCTCACGCAGATACCGTTTTGACAGTGCCACATTAGTTTCCAAACACTCGCATATGACACAGATTTAGCTATAAAATATCCCATCAGCCCGCACTTGTTGCGGGAAATACCGAATTTGTGTTTCAATTTACTATCTGATAATCAGATGCATAAAAAACAGGCAATATGTATGTACTTGTTGCTGTTAGGCTTTGTGTTCATTGCGCTAACAGCACTTGCACAGCAAACACTCAACTTTACCGACCCTGCCCTTCCTTTTCGCAAAGGCATAGATTTGTACGAACGCGGTCATTACAGCAGCGCAAGGCAACAGTTTGAAATATATATCCGCCAAAATTTGCAAGATGAACGCCAGATTGAAGCAGAGTATTATGCTTGTATGTGCGCTATGAAAGAGCAAAGCCCTGACTTTAATCTGATGTTGGACAATTTTATTGGCAAATACCCTACGCATCTGATGGCACGCAACGCTTATCGGATGATTGGTCTTTCTTATTATGACAAGGGAGTCTATACTGAAGCCTATCAGTATTTAGAGCGAATCTATCGCCCATTGGGCAAATCGGAGGAAGACGCTGAAATTGCCTTTAAACTTGGCTACAGCTATTTTGCAGAGCAAAAATACCAGTTGGCACAAGGCGTATTCAATCACTTAAAAAATAGCAATAGCAGCTATGCAGCTGCTGCAAGTTACTATGCCGGCTATATAGCTTTTCAGGACAAACAATACAGCGAGGCACTACCCGATTTGGAACGCGCTGCTGCCGACAGCGGCTATACAGATGAAGCCAATGCACTGATTTTCAGCATTTATTACTTGCGCCGCGACTACAACCGCGTCATCAGTTTTGCCGAACAATTAGAACGACAGGGTAAAAAAATTCCTGCCAACCTGCAAGCACCACTTGCCGATAGTTATTACGCTACCAACCGCTGCGATAAGGCGCTGCCTCTACTGGAAGCACTTGCTCGTCAGCCAAGCAACGACCGCTCCATGTATTACCGACTGGGGCATTGCTACACGCTCAATAAACAACCGCAACAAGCCGCCAATGCTTATAGCAGAGTAGCAGATAGCAACGACTCTTTGGCACAAATGGCAGCCTATCAAATGGCTCTCAACTATATCGACCTAAAGCAATTGCAAGCCGCTTCTAATGCGTTCAAACGTGCCCGCGACCTCAAGTTTGACCGTCGCCTGCGCGAACTGGGCGCTTACAACTTTGTCAAAGTTAATTTTGAAATCAAAAACTATGCGGAAGCAATTGAGGGTGCTACTTTCTATGAAGAACAGTTTCCGCAAGGTGAATACACAGACGAAATTAGCTATCTAAAAAGCGAAGCCTACATCAGCGGTGGCAACCTTGCAGGCGCGCTGCGCTATATTGAGCAGATTCGCAACCCCAATCAGCGGCTGCAAGCAGCCTATCAACGCATCGCATTTAACTATGCCGCTATTTTATACAATGAAGAAAAATTTCCGCAAGCAGTCGCTATGCTGCAAAAATCGTTGCGACGACCGATAACAAGCCAATTGGTAAATGCTGCTTACTTCTGGATAGGCGAAAGCCTCACCCGTCAGAACAAATTAGACTCTGCCGAGATTGCCTACAACCGCGTACCGAAAGAAGCCAAAGAGTATCCAGCTGCTATTTATGCCCGAGGTTATATTGCTTTTAATAAAGAAGATTACACACAAGCAGAGCAGTTGTTCAGGCAGTTTCTCAATTTGGGCAGTCGTCAAAACCGCGCCGACGCTCAAACCCGCATAGGGGATTGCCTCTATATAGCGCGTAATTTCAGAGAAGCAATCGATTTTTACAATCAGGCACTTACAGGCGCAGGGGCTGATGTTGACTATATCAACTACCAAATCGCCTCCTG
>Ga0308419_1003132_pt1 | contig 10444 bp, 7 predicted proteins | sample HotsprSampleMS50_FD_203674 | JGI IMG/M metagenome (GOLD analysis project Ga0308419, IMG submission 203674) | Hot spring phototrophic mat microbial communities from Mushroom Spring, Yellowstone National Park, Wyoming, United States - 20090730_MS50 ... | reverse complement strand
GTATTAAACAATAATCAATTGCTAAAATTACTTATCGAAACAATAACATCTCTTATAAATATCCCATTAGATGAAGTTGATTTAGCAATTCAGAAAGCATTAGAAGATTTAGGAAAATTTGTTAATGCTGATAGAGCTTATATATTTGATTATCATTGGGAACAAGGTTTTTGTAGAAATACTTATGAATGGTGTGCTGAAGGAATTACCCCACAGAAGGATAACCTCCAAAACTTCCCTTTGGATATTATTCCTGAATGGACTGCTGCCCATAAAAAAGGTGAAGTAATTTCTATACCTGATATAAAAGAAATGTCAAATGATTTTTTGAGGGAAAATTTCGAAAATCAAAAGATTAAAAGTTTAATTACTATCCCAACTATTGTTGATGGAAATTGTATTGGTTTCGTAGGTTTTGATTCAGTAAGAAATTATCACAAATATTCTTTAGTAGAACAACAAATTCTCCTAACATTTGCACGTGCTATCGCAAATATTAGAATAAGAAAAGATATGTTAAAAAATTTAATAATTGCTAGAGAGATAGCTTTAGAAAGCGAAGCAAATATTAAAGCAATAGTAGAAGGTACAAAAGATAGTGTTTGGGCTTTTGATAGGAATTATAATATTCTTTATATAAATAAGGTTCTTAAAGATGAGTTCTTTAAAGCTTACGGAATAAAATTAGAAAAAGGTAATAATTTACTTTTATCACTTCCAGAGCATTTAAGACCAATTTGGAAAAAAAGGTATGATAGAGTACTATTAAATGAGCAATTTTCTATTGAGGAAGCAGTTGAAACCAACATTGGAACTGTTTATATTGAGGTTAGCTTCAATCCTATAATTAAAAATAATGAAGTAATTGGAGGCGCTTGTTTTGGACGGAATATTACTCAACGAAAATTAGCAGAACAAGAACTTATCAAAGCTAAAGAAAAAGCTGAAGAAAGTGATAAACTTAAATCAGCATTCTTAGCTAATATGAGTCATGAAATTCGAACACCAATGAATGGTATATTGGGATTTTGTGAATTATTGAAAGAAGCTGACTTATCAAGTGAAAAACAACAAGAATATATCAGAATAATTGAGAAAAGTGGAAAACGAATGTTAAACATAATAAATGACATTATAGATATTTCAAGAATTGAAGCTGGTGTAGTAAAAACAAAAATTCAGCCTACAAACATTAATAAACAAATTGAATACCTATACAATTTCTTCAAACCTGAAACAACTTCTAAAGGATTAGAACTATTTTATTTTAATACTCTGTCAGATGAAGACGCTGTTATTTTGACCGACAAGGAAAAATTTTATCAAATTCTGACAAACCTAGTCAAAAACGCTATAAAATACACTCCAAACGGTTTAATTGAATTTGGTTATGAACTAGTATATTATGATAGTTCTCCTTTCCTAAAATTTTATGTTAAAGATACTGGAATTGGTATACCAAGAGAAAGACAAGAAGCTATATTTGAACGATTTATTCAAGCAGATATCGCAGATAAATATGCACAACAAGGTGCTGGATTAGGACTTGCGATTGCTAAAGCTTTTGTTCAAATGTTAGGTGGTACAATTTGGGTCGATAGTGAAGTTAATGCTGGCTCAACATTTTATTTCACTTTACCATACAAACCATACAAAGAAACTTTAAGCGAAAATAAATCAAATTCAAGTTCAGAAAATTTATTTATAAACAAAGATATTAAAATACTATTAGCTGAAGATGATGACTCTTCTGAAAAATTAGTTTCTAATATTTTAGAAAATTTTACCAAAGAGATAATAAAAGCTCGAACTGGTGAAGAAGCAGTTGAATTATTTAAACAAAATCCCAACATCGACTTAATTTTAATGGATATGCGAATGCCTAAATTAAATGGATATGAAGCAACAAAAAAAATTAGAGAATTTAACAAAAATGTAATTATTATTGCTCAAACAGCTTTTGGACTCACTGGTGATATAGAAAAAGCTATCGAAGCTGGTTGTAACGATTATATCTCTAAACCAATTAGTAAATCTGAATTATTAAAATTAATTTCTAAATATTTTGGTAAATAAGTAATTCGAACATTTTAGAAAAATATTGAATAATTTTTCTAATAAATTGATAAATAGTAGTTTCTAATTAAAATTGATTAGTTAGTAAAGAATATATCTATTTTCTTAAAGTAACATTAAATTCACTAAAAAGCTTTATTCTATTTACTAAATTAATCAACACCTAATAGAAAATATATTTAATTTTTCAAAGAAGTATTCATATAAAAATGACTTTAAATTTCTTTATAAAGAAATTTTTTCATAAAAAACTAATGTTCTCCCGAAAGTTCAATACTTATCAAGAAGCATTAAAATATTGCTCAACAGATTCTTATCAAAATAGTGAATTGGTAGAAGTTGTTTTTCAAAAAACTAAACGTTTTATTCAGCAACTTGAATCTGGTTACATTCCCATCTGGGATACAAGTGCATATAGTATTTTATCCATATTGAATCCGTTAATAGAGAATCAATATAAACAAATAAATGTAATAGATTTTGGTGGGGCTTGTGGGGCGCATTATTTTCATACAAGGAAATTTATTAACCCAGAAATAAAATTGAAGTGGTTTGTTGTAGAAACTTCTGCAATGGTTAATGCAGGTAAAAAGTTAGAAAATGAGGAACTTAAATTTTCTAATAATCTTGATGATGCAATAAATAAAATTGGATATATTGATTTACTTCATACTTCGGGAACTTTACAATGTGTAGACGAACCATATAAATTCCTTGAAAAAATTTTAAATTCTGGAGCAAAATGGCTCTTATTTAATAGACTTGGTTTAAATCAATCTGATGATGATATAATTGTAATACATCATTCGAAATTAAGCTGGAATGGAATAGGTGAACTCCCCGAAGGATTTGTTGACAAAACAATTAGTTACCCTTTTACTTTCATATCTGAAAATAAGTTTATAAACAAGTTAAATCAGAAATATGATGTCTTTGCAAAGTTTGTAGAGAATAGCGGAATAAAAAAAATAAAGTCAGCAAAAATTTTAGGTTATGGATTATTGTGTAAGATTAAAACTTTTTAGAACATCAATTTTATGAAAATGAGTTATTGATTTATTTATATTTCAAATATTATCTAACCCCTTGTCTCCACATTAAATTCTATTTTAATCTTTTCCCAAATTAAAGATATAGTTGCTGAATATTCAGATATTTTTGTTATCTCATAAGTCAGCCATTCGTAGAAGGTATTTATTTTTTTCGGCTTGACTTTTATTCTTAAAGCGTCTTCTGATTCATTATATTGAAAAGCACCCCACTGGTCTGCAATTTTATTAAAAATAAGTGTCCATTCATTTTTATTTGGAATAACAAAAAAACTATATGAACCGGCTTTAAGCAATTTTCCTTCTATAAAGACATCTGAAGAGAAAGAAAATTTTGTAGCTTCATTAGCACCGGCACGCCATACAATGTTGTAAGGAACTAACTTACCCCAAATTTCCCTATTTTTAACAGCAGGACGCGAATAACTGATTCTAACCTCAGTAAAACCTACAACCTGCATAATCTCTGCTTTTGGGCTTAATCTAACTTTATTTTCTTTGTTTTGTGAAAATGCAGTTAAATAAAAAAATGTTAATAATATTAAAAGATAAAATAATTTCATTATTATTCCCTTTTTAATTGTGGTCCAATCATATTTTCAGGAGCTAAAAGTTTATCCAATTGATCTTTTGTTAACAAGTTTTTTTCAAGAACGAGTTCATAAACACCGCGATTTTGTTCCAATGCTTCCTTGGCTAATTGAGTTGAAACCTCATAACCTAAAACGGGATTTAATGCAGTGATTATTCCTATACTGTTCTTGACTAATTCACTACATCTTTTTTCATTTGCAGTAATTCCATCAATACACTTGTATTTAAGTGTATTCATTCCATTTTTTAACATTTCAATTGATTCAAAAATGCTTTGTACTATTATTGGTTCGAAAACATTTAACTCAAGCTGACCAGCTTCAGCGGCAAGGGTAACAGTTAAATCATTCCCAATTACTTTAAAGGCAATTTGATTTACCACTTCAGGAATAACAGGATTAACTTTTCCTGGCATTATCGAAGAGCCTGGCTGCATTGGAGGAAGATTAATTTCCCCTATACCTGTTCTGGGTCCTGAAGATAATAATCTTAAATCATTGCAAATTTTTGAGAGTTTAACAGCAAGCCTTTTGACGGCAGATGAATAAATAACGAAAGCACCTGTATCTTGCGTAGCCTCAACAAGGTTTTTTGCAAGAACAACATTTAAACCGGTAATTTCAGCCAAATTTTTAACACATTTTTCACTGTAGCCTTCAGGTGCATTTATTCCTGTTCCAATTGCAGTTGCTCCCATATTAACTTCAAGAAAAAGTTTGGCATTTTCTTCAAGTCTACTTATTTCCTCTTCAAGTGTTACTGCATAAGCTTCAAACTCCTGTCCTAAAGTCATAGGGACTGCATCTTGAAGTTGTGTTCTTCCCATTTTAATTATATGAGAAAACTCTTTAGCCTTTTTATGAAAAGACTCAATTAAACTTTCAAGAACTTCAACTAACTTTTTATTACTGTTTATAATAGCAATTTTTATTGCAGTTGGATAAACATCATTTGTTGATTGAGATAGATTAACGTGATTATTTGGATGACAATATTTGTATTCGCCCTTTTCATAGCCAAGGATTTCAAGAGCTCGATTTGCAATTACTTCATTTGCATTCATATTAGTTGAAGTCCCTGCACCACCCTGAATCATATCAACCACAAAATGGCCATGATATTTTCCACTTATAATCTCGTGGCAAGCTTGAACTATTGCATTGTGTACAGGCTTTGATAAAAGTCCTAACTCGTAGTTTGCATTTGCTGATGCAATTTTTACCATCGCTAATGCTTCAATAAGAACAGGATAAAATGACAGGGTTACTCCACTTATATTGAAATTTTCTGTTGCTCTTAAAGTTTGAATACCATAATAAACTTCACTTGGGACTTCTCGTTCGCCAAGTAAGTCATACTCTTTTCTTGTCCTACCGCTTTTGTATTGTGCACCAAGATTTATCACACGCGTATTGGTAAATTGCATTCTTCTTGAAATAACTTTTGCCATTCTACTTAATATTTTAACAGGCAGATTAATTTCTTGTTGTGATAATTCAAAAAATTTATCTTTTGATAAAACGAATGCTAATGTATTTAATGTAGCACGAGCATTTGTTGAATGCGGAGAATCATCAATAAGTACACCTTCGCCTAAAAAATCATACTTTGTAAAAAACGACAATCTCTTCTCTTCTCCAAATGGAGTTTTTTTGAAAATTTCTATCTCACCATCAAATATTATATAAAGATTTTTTCGAGGTGTATTCTCAACAAATAACAGTGAACCTTGAGGAAAATTTTGAGTTTCTAAGGTCTGCGCAAGTTTTTCAATTTCGACTTCGTTTAAATCTCTAAATAATTCTACTTTTTTCAGAAAAGCTGATATTTGTTTTATATCCATTTTTTTCCTATTGTGTTTAAAATTCCTTTACAATTATAAGACTTTCAAATTTATTCTCAAGTAAATTCCGAGTTAATTATGGGGACTTTATTTTTGTGATATGAAATACAATATAATAACAATATTAGGCCCTACAGCAGTTGGTAAAACTCGGTTGGCAGCTGAAATAGCCTATGAGATAAATGGAGAAATTATTTCTGCAGATTCGAGACAGGTATATAAAAAACTTAATATTGGAACCGGGAAAGATTATAATGATTATCTGGTCAATTCTATAAAAATTCCTTATCATCTGATTGACATTGTTGATTTAAGCGTTGAATACACATTGTTTGATTTCTATAAAAGTTTTTATGAAGTTTTTTTATTCATTAATGCTAAAAATAAAATTCCAATATTATGTGGTGGTTCAGGTTTATACCTTAGTTCTGTAATTCAGAATTATGAACTAAAGGAAATTGAGAATAACGAAATTTTGAAACAAAACTTACAATCAAAATCTTTTGAAGAATTAAAAGAACTTTATTTTACAATAATAAAAAAGCCACACAATACTACTGATTTAACAAGTAAAAATCGTATTATTAAAGCTATTATAATAGAAAAATCTAATAAAACCATTGAAAGGCGAACACTTATAAATTCTCTAAATATTGGTGTAAATCCTGGAAGAGAAACTGTTCGAAATAAAATAAAACAGCGATTGATTACTCGAATAAATGAAGGTATGATAAATGAAGTTGAGAAACTAATTCAAGAAGAAATTGAACCTCAAAGATTAATCAAACTTGGTCTGGAGTATAAATTTATCACAGAGTATTTATTGGGTAAGTATTCCAGAAACGAAATGATTGAAAAATTGTATTATGCAATTTGTGCATTTGCTAAACGACAGATGACTTGGTTTAGAAAAATGGAAAGAGAGGGTGTAAAAATTTTTTGGTTAGAAAAACCCGATAAAGACTTATCGTTAGAAATTATCAGAAAAAATTATGAACTCGATTGATATCCTTCCGAAATTTATAGTAGATTATTTGGAAAAATTCTCATCAAATTATTGGGAATTAGAAAATGATAGTAATAAAAAGTTTGAAAATATTATTGTTATTCCTTCAATCGCAGAAAGTCAATTTATATTAAATTGTCTTAAATCACTTGAAGAAAACGACAGTGAGATAATAAAAAACACTCTTGTAATTGTAGTTATTAATAATTCTAAAAATTCTAATGAAGAAATCATAAAAGACAATTATAAAACTTTTCATATTCTTCGAGAATATGATGGGTGTCTAAATATTAACTATATTGATGCATTCTCACCTGATAAGGCTTTGCCTGATAAATTAGCAGGAGTTGGTCTTGCAAGAAAAATCGGGCTTGACCTTGCCCTATCAAAATTTAATTATGAATCATTGAACTCAAAGATTTTATATTGTCTTGACGCAGACTGTAAAGTTGAAAAGAATTATTTAAAATCTGTTATTTTCAATTTTCACAAATACAAATTAAAATCAGCAGTTATAGAATATGAACACATAATAGAAGATAATTCAAATGAATCTATTGCAATTGTTTGTTATGAAACTTTTTTAAGATATTTAAAGTTGGCTTTGACATATTCAAAATCTCATTATAATTATCATTCAATAGGCTCTACAATTATTTGTGATGTTCAATCGTACATTAATTCAGGTGGAATGAATACTAAAAAAGCTGGCGAAGATTTTTACTTTTTAGAAAAACTTGCTAAACAGAACAAAGTTTATACTATTAAAGAAACCTTAGTTTACCCATCATCAAGAAAATCTTGGCGTGTTCCTTTCGGAACTGGAAGAAGAATAAGTAATTTCATTCCTTTTAATCAGAGAGAATATTTAGCATATAATTTTTCAATATTTGAACTGCTAAAAGAATGGCTTGAATTTTTTAACTCTGAAGATGCAAATGATACATCAGAAATTATCTCAAAAGCAAAAAAAATTAGTAATGAACTTTATAACTTTCTCATTAGTCAAAATTTTAAAGAAAGCTGGAATAGAATACTTAAAAATTCAACTGCCGATAAGGAATTACAAAAACAAAAAATTTTCTGGTTTGACGCTTTTAGAACACTCAAACTAATTCATCATTTGAGAGATACAATATATCCAAATTCGAACATTTATGATTCTTTACAAATACTTTTAAAGAAAATGAATGCAAATTTTGATTGTGACTTCAATAAAATTAAATCAAGTTATCAATTACAAAAAAATTTATTGATATCCTTAAGAAAATTTTTTAGAGACAATTTATGATTATCAAAACTAATCAGGATGAGATACAAAGTTATTTAGTAGACGCTTCTAATTTCAAAGGGTATTGTGAGACTGTTTTTATTCCTGAAAATGAAGACGAATTGATTAAACTGGTTAAATCATTTTATGATACGAACACAAAGTTCACAATCTCTGGCGCTGGAACTGGCTTAGCAGGAGGTCGAGTTCCTTTAGGCGGTGTCTTAATTTCAACTGAAAAGTTTAACAACATAATTGAAATAAACACTAAAGAAAATTATACAATTTTAGAAGCTGGTGTATATTTATCAGATTTTCTAATTAAACTAAATTCTATCGGATATTTTTATCCACCAGATCCAACTGAGAAAAATTGTTTTATCGGAGGGACTATCGCTACTAATGCTTCAGGAGCAAAAACATTTAAATACGGTTCAACTAGAAATTTTGTATTAGAACTTGATTTAGTTTTACCAGATGGAGGAAAACTACATTTAATTAGAGATAAAATTTTTGCCGATGGTAATTACATCAAATTTCAAACTGATTCTGGTAAATCAATTCAATTTAAAATTCCTTTAATCAATTCTTCATTAACAAAAAATTCTGCTGGTTACTATTTAAAACCTAATATGGACTTGATTGATTTATTTATTGGTTCAGAAGGTACTCTTGGAATTATAACCAGAGCAAAGCTTAAAATCCTGCCCAAACCCGAAGATATAATATCCGCAGTATGTTTTTTTGATGAAGAAATTAACGCATTAAAATTTATAGATGAAGCTAGAAAAATTTCTTATCATTATCGCAATTACAACCTCAATAATACAATAGATGCTTTAGCACTCGAGTTTTTTGATAAACATTCACTGAAACTCTTAAGAGATAGTTTTCCCCTAATTAATCAAAATGCTAATGCTGCTGTTTGGTTTGAACAAATTATTTCTACTGGCAATTTAGATTTAATTTTGGAAAAATGGACTAAGCTAATTGTTAAACACAATAGTTCTGATGAATTAGTTTGGTTTGCTACTAATGAAAAAGAAAGAAAAACAATGGAAGAATTTCGTCATACTATTTCTTGGAAAGTTAATGAATATATCTCTAAAAATAATTTAAGGAAATTGGGTACAGATGTAGCAGTCCCCGATGCAGTTATGATTGACTTTTATTATTATCTTTTGACTTTAATGAGTAATTCTAATATTGACTATGTGTTATATGGTCATTTAGGAAATTCACATTTTCACTTAAATATGCTTCCGAAGAACGAAGAAGAATTTGCTTTGGGAAAAGTTTTATATAAATCAATTTGTAAAAAAGTAATTGAACTAAATGGAACAATTTCAGCTGAACATGGTGTAGGTAAACTAAAAAGAGAATATTTGTTAGATATGTTAGGGGTAAAAACTTTAAGTCAGATGAGAGAAATAAAATTAAAATTTGATCCTAAAAATTTGTTAAACAATGGAAATATATTTTTTTAACGGAGGGTAGAATGAAATATAAATTATTTGGAAGAAGTGGATTAAGAGTTTCTGAATTAGCTTTAGGAACTATGACATTCGGTGAAGAATGGGGTTGGGGCGCTGATAAAAATGAATCAAAAAAAATTTTCGATTTTTATGCAAATTCTGGTGGAAATTTTATTGATACAGCGAATCGCTATACGGAAGGAACAAGTGAAAAATTTGTTGGTGAATTTATCGCATCTGATCGAGAACATTTCGTTGTTGCTACAAAGTATTCTTTATTTTCCAGAATGAATGACCCTAATTTTTCAGGTAATCATAGAAAAAATATGTTTCGTTCCATTAATGAAAGCTTGAAAAGATTAAACACTGATTATATCGATTTATTTTGGCTTCACGCGTGGGACTACACAACTCCAGTTGATGAAATTCTCAGAGCCTTAGATGACTTAATAAGAATGGGAAAAGTGCATTACATTGGTGTTTCAGATACACCTGCTTGGATTGTTGCTCACGCTAATACTCTTGCCGAATTGATGGGCTGGACGAAATTTGTTGGGTTACAATTGAAATACAATTTATTAGACAGAACTGCAGAGTTAGAGCTTTTACCTCTTGCAAGATTTTTTAATCTGGCTGTTACTCCTTGGAGCGTTGTTGGAGGCGGAATACTATCTGGAAAGTATTCTAAAACTTCCAGACCTTCTGAAGGACGCTCAAATGTTATCCCTGAACTAAAAGAAAGAGACCTCAAAATAGCAGACGCAGTTAAGGAAATTGCTAAAGAAATTGGTTGTTCACCTTCTCAAGTTGCGTTAAATTGGGTTAGAAAACAAAAGGGCTTATTTATTCCTATAATTGGTGCTCGAAAATTAGAACAGATTAAAGAAAATATTGAATCATTAAATTATGATTTATCAGATGAACATATTCTTAAATTGAAAGATGTAAGTTCTTATGAAATAACTTTCCCTCATAATTTCTACAAAAATCCTAGAATCAGAGAACTAATTTATGGTGGCACTGAAAACCAAATCGATAATTTGAATACTTTACAATAGCATTAACATTTACGATTTTTTGATTGTTGATTTTTAGATTTGTTATGAAACTTAATATTTATCAGATACTTGA
>Ga0308419_1003131_pt1 | contig 10446 bp, 12 predicted proteins | sample HotsprSampleMS50_FD_203674 | JGI IMG/M metagenome (GOLD analysis project Ga0308419, IMG submission 203674) | Hot spring phototrophic mat microbial communities from Mushroom Spring, Yellowstone National Park, Wyoming, United States - 20090730_MS50 ... | reverse complement strand
TGCATCTTTAAATGTATGGTCGGCAATTTCATTCTGACTCATGCTTTGGTTTTGGCGAATACAGTCTAGCACCACCCACTGGTCAACTGTTACGCCAAAATGATGTGCATTGAAACGGCGCTGCAGATTCTGACGAATACGCTTAGTTGTCCGCTCTATAACGAAGCCGTAATTAGTAATTTGGGTAAGAAACTCTTGTTCTAAGTCGGCAGCCTGATGAATACCAGTAGGCTTTTCCATGTGTGTAATCGATTGTTAATTGTTGTAACTGTTTTGTTGGCAAATAGCCATCGTCGGTTTGTAAAAATCCTGTCAGGTGCAAAAACCTAACAGGATTTCAGTTATTGACTCTCCAAAGAGAGGCTTAAATGACTACTCCTCGTCACCTTCTTCGGCGGCATAGCTGAATGAATAAACAGAGTCATCTAATTCAAGTGTACCGTCGTTAAATTGGCGAACAAATTTCTCGATGACTTCATCGTTGATTACTTCTACATTCAGACAAATATCAATACCAATGCCGAAATCAACCGCTTCATCAATGTTTACAAATTCAGAAACGCCTACCTCGTCTTCGCTTTCGATTTCATCAATCATCAGGTCTAGATAGTCCTGCTGCTCTTCGGTAGCTTCATCGTAGTTGGTGTACTCGGGGAATTTCTCTTTGACAAGTTGCTCGGCTTGGTCAAATACTGCCATTTCGTACTCTGCACGCAGCGTGTAAATAAAAGCGTCAAATATTACCTCTTTGCCATCATGCTTACCTACAAATCGGAAATGGGCAGAGTCCTCATCGGGCTCTTGCTCATCAGTTACATATATAAATGACTTCTTAACTTGCTTGCACTGTTCTTTTAGCGCAGCAATTTTTTCGGGGCTGAATCCTTCGTTCATTGTTCCAAAGTTTAAAAAACGATAGAGCAAAGTAACAAAGTTTACAGAAATATCAATGAAAAAAATCCGATATTTGCCGCTTAATGAGGCTTTGCATGGAAATTTCTCCACTTTCTGCAATTTCCCCTGTGGATGGGCGTTACAGAAAACAAACCGAAATGCTCGCGCCCTTTTTTTCTGAGCAGGGGCTGATTCGCTACCGCGTACAAGTTGAAATTGAATATTTTATTGCACTTTGTGAGTTACCCTTGCCTCAATTGACCGATTTTGACTGCAACCTATTTACTGACTTGCGCAACATTTACCGCAACTTTTCCGCAACTGATGCGCAGCAAATCAAAGAGATAGAAAAAACGACCAACCACGATGTAAAAGCGGTTGAATATTTCATCAAATCACATTTTGAACGCCTGCAAATTGCTCGTTACCAAGAGTTCGTACATTTTGGACTTACTTCGCAGGATATTAATAATACAGCTATTCCACTTTCGCTCAAAGAGGCGATATCGGCTGTTTATTTGCCACTTTTGGGCGAAGTTATCCAAAAGCTTTCGGCAATGGCAAATCAATGGGCGGATGTGCCAATGCTTGCCTTCACGCATGGGCAACCTGCCTCCCCTACCCGATTGGGCAAAGAAATTCAGGTTTTCGTGTATCGCTTAGAAGAACAGTTAAAAGCCTTGCAATCAGTCCCTTACAGTGCTAAATTTGGTGGCGCTACAGGCAACATGAACGCGCACAAGGTCGCCTATCCTGCCATTGACTGGCAAGACTTTGCTAATAATTTTGTCAATAAAAAATTAGGCTTACGCCGCTCTCAATGGACAACCCAAATTGAAAATTATGACCATTTGGCAGCTCTTTTTGACGCGCTGCGCCGCATCAATACCATCTTGATTGACTTTGCCCGCGATGTGTGGTCATATATTTCTATGGGTTACTTCAAACAGCAAGCTGTTGCCAATGAGATAGGCTCTTCTGCTATGCCGCACAAGATTAATCCGATTGACTTTGAAAATGCAGAAGGCAACTTGGGATATGCCAATGCAATTTTCAGCTTTCTGGCTGAAAAACTGCCTGTTTCTCGTCTGCAACGCGACCTGACGGACTCTACGGTGCTACGCAACATAGGCGTTCCGCTAGCACATACGATAGTGGCGCTACACTCGCTCAAAAAAGGATTGGGTAAAATCGGATTAGACGAGCACCGCCTGCAAACTGACCTAAACAATAACTGGGCAGTAGTTGCCGAAGCGCTGCAAAGCATTCTCCGCCGCGAAGCCTATCCGCAGCCTTACGAAACCCTAAAAGCGTTTACGCGCGGTCGGGACAATATCACACAAGAAAGTATTGCCGCATTTATTCACTCGTTGGAAGTTTCAGATGCTGTCAAAGCCGAAATGTTGGCAGTAAGTCCGTTTAACTATACGGGAATTTGATGATTTTTAATGTTACCATATTGGGCAGTTCGTCTGCTACACCGGGTTGGGGGCGAGGACTGCCTGCCCAAGTAGTTAATTTTAACGAACAACTTTACTTAATTGACTGCGGCGAAGGCACACAAATGCAAATTCAGAAGTTTGGCGTAAAGGCAAGTCGGATTCGCCACATCCTCATTAGTCACCTTCACGGCGACCACTACTTAGGGCTAGTAGGGCTGCTTTCCAGCATGAGCCTGCAAGGACGCACCCAGCCGATTGACCTTTACGCTCCGCGCGAATTGGCGGAAATTCTCACCGTACAATTTCGCTGCATGGCTATTGTGCTGCATTTTCCGCTCAACTTCCACCCGTTGGATATGCAAGCCCCTGCGGTAATTATTGATAACGAGACAATTACGGTAAGTACGCTGCCATTAGTTCACAGGCTGCCTGTGGTTGGTTTCCTTTTTCGCGAAAAAGCAAAGCCGCGCAACCTAATCAAGGAAAAATTGCCTGCTGACCTGCCTTTCGAGCATCTGCAGGCGCTCAAACGTGGCGAAGATGTTGTTTGGCAGCAGAAAACACTGGCAGCAGATGACTATACACAATCTCCTAAACTGCCACGCAGCTATGCCTACTGTTCCGACACGCTGTACCACGAACCAGTGATTGAATGGGCAAAAGGTGTTAATTTGCTTTACCACGAAGCCACCTTTGCCGACGACATGGCAGCACGTGCTCAAGAGACCCACCACTCTACCGCGCGACAGGCAGCCACTATTGCACAAAAAGCGGCAGTCGGGCAATTGCTGTTAGGACATTTTTCAGTGCGCTACCGCGAAATAGATGTACTGCTCAAAGAAGCCCGCGAAATATTTCCTCATACCTTAGCAGCTGTGGATGGAGCTGTTTTTCAGATAGGTTAAGAGAATTATGCAATTTGTATGTTGCTTGGATTTGCGCAATAGTCATATCGCTTGAAAACGCTAAGATGATGATTCCTTTTAAAAAGACCCAAGAATTGCAAAAGAATATCCATCTATCAAATTAGCAATCGCTTTGAGTAAAGAGAACAGATACATGAAAAATTTTCAACTAAGTGCAGACTTATGTGATTACAAATTAAAAAAATATTCAAATAACTGTGATGTTTATTGTTTTTTTGTCAAAAAATTGTTTAGTTTAACAGTCCGAAAAAAGCAAAAGTTGTCAGTAATTACACAAGACCGTGCAGTATTGTCAGCATGGCTATAGTTTCACTGTGCAAGGCATACTCTCTTTTGCGATAAATTGATTTCTAAACAAACGCTCATCTGCCCTCTACTCCAAAACGGCTGCAAATTGGACATGCAGCAGGTTGATGCCCGCGCGCAGGGCAGTATTTTCTACCAAAGAAAATAATCTGCAAATGAAGTTTATTCCATAGTTTTTTGGGAAATAATTTTTTCAAGTCTGTTTCTGTTTTTTCTACGCTTTTACCATCGCTCAATCCCCAGCGAGCGGCTAATCGATGAATATGTGTATCTACGGGAAAAGCCGGCACGCCAAACCCCTGTGACATGACAACAGAAGCCGTTTTATGACCTACACCTGGCAGTTCCTCCAACGCTTCAAAACTCTGTGGCACTTTGCCGTTGTATTTTTCTATCAAAATTTTTGACAATTCATAAATAGCTACCGACTTACGTGGAGAAAGCCCACAAGGTTTGATAATTTCCCGAATTTCCTCTACTGATAATTTAACCATGTCAAAAGGATTATCAGCTTTGGCAAACAGTATGGGCGTAATCTGATTAACACGTTCATCGGTACATTGCGCTGAAAGCAACACCGCAATTAGGAGCGTGTAAGGGTCTGAATGATGCAGCGGCGCGGGCGTTTCAGGAAAAAGTTCTTCTAGAATGGCACTTATTGCCCGTGCCTTTTGTTTTTTAGTCATTTTCAGAATCGGTATCAGATTTGCAAAGCTACCCTTGCAAAGATATTTCACTTTCACTCAATCACCTACTAACTATTCACCTATGAATTTCGTATGGATTTTGTTCAGCTGGTTGCTGTTTGCCTCTACCGCCGACTTACCCAAAATGAAGAAAGTTAAACTTACCGAAGGCATTACAGTGCAGATGCCCGAAGATTTCCGCCCAATGACCGATGATGAAATTGCACAGCGATATTTTACCTACCGCAAACCTGTAGCTATGTTTACAGACCGTCGGGCGATAGTTGATTTTGGACTAAACATTGCAACCACCGCTTGGAAATACGAAGATTTGCCTATCCTGAAAAGTTTTTACAAAGCAAGCATTATGGAATTGTTTACCAAAGTAAACATCCTCAAAGAAGAAATTGAAACTATTAATGGGCATAAATACGCTGTTTTTGAATTCATATCCGAAGTGCGCAGCGAGCCTAATGCAATGATTAAGCGTGCGCCCAAAGTCAACTACACACATTTGCTTTATACTGTGATTAACGAGAAAGTCTATATCATTAATTTCACCTGTCCATCGGAAGTGCAAAGAGAGTGGCGCCCTATTGCTCAGGCAATTATGAAAACTATTAGAGTGGGTTAGCAGTTAATATTGCCATTTCCATCAAAAAGTAGTTACTTGCTGCTACATAACAGCAAAAGGTTATGATTTACAAAGCGCTTGCTCTCCAAACCACTTGTCATACGGTCAATAGCCTGCAATCTCGCGAAGAGGTAACGGCTCATATGCAGCGTGAAATTCAACGGATTGGCGCACAAATCCGCGCCTCTATTGGGTTTATTGGCAAGGATACAAAGCTGGTAGTTTTGCCTGAATACTTCCTGACTGGCTTTCCCTTAGGGGAAAGCATAGAAAATTGGCTTTACAAAGCCTGTATAGCCTCCGATGGTCAGGAATATGAATGGCTAGGACAACTCGCACAGGACAATCATATTTACCTAAGCGGCAATGTTTATGAAACAGATAAACATTTCCCCAATTTGTATTTTCAATGCAGCTTTATTATTGCTCCTTCGGGAGATGTTTTGCTTCGGTATCGCCGGCTGAATTCTATGTTTGCACCTACACCACATGATGTGTGGGATAAATATCTTGATATTTATGGATTAGAGGGCGTATTTCCTGTCGCTAAAACCGACATTGGTAATTTGGCTTGTATTGCTTCAGAAGAAATTTTGTATCCTGAAATTGCTCGCTGTTTGGCAATGCGCGGAGCAGAGATATTTTTGCACAGCACTTCTGAGGTAGGCAGCCCCTTGCTGACACAAAAGAATGTGGCAAAACTGGCGCGTGCAATTGAAAATATGGCATATGTGGTTTCTGCCAACTCGGCAGGCATAGGTGGCACGCCCATTCCTTTTGCTTCTACGGATGGCGTATCTAAAATTATTAATTACAACGGTCTGGTGCTTGCAGAAGCGGGCTACGGTGAAAGTATGGTGGCTAATGCCGATATTGACTTGAATGCGTTGCGGTATTTTCGCCATCGTCCGGCAATGGGCAATTTGCTGGCAAGGCAGCGTTTTGAACTTTATGCACAAAGCTATGCTGAACACAGTTTTTATCCGCCTAATACGCTATTAGTACAAGCCCCTGACCGTCAGCATTTTATTCGTACACAAATGACCGTAATTGAGCGGCTTGACAAAGCAGGTATTTTCCGGACCTGATGTAACAGGCAACTTGTCAAACCTGACGACAACTTGTCATTTGTTTTATTTGTTATTGTAATGAGGTATAGAAATTGTATATTGCAGATATAGGAGGAGATGTGATTATGCGGCATACAGACTTGTTCAGTAAACCTAGAATGACCTTTCGATTGCTTTACCTGGGATTTCCCGTTTATGAAGCAAACAGCTACGAGTTGTGTATGCAAGTAGCTACCTATTGCGGCTATAACCAATTCTTTATATTAGCCTATCGCAACGGGCAGTATGTGGGTAGTACCGGCTATGTTGCCGAACACATACCCAGATAAACACTCATGTGCCTATATTGGCTGATTAAGCAACAGCAATGTGAAATATCAATCTTTATCCGATGCAGAACTACTCGAGAAATTAGTTCACAGCGACCGGGAGGCATTTCACGTAATTTATACGCGTTATGCCCGCCGGTTGTTCGATTTTGCCTGCCGCAAAGTAGCCCCTGAGATTGCAGAAGAAATTGTACAGGATATTTTCGTTCGGCTATGGCAAAAACCGGAGGTATCTGTTGAGCATCTTTCGGCCTACCTATTTTCAGCTGTTCGCTACGGCTTGCTGAATCATTTCAGGGATGAACTGATTAGAGAGAAATTTATTGCCCACAGTCTGCAACAAGCCCCTTGCGAGTACATGCCCGATGAAAACCTCACAGCCGAATTGCAACAGGTTGTGCAAAACGCAATAGCATCGCTTCCCGAAAAAACACAGGTTGTTTTTCATTTAAGCCGCTTTGAGGGATTGTCGCATAAAGAAATTGCCATGCAGTTATCTTTAAGTGAGAAGTCGATCGAGTATCACATTTCACAAGCACTTAAACGTTTGCGGCAATCTCTTCAACCTTTTTTGCAAGCTATTTTGCTAACATTTTATTTTAACTCATGACTTGAAGCTATTTATTGTCTTTATTGTCAGGTTGTAACAAAAGCGGTGTCTTTCCATCAGTGATAATAATTTTGACATTGGGTGAATTAGCAAGCGCTTTAAACGCTTCGATAGTTTTGAAATGAATAATTAGTGGACTCAGTCCTTCACTGATAATTTTTTGTGCATCGCGTTCGCCTCAGCTTCTATTTTTTTGCGTTGCGCTTCCAGTTGCTCGCGCTCCAGTACAAACTTCATACGTTGTGCATCCTGCTCTGCCTGTAATTTCTCTTCAATAGCTTTTGAAAGCCCTTGCGGCAGGCGAATACTTTTCATTAGTACCGCTTCAATCATAAATCCACGTGCGCTAAGCTCTTCCATCATGCGTTTACTGATGGCTTTTTCTATCTGATCTCGCTCGCCGGAGTGCATATCTTTGGCAAAATAACGCGAAGTTACATCTGCTGCCGCCGAGCGAAAGACAGGCAGGATGAGCGCATTAGCATAATTCAAGCCTATTTGCCGCAGTATTTCAGGTGTTTTGGACGGCTCAATGCGATAGAGAATGGAAATTTCCGAACCGATAGTAAGCCCTTCTTTTGAAGGCAGGTCTATGCTGATTTCTTTGTTCACTGTGCGTATAGGCACTTTAATTACCGTACTGATAAAAGGATTAAAAGCCACCATTCCAGGTTGCAATACGCGATTGTCTAACCGCCCGAAGGTGCGTTTGATACCCACCTCATCTTGACGAACAACGGCACAAGATGCCAAAGCAAGCACAAAAAGCGCTGCCATATAGGCTGATTTTTTCATATTTGTATGAGTTAAAATATAAAGTTGCGTGTAGTGATTAGGATACGCAATATTTGACTGGCAGGTTAGAAATATCAGCGCTGCATATGACCGGCAAAAGTTTTACAAAAACTTGCTTGTATACATCCAACTCAAAGCATAACGTTACACGCAAGTTGTGTTGTTTACTCAGGGGAGGAATTTTGTTCAAAAGGAATGAAAATCATTTGCCAGCTGCTGACTTTGTGATTGAATTGTTTAATCAATACCGAGTCTGCCAAATTGCGATAGTACATGCGGGCAATAGAAGTAGCGGTTTCTCTAGGGCGCACCAGATGTAAACCTTTTACAGGGACGATGTACCAGTTTTGCCCATCTACCTCACTAACTTTAATAGATTTCGGATTAGAAATATTGAATTTTTCTGCTACATCGCCAACGGTGTAGATATTGTCCAAATCCTTGAACAAGCCATACATGCGGAAGCCATTTCTGACCAGAGGATCGTAGCGATTGTTGCGAAAATATTGTTTTTGTAGCGAATCGCAATAAAGCGCTTCTTGCATTCTCCACGATTTGCCACCTTGTGCAATTTTCAGGCTGTCGTATTTGGCTTGCATTTGCCGTTTTTCTTCTAACCACTCCGATTTATTGATTAAAAATAAAAAAATTACCGTCAATGTAAAGAGCATAACGGCAATAGTCGTTATCAGGCGCTCCGAAGAAAATTCACTATTGCTCATTTTCAGGGATTTCTTAGTAAAAAATCATCAACATATCGGTTAAAAATATCAGGATGTTCCATCATAGGCGCATGACTGCAACAATCAATAAATCGTAGTTCTGTGTTGGGAATCAATTCGTCAAACTCATGCGCCACATTGGGGGGAGTGATAGTATCGTTAAGTCCCCAAATAAGCAAGGTAGGGGCTTTTATTTTTGAAAGTTCTTTTGCAAGGTTATGGCGCTGGGCAGATTTGGCAATAGCTACCATCCGCATACATTTGGGAATACTCTTAGTAACCTCAAAAACTTCATCTATTAGCTCTTTGGTAGCCACCTGAGGGTCGTAAAAAGTATATTCCACACGTTCTTTCACAAATTCATAGTTGCCGCGCTTAGGGTAAGATCCCCCCATAGCATTTTCAAACAAACCTGAACTTCCGGTAAGTACAATGCGCTTAACGGCAGCAGGATTTTGCAAGGCAAAAATCAGCGCAATATGTCCGCCAAGCGAATTGCCTAACAGTGTAAGCTTACCTAAAGAAATTTCTTTAAGAAAATCGGATACAAAAGTAGTGAGCCCTTCCAATCCGGCGTTATTCAAGGGCATATCGTAAATCGGCAGCATAGGTATCACGACCCGATAGCGATTAGAAAAATGTGCGACCACATGCTCCCAGTTGCTAAGTGCACCAAACAGACCATGCAGTAAAAGCATGGTTTCTCCTTTGCCTTCGTCTATATAGCGAAAATCCTTTATTTGATGTATCTGATATTGCATAGCATACAATTTGAACAGTCCGGTTAAGTAATCAGTTGATTTTAGAACGCCACAAGGCGATTGATTTTTCTATATCCTGTTTGTACAAAAAATTGTTGCCACTTTCTGCAATACCCAATCGCAAAGCTTCTTGTGCTGATATAATAGCATCTTTAAAATTACCTTGCAACGCAGCATAATCCGCTTTCAACCAGTGAGGGAAAAAGCTGTTGGGTTTTAGTTCCAGCGCTTTATCTATCCATTGTTTAGCCTCACCAAGCCTGATGTTGTTGCGCAAACAGTATTCTGCCGAGTTAGCATAGATAAGCCAGTTATCTCCTGCTGTTCTTATAGCTTCCGTAATATTTCTGTTGGCTTTTTCGTCCACTTCCACGCGAATAGGAACGCTGATAGCAATTTTTTCCCATCGCATTACTAACAGAGCTGTTGTACGGGTGAGGTTTTCAATATCAATGGAGAATGTCTCAACAAAAGGTGTTTTACGAACAGGCGCCTTAAAGGAAAGTACATTGTCTTCGGGGCGGAAACCTGTAGTACCCCACGAACGTGCATTTTTATTAAGAATAACATCCCATTCGCCCCTGCGATGTGGTATGGTATATAGGGCATAGCTGCCTGCCGCAATTCTTAAATCGTTCAACCATACATCGTCCGAAAAGGTAATAACAGTGGCTTCATTAGCTCCTGTGCGCCAAGTTACATCGTAAGGAACAAGATGCCCCCATATTTTTCTGCCCCTGACACTCGGACGACTGTATTGAATGCTGATTTTAGTTAACCCTACTATCTGGCTGTACTCACATTTGGGACTTGCCAGCGGGAGTTCCTGCGCATGCAAAACAAGACTGCTTATCCACAAAAAGGCAGAAAATTTCCATGTTTTTAATTGATACTTCATCATAAAAGCAAAATTAGCAATAAGCAGCACTTCTTATTGCTAACTTGGTTGATGCGCTGGCTAAATTGCCAAAATGATACTAGCTTTCACGATACCGGTTTCGTTGCCAAACTCATCTTTGAAGCGTACATAAACGGTTTTTTCGCCATTTTCGCCATTCAGTTTCCATCTGACTGTTTCTCTGAAAGGCTCCCATCTTGCACCAGCAAAACTCAAATTATTGCTTATCATCATAAAAAGAGCGCCTTTGGCAGTGAGTTTTAATTCGACAAATTTGTCGGGGTCTTCGGCATATTTTGCACCACCGTTGATGATTATGCTGCAGTCTTCGGGCGGCATGTTGTCCAAAATGATATTATCAGAGGCAATTGCC
>Ga0308419_1003130_pt1 | contig 10447 bp, 2 predicted proteins | sample HotsprSampleMS50_FD_203674 | JGI IMG/M metagenome (GOLD analysis project Ga0308419, IMG submission 203674) | Hot spring phototrophic mat microbial communities from Mushroom Spring, Yellowstone National Park, Wyoming, United States - 20090730_MS50 ... | reverse complement strand
GCGGATCAGAGAACGTCGCCGCCTGTATCGGGCTCAACGTCTGCGGCACCGTGATGATCTGGACCGGTGCGGCCATGTTGTCGCTATCCCATAGGTAGACAACCGCACTAATATCCTGGATGCGGGCATCCAAACGTTGAAATCTCTCCGGGTGGGTATCGCTCCACTCGAAACCGATGTAAGAGGCACCGCTTGGATTGATGCGCATATTGCACTGCAGCGCCAACACATTCTGCACCGCACCCGGCCGGAACGGTACCGTCACCTCCATATACACCAGGGCACGGTACCGTCTCTCACCGTCCGGAGCCCAGACGCTGTGGATGCGATACACACCACCCTCCGAAACGTATCGGCTGGCAATAGCGTTGTACACCTTCTCGTAGATGCCACTACTGCCCTTGATCATGGTGAACGGAAGGGCATTGCTCCGGCGCTGGCTGAAATCCACCCACCCACTAGACAGGTCCGGCTTCGGGTTCTCCATGCTGGTCAATAGATCCGTGGAGAATACCTGAGCCTGCGGCAGCCCCACCAACACCAGTGGCTGACGATCCCTACGTTGGTTGGATCGATCGTTGGCGCCGAACGCACTGGAAATATCCAGATCGCTGATGGGCGGCGGCACCAGAAGCACAGGCTGGCCTCCGCCCGCCGGCTTCTGGTAGACCTGCAGAAACTCGATGCCGACGCGCGCTTTTACCGTCTCCGGCCGCAGGAACCGAAACGGCTGACTGGTCATCAGACGATTCGTCCTAAAATCTATCGAGACCAGTACTGGGGTCTGGCCCTCGTGATCGATAATGTTCTCCTGCTGCGCGATAGGCGAGACCAACGCGAGCTCACACACGCGGTTGTTCACATCCAGCCCCTGCACCACTATCCGGAAACAGCGGTAGTCCGGTCGTACCCGACTGAGATCCATCCTACGGGACAGTTCGGAATACCACCACATCTGTTCCACCCTCATATTTTGCGGCGACGACACGATATAGAGCCTGAAGGTGTCCCCAAGGATATAGAACGCGCCCTTTACCACCGGAAACGGGTCCGTATAGAAGCCCACACGTACCGGCACGCCGTTCGGTGTATCCGGAACAGTGAGACTCCCCAGCACCTGATTCTCCAGCACCGCAGCCTCGAAGCTCCGATACCCACCGGTATACGGCGAGGGGATGGCGCGTACGACTTCCGTATGGTAAGAAGTTGGGTCCTGCTTCAGATAGTACGCCACGTTCCACTGACTGGACGCCCCGCCAGGCGCGGATACCGGCAGCGAATACACGCTACTCCCACCCATAAGCCGTACCACTCTCTCTTCTCGGATCACTACACCGGGACGCTGATCCCACAGTCCGTATGGCTGCTGACCGGTCAATGCGTGGTGCGGAAAATCCCAGAAGCCGGGACGAACACCGCGCTCTATGACGCCCGCCAGCGGCGGCTCGTAGACAACCGGCGTCCGCGACGCCAGGCTGCGCTCATACAGGTGGAAGTTGATGGTGGGCGTGAATACCACTGAAAGTAGATAGAGCGAAGTCACGCCATGCTTCTGCCGTTGGCCGGCATTGACGGTGATCCTCAAACGGATGGTGGTATCTGCCGTGAAATGGATGTTGCCGGAACAGACCCAGCGTTTCAGACCCTGACCGATGGCGGCGGATCTGTAGACGCTCTCCGCCGATGTCGCCAGCGGACGCACCACATCCAAATTGGTGGGGCTCAGCCGCGTGCTGTAGTTCGGTGCACCCACCTGAAATGTATATATCGGCACGTCGCTACTGTTGAGCACCTGCACCGTGATGCTGATCAGGTCCTCTTCACTGATCGGAGACCACAGATGCAGCATCAACGTGTATGGGATCGGCGTTTCGTCACCACCACCCATGCCGGACTCCACATCGAACGGAGCGGACGTGAACACCACCGACCCCGGTCTGCGATTTCCACCGTCATCCGCTGCAAAGCTACAGCGTAGGATCTGATCAGGTAACGGGTCGGACTGGAGCACAAACCTCTGGTCCGGCACGATGGCCTCCAGCTCGCTCTGGCGGATTTGAAGCGTGTGCGGCCACAGGACGTGCTGTACCTGCCCGCTGCCGGTAGTCTGCACCGACCACTGCGCGATGGACCCGTCCGAGCCACGACGGAACGACGGGTTCGGTACCATGTTCCAGCCGGGATAGGTAGTATCCCCCACATAGCGCACCACCTCGCCGTAGTACGGCACGAGTTCGGCAGTCACCAAGGCACCTGCCGGTACCGTACTCTGCATCTCCAGCGTTTCCGGCTCCGTGCTGCCGTCCACCACCGCCGCCAGCGGCTCTCCATCATCCGGAGTGTATGCTAGTACCTTGATAGTCTCCAACTCGTCAAGAACCTCCAGCTCGATAGCCTGTGTCCAGCCAGCTAGACCTCCACGATCCGCCAAACCGACTCGGCGCTGCCCCTACCTGCGGCGCTCACCATCAATACACACGGCTCCTTTGGTATCAATACCAGCGCACCGAGTATCCCATCTACCGTAACCATCTCCGCCGGAGTGCCTTCGCCCATCGGCGGGAACGGCACTGACACCGATTCCCGACGCAGCACGTCCGCCCGATCTACCATGTAATGCGCTACCCAACCTGTTACCGCACGGACAGTCATCGAGCAGATGGGCAGCCCGCCAGACGGCACCACCGGCACCACCACCAGATAGTCGTAGTCTTCGGAGGTGGAAACGATACGCTCCGCGTGGGCGGACCAGCCCTCGGTGAATCTTAGACCGCACGGGGGTAACGCGATGCTAGTGGAAATGCCGGTACCCGGTACCCGCACCACCAGTGTAGCACCCTGCGTTCTCCAACGCTCATCGCCGCCGGGCTCTACCCACAGCACGGCATCCCCATTCTCCGAAGTGGTGGTCTCACCGCTCAGTCCGAAGGCTCCGCCGCTCTGCTCCGACACCTCCAGCCGCACACCCCGAACCGGCGCCCCGTTTCGATCCAGCGCCAGCACGCGCAGGCAGTACCACCCAGGCCAGCTGGCACACGCATACTCGTCTATCTGTACATCCAACCTGCGCACCCGCTGCAGCGGATCTTCGCGCCACTCGCTGGTTACCAGCGCCACCACCCGACCGGCACGCACATCGAACGGTGCCAATAACGCCTCACCCACCGGCACCCAGTCCCCATCGGAAACAGGAACCACCGCCGTCGCGTTTGGTGACGGCTGGAGCGCGAACGTCACTAACCGCCGACCGGAGACACAGAAGCTGCGGTCGACATAGTATCTCAACAAGTAGGTGCCCGCCGGGAGATCGTTACCAACAACGGTTAGGCCACGCTCCACGGTGCCGGCGATGGCGAAGCTCTTGCCGGTGGTGAGATGGTACGCGATGCCAAAGAACGGGGCGGGCACCCGCCGCGCCAGCAGAGGCGAAGTGGCGTCGTACCAGACGTATTCGTCTATCCGCACGTCGGGCACGTCCGCCACGTAGTCGAGACGTACCAGCGGCGACGGCACGATCAGTCGCCGCTCCTCAGTGTCTACATAATAGCTGTTCGCCGTGAGCCGCTCCAACCGGTCCACCGGATAGAGGAGACTGCCGTCCTTTTCCAGGCGTACACCAACCACCTGACCCGGCATCGGACACGACCACATCGGCACGCCCGCTCCGGTACTCCCAATATGCTGGGCGTTGACCGTTTCGAACAGCCGAACCGTCCCCGACAGCGGCAGCCACTGACCCCGATCGTCATACAGCTGTATCCGCTCGTCTACTGCCGGCATGACCGGCAGCTCGGTCACGCTTCTACCGGCACTGATGAACACCGCCACCTGCCGGCGACTCCGGTAGAGATGCCCGCGCCTGCCTTTAAGCACATAGGCGCCGGTGTGCACCTTCAGCTCGCCCAAAATCCCATCAAAGCTCTGGAAGCTGTCATCCACCTCCAGCGCGACCCGCAGGTCCCGCTCACCCAGCACCCCATCCTGAAGCGTCGCCGCCACCGGCAGCGTGGACCCCATCGGACCGAGCGGGGCCATGCCGGAACCGACCCGATCGGCAAGCACCAGCAACAACCCGGGCCCAGGCGGTGTGAACCGGATACCGGTACCGGACCAACTGAACCCCTCGAGGATGGGCGCCGGTTCATCCGCGTCCATCAGCTGCGCGGAGTCCAAGGTGGATACTGATAGCCACGCGTGTCGCACGAAGCCCACAGACGCCCCATCCGTCTCCATACTGCATGGCAACCCATTCGGCTCGGTGCAGGCGAGCGCCATCACCAGCGCGGGCGACGAATCCGCCGAGTAACCGACCAGACCCACCAAGCCGCTACCGCGCTGCTCGATCCCGTCGGTATCCGCTACAGAGCGGAAATGGGCAATACCCTCTACCTCGGGCACGGCCGCGTCCTGCAGATGCTCCGACGTGTGGAGATACCACCAACCGGAAACGGTCAGTGTGGAACCGGTCGGGTCGCACAGCCGCATCCCCAGCAGGTTCCGTGCGCTCCCATCTACCAGCGCACCAGGCTGGAGCCAGTGGTAGATGCTGTGGAAGCCGCCGCTCTCCACCAGATATGCCGTAAGCTCTGATCGGAACATAGCGCCAACCGCGTTGGCGTTCACATTGTAAGACTCCGGCGAGTCGCTACCGCCCGATACCGCCGGCGCCAGCGGTAGCACCGTTACCACCCGTCCCGCATCCGATGCCTGACGCCGAGATTTCAGCATCTTCAGCCCAACGCTGCGCACCTCGGACCAGCAGAGTACATCCAGATCGGAGACGCTACTGTCCATATGCACCAGACCGCTGAGCACGATGCCGTCCAGTCCGGACAGACCGTCCAGTAACCCGATACCCCAGTCGCTCTCCGAATCGTAATATACCGGCGCCAGTACCACCGCATTCGGGTTCGCCGTCTTGATGACGCTGACGGCGGACTCCACGTAGTCGGCGTAGTCTGTGTAATTACCGGAGGCGAACCGACTGTACGGCGCCGATGTGCGCCACAATCGGTTGTGCGGCAGCACATCCACCAACCAGTTCTTGAGACCCAGCGCCACACCGGCATTCACCCAGGTCTGCCACACGGTGCTGTTCGGCGCCGCGCTGCTCCAAATGTCCACGGGACTCAGCAGAATCTGGTCGCGTTCCAGTCCCAGCAGGTTCGCCAGCTGGCACACCCGCTCCAGCACCGGAACGATCCCACCGAGATCGTTGGCATCGTCGGACAGACCGACCACACATAATCGATTCACCTCACAGCGCCGCACCACATTCTCCCACCCTACGGTGTTCAAACTACCGCCGGAATCGAACGGCACACCGCCGGAACCCAACAGGCGGTTCCAGAACAGACCCAGGTGGGGTTTGCGCACCGGCGCCAGCATTGTGCCCAGCCGCAACCGCAGCCGGTACTCCTGACCGTGCTCGAACCCTATATTATCCAGCCAGCCCATGTCGCGTTATGCGCTCCTCAATACCAGACCCTGCCAGCCCTTCAGCGTGACGCTACTTACCACCGGACCCAAACTGCCGTCGATACCTACCACTCGATAGCTGCCCGGCAGCTGCACCACCATGTTGCCCTCCCGATAGCTGGGGTCTTGGTTCATGTCGGTGGTGTACGGATTCGTTCGGAGCACCACCAGCCCATTGGAGAACCGCCGGGCGATAACTATGTCATCGTCCACCTGGTTCATCGAAGACGGATACAGCAAAAACACGTGGGTAGGCACCAAAGTCACCTGCCCACCGTTTACCGTTACCTGCGTGCTACTGGTATTCCCAATGATATCCTGGGAGCTCCAACCGCTTGCCGATTGCTTCACCAGCGGTAGATACTCGTACCCGCTCGGCGCCGCGGTGGGATTACCCAGCGACTGTACCGCCTCCAGAAACGTGCGCGGCGTGTACGCCATGTGGTACGGCACCCCGCTCCGCCAAAAATCCTGCCCGGCGGTGGTGACTAACTCCCCAGTAGCGACAATACCGTGCGGATAGTATTCCGCAGAGACCCTCAACGGGATATACCGTAACAGGAACTGCACTACCGATGTCACCAGCGCCCTGTTCCAGCTGGATTGGGTATGACCCTGCACGGCAACAAATGGGTATCGGTGCGTCACGTGGAACACCGTATACCCACCGGCAGCGGCACGCGCCTGATAGTCCCAATCTCTACACAGACCCACTGTACCGTACAGACCGGCATACTCCGGCACGAAGCTGCGCTGGTAGTCCCCATCGAGTTGGGTGCGCAGTACGGTCGGATAACCACTCAGATACGGCCGGTCCGGCGGCTCGCGCCATTGCATCAGCCAGCTCCCTACCGACCGCGCTGCGCGGATCTCTCGAATCAATTGATGACCGTACTCCAACAGCCCGCTCTGGAAACGGCTGCTGGTTACAGGATCGCTGCTGAACCCGTCATCTAGCGTGCCGCCGCTGGTTACCCCGCATCCACTACCGCCGGCGGCACGGACGGTATCGCGTAATACCAATCCTGAGAAGCCGTTGTCCGTGCTCCAGCACTCTACCGCCGCTTCAACCATCAGCGCACGCACCACCGGATCCCATACCCGCACCAGATAGACGCCGGGGAAATCAGTGTCCATTCCTGACACGTTGAATGGGTCGCCGACACGCGCCTGGTATTTCCAGCGCGCCGTGGCCTGTGGGTTCATGCGGTTCTGCCATTCCGTATCGTCGATATACTCGTCGCGGTTGGTGTCGTTATTGTCGTCCCAGCCTCGATTGATGTATACCATTTCCGGCGCATTACGGACGATCACACCCCACGCCGGCAACTGCAGCCCGCGGATGGTGGTCGCACTGGCGCTCCAGCTGGCAAGCACCAGTGCCCAGTACAGGCGGGCGCTTCCTGCGTGGATGCCGTCCTGCACCCAGCTGGCTTCAAGTCGGCAGCGCACCCATTGCGACCTGTCCACCACAAACCGGACGGTGCCGCTCGCGCTCAGCCCCCCGGTACCGTCCTGCAGGACATGACAATACATCCAGGCGGTTGGCAGGCCGCTGTCATCCACCGATACCGGTACCGCCACCTTCGGTCCGAAGATAAGCCCGCTACCCGCCTGGCGAATGATGATGGTAACCGCATCGAACGGCTCGGCACCGGCAACATACAGTCCATACGGGTACGCTGGAAGCTCGCCTTCAGAAGGCTCCGAAGTACCGGTAGGAAACACCACAGATGACGCACTGCTCCCTGGAATGGTGCCGAAACACGCCTGGGACGGTGGCACCACGTGCCAATCGGTGCCGAACCGACCTGCCGCCGCAACCACGCAGCCCCAATGCGCCTTCGGTACACTTCTGGCGGATGCGCTGCTCTGCCCGGTGACCACCCTAAAATGCGCGAAGAGGCGCTCCCTAGAGATGCGATACCGGTCCGCCAACAGGAACAGGAAATGCTCCAGCGATCGGTCCGACTGCGGTACCGCCCGCAGCGCCCACAGGCTGCGGATATCCAGCACACGGATCCGCTCGGGATATATCGGTTGTACCGGCTGGCCTAACGGCGGCATATGACGTCCTCCAACGTACCTCTAATCATCGCCAAAAACGGGCGGAGACTCCTGCCGACCGCGCGTTACCGCTTGGATCTCGGGGTCGCCACCGATCACCAATACCGCCACATCCGCCTGCCAAAACGCCAGCGCGGCGGGAACAGGGGTGTGACTGCCGTAGCGGCCCGCCAGCTCTTGCAGCGCCTGCTGATCGGTGACCTCCACCAGATGCTGGGTACCGAGCAGCGCCGTGCCGATCCGCGCCGGCTGGCGGCTGCCAGGGGTATCCACGAGTAGGGTGTGCGCCCATACTCGCGATCTAACAGTGGACACCGGTGTGGACCGCACCTCCGCCGATACGGTAGCCGAGGATATCACAGAGACGGAAGCGCTGGCGCTTCTGGGAACGCCGGCAATACACCGGTAATCGGAAACCACCGTTTCTTGGATGGAGGTGTCCCGCACGCGACCCGCCGTCGCCGTCGCCGACGAGACCGCAGACGCCGATACGGATGGCTCGCGTCGTACCGACGTGGCGATCTCCCACCAGCTGAGAACTTCGCCGTACAGGTCCCGCTCCTTGTAGAGCTTTACATACTGCCACGAGTCGACGAATACCGTTGCGGAAGCGTCCACCCAGCTGGCTGGCTTCAACTCGGCCGTCACCGTATACGTGCTGGTGGCATCGGCAGAGGCGGAAGTGGTGCGTCTTGCTCCGGCAGAGACCGCCGACCCCAGACTGGAGAACACCATCGCCTGAGGAGAGCGCACCCTGCCGGCCACAACCGTGGCCGACGTGGAGACGAACTCCATAATGGAGATGCTGGTCTTGCTGCCAACGCGAATCTCATACCAAGTCACTATGGTTGTCTGGGGTAACGGTAGCGCCGAGCGCACCCGCGAGCCGATCGCGGTGCCGGTAAATACCGTTCGTACATCGGTCGTCGCGTCCCGACTCTTCGATGCCGCCACATCCGCCGTTACTGTAGCGAACTGCTGGATGGTCGTGCCGCGTCGTACACCGGCATACGCCACGCCACTGGTGCTGAAGAATACACTGGCGGAGAATGGGAAGTATACCTTGCTCCAGGTGGAAACGCTCCCACTGACCGCAACCTCTCTGGTAACGGAGGTGACTATCTCGGCGCCTGTCTGTACCGCCGCCGAAGCGGAAACATCTATACGGCGCTGCACCTCCGGCGAAACGCTGTATCCGGTCTCGGCAAAGCACCATGTGGTAGCATACTTCGCACCGGCGACCTCCGCGTGCACCACGGAATCGGTAGTGATATACTCCCAGACGGTCAGATTCTTCAGAGGATCCCGCCAGCTCTCCGCACGCACCGAATACCACGACTGTAAACGGGCGCTCGCACTGACGTACCTGCTACTCCCCGCCGGTGCCGGCACCTGATGCAGGTCCATCCAGCGGTTGGTGGGTTCGAACGGACTACCGACCACCAGTGTGTCGGATACGGTACGGACGACGTACCGACCAGGACGGGCCTCCTTATTGGGGACCAGCGCGGTGATCCAGTCGCCGTTCCGCTCCGCACGCCACCGCATCGTGGGAACCTTCGAATCCTCTGCAGAGGTCCCGTAACCTACGGAAGGATGGTCCTCCACTTCTACCTGGGTGGTACGGTCCGGTAGATGGAGGGTATCCGTGCCGTTCCATATAAGGACCGATGGCGGCACCAGCGGACTCCATAACCGTTCGCTGCCGTGAAGCGCCATCAACCGCACCGCATGGCTCACTCGGCGCACCGAGCCATCCTGCACGGCATGACAGAGCTCCTCTAGCTGGTGTAACCGGATACGGCGCGCCGTTTGGCGACGGCCGTCCACCTCGATCTCCAGTACATCCGATGCGAGGAACGGCGTATAGAACAGATACGCCCGCTGTGGAAGCGCGAACGGCAGCCCATCGATACTGATACTCTTGATGCTCCTGCCATCCCACTCGACACGGAGGGCGTGTAGTCCCGCGCTCCACAGTCCCGCTCTCCATTCGCCGGCATCGACTACCACCGGGCGGTCCGGATCCGGCGTTACCCTCTTCTCCGGCACCAGCATTCCTCCGCGCCACGATAGACCGACCGTGCGGGTCCGGAGATTTCTCAGGTACAGACGACCATCGTTCCAGTACCAAACGGGATCCGGCAGCAGCTGGAACCGGATCGGATCCGGGCACTTCTCTGCCACCACATCACCATACACTACCGACCTCGGCTCCGTCTCGCAATCCACCGCAAACACATCGATACCCAGCACCGGATACTCCGCAAACCGGAGTGGCAGGTCCAGCGTGTGCATCCGCAGGATGTATCGTAGCGCCTGCCAAAGACTACCCCATGTGGCTTTAAGAGTAAATCCCGGCAGATAGTACCGGCTACCGACGGCAGGACATACTAGGTCGCTCAGTATCGCCTCCCTACCACGTCGTGGTGCCATCGATACCGGCGACGTCGGCGGCGTGGAATCCCCTGTGAAAAACTCAATCCGCTCTAGCAGTACCGGAATGCTACTGGTACTCAGCTTTGCCTGCCAGTACCGGTACTCGCCGACGGGGCTATCCCAGTGATCGGGGAGTGGTAACTCGTTGGCAGCTCTCCAGACGAGCTGTGTCCCGCTCGGTAACCCACGCACCAGCACCCGCTGCGGCTGACCCAGGTCCACGACCGGCGTCTGCACCCAAATTTCCGAAGGGGCACCGTAAATAGTTCGCCACTGGGAAACAGTTGCGCTTATCGGCCGAGCCGGTGGTAGGGGCGGGTCCGTTGACGGTATGGTGAAATCCTTCGCCAACCTGAATTGAACCGGCCCATATACCCCATACGCGACTTCAATCTCGGTGGTAGGGTCGGGCGCGTTCGCATTTGTGACTGACCACCCCACCGAAATCGTCCCGCCTGCCCGT
>Ga0308419_1003129_pt1 | contig 10448 bp, 7 predicted proteins | sample HotsprSampleMS50_FD_203674 | JGI IMG/M metagenome (GOLD analysis project Ga0308419, IMG submission 203674) | Hot spring phototrophic mat microbial communities from Mushroom Spring, Yellowstone National Park, Wyoming, United States - 20090730_MS50 ... | reverse complement strand
CAATGGCTCAGCCGATGCGGCAGGTTTGCGCCGTGGCGATGTTATTGTCAAAGTAGATGGCAATGCAATAAAATCTGTACCTGAATTACAAGAAAGTATCGGTAGGAAGCGCCCAGGAGAAAGTGTCACCCTGCAAATTTATCGCAGCGGTAGCCCCCGTGAAATTAAACTGACATTGAAGAGCCGCGATGGTAGTACTACTGTCGTAAAGAAAACTTCTACCGTACTTGATAAACTTGGCATTGAAGTAGAGCCTGCCTCAGCAGCAGAATTGAAAAAAATCAATGCAAGCGGCGGACTAAAGGTAGTCAAAATCAATCGTGGACGCATCATGCGCGACACCAAGATGCGTGAGGGATTCATTATTACAAAAGTCGGCGGGAAAGCTGTCCGCACTGTGCAAGACTTGAACGAGATGTTGAGTAATAACACTGGTGGCGTAATGATTGAAGGATATTATCCTGATAGCGAAGGCAAACACTATTTCGCTATTGGTTTAGAAGATTAATCCAGATAGGTAGTGCTTAAAACAATAGTCCCTGTCAGGCACCAAGCCAGACAGGGATTATTTATTAGCTGTTAAATCAGTTTGCTGTACCCATTCAGAAACTAAAAGTAATACCTATCTGATGGTTCAGCATATCGGTAGCTGAGCGCGACTTAATAACAATAGTGCGTGCAGGGTCGTTTGGGTCGGGGTAAACATCGCCGCGCTTAACGTAAGAAGCTACCGTACCGGGCAGATAGACAGTGCGTAAGTCTAACCACACATTTTGCCCTAGTACAATGTTAAGACCGATGCCGCCACCGTAGCTCAATGCTACATCTTCATGATTGGGAACAGTAATTACATTAGAGTTGCGATTGTTGTTGTTATTCCACCAGTTGTTCCAATTGTTTTCAATTTCAGTAGCTGTACGGAAATATTTCAGACCGAACATCCCGTCAAAATATGGGCGAATAGGTCCGCCAATATTGGGTTGGAGGCGCAATAAGGCATGACCAGTAATAATCCGGTTGCGGCGGGCAACGCGACTTGTAGAGCCGTTTACAGCTGTAAAAACGTCTACTTTACGTCCCATGCCCATATAGCCAAAGTCAAGACCGGCAAAAAGAGGTGAATTGCGTCCTACTTTGAACGCAGCATTGATGCCATAGCCCCAAGGCGTAACATCGCCTGCTACTTCGTGAAACTCACTAACAGGCATACCGATAAGTCCGCCAAACCCGATTTTAGCTACATGGTTACTGCCCAAGCGATTTTTGCGCCCGCGGTTTATATCAATAGAACTGTTTTTAAACACTGGTTCCGATGAGGGCGGGTTATCTGTACCTTGTGAAAATCCCATTAGGGGTGTAAGTGCAAGTGCTGCACCTGCTGCATATCTGAAGAAGCGTTTCATAACAAATGAATAAATATAGAGTACTTATACAGACAGCAAACAGGTGCAAAAGGTTGCTCAAACAATCCAAATAACGGCATCCTCCTGCTCGACCATACTGCCTGCCGGCAAAAATACTTGTTTTACAATTCCTGCTCGAGGTGCAGTAATGGTGCTTTCCATTTTCATAGCCTCGATAGTAAATAGTGGCGTATTAACGGTTACAGTGTCGCCTACATTCACCATAATTTTGGAAATTCTGCCTTGTAAAGGTGCGCCGATTTCTCCCTCGCTTTGGGCTTTTCGGTTAGCGACTTTAGTAACTTTAAAGCTACGGTCGCGTACTTGTAGGCGGCGGGTTTGTCCGTTTAATTCAAAAGATACTGTTCTCATGCCGTTCTCATCGGGTTTGAATACTGCCAGCAGCCGTACCATAATGGATTTTCCTTCGCTCAGCTCTATCAAAACTTCCTCACCTTCTTTCATACCATAGAAAAATTGTGGCGAGGGCAGTACAGAAAGGTCGCCATAGCGATTGCGGTTTTCGTGATATTCTTCATATACCTTTGGGTAGAGCAGGTAAGAGAGCAATTCGTCTTCATCCGAACTGCTTACATAGTCTTTAACGGGAAACTTTTGTTCAAAGGCAATTTTCTCAGCTTGGAAATCAACAGGCGGCAGGTTTTGTCCCGGCACGCTGTAATCGGGTTGTTCATCTTTGAGAACCAAGCGCACAATCTCTTCAGGGAAACCTTCGGGCGGTCGTCCCATATCACCGCGCAATAATTCTTTGACCGATTCGGGAAATGCCAGTTCGCTGCCGCGTTGCCATACAGTGGCTTCTGTGAGGTTATTTGCCGTTAGGAACAGTGCCAAATCGCCTACTACTTTTGAACTTGGTGTTACTTTGACAATATCACCCAGCAAGCGGTTAGCAACTGCGTAGTTTTTCTTAATTTGTTCAAATTTATCGCCCAGACCCAGAGAAATTGCCTGTGGGCGGAGATTAGAATACTGACCGCCAGGAATTTCGTTGTCATATACTTCTGCCGTACTGGCTTTCAAGTCCGATTCAAACGGAAAATAATACTCGCGCACATCTTCCCAGTAAGATGCAAAAGCATTGAGCTTGTGCAAATCAAAATCCTGTTTGCGCTCGTGGTATGCCAAAGCGGCAACAAGCGAATTGAAATTAGGTTGCGCTGTTAGCCCCGACATGGAAGCAATTGCAACGTCAATAATGTCTACGCCCGCTTCGATGGCTTTGAGCAGCGTAGCGGACTGAATGCCCGCTGTATCGTGTGTATGCAGATGAATCGGTATAGAAACAACTTTTTTCAGTTCGGTAATCAGCAGTTCGGCGCTGTAAGGTTTCAGCAAGCCAGCCATGTCTTTAATTGCCAGTATGTGGATGCCTAAATCTTCCAGTTGCCGCGCTAAATCCAGATAATATTGCAAATTATATTTGCTATGGGGGTTCATAATTTCGCCTGTGTAGCAAATAGCACCCTCTGCCAGTGAATCGGTACGCTCTATCACGGCGCGAATGCTTGTTTTCATAGCTTCCACCCAATTGAGCGAGTCAAAAATGCGGAAAACATCGATGCCATTAACAGCAGCACGCTCTATGAATTTTTCTACTAAATTAGCAGAGTAAGACTTATAGCCCACGGCGTTGGCGCCGCGCAGCAGCATTTGAAAGAGTATATTAGGCATGGCACGGCGCAGTTGGCGGAGGCGTTCCCATGGACACTCTTTGAGGAAACGCATAGCTACGTCAAAAGTTGCACCGCCCCACATTTCCACTGAAAAAACCTGCGGTACATTTCGTGCATAACTTTCTGCTACGCGGAGCATATCTATTGTGCGCATTCGGGTTGCCAGCAGCGATTGGTGCGCATCGCGGAAGGTAGTATCCGTAAAATGAACAGCTTTTTCTTGTTTGAGCCAGTCAATAAACTTTTCGCGCCCCATAGCTATGAGGCGGTCGCGGCTGCCTTGTGGAAACTCCGCAAACCGGTTGCAAGTAGGTACTTTGGGTGTGCGGAAAGGCTTTTCAGGCTTTGCACCGCGTACATCGGGGTTGCCGTTTACAATCACATCTGCCAAATAGTTGAGCAGGCGCGTACCCCTGTCCAAGCGGCGCGGCAGCTTGAACAGGTCAGGATTTTGCTCGATGAACTGAACCGTTGCCTTTCCTCTGATAAATTCGGGATGTGAGATAACATTTAGCAAAAATCCGATGTTAGTTTTTACCCCGCGAATCCGAAACTCGCGCAGGGCGCGATGCAGGCGGTCGCAAGCACCCCACATGGTGCGCCCTTTGGCGGTAACTTTAACCAGCATAGAATCGAAAAAAGGCGAAATGCGCGCGCCTGGGTAAGAGCTGCCCTCGTCGATGCGGATGCCAAAGCCGCCAGCATGCCGGTAGGCAATGATAGTTCCGTAATCGGGTTTGAAACCGTTTTCAGGATCTTCGGTAGTAATGCGGCACTGCACGGCAAAGCCATTGATTTTTACGTCTTGCTGAGTATTGATGTAAATTTTCTTGTCGGAAAGGGGGTAGCCTTGTGCAATTAGGATTTGGGAGCGCACAATGTCGATGCCTGTAATTTCTTCGGTGATGGTATGTTCTACCTGCACGCGCGGATTAACCTCGATGAAGTAGATGTTTTGGTCTTTGTCCACTAAAAATTCTACCGTTCCTACATTATTGTAATTAACGGCACGGGCAATGCGAAGCGCATAATTATAGAGTTTCTGACGGGTCTCGTCTGCCAGACCAATACTTGGCGCAACTTCTACTACTTTTTGGAAACGGCGCTGCACGGAACAGTCGCGCTCGTACAAGTGGACAATGTTACCGAAATTATCGCCCATGATTTGCACCTCTATGTGCTTAGGCTGGTCAATAAATTTTTCAATAAAGACAGTATCGTCGCCAAAGGCATTAGCTGCTTCGTTGCGGGCTTCGTTGTAGAGTCGTTCCAGGTCAGCCTCAGAACGGATAACGCGCATACCTCTGCCGCCTCCTCCGGCTGCCGCTTTCAGCACGACAGGAAAGCCGATGCGTCGTGCTTCTGCAAGGGCAATACTGTATTCGGAAAGGTTAGCCTTGCTATCTTCAATTATTGGCACATTAGCGGCGAGAGCAATTTTTTTAGCGGTCACTTTGTCGCCTAATTGTGCCATGACTTCCGAACGCGGTCCAATAAAAATAATTCCTTCCTCCTCACATCGGCGGACAAAATGTACATTTTCCGACAGAAAACCATAGCCCGGATGAATAGCATCTACTTTTTTGGTTTTTGCTAGCGTAATGAGCCCCTCAATATCCAAATAAGGCTTCAATGGCTCATCGTCAGCCCCAATTTGATAGGCTTCATCGGCTTTATAGCGATGGAGCGAGTAGCGGTCTTCATAAGTATAAACTGCCAGCGTGTAGATGTGCAATTCGGAGGCAGCACGTAAAATACGGATAGCAATTTCACCACGGTTGGCTACTAAGAGTCGCTCTATTTTGCGCATAATCAAATCTTCAGTTTGGCGGCGGCAAAATAGCAAAAAAAAGACATGAAGGTATGAGGGTAATAAAAAAGCCATCCCGAAAAATCGAGATGGCTTTGTATATGTAGCCTTCAGGCTTTCAAGATTACATCATGCCGCCCATGCCGCCGCCTGGCATGTTGCCCTGAGCACCAGCAGGCGCTTCTTCTGGTTCTTCAGCTACTACGCACTCAGTAGTGAGTAGCAGAGAAGCGATAGAAGCAGCATTTTCTAATGCCAGACGAGTTACTTTGGTTGGGTCGATTACACCAGCGGCAAACAAGTGCTCATACTTGTCTTCGCGGGCATTATAACCAAAGTCGTCTTTGCCTTCTTTTACTTTTTGAACTACTACAGAACCTTCACCGCCGGCGTTAGCTACAATTGTGCGCAGAGGAGCTTCCAAAGCCTGACGGACAATATTTACGCCAGTAGCTTGGTCTTCGTTAGCCACTTCTACTTTTTCCAGAGCTTCAATAGCGCGGATTAAGGCTACACCACCACCGGCTACAACACCTTCTTGAACAGCGGCGCGGGTTGCGTGTAGGGCATCGTCAACACGGTCTTTCTTCTCCTTCATTTCCACTTCGGTAGCAGCACCTACGTATAGGATAGCTACGCCGCCTGACAATTTAGCTAAGCGCTCTTGCAGTTTTTCTCTGTCGTAGTCGGAGGTTGTAACTTCAATTTGCGCCTTAATTTGATTTATACGCGCTTGAATGTCTTCTTTTCTACCAGCGCCGTTTACGATAGTGGTGTTATCTTTGTCAATGATAACTTTTTCAGCACGACCTAAGTAATCCAAAGTAGCGTTTTCCAGTTTGTAGCCGCGCTCTTCAGAAATTACTGTACCACCTGTCAGAATAGCGATATCTTCCAACATAGCTTTGCGACGGTCGCCGAAGCCCGGAGCTTTTACAGCAGCTACGCGTAATGCCCCGCGGATTTTGTTAACAACTAATGTAGCTAATGCTTCGCCTTCTACATCTTCGGCAATAATTAACAGCGGACGGCTAGACTGTGCGGACTGCTCCAAAATGGGCAGCAGTTCTTTCATGGAAGAAATTTTCTTGTCATAAATCAGAATCAGCGCATTGTCTAATTCTGTTTCCATTTTTTCAGTGTTAGTTACAAAGTAAGGTGACAGGTAACCACGGTCAAACTGCATACCTTCAACAGTTTTTACTTCGGTTTCTGTACCTTTTGCTTCTTCGACAGTAATTACACCGTCTTTGCCAACTTTATCCATTGCGTTGGCAATCATCTTGCCGATTTCTTCGTCGTTGTTAGCAGAAATAGTGGCTACTTGTGCGATTTCGGCAGAAGTGGTAATAGTTTTAGATTGTGCTTTCAGGTGTTCAACCACCTTAGCAACTGCCCTGTCGATGCCGCGTTTCAAATCCATTGGATTAGCGCCGGCAGCTACGTTGCGGATACCATGAGAGAAGATAGATTGCGCCAGTACAGTAGCAGTAGTTGTACCGTCACCTGCACTATCAGCAGTCTTAGAAGCCACCTCTTTTACCAATTGAGCGCCCATATTTTCCACAGGGTCTTTCAGCTCAATGTCTTTGGCAACAGTTACACCGTCTTTGGTAACGGTAGGAGAACCAAATTTCTTGTCCAAGATAACGTTGCGACCTTTTGGACCTAATGTAACTTTTACTGCATCAGCCAACGCATCCACACCTCTTTTCAAACGGTCGCGGGCATCGGTATCGAACAAAATTTTCTTTGCCATAATTGTTGTTTCTGTGGTTAGTTTTTAAGGTTCAACTTCAATGAAATTGACAAAATTGTTTTAGTAAGAATTAGAGGATTGCAAAAATATCAGACTCGCGCATGATGAGATACTCTTTGCCGTCCAAGGTAATTTCGGTGCCGGCATATTTTCCGTACAATACGGAATCCCCAACTTTCACGGTCAAAGGTTCATCTTTTTTACCTGTGCCTACCGCTACTACGGAGCCGCGTTGAGGCTTCTCTTTTGCGGTGTCAGGGATAATGATACCTGAAGCGGTTTTCTCTTCTGCCGGTGCAGGTTCTACCAGCACGCGGTCTGCTAGAGGTCTGATTTTAATTTCTGCCATAATTTTAAATATTTAGAATTGTAAAAAACGAATAATTGATTAATCGAACAGATAGCTTTTCATTGTATCGTCAGCGTTGCTATCCGTGTTCTTATTTATCAGTTTTAATGCCACTTGGGTTTTTGCCTCCCAAACCTGACATTTTTACAGTTGGTAGGAGTTTTCTGTATGACAGTTTTCGCTTCACACTGTCAATAATGTCAGGGCGACTGCCGCCAGTGCCATCCCGATGAGGTTTGTGCGTGTCAATTTTTCGCCAAAAAGCCTAACAGAAGCAGCAGAGGTTGTCAGAATAATCAGGAGGTTGTATAAAGGAAAAAGCCACGCACCGTTGTTGCTAAAAGCAGAAAGCGCTTGCAATAACAGATACACGGAAAAGTAGTTAGGTATGCCCAGTGCTACGCCGCCTGCCACATTGCGCCAATGGATGCGCTCGCCTGTTTTGATGCGTCTGAAAATCAGCACGATAATACCAAAAATAGCTGCTGAACCAAAAGCAGTGATAGAAAATAGTGCTTGTTGCTGTTCACCTCTTATGCTGCTGTTTGACCAGTTGATGGTTGTGTCCACAATACCGCCTGCGACAAAGACCAGCACAGGCAATAAAATAGCCGCTATACTTGCCTTTGTACGGCTCAAATCAGTATTTTCCTTTTTGGCACTTGCCAGCCAAAGTGCGGGGAAGGTTAGCAAGATGCCTGTATAACTCGTGAGTGTCAGTTCGCTGCCCGGCATAAACAGCATGTTGAACAACACAGGTACAATCAGCGACATTTTGGCAGCTAGCGTAGTGATAGTTACACCTGCTTTTTGCGTAGAAAATCCAGATAATGAGAAGCCTGTAAAAAAAAGCACGCCCAATATGCCGGAAGGATAAATCCACTCCCACGAGCTGATTAGTGTCTTTTCAGGTGAATAAACCCATGTAACAAATACAATACTGCCCGTAATTACGCAAACGATATAATTGAAAGTTACGCCTTGCCAGACATTTACCCTCCACTTTTCAAAAGCCTTGAAAACCAGCATCAAAGTAGCAGAGCAAAGTGCGGAGAGTATTAAAAACAGCATGAGCAATTGCAATTGGCAGTAGAGACAAAATTAGGCTAAAATAAGCGCTCAATTGTCTATTATTGCAAACAGATATCGGAACATTGCGAATTTTGCATTTGGCTTTTAACAGTATATGCTTGGTTTGTTTAGAAAAAATGAGCATAAAGGCGGCAGTTCAGCGCGAACTGTTGCGCGTATTTTTACGTCTCAAGGCATGATGGAAGCCGATTTATTCACCGATGCTATGCCAATCACCACTGCCCACTTTATCCGATTAGTGGAAAGCGAGTTTTACAATGGTTTACAATTTTTTCGCTATGTTCCCGAAGTGCTGATACAAACAGGCTGCCCCTACAACAACGGCATGGGTACAGCTTCGGGTATCGGGCATATCAGTCAGGAAAGTTGCAATATTCCGTTAGATGATGGGGCGCTTGCCATGCCACATACAGCCCCTCACTTGATTGGCTCTCAGTTCTTTATCTGCCTGAGTAGGCGAAATGCGGCTCATTTGGAAGGTTACTGTCCGGCGTTTGCCAAAATTACAGCAGGAGGTACAGTGATGAGCCGCCTGCGACCCGGTGATACCATTGAGCGCATTGAAATTGTGCGTTTAGCGGCAGAAGAGCCGGAGAATTGATTACATAGCTTCCTAATAGCTATTTAACAGACCTAAATTTCTGATTTATTTGTACGCATCCGCTAATGCCCGCAAATCGGCAAGAGTATTAGCATCTTGGGGCTTTTTGTCGGTACGCCAGCGCAAAATACGCGGAAAACGAAGCGCTACACCGCTCTTGTGGCGGCTAGAAGCCTGAATACCCTCAAATCCGATTTCAAAAACGAGTTCAGGTTTAACAGTACGCACAGGGCCGAACTTTTCTAAGGTGTTTTTTTTGACAAAAGCATCTACTTGGGCAATTTCTTTGTCTGTCAGACCGGAATAGGCTTTGGCAAAAGTAACGAGCTTGTCTCCGTCCCAAACGCCAAAGGTGTAGTCTGTGTAAAGCGTAGCGCGTTTACCATGCCCTTTTTGGGCGTACATCAGTACGCCGTCAATACTCAAGGGCTGTACTTTCCACTTCCACCAATGCCCGCGCACACGCCCTGTCTGATAGGGGCTTGCTAATTTTTTTAGCATTAAGCCCTCGGCGGCATATTCGCGGGCAGTTTGTCGAATAGCTGCCAACTCTTCCCAAGACTGAAAACCGACCGTAGGCGAAATGCGCAGGTTAGCATATGCAGTTTGTGCTACGATTTGTTCTAACAATTGTCGCCGCTCTGCCAACGGGCGATTGCGATAATCTGCACCCTCATATTCTAACAGGTCATATGCAATAAAAACAACAGGCACTTCTGCCAGCATTTTCTTGCTGAGCATTTTTCTGCCAATGCGTTTTTGCAGTTCAGCGAAGGGTAGGGGCGCATCGTCCTGCCACGCCATCAGTTCACCATCTAGCACACATGAGGCAGACATTGCTGCCAGCGGTGCGAGTTCGGGATATTTGTTGGTAACAAGCTCTTCGCCTCGCGTCCAGATAAATACTTGTCCTTGACGTACAATGAGCTGCCCCCGAATACCATCCCATTTCCACTCAGCTTGCCAGTCTTTGGGTGCGCCTAAGTCGGTGATTTTTTCTTCATCCAGCGAATGTGCCAAACAAAAAGGATAGGGTTTGGAAAGCAGTAGCGCCGTCTCTTTGCCGATTATCAGTTCGTGAAAAGTGGTTTGCTGCGGTTCCCAATTACCCATGAGGCGATGAGCAACTTCTGCTTTATCCAATTGGTAAACTTCGGCGACAGCGCGGGTGATGAGTTGCTGCGAAATGCCTATGCGAAATCCGCCGGTCATCAGTTTGATAAAAACAAAGCGTTCCTGTGCCGAAAGTTGTTCAAAAGCTTCCATTAAGTTAGCTTTTTTGCTTTCCTCATCCAGTTCACCTAAGGATTGCAAGAAACCAATCCAGCTACTAAGTGTCTGCTTGTGAGTTCTTGTAGGAGCAGGCAGGATGAGTGAAAGCGTTTCTGCTAAATCGCCTGTTATGTGGTAGCTTTCTTCAAATAACCAGTCGGGGATGCCTGCCGCTTCGGCTGCCCATTGGCGCAGTTGGGTAGTACTTACTTGCCTTGGCGGACGTTTGCCGCTGAACAATGCCAGCAGCCATAGCTTATCTTCATCAGGAGCTTCTGCCAAGTATTTTTTTAAAATATCCAGCTTAGTGTTAGTCTTGTTGGTAGTGTCCAACTCAGCGAACAATTCAGCAAAGGCTTTCATGTTATTCTACTTGTTCCATTTTCCACTCGGCAATGGTTCGGCTTTGGGCGGAAAAGCTTATACCGAGCAGGTAAATTTCTTTGCCCTGATTGCGGTAGGCAT
>Ga0308419_1003123_pt1 | contig 10470 bp, 14 predicted proteins | sample HotsprSampleMS50_FD_203674 | JGI IMG/M metagenome (GOLD analysis project Ga0308419, IMG submission 203674) | Hot spring phototrophic mat microbial communities from Mushroom Spring, Yellowstone National Park, Wyoming, United States - 20090730_MS50 ... | reverse complement strand
CGTTTGCCAAGCGCCATGCCCAATTATCGCTCCAAAACATTTTGAGTTCAAGATGTTTTTTGGGACTTTATCCACAGGCTGTTAACACGCTGAGCCTGCTCGGCGAGCTGAAATGGAGACTGACGCGCGTGATACAGCCCAGACAGTGGCTCTTCATTGCACACCCGCACACGTTCATTTACAGCCGCGCGGAGGCGCTGATCAGACGCAATCTGTTTCCATCTCGGGTGCTTTGGAAAAACATACCGACGCTCCGTGCGAGGCTTGCTGGTCATGGGCGCATGAGCTTCTGGATTCTTGACAAGGGACCCTAGCCAACCGGTGGGCATCATGATCCGCTCGGGACGCTCCCCTTTTCTATCGCCGGTGGCGTCTCCAGCGCCGCCTACGACGTCCGCCCGGCTATTCGCACAGGCACCCGGAAGAGAAGTGGGGAGTCAGCGATCTCCATGCCTAGTGCCGGAGTTCAGCTCACCACTGACAGCGGAGCCCGCTCGTCCATACGCTATACCAGGCGGCGAGGCCAATGCTTTTTGGCCGGGTCTCTCCGCACATCTGCAAGCCGCCGTCGCCAGGGCTCCACGCTACCGCTCGGAATGCAGGTGGTGCATTTAGGTTGCCCGTGAAGACTCCGTCTCGTCAAGTCTTGCTTGTGTCGGTGACTGCCGTCCTGCGGCCAACAGCCGATTCCGTTTTGGCGGCCGCTTGGCTGCTCGGCATACTCTTCGCGTTCAACATCTTCGATGAATCACGCAGGCTTCCGGGAATGTTGGTGGCTCTCTGCTGGATTGGCCCGTACGCAGCACTGCGCGTAATGGCAAGGCGGCGCTCCTACTCGGCAGTCAAGGCTGTTGGCCGTCCGCTCGTCTTCTTTGCAGTGTTTCTCGTCGCCTGCCTGCCTGGCTCCGTTTACTCACGCGATTCTAGCGTGGCACTGGGCTACCTCGCCGCTACGGCAGTAGGTGGGGCCACGTGTGTCTTAGTGGGCCTACTCTTAGGGCCCCAACTGAAGCGTGCCCTCACCCTATATGCTGTCGTCGGCACGGCCGGGATCCTATGGATTTTCGCGAATTACTACACTGGCGGTCGCTTCGGAATCTTCCGCAATCCGAACTCGGTCGGGCTAATCCTTCTGGGTCTTTTTACATTTTCGTTTTTGATCAAACGGCGCTCGCTGCGAGTGCCCGTGGCGTTTACCGCTCTAGTCCTGTTGGCCCTTACCGAATCTCGCTCGGCGCTGCTCGGCAGCGTCGCGTGCGTATCTGTGATGGCCTTGCGCGCATGGCAAAGATGGAAACGGATGACACGGGTAGCCGCCCTCGCGGCCCTCTCAACCGCGGGGATGCTCGTCATGGCCAATGCGTCTCAGGTGTACACCGTCCTCTCCGTACTGATGAAGTTGGACGATCCATGGCGCGGCATTGCGAGTACACACGGCACCACAATTCAGGGCAGAATCCAAGTGTGGAGGGAAACAGTCCAGGTATGGCGTGAGCACCCGTGGGTGGGCGTGGGCTACAGAACACATGAGACGCACATTATTTCGGAGTCAAGCTCGCATAATGGATATTTGGCCATTCTGGCGGAGACCGGCGTGGTCGGAGCCACGGCACTGTTGGTCTTCCTAGTCTTCGCTCTCCGCAGGCTGCGGGCGGTTGCACGGCAAGGATCAAGGCTCGCCTGGGTGGGCCTGGCCGTAGTGGTAGGGCACGGTGTCGTCGGGGTATTCGAAAGATATCTTCTTAACCTCGGCAATCCTACGTCGGTAGCCGTCATGCTGTTTTTGCTCATGCCGTGGCCGGAGAGGCGGCTGATGGTATCACCTCGACGAACACAAGCACCACATCGGTACGCATTGCGTGGCAGAGTAAGTTGGACAATATCGGCGACGCCGCCGATGGACGCGAGAATGTCCAGGGTCCAGAAGCCGTGACGGTGCTCGTCGCCCAACTCGGCGCTCGCAGGCATTATGCCGTGCCGCGAATTCTGGAAGCGGCGGGGATGCTGGAAGGTCTGTACACGGACTTCGTGGCCAGCAAAAGTGCTTGGAAGGCGTTGGCCGCGCTCGCTTGGTGCAACGGCTTGCTTGCTCGTATGGCGGCGCGAGTGCCGGAGGGTATACCGGCCCGAAAGGTGACTCACTGGCCAAGATTCGCCTTCGAGTACAACCTGCGGCAACGAAGGGCTGGGTCTCGTGCGGAACTCACTACAGTCCACCTCTGGGCAGGCCGCGAGTTCTGCCGGTGGATCATCCGGCACGGACTGGGCAACGCCGCTGGTGTTTACACCTTTAACTCGGCTGGTCTCGAACTCCTGGAACACGCGCGAAGCCGCGGGTTGTTCTGCGTGATGGACCAGACCAGTGCTCCCGCGGAGGTCGAGGACCGGCTGCTGGCGGAGGTGCACAGCCTTTTCCCGGACTGGGAAGAACCGCACAACCGGGATCCACGCCGCGAGGAGTTCGCTGCTCGCGAGCGGGCTGAATGGATGTGTGCCGACCTAATCCTATGCGGCTCCGAGTTCGTGCGTGAAGGTATCAAATCGTCCGGGGGCCCGCTCGGGCGCTGCCTGGTGGTCCCGTACGGATTTGCTGTGCCTTCGCCCGCCATCCCAAAAACAGGGACTGGATCCCCACTTCGGGTGCTGATGGCGGGGGCTGTTCGTGTTCAAAAAGGGGCCCCGTACGTGCTTCAAGCAGCCCGGCTCACCAAGGGCCTGGCGCACTTCCGGTGGGTCGGACGAGTGGCTCTGCTCGAAAAGGCGGTTGCAAACATGCGAATGTACCTGGATCTTGTCGGTGGCGTACCCCGCCCCCAGATGGCCGAACACTACCACTGGGCGGATGTGTTTCTGCTGCCTTCCATCTGCGAAGGGTCGGCCACTGTGTGCTACGAAGCTTTGGCTGCGGGCTTGCCCGTCATCACGACGCCGAACGCGGGTAGCGTCGTTCGCGACGGCGTGGACGGTTTCATCGTACCGATCCGCGATGCCGAAGCCATCGCCGAAAAACTGGAGCTGCTAACCCGCGACCGCGAGTTGCTTCACTGGATGTCTGCCAATGCCCTAGCCCGCTCCCGCGAGTTCACCCTCGAAAAATACGGCGAGCGGCTAATTACCGCGATCAGCACGGCGGGAAATTCTTGAACACCACTCTCCGCATGCTCTCCATAGCAGCTCGCTGAGATATCTTGTAGGTGATAGATACCTGCACAATAGTATTTATCCCACGGTGACAAAGACTTATGACAACAGCCGTGATCGTGCACAATCATCCGATCCATTACAAACACCTGTTATTTCAAGAGCTCCGGCGACAGGCCTTGGACTTTATAGTGCTGTTCACCGCTGCAAGTAGCAAAGACCGCATCGAGCCGCTGATGCCGAGCCGGGACAGCTACCAGTTCCGCATTGGCTTTCAGGGTCCTTACGAGCGTCATCCTCGTTTGCAAACGTTCCGTTTCATCTGGCGTTCCCTGTCAGAATTGTCGCCCGAGGTAGTCGTCATCAGCGGATGGTATGATGTAGCAGGTTGGGCCGCATGGTACTGGGGCTGCAGCCGCGGCCGGCCACGAATCTTGTGGGCTGAGTCCAATCGGTTCGACAGACCGCGTCACTTTTTGACCGAGCTACCGAAACGTGTATTTGTGCGAGGTTGCGTTGCAGCTAACGTTTATGGCAAAAGCAATCGTGAGTACCTGATTTGGTTGGGGATGCCCGAGGACCGGATTTTCACAGAGCGCGCCGTTGCTGACGTCCAGCGGTTCGGCAGCGTAGCTGACGTTCCCGACCAGCGTCCTGCGCACAAGGTCCTTCTCTACGTGGGAAGGTTTTCGCCCGAGAAGAATCTGGAGTTTCTTCTGCGTGCTTTCGCCCGACTTCCGCAAGATGCTGCTACGCCGAAGGTTGTCTTAGCCATGGTGGGCTATGGGCCGTGGGAAGGTAGGCTGCGCGCAATGGTAGAAACTTTAGGCCTGCGAGGGCTAGTGGAATTCTGGGGACCGAAACGACAGGACGAGTTGCCCGCTGTTTACCGGCGCACCGACGCATTCGTGCTCCCCAGCCTTCGGGAGCCTTGGGGCCTAGTAGTTTTGGAGGCCATGCTCTGCGGTTTGCCGGTCTTGGTCTCCACGCGCTGCGGCTGTGCTTCGGACCTGGTGACGCCGGAAACCGGGTGGGTCTTTGACCCGTGCGATGAGGCGGGGTTCGCCTATTTGCTCGAGACACTCGCGGGCTTACCTAGACAAAAGCTTCAGCAGATGGGTTCAGCTGGAAGGGCCTTGGCCGGGCGGTACAGTCCAGAATCCTGCGCCAGAATCGTGATCGCCACGATTCAGAAGGTCCTTGAAGAAAAGCGTGCTTGTGCATGCTCGTCGGCTTCTTAACGGCTTCCGTCTCGCGCCGGGCGGGCGGGGTGTTCGACGCCGTACGGCGGTTGGCGCAAGAGCTCAACGTAGCCGGAGTGACGGTCCGAGTGTTCGGCTTGCGAGATGCCGACACGGACCGCGATCGACGGCTCTGGGATGGAGTTGAGGTCTTCGCCGGTGAGGTGATCGGCCCGCCGGCCTTCGGATACTGCCCCGCGCTGCTTCGCGCACTTGAGCGGGAGAACCTGGGGCTGATAGACCTCCAAGGCCTCTGGATGTACCCCTCGGTGGCTTGCCGAGAATGGAGTCGTAGGGGCTGGCGACGGTACGTGGTCTCTCCCCACGGGATGCTCGATACATGGGCATTGCGCAACTCAGCGTTTAAGAAGCGCATGGCGGCCTGGGCTTACGAGAATGCCAACCTTCGTGGCGCGGCGTGCCTGCGTGCGCTCTGCGAGTCGGAGGCGCGGGCGGTCCGTGCCTACGGCTTGTGCAATCCCATCGCCGTTGTTCCGAACGGGGTGGACATGCCTTGCCGGCAAGCCTCCCAGCCGGCTCCTTGGGAGGCGAAACTGCCGGACGGGGTGAAGGTGCTCTTATATCTCGGACGGCTGCACCCCAAAAAAGGCCTGCCCGGCTTGCTGCGCGCGTGGCAAGCCTTCGCCCGCGAACGCGAATCGGAACAATGGCGGATCGTCATCGCGGGCTGGGACCAGGGCGGCCACGAAGCAGAGCTGCGCCGGTTGGCGATGGAGCTCGGGATTGAGAGAAGTGTCTTGTTTGCCGGGCCGCAATTCGGCGAGGACAAGGCAGCCAGCTTTCACCGGGCGACAGCATTCGTGCTTCCTTCTTTAAGCGAAGGACTGCCCGTTGCCGTTTTGGAGGCTTGGGCGCACGCCCTACCGGTGGTGATGACCCCCCAGTGCAACCTGCCGGAGGGATTCGCTGCGGGCGCCGCTCTGCGGGTAGACCCCGAGCCGGCATCCATAGCGGCGGGCTTGTGCGAGCTGTTTCAGATGAGCGAAGCCGGGCGGCGGGCCATGGGCGAGCGCGGGCGGCGGCTGGTCGAGGAGCGTTTTTCGTGGCCGAAGATCGCCGGGCAGATGAAGGCCGTCTACGAGTGGGTGCTGGGTGGAGGGCCGAAGCCGGAATGGGTCGAGACCGTCTAAGCGAACGGGCGCTGGGCCCCCAGCGAACTCCGTTTCCGAGCCCGCACAGTTGGCGAAATCGCCTGGCACGTGTGCTCTGGCAGGGCGTGTGGCTTCTGTTGTTCCGGCCCAGCCCAAAAGTGTTTCACGGCTGGCGGCGGCTGCTTCTGCGTCTGTTTAGGGCAAGGATCGCCTACGGGGCGCATGTTCATCCTTCGGTGAGAATTTGGGGTCCGTGGAATCTGCAAATGGGCGAGCACTCGTGCCTCGGACCTTACGTGGACTGCTATAACGTGGCGCCCATATCGCTGGGGGCTTTCTGTACCGTGTCTCAGTACACTTACCTCTGTGCAGCGACTCACGATTACAGCCGCGCCAGCATGCCGCTCGTAACAAAGCCCATTCGGCTAGGGGAAAGATCGTGGATCGCCGCCGACGTTTTCATCGGGCCCGGCGTCGCCATTGGCGAAGGCGCCGTAGTGGGCGCACGTTCCGTGGTGCTGCGCGACATCGAGCCCTGGGTGGTCGCGGCGGGTCATCCCGCGCGGGTTTTGGGCCCGCGAACGTTCGTCGACGACCTGGCTCCCGTGCTGGGGAGGGCCGAGACTTGAGCAAGATCGCGGCGATCATCCTCACCAACAACGAAGAAGCGGATCTGTCTGCTGGGCTCTAACGATGGCCGGGATAGGATTGCGGACGGCGAGTGGGCCTGTGCAACTTTCGAGGCATAGTGTTGCGCCAGTTTCAGTGCTAATCCCTGCAAAAAATGAGCAAAACAATATCGAGGAATGTATCAGGTCCGTCGCCTGGAGCGACGATGTGGTCGTCGTTGATTCCCACAGTACGGATGAGACAAGCCTCCGGGCTTCCAGACTCGGAGCTAGGGTCATACAGTTCGATTATGCGCCGGGCGGGTTGAAGAAGAAGAACTGGGCTCTGAAGAACATCGACTTCAAGCATGAGTGGGTCCTAATACTTGATGCCGACGAGCGCGTCACGCCCGCGTTGGCTGCCGAAATCGCTCAAGTTGTCTTCCACCCCGATGGCGCATGCGTGGGTTACTACATCAACAGGCGCTTTTACTTCCTTGGACGTTGGATCAGGCACGCAGGCTACTGGCCGAGCTGGAATCTAAGGTTGCTGCGGCGGGGTTTTGGCGAATACGAGTTTATCCCGGATCCATCCGCCGACACGGGCGACAATGAGGTGCACGAACATGTAGTCCTCCGGGGTCCAGCTGGCTGGTTACGAGAATGCATCGAGCACTACGCCTACCCGGATGTCCAAACGTTCATTGAGAAGCACATTAGATATGCGGCATGGGAAGCGCGAGTCAGAGATACCTATCTGACGGTGGATGCTACTTGTCGGCTGCCCTGGAAGTTACGGACTCGGAGACTGGTCAAACGGATTGCGCGTGGTACACCGTTCGCAGATGTGTGGCGTTTTCTTTACCATTACATTCTCAGGCACGGCTTCTTAGACGGCGTTGCTGGGTATGTGTTTTGCAGGTTACTCGCCGAATACGAGTTTCTGATTGCGGCCCACACGTTAGAGAGTCGCATGATTCGTGACTCGAGGGCAAAGGCCGACCGGCTCAGTAACGGAGCGGCGCGGTAGATTCGCCAGAAGCATCTGTATGCTTCGCAGTGTCCTGGAACGCCTCAGCCGCGGGAGGGTGCTGAAACGCCGGCTGCCGGCTGAGTTCGGCGCGGTGCCGATTTTCGTAAGCCCCGACGCGGCCATGCGCTTTTAGCGCAAGGATCTCCACAAGTGCGATCCCGCCCTGCTCGGTGCCGCTCGCGAGCTCGTGCAACCCGGCGATGTGTTGTGGGACCTCGGCGCGAAGGTGGGCCTGTTTAGCTTTGCTGCCGCGGCGCGGGCGGGTGCGACCGGGCGTGTGCTGGCTGTTGAAGCGGATCAATGGCTGGTCTCCCTGCTGCGCCGATCGGCGTCCTGCCAGCCGGCGAGCAGTGCTGCCGTGACCGTGCTCTCGGCTGCCGTATCGGATCGCGTGGGCGTAGCCGAGTTCTGTATTGCAAAGCGCGGGCGGTGCTCGAATGATTTAAGTGGTTTTGGCGGCTCGCAGACGGGCGGCGCGCGGGAGAGGGAGTGGGTGTTGACAGTGACGCTTGATTGGCTGCTGGGCTGGTTTCCCGCGCCGGCGGTGCTCAAGATTGACATCGAGGGTGCAGAGGTGCTGGCGCTGCGCGGCGGGCAGCGAGTGCTTGGCGAAGTGCGGCCCAGACTGCGGCTCGAAGTGTACGAAGAGAACGCCGGTGACGTTGGGGACGTGCTGCGACGGTACGGATATCGGTTGTTCGATGCCGAGGCGCGGCCCGAAGACCGCACGCCGCTGTCGCGTCCCGCCTACAACACGCTGGCGCTGCCTGGCTAAAGGTTAGCGCGAAAAGCAGAAGCAGATTTTATGCATGCGCGTTGGCCGGCGAAGGGCGCCATGAAAATCCTGCTGCTCAATCAATTCTTCTACCCTGACGTGGCCTCGACGGCTCAGCACGCCACGGATCTAGCCCGGCGGTTGGCCAAGCGAGGTCATCAGGTGACGGTGCTGGCCAGCCAGCGCAGCTACGCGGACCCTCGGGTGAGGTTTGCCGCCGAGGAGCTATGGGAGGGGGTTCGGATCCTGCGCGTGCCGCAGACCTGGCTGGGCAAGGGATCGCGTTGGCGGCGCGCCACGGACTTCGCCAGCTTTATGGTGGCCTGTGCTTGGCGATTGCTGTGGATGCCACGCTTCGATGTGGTCGTGGCCATGACCACGCCGCCGCTCATTTCCTTCCTGGCCACCCTGTTTGTCCGTCTCAAGGGAGGCGCGCTGCATCTGTGGTTGATGGACCTGAATCCCGACCAGGCGGTAGCCGCAGGCTGGCTCAGGGCAGGCAGCCTTGTGCACCGTTTCTTGGAGGCCTGCTTGCGGTTCTCGCTTCAGACGGCGGTGCAGGTGATAGCGCTGGATCGCTTCATGAAGCAGCGGCTGCTGGATAAGGGCGTAGCGCCGGAGAAGATCCGGATTCTGCCCCCTTGGACTCACGATGATGCAGTGCGGTACGACGAGGCGGGCCGCCGGCGCTTCCGCCAGCAGCGCGGGCTGGAAGGGAAGTTCGTTGTGATGTACTCGGGCAATCACAGCCCCTGTCATCCACTCGACACGTTGCTGGCGGCCGCCCGGCAACTCGAAGGTCGCCCGGACGTTTTGTTCTGCTTCCTGGGGGGTGGCAGCGAGTTCGGAAAAGTTAAACGCAGTGGCCTCCAAAACGTCATCTGCTTGCCTTACCAGCCGCTCGATCAACTCGGGGCGTCGCTATCAGCCGCGGACCTGCACGTGGTGGTGATGGGTGAACCGTTTGTGGGCATTGTGCACCCGTGCAAGATCTATAACATCTTGAGGCTCGGCATTCCGGTGCTGTACATAGGGCCGGTGCAGGGTCACATTACGGATCTGATCCCGCCGGAAGCTGTGGGCGGGTGGGCTCACCTGTTTCGGCACGGGGACGTGGAGGGAGTCGTAGCCTGCATTGCAAAGTGCGCCGAGAGTCCGCTGCGTCGGTCGGCGGAGGTGGTGCGGCTAGCGGCCGGATTCGCCGAGTCGGCCTTGGCGCCGAAATTGGCGGATCTGCTCGTGAGTGGGCTGCCCCGGCCGGGGATGTGGCAACAGACTGGTCAGGTCTTGCCCAAACAACTTGCTAAGACGGCGGTGGGATCCAACACGGGTCGGTCAGCTTTCTTCGTAAGCGCGAAGAAACTCGTCGCGAGTGATCCCGGCTTGGGTAAGAACGGTGCGGAGCGTTGAGGCCTTGAGGGTCGCATGACCTGGAATGGTGAGGAAATCGGCTCCGTCGGGTTTTCGACGGCGCATGGAAATGTGATTGCCGGCTCTAACGACTTCAAAGCCGAGCTTGCGGAAGGCAGCGATCACTCGGTCGCGGGGCGCATCCACAGGGAACTTGGGCATCAGAGCGCGAGGGTGGTTTCGGCGACGAAAGCTTCAAGCACTTGCCAGTCCTCAGGCAGGGCTTGTTGCCCAAAGGTTTCAATATGGAAACGAACGGCCGATTTCACATCCGCCAAGGCTTCCTCGTAAGTGTCCCCTTGGCCGACGACGAGGCCTTTCAACCCCAGGGGGTAGGCCACGTAGCCATCGGGGTGCTTTTCAACGATAATTTTGAGCGCCCGCGCCATGGCTGCCTCGAAGTATAGCACTTTTGATGTGCAGCGTGCGCCTGTCGGCAGCTTCATCTTCCTCACCCGTCTCACGGCAGGCGGATAGAAGGTCTTGATGTACTCACTTGGCCTACTGGCAGTCAATTCCTTCCTGCTGGCGCTGTTCCTGACGCCGCTGTGGCGGAATCTGTGCCGGCGCTGGGGATGGGTGGGTCAATGAGGATACCGGCGCCGGCGGCGTCTGCTCCACCCCGGAACCGGTTTCTGGCATCCTTCTACCCAGAATCGCGCCTCGGGGGCTTCTCTGACATTGACGGCACCATCGCCTTCTATGTCCGGGTGAATTCCTTACTCACACCCTACTCCGAAGTGGTGGACTTCGGTTGCGGTGCTGGCGCCTACGGAGAGGACCCCATTCGGGTACGCCGCGATCTGCGCATCTTGAAGAGGAAAGTTCGCAAGGTGGTGGGACTCGACGTGGACCCTGCCGCGGCCACAAATCCCCTCATAGACGAATTCATCCTGATCGGTCAGGATGGCCGCTGGCCTCTGTCGTCTCGTCAGGCGGATTTGGTGCTTTGTGACAACGTGCTGGAGCACCTTGAGGACCCAGAAGGGTTCTTCGAGGAAGCTGGGCGTGTGCTCAAGCCGGGCGGCTACCTCTGTATCCGTACCCCGAACTGTTGAACCTCGATAAAAATGTCCCCATGTAAACTCAATAGAAATGTCCCCTAGTCTGGGACCTCCCCCGGGAGGGGAGGTCAGATTGGGAAGGACGG
>Ga0308419_1003118_pt1 | contig 10479 bp, 9 predicted proteins | sample HotsprSampleMS50_FD_203674 | JGI IMG/M metagenome (GOLD analysis project Ga0308419, IMG submission 203674) | Hot spring phototrophic mat microbial communities from Mushroom Spring, Yellowstone National Park, Wyoming, United States - 20090730_MS50 ... | reverse complement strand
TTGTCCTCTCTGATCTGTGCTTAGAGTGAGTGTGGATTCATTGCCATCCTGGACCAATTCACCCTGCTTCGAGACCATGGCGTTCAAAATGTCTGGATTCGATGCGAAGTGTTGTGCTTTGGGGTGAACTTTTTGAACCTTCGTGGTGCTCTGTTCTGGTTCGTTCTCTGATCGCTCAGCGATTTTCGTTTCGATCGAGCTGGACTGACCTGTGGGGGGGTCCTCCTTGATCTGTGGTTCAGAGCGGTTCGATTCTTCTTCGGGGCTTTGGCTCGTGGGGAAGTTTTTCACGGGTATTTTCGAAGACTGATGGACGTGGTTCTGCACTTTTCCTTCAATGGGTTCTCCTTCGGCATCCTTTTCGATGGTGAGCGGGTCGAAGCCTTCGAGTGAAACCTTCTTGGTGTTCTGTGCGAGTTGAAATGTGTCGTCTCTCGCTGGGTTCTGCGCGTTGGGAGCTTTCTGAAGTGTGACGAATCCTTCAGCTTGTTCGCTGAGCATTCTTTGTTGTACCATTTTCAAAACGTCCGCGAACGAGATGGACCCCTTCTTAACGAAGTTGTGCGTTTCGACGATCACTTGACCTCGTTCGTTCACCGGTTGGGGTTTTATAGGCTCACCCCCCGAAGGACGAGTTTTTGGAAGAGACGTTCGTTGCGATCTTTGAGCTTCTTCATGATCTCTTTGGTTCGCTCGGATTGAAGCTTGGAAAAGAGAACCAAAACAGCGTTTTCGTCCAGAGATAGTGAATCGATCATGTTCAGGATCTCCTGGTCGCTCATTTGTCTCAAGAACTCGACAGAAAGCGTTTGAACCACATTCGCTTCGATGAGTGAAGATAGCTGTGAATTGATGTACCTCTGTCTCTCCTCGAGCTGTTTGTGCAGTTCGGATAGATTCTTACTCACCAACTCGAAGCTCGCGATGTTGTTCATGACCTCGGCGGCTTTGTTCGGGTTCAGTTTTCCCAGTTCTGATATCACATCTGCACGTGTGGTTGCGTCCAACTTCGAAAGCGCCATGGCGATCGACTCGACCGAGTACTTTTCACTCGCAAGCACCGACACTATGGCCGCTGGGTCGGCGCTCGCGATGGTTTGAGAGACCTTTTCGACGTCTTCTGGAACTTGAATCCTCTTCAACGCCGCTTCCAGTTGAAGGTTCTTGTCTTCCCACGTCTTTCTCATCTCCAGGACGAGCCTTCTCTGTGCCTCGAGTTGCTGCCTTTCTCTTTCAAGTTTCTCTCTCTCCCGATTCAGTTGTTGCAAGAGCTGTTGAACTCTCTGCGTGGTGGCGCTCGCCATCCTTTCGAAATACTGAGAAGGATAGAGCATTTGCAGAGGCTCGTACTTGACGTACCTGTTCACGTAAGGTATCTTGGAGAGCAAGAAAGAGATGTAACTTCTCCAGTCTTCTATCGGCCTCACACCGAGACCCTGAAGTCTCTGAAATTCGAAAGCGAAGTAACCGTACACCAAGACGGTGAAACCCAAGAAAAGAACTATCGCGAACGCCTTCATGAACGCCGCGAATTTTTTCTTTTTCTTCTGTACTTCTGCCAGCGTCGGTCCTCCCAACAGATTTTTCTTCGGAGAGTTGGAGAACTCCTAATAAAAAAGGGCCATACGGCCCTAGAACAATGTTCAGAAAATTTTACGGATACGACCCCGCGCCCCTTGAAAAGCTCAGCAGATACCGCTCGAATTCCATTTCATACTTCGAGGTACGACACCTTTCCTTTCAAGAGTGATTCAAAGAGTTCGAAGGCTCGATTCACGGACTTGTTGGACTTGAAGTTTCCGAAGATGACTTCTTCAACCGTGTCTATCTCTATCTCGTGGTTGGAAGTTTTGTAGATCAGAACGCGGTTTATCTTGTTGAAAGGCACACTGAAGCTGTGACGTTTGTCTTCAACACATTGAAATTGAATTTGATCTTGCAAGATCCGCATCTTGAAGAGCTCGTTTTTGAAGAAACCCTTCCTCAAAACCACGTTGAACCAAAGCATACCTTCAGCCCCGATTTGACTTTAACTCGTCAGACAACTTCGAACCATTCGCCTTCAGGTTTGTCATTGACAATTTTTGTCACGGGGTCGTGACAGGACCAGCTGATACGAACCTTCAAAGATGAGGAATCTCATCACTGTTTCAGAAAAAAGAGGGGATGGCTCCCCCCTCTTCATTTCTCAACTTTCAAAATCTGTTTCAAATCTTCCTCTGGTGTGCTTATGAGTTTTACATCGTAGTTCTTCACGAGTATTTCTAAAAGATCTTTGTTGTTCAGCCAAGCGGGCAACACAGGACCGATGTATACACCCTTCAACCCCAAAGCCAGAAGAGTCCAAAAGATCGCGACCGCTTTTTGTTCCATCCAAGTCAGAACGATCGAGAGTGGAAGCTTGTCCACTGTAGTGTTCAAGAGTTCGGCGAGCATGAGTGCTATTTCTATGGCCACGATAGTGTCGTTGCATTGACCGACGTCCAACAACCTCGGTACTCCGTCTATGTCACCCAGTTGTAGATCGTTTATTCTGAACTTTCCGCAGGCTAAGGTGATCACAATCGTGTCCTTCGGTAGCATCTCCACGAGTCTGCGGTAGTACTCGTTTTTCTTCGTTGGTACATCGCATCCACCCACCACGAAGAAACGGTTTATGTTGCCGGACTCGACGAGTTGTTTTATCTTGTTCGCTATGGATCTCACGACGCTTGTCGAATATCCAATCACGAGTTTGTACTTTCCAGGTTTTTCTGGCAGTTTTGGCAAAGACTTCGCTTTCTCTATCACCTCTGAATAATCGTAGCCGTCTATGTGTTTCACTCCGGGAAGTCTTGCTATCGAGGTTGTGAACATGCGGTCTTTGTAAGATGGTTTTGGTATCAGAACGCAGTTCGTGGTACCGAGTATGGCGGCTGGTATTTCGTCGAACAATCTCCTTTGATCGTGCCAAGCACCAGCTAAGTTTCCAGCGAGGTTTTTGTATTTTTTGAGTCTGGGATAACCATGCGCTGGAAGCATCTCTGAGTGTGTGTAAACGTAGACGTCGCTTCCTTCGACTTGTTTGAGCAACTCTTCCAAAGCCTTGAGGTTATGACCGGTGACTATTATGGCGTGACCTTCTTTTGTGCCGGTTTCAACCTCTGTTGGTGTCGGTTCACCGTAAGTTTCGATGTGAGCCTTTTTGAGAAGTTGCATGACTTTCAAGTTCATCATGCCAGCTTCGAGAGCTTGTTTCAGGAAATCTTCCTCGTCGAAGTTCACGTTCGTCAAAGTCGAGTAGAGAGCTTTCGAAAGATAGGCTGCGATTTCTTCGTCTTGGTATCCAAGCTCTCTCGCGTGGTAATAATACGCTGATATACCTTTGATTATGTAGATCAGGTTGTCTTGGAGCCTGTTCAACGTTGGACCTTTGCCGCAGACGCCGCTAACGGTGCAACCCTCGCCGTTCATGGCTTGAGAGCATTGATAACAGAACATGTTGAGCATTCTTCCACCTCCCACACGTGTGAATCTTTTCACTTGTCCAAGATGATCTTATGTCGTCTCGGGCGAAGAGTCGGTAACCTATGTTACACTCTGAGAAAAGTCGAACTGTTCTTCGTGGTGGACGACAATTTTGTGTGAGAGTCTGTGAAAAGAGCAGGGTTCCAGACGTACGAGGCTGGAAGGACCTTCAAAGTTGGATCATAACGTGTGCAAAATATCGTGGTTCTCGGATTGAGAACTGTTCCGCTGTGCCACACTTCACAGAGGCAGTACAAAAACCACTGAGGATCACATCTTGTGGCAGGCAGGCTGATTCTTCCATAATGATTCGTGCAAGATTTTGAGAGGTGATGCTTTTGGTGGCAGTGGTTGATCTGGGTTCGAACTCTTTCATACTCTTGGTTCAGCACGAAGGTGAAACGCTACTGGAGGAAGTCTACGAAGTTGGTTTGAAGTCCATCGAAGACGAAGATGAAGCCTTCGAAGTGGCAAGCCGAGTGGTGTCTGAGATCAAAGCCAAGGTTTCAGACATACCCATTCACGTCTTCGGTACGGCGATCTTTCGAGAAAGACCACGTCTGTTCGAGAGGATCGTTCGAGAGTTTGAATTGAAAGGCGAAATACTCTCTGAAGAAGACGAAGCTTATTTCACCTACATGAGCGTGGATCCGAACTTCGAGAAGGACATCACCGTGTTCGATCTGGGTGGTGGGAGTCTTGAGATTGTGAAAAAGGATTGGTTCGTGAGTCTTCCGCTCGGAACACACGTTCTGAACGATCTCTTCGATCTGTCACTTCCAAAGATCCAGCAGTTCGAAGATGCCCTGAGACACGTTGAAGGAATGCTTCCTTCTTTCACGAATCCCCTCGGCGTTGGAGGATCTTTCGTCGCGATTGCCTCGATGAGGATGGGAAAGTGGGATCTGAAGGCGGTGGAAGGTTTCATTCTGAGTCACCACGACGTAGAGGCGGTGATCCAACAGTTGAAGGGAAAGACTTACGAACAGGTGCGCAGTTGGAAGATCATACCGATCGGGAGGGAAAGGACCATCGTTGCAGGTTGTGTCGTTGCGCTCGCTATAACGAAGCGCGAACCAGTAAAGGTTTCAAGAAAAGGTTTCAGACATACCCTTGCGAGGATGTTAGAGGAGGGAGGAATACAGAGACCCTGGCTCAAGCGTGGCTGAAATTTGTGTCATGGTTCTCGATCTGTTGGGACCTGACAGCAGGAAAAAATTCTTTGAGGAGGTTTCTTCGAAGCTGGCGTGCCCGGGGAGATTTGAACTCCCGGCCTCCAGATCCGCAGTCTGGCGCTCTATCCAGCTGAGCTACGGGCACGCGCTGGCGGAGAGGGAGGGATTCGAACCCTCGGTGGAGGAATTCCCTCCACACTTGCTTAGCAGGCAAGCGCCTTCGACCACTCGGCCACCTCTCCGAATCGTTCCCGTCGAGAAGCTGAGAGCTTCCGTGCTGGCCTATATATTTTAGCACACGTCCACGATGTGCTGTCAACCCCGATAGCTTTATGAAATTGCGAGCAAACAGTGAGACTTAAATCTTTCGAGCCGGTGAGTTCATTTGTTGGTTGGAATGTTGTTAACTCTTTTTGATGTTCAGCTTCGTATGTATCGTTATGGGAGCGCTCTCAAGGAAAGTGGACCGTTTGAACGGTTGGCTTCGTACATGGGCGTTGGTCTAAGTTCTTGGTTCGTGGTGAAAAAGATCTGTTCAAAGGATGATGTGAACGCGCTCCCGAAAGTTGAGATGGATCAGTGATGGGAGAGACAGAGCGAGGATCAGAGAAAGCCCCAGAGATGGGGCTTTTTGTTTTGGTGTGACCTTTCACCTTGCCAACTTCAACAGGAGTTTCACGGCGGGATTGAACAGCTTCGGTGGTTGATACATTCCACGTTTCGCCTCTTCGAACAGTTCGATCGACTTCTTCACGTGGTATTCGATCATCTTTCTTCCTCTTTCGGGATCGGCCAGAGAAGGATCGCCAAGATAGTAAGGGTTTTGTTGATCACTGATCCAATCGATCGTGACCGCCAGACTCTCGGCTTTGAGAAATCTCAAGAGTTTGCCGAGAAAGGTTTCTCTACTTGGAAAGTATCGTGGAAGATCTTTCGTTCTCACCATGTCTGGGTTCGTATGAAGCATCAATGAAGTTTCGTTCGTGCCCGCGTGAAGGTCTTTCGCATTGCCGTTCATGCCTGGTGGAATTCCGATCTCTTTTGAATCGTTCAGCATGTCTTGAAAGATGTGAAGGAATGGTACGACCAAGTTGAAACCGTACTTCTCTTTCAACTTCCTCGAAGCCTCAGCGAGTGCGAGCTGGTGTCGTGGACCTCCATGGTTGTCGAAGATGATCCAGTGTTTGAAGTTCATTTTCGCAAGGTGAGTGCCAACCTCGAAGATGAGTCTTTTGAACGTTCCATAACTCAGCCAGATGGAACCGAAGACGGGTTGTGCGTCGCTTCCGAGAGGAATCTCAAACAGCTTCACAACTTCGTGATCCTTTTCAAGAATCTGACAGGTTTCTTCCATCACCCTTCGCGCTATGAAAACATCGGTTCCTAAAGGAAGATGTCTGCCGTGCGTCTCGATGGGAGACACGACCGAAACGAAAACAGTCTTTTCTCTGTTGAACTTCGAAACTTCCTCACACGTGAGCGAAAGATAATCCTTCACTTCATCACCACGATTCAGCGATTCTTCAACTCCAGATAGTGTTTCTCAACGATAGATCTTTTGTAGTTCGTGAGAATTTGCATGTCCTGAGCCGAGAGTTCCGGTGGTCTGTTGGAACTATCGACGAGCGGAGCCACGTTGAAGTTGACCTCTCGGCTTTGGGACATGCCGAGCGTCAAGACGGTGGGTGAACCCCTCAAAGGATTTCCACCCCCATAGCCATAGTAACCGTAAAGATCACCGTAGCTCAACTTTCCGTCACCGTCGAAATCGAGCCAGGCGTAGATCTTCACCCTCGGCTTTCGAACCTCAAGCGTGAACTGACCCAGCGCGTTCGCCACTGTCACATTGTCCACATTCCCATTCTCATCCACGCTGAAGACGATCAATGGCTGCCACCCATCTTCAAAAGTCACCGCCGCGTAGGCATCGACCAACCCCGCGCCGTAATAAATGTCGTATCCCAAAGGACCAAGGTCGATCGCCGTTGCCCTCAAAAGGGTTCTTATGTTCTCAACACCCACAATGCCTCGAGAGATCATGAGTGCGACGATGCCGGTCACGTGCGGTGTCGCCATAGAGGTACCAATCATATAACCGTACGTTCCAGGTATGGTACTCAAGATCTGCCGAGCCCCGCCCCCACCAGGTGCCACGACGTCGAGCTCTGGTCCATAGTCTGAATAGCTGGCTATTATGGGACGCCCGAAGAGGTCGAGCGTGACGGCGCCGACCGCGATGGTTTCTGGATAAGCTGCAGGATAGCGGATGCCATAACTTCCATCGTTTCCAGCGGCGCAGACCATCACGACATCGTTTTGGTGAGCGTACCTGACGGCGTCTTGTAAGAGAGCAGATGGACCTGGAGAACCCAATGAAGCGTTTATGATCTTCGCACCATGATCGACGGCATAGACGAAGGCCTTGGCGACATGAAAATGAGTGGTAGTCGCATTGTTGCCGAAGACTTTCAGCGGCATGATTTTAACGTTCTGACCCCACGTCACACCCGCCACACCTTTGTTGTTGTTGGTCAAAGCAGCGATGATACCAACAACATGTGTTCCGTGACCATCGTCGTCATCTTGTGGAATGGTGTCGTTCTCAATGAAATCGTAGCCTGGCACGAAGATGCCTTGAAGATCTTCGTGTGAAAGGTCCACGCCTGAATCGATGACGGCGATCGTTATGATGTCGCTACCTCTCGTCACACTCCAAGCTTCAGGAACTCTGATGAGTCGAAGGTTCCATTGATCAGAAAAGTAACGGTCGTTCGGTGTGAAGCTCGAAAGGATCATAAGACGGTGAGGCTCAATGCCAAGAAATCCTGGAATTTTGGAGAGTTCCTCGCGCAGCGAAGAAATGTCAATGGAGGTTTCCAAAAGATAGTAGATCTCATCTTGCACACGAAGTTCGTCGAGAATCTTACCCAGCAACGAAAGCTGTTGTTTCACACTCGAACTTGCGTCGAATCGAACCACGTACTGCCCTTCGATGATGTCCGACTCAACTTTTTTGCTCAACGATGAGACCGTCGGGAAAGTCAAAGACCTCGTCACGTCCCCGACGTACGCGGAGACCTTCCCATAGACAACTGCATAAAACGTGGGTTGCGGCGCCGAGCAGTTGTTCAAGAGCAGGAGCGAAAGTGCGAGTAACATGAACAAGCTTCTTCGAAATTTTCCCCTCGGCGTCATTCCACTCACCAAGAACATCATACCACGGAGCAACCACAGAAGCTTATAATCTGAATTGCAAGGTCACAAGTTCGCATTCAAGAAGTATCTCGGACATCAGTTCAGTGCGAGGGGTGAAACCATGATACCAGCTGTGAAGAAGCTCATCAAACTTGGAGGAAGCTTTCGATTGCCTGAATCTGGTAAGATCTTTTCCAAAATCGAATCTTTCAACATTGCGAGGACGCTCAAGCTTGAACTGTCGAAGTGGGGGAAAGATTTTTCCATCGTGTCACATTCTCAGAACGGTTCAACCTTCGAACTCTTGCTCGACAAAAATCTTGTGAACCAGCCTCAAGGTTATAGAATCATCGTTCGACCGTCGAAAGTAATCTTCGTTGCCGCAACGAACCAAGGTTTGTTCTACGCGTTTCAGACTTTCAAGCAACTCTTGAGAGAGCAGAAAGCTACACTCGAATCGGTTCTGATCGAGGACGAACCAGACTTCGAGAACAGAGCCTTCATGCTCGACATAAGCAGAGACAGAGTGCCCAAGATGGAGACTTTGAAGAGACTCGTCGATCTCCTCTCAGAGCTCAAATACAATCAGTTTCAGCTCTACCTGGAGCACACATTTGCATACGAAAAGCACGAGAAGGTCTGGAAAGCATATTCTCCCATGACGCACGAAGAAATCTTGGAGCTCGACGAATACTGCCGTGAACGTTTCTTGGAATTGGTACCCAACCAGAATTGTTTTGGTCATTTAGAAAAATGGCTCATGCATGACGAGTACAAACATCTGGCAGAGTGTCCCGATGGGTTCGTCTTCCCCTGGGGTGTTCAATCCGGTCCATTCTCGCTTTCACCTGCGGTGGGGGATTCTTTGAGGTTCGTTGAATCGTTGTTGGAGGAGCTCCTGCCGCATTTTTCGAGCACGAAGGTCAACGTCGGTGCCGATGAAACCTTCGATCTGGGGCTGGGTAGATCGAAAGAACTCTGTGAGAAGCTTGGAAAAGGAAGAGTCTATCTGAACTTTCTGCTCGGTCTGTACGAGATCGTCAAACGACACGGCAAGACCATGATGTTCTGGGGTGACATCATAAAGAACTATCCAGAGTTGGTGGATGAACTTCCAAAAGATGTCATCGCACTGCTGTGGGGTTATGAAGAGGATCATCCTTACGAGAGTGAATGTGAACTGTTCGCGGGCAAAGGCGTCAGTTTCTACGTCTGCCCTGGCACTTCCAGTTGGAACTCCTTCGTGGGAAGGCTTGACAACGCGTTGGGAAACATAAGAAACGCCATTCAGAATGGAAAGAAGTTCAACGCCTTGGGATTTCTTCTCACCGACTGGGGCGACAACGGCCATCCACAGCATCTCGTGGTTTCGATAATTCCGATCGCCTATGCGGCTTCGTTGGGTTGGAACTCGTCCTCGGACCTTACGATGAGTGAACTGCTGAAAGAAACAGACCTTCACATCTTCAATACTGAGTCTTTTTCTGAAAAACTTTGTATCCTGGCGAACATGTACAAGAAACTGAGCGTTCAGTTGCCGAACGCGAGCGTCTACTTCACAGCCTTGATGTTTCCTGAAAGATTCCTCGAAAACTTGGACGCCTTGAACGAGAAGGACGTCGAAACGATCAGAGGGAGTCTCGAGCAGATAGAGAGTGTATGTCGTGAGCTTTTCAAACTTCGAAACGAGTCCAACGAGATCTTCGTGGATGGGATCGTCAACAACGCAGAAATGCTCAAACTCGCGATGGAATGGATACTGATGGCGAAAAGGTTTGGACGGATCGATCGGATCGACGAAACAATCTGGAAAGATTTCACGAGCAGATTCACTCGCGTCGTAGAGGAATACAAAAAGCTCTGGCTGGAATCGAACAGGCCGGGTGGACTGAGCCAAAGCGTCGAGAAACTGACGAGATTGTTGAGATTGAGATAGCAGGCTCGCTCAACTCAATAGCTTGTCATTTTGCGCTCTGTTTCGCCTTGCGCCAGTAGATGATACCTGCCGGAACCCAACACATGATCGTGCTGATGGGTGTGAAACTGCAGTGTGCGTAGTAACCCAGAAGGCAAGGTTTGCTCGCGCCGGGTATGGGCAACAGCGTCCAGATACCGAGACCTATCAAGACGATGATGATCCAGCCATGCTTCATTCTCTTACCCCCCTTCCCTGTGAAAGGCGTGAGCGATCGGCGAATCAGAAGATCTTTCTTCTGTAATGACAATAGGGCGTTTTACCAGTCTTCGCGTAGTAATCTTGATGATAATCTTCGGCGAGCCAAAAGTCGCTCGCTTTTTTTATTTGAGTTGTGACTCTGTACTTCTGTGAGAGTTGATCCTTTATCCTTTCGGCCACTTGGCGTTGTCTTTCGTTCGTGTAGAAGATCACACTCTTGTACTGCTCACCGATGTCTGGTCCTTGACCGTCTTCCTGTGTGAAGTCATGGATCTCAAAGAAATATTTGACGAGCAATTCTTCGTCGATCTTCTTGGGATCGAAGATGACCTCTACGGTCTCGTAATGTCCCGTCAAGCCTGTACACACTTGTTCGTAGGTTGGATTCTTCCTTTTGCCACCCATGTATCCGACCCGAGTGTCGAG